>JAAUYB010230194.1_pt1 | contig 10094 bp, 13 predicted proteins | sample 7278071 | NCBI WGS metagenome assembly JAAUYB01 (sample SAMN14350121, study PRJNA611818) | marine sediment metagenome | isolation source: surface marine sediment (1.8m) | place: French Polynesia: Moorea | collected 2018-08 | reverse complement strand
TCATACAAAAAGTTTACACTAAACTGACGCATTCAACCTTGCTATATCCTAGTAAAAACATAGGTGGAAAAAGAAATGCCGCTGATGAAAACCAGAAAATGCTCAGTGCTACCCGACCACTGAAATGTCACGGAAAACTCGGTGTTTTTTTTTTAGTGGCGGCATAAAAGCCGCGCGGTTTTTATGCCCTATCCCGTGGTGTTTCCAGCTTCTCGTGCGGACAAACTGTGCCGGGAACGCCGCCAAAGCCGCGCCGCTCAACGGAAAAAGGGAAGGGAGAAAAACCCCGCTGTTGCTGCTGTGCGGTACCCGCGCGGCACAAGCGGCATGCGGGAAAGGAGGGGCCGCGTCAGGGCGGGCGGAAGGAGGTGCAGTCAGCTGACAGGCGGTGGGCTAGCCGCGCAGTTTCTCGACGCTTATCTCTCCCTAATACACGGGTATTTGTTGCGGCTACCGCGCAGTTTCCCAATACGACGAAAGACAAAGGGGCGGGCCAATAAAAATGTTGTGAAAGATGATACCTGGCAAAACAACGGTTTCCGCGCGGGTTTTTTTTCCTTTTGTACAAGGAAGTTGTGCGGCTTCTCCACTTTCCGCCCCCGCCTCGCCGTTGTGGGGGAGATAACCTTATATACTAACGCGCGGTTTCCGCGCGGTTTTCAATTTAAGAAAGGACTTTCACAACCGCGGATAAAAATTCCGGTTTTTTTATTCTGTTGTTTCCGGGTTTTTTACGCGGTTACAGCGCGGTTTCTTCTGACAAAGTTCAAGCGTTTATGTTTTGGTTTTTCCGCGCGATTTCACTCTTCTTTGGCGGCACGATCGGAAACATACATTACAAGGTAAGAGCACGTTTTCTGCGCGGTTACCTAGGTCATTGCGGTTCTTCTGTCAAAACAAAAGCGTTCAGATCTTGGTTATGCCGCGCGGCTTCACTCTTCTTAGGCAGCACGGTCGGAAACAGTTATCACACGGTAAAAGCACGTTTTCTGTGCGGTTACCTAGATTGTTTCGGTTCTTCTTTCTCTTCCACACACAGAAAAGTTCTTCTTTTCGGACTAGATAAAAGCAAAAACAACTAATTTATCCCGCGGCGGTACAGCTTCCGCCAATCACTGTAAAGAACTTGTACGGGAAACGCGCGGCTTCCCAAAACAAGGGTTACTACGGGCCACTTTCAAACGAAACAAACGATTTTTTTTCTAAAAACCTTTTTTCTTCCTTTTCTTCACGTCTTTCTTCTCATTGCACGGCCTTTGCACGGCAACCGCAAGGCTTCCTATATGTCTTGTTGGAGCTCTACTCTGCTGGTGGGTGGGTGAAGCCCTGGAAAAAAATAACCCAAATAAGTTTTTTTGTTTTTGATGCGTTTACCGCACGGTTTCACCTGTGGATGTTTGAAATTGATCCTGGCGTCCACGGCTTCCTGCCACCTGTCCATGAACGCCTCCTTGGCTTCGTCGGTCCCTCTTAGGGGGGGCTCCTCCTGGATGACATAGGCCTTGCTCCATGTGTCTCTCCACACCAAGAGATGGACGGGGTCCGTGAGCTTCCCGATGAACTTGTTCTGCAAGGCAATTGAACGGTTACCGCACGGTTTTTTTGCTTGCTTCGAAAAAGGGATTATGTTTCCGATATTTTTTACTTTTTCTTTTTGTTTGAGGGTTTGCTGCGGTTTCCACGCGGTAACCTACCTTTCTCTTGATCTTTGCTTGCTTGCGTCTTTCGTTGAAGTACTTTTCTATCTTTGTCTTCGCCCTCTCGAAAGTCGCAGTCCCCACCACGTGGTTGGCCATGTAGTTGCACAGGAAGTCGTGAAGGATCTGTGGGAGCACGTGGTAGAGCTCGCCGAGGATGAACACGTGTGAAACGTTGGCGTGTCTAAACGGAAACCGCACGGGAAATTAAAATCTCTAACTTTAAATGTTTTTTTAACGGAAACCGCGCGAAAACGCTTACGTTGCAGGCTTTTCCTCTGGGTACACCCTCTCCTGCAGGTCTTTGACGAACAAGGCCCGCATGATGGAGCGGGGGAAGTGTGTCACCTCCTGCGGCAGCTTGCGAAGAACACGGAAGAGAGCCTGAAACAGAACTAATTGTGCGCTGGTTTTGTACGGTAAACGTGCGGTTTACCTTTTTCTTTTCTGGCTCTCCAAAAATCTCTGCTCCGTCGTCCATGGACTCCCACTTGAGGTCGAGCTTGTCCTCGTCGCTCAAGACCTCGTTCTCACTCGCGCGTACGTCGGCCGCCTCCTAAAGAGAAAAAAGTTTTTATTAAACAATTTTTGGGACGGTTTCCGCACTGTTACCTGCGACGCTTGCAGGATGTCCTTGCTTTCTAGCTCCACGTTGGTGACCTGTTGGCGCGTGTCTTTCAGCTCGTTCTTGATCTCGGTAAGCTCGTGCTTGAGCGAGAGGTAGCGCAGGTCTGAAACGGAAAACGTGCGGTTTCTTTGCATGACGTAAAGGCTTCTTTCTCGTACAGTTAAGGTTCTCCCGGCAGTGTTCCGTCACGTTGCACGCAAGCTGCTCCCTCAGTTGCGTCCTAGTGTAGGTGTTGCATCTGCATTGGGGCCCGCATGTAAAGGCTTGAATCACCTGTATTAGCACAGAATTAGCACGGTTTCCCTGCGGTTTATTTGCTATCTAAAATACCATTGGCGGAGTTGCTCCGGCAGTGCCCCCAGCTGCTGCACCGCCCGCTGAGGCAGATGTTCCTGCAGCGGCTGCCGCGGTGATTCCGCCCGAGCTTGTTCCAGCAGTGGATGCCGGTGCCGACGCCGGCGGGGCTCCTTGAGATGCCGAAGGTGGAGTTGTTGACGCGGTAGCCGCGGCGCTTCCGCTTGCATTGGAACCGCCAGTAGATGCCGGTGCCGGTGCCAATGGGGCTCCCTGGTAGGCTGGAGCTGGTGGTGATGGCGCGGCCTTCTTCCTTGAACGTTTTGGGGCAGGCTGAACCGTAGCCAGGGTCTCGTTATCCTGCAGGAAAAATAGATTTTTCAATGGCTGTTGAACGGTAAACGCACGGTTACCTCTTGAGATGTTGCCGCCACATTTGCGACGGTTGTGTCGTCCTCTTCTTCGGCCAGCCCGGGATTCAGGCGCCTGCTTTTGCGGCGTCTCGGGCCAGGAGATCCCTAAATGTTGTTTTGATTTTAGGTTTTTGGTGCGGTTTCCGCACGGTTTCTAACTTACATCGTCTGGCTTCTTCTTCCCTGCTCCAGAACCTCCGCGCGGTGGCTCGCCACCTCCGGCGCCCGCCCCCGCACCAGACCCGCTCGCCCCAGATGTAGAGGGTGCTTGCGCGGTACTCGCGGTGTTTCCGCTGGAAGTGCTTGCAGTCGAAGTTGGGACGTTGGCAGCTTGCCCGGGGGTCTTCTTTGGGGCGTGTGTGATCTCCTGGTTGTGCATTTCAAGTGATTTTTTAACTCTTTTCGCACGGTTCCCCTACGGTTACCTTTGTGAACTTGTTGCGCTTCTTCGGCCTGGAGTCGCCGTCCAGCGTGCTCAGCTCCTCCACTGCGAGGTAACCATCCGGGCACTCGGAGTCCTCCTGCGTGGCAGCCGCGCGGATCTCGTTGAAGAACAAGTTGACCTCGGACCGCAGGTCATCTGCAAACTGGCAGAAGAGCTCCGAGGGGACCCTGACAGGCGGCGGCAGCCGGTCCCGCGGGTTCACCACGGCCGCCGTGACCATCCTGCTGTGGCTCGTGGCTGTCGGGTTCAGGATGTGTTTGGGAATGGCGGCTACTTTTTAATGGCGGTGGCAGCCCACCTCTTCTCGCTTTCTTTTTAAACCGGAAACAGAAAGCTTGCAACAGTTGATTTATTGAAGAGCAGCTGTTGCGCGGCACCCGTAGGCGAGCAGGAATGAGCGGGTATTTTAAAATTTAAAAAAAGGAATTGGTGCGGTTTCCCCGCATCTGTTGCGCAGCACCCGTAGGCAAGCATGAGCGGGTTTTTTAAATTTTTTTGAAGTCGATGGTGCGGTTTCCTCGCGGGTTTTTTCTACTTTTCTTCTTTCTTCTTTTGAACTGGGCAATCTCCTGTACCTCTTTATCAAAAAACTAGATTTATTGTCTCACACCTGGTTTTTTTGGTTCCCGTGCGGTTTAACGTTTGTGCTAATGGCTAAGTGTGGCCATTTTTTTAAATAAACAATGTTGCAAACAAACACAAAAGAGCCGTTGCAAATTCAAAAGATTTTTGCGGTTTCCGCACGGTTTCTATAAAAACAGACATGTATTTTTTCCGCTCAACACCCGCGACCAACCTAAACGGCACATAGAAACATAGGAACACCCTGGACCTATACAAACACACTTAGGGAAGCTTCTGACAAACTAATATTATCACGTAACTTTTCTCTTCTCTTTAAGCGGAATCCGCACGGTTAACTGGTTATAGACTACGCATACTTCTGCCTATCACAGGGAAAAAGAGGCACATCACAGAAATTATACGGCTTTTTTGGCCCGTTGCAGTCAAGGGAATGTGCAACCAAAATGGGCTTTGCAATTTTTTGAAAAACTGGTCTTTTGATGGTGTTGTCGCGCGGTTTTCTTTCTTCTTTACATGTTCCAGGCGGTGAGCAACTTCTCTGCCGGCTTTCCCTAATTTAGAAAAGAAACATTCTATTTTTTTTGATACTTTTTAACGGCTTCCGTGCGGTTACTTACATTCGGCCAAGTTGCGTCGTAGGCCCGCTGCACAATCGGCTTCCAGCGGGTCACGTACCTCTCTTGCAGGGCTGAGAACGCGGGCTTGAGGGCGTCGTCCACGGGCTCCTCTAACGGCGCTGGCTCGTCCAGCACAAAGAGCTCGCACTGGGTGTCCCTCCAACAGAGGTGGAAGATCTCCTTTTCTACATTGCGAGTCTGGCGGAAGAAGTTCTGTGGAGAAACCGCGAAAAAACACTTAAAAAGTGTACTGGCAAAAAAATCTAAATATTAATTCTGCAAAGAAATGACGGTGTTTCCGCGCGGTAACCTACGTTTTGCTTGGCTTTTTCCTTCTTCCTGGAGTCGTTGAAGTAAGAGGTCCACTTGTCATTGGCCTCCTCGTAGGAGGCAAAGCCAGCCACGTTCTTGTGCATGTAGTCCGCGATGAAGTCGTTGAAGGTGTCTGGGAATACAACGTACTCCTGGCCCAGGATGAAGATGCCGCGAGAGTTGTGCCTGGGAACGAAACGTGTTTTAAACAGTACAAGAACGGTTCCCGTGGTGTTTTTTACTTTGGGGGACGCTTGATGTACACCCTCTTCCTCATGTGGGGATCCATCAACTCGCGGACCACGTCTCGGGGGAAGTGGGTCGCCTTCTGCGGCAAGGTCTTCAAGAACCGGAAAAGTGCCTGCATCGAAAAACATGTTTTTGTACGGTAAACGTGCGGGAATTCCGGAAAAAGTTACCTCTTTTTTGTTGTCGTCTGTGAAAACCTCGGCAATCTTGGCGACGGTCTTCCATGGGGCCTCTATTATGCCCTTGTCATTCTTGACGGCCTCTTCAGCTGCGTTGGCAATAGCAGCTTTCTGAAACGGTAATCGTGCGGTTTCTTTGCTATGTCATGGTTTTTTAGAAGAAAGAAACGGAAAAAGAAAAAGAGAAAAAGAGGAAACCGCGCATTTACCTGAGCAAACTGCTCCAAGCAAGCAGTCCTGGCATCGACTGCCTTCAGCACGGTACGGTTGTTCATGGTGATGGTTCTGATTTCGGTCATCTTGTCCATCAGGGCGCGGTAGTCCAGGTCTAAAAATACGGTTACCGCACGGTAACTTAAAAAACAATTTAAGGACAATTTTCCCCCTTACATCTAACATTCTCTCGCAGGTGGCCCTTTCTGCTCCCCGAAAGCTCCCGCCTCATGCTGGCCCTGGTCATCTCGTCACAGTCGCACCCGCTGGGGTGGTTGCAGGCGTGCTTCTTCTGGGGAACCTTTAAATTACACAGATATAGTGTATAAGAAACCGTGCTGAAAACGTACTTTTACCTCGGCGTCGTTCCTGCTCTCGGCACTGCTGTCCCGACCCTTCCTTTTGCGGTTTTTTTCGTACTTGCTAGTACCGTCAACAAAGTCCTACAAGGAAACCGTGGTGAAACCGTGATGTTAGCGATTGTAAGAAATTACCTCTTCATCGTTCGACTCCACGTTGCTCCGGGTAGAATGCAGGGACTCCGAGTCTTCCGCCTGAGGAAAAAATAATGTAAAAGTAGTTTGCACGGTTTCAGTGTGGATTATTTACCTCGGTGCTGTCAACTGTTGCCTTGCGCGAGCGCGACTTGCGAGGGGCCTCAGGAACTTTGAAGAGGGACTTCTGGAAAAAGAAATCAAATACAATATTTTTCCAGGAAACCGCGCGTTTGCCGATTAATTTTACCTTTGCCTTTGACTTCGAACACTTTGCGCCTTTGTAGTCTGAGCCCAGGAAACTTGGAACGCCTTCGAAGGGGTCCGCCAGCTCATCGTTTCTCCTACTTGTGCTTGGCTGCGGGGAGGTTTCCGCGCGGTTTTTCTTTTTTTTGGAGGATGTCTTCTTTTTGGGTGTTTCCTTGCCCTTGGGTGTCTTCAGGATGGACGCGGACTCCTCTGCAGAGTCTTCATTCTCAGGGCTCCTCTTCCCCTTCTTCTCGCTGCTTTTGCGCAGTTTCTCCGCGGAACCTGCGCCGTTCTTGTTCTTAGGAGTCTTGCTCTTCTTCCCGCTGCTCTTGGGAGTCTTCTTGTCTCCCTTGTCTGGAGTTGCGGCTGGCGGGGCACTTTTGCGTGCAAGGACAGGAGTTGTTTTGCGCGGAATCCGCACGGAAGCCTCGGGTTGTCCCTGAGTGCTGAAGACTTGGCTGTCTGGCTCCAGAGGGGAGACGCCCTCCTCTACGTCATCTTCCTCGTCCTTAAAAGAAAAAGACTGCTTAAAAACCGCGCGGAAACACTGAAAAATACCATTACCTCTTCTGTCTCGAGGTCCTCCTGGTCTTCGTCTTCCACTTCAACCTCGTCTTCAGAGTCTGCGTCGCCGCCGTTGCTGTCGTTGATGGAGATCTCTGCGGCTTCCCCGCGTTTTCCAGTCAGGCTCACCAGACGGTAGGTCTCCCCCTGGCCCATGTGCGGGTAGGTGAAGCCGGAGAAGATGCCCTCGGGGTAAAACCGCGTTAGCCGCTTGTACGCCTGGGACCTGTACTTCTGGTTGTCGGGGATGCCTTTCATGAGCTCCACGTTGGACTCCTCCACCTGGCAGTTGATGATCTCATCCACGTCATCCTTGGAGACTCCTTTTGGAAAAAAACATTGGATTTTTTGAACGGTTTCCGTGCGGTCTCTTACCTTCTTCAACCCTTGCGAAGATTTGGGCGACGTACGATTCAGTGTCCGGGTCCTTTGACTCAAGCACCACCTTCGTCTGGCGGGCCTTCTTGGACAGACGGGTTTCGGCATCAACTCCAAGCGGAACCCGCGCGAGATCCTTGATGTCGACTTGAGACCACCTCATCCCGTCATCCGTTGTCTTGGTCGGGGTGAAGATGAGGAGCCGCCCGAGCCCCTTCATCACACCCGTCTGCACGCGGGCCTTCTCTTTGCTGCGAATCTCGTTCGCGGTGGCCATGATTGCGCGGGTCTTTTTCGGTTTCCGCGGAGTAACTGTTTGGCGTGTCTTTTCTTTTTTTCGAAGGGGCGGAAAAGGAAGACGACAGCTGACGCTCACACAAAAGGGAATTGTTTGCGCACGCGCGGAACCCGCGCCTTTTTTTTAAAAAAAAGAAAAAGCGAGTTATGCGCGGATACCGCGCGAAACACTAAACCTCTCAAAAAAACAAAAGCCAAAAGCCAAGAACATGGCGAACTCGGACTCCTCCAGCGAGGATACCGCGCGGCCTCGCATCAAGCGCCGAAGGACCAAGGAGCCCCCTCATGTCCGGAGGGAAAAGGACAGGGTGAGGAAGAAGAAGAGGAGGGCCGAGCAGGCGGCGGCGGCGGCGGCGGCGGCGGCGGCGGCGGCGGCCGCTGACATCCCGCAACAAGATGACGTGCAAGTCAACGATAACTGCGAGGAAGCCGCAGGAGCTCAGTTTGACTCATCTGACAGCAGTGGCGCCGAGGACGACGTACACCTTGCAATGTCGCCTCCTCCTCCTGTTCCTACACCGGCCCCGGCAATACCAGTACAAGAACAAGGAAACCGCGCAGAAGCCGTGATAAACCAAATCTGTAGAAGTGCCAGCGGCCAGCAAAGTTCCTCCTCCTCTTCCGACAGTGACAACGCCAGTTTAGTGCCAGTCGGACGGGAACCGCGCGGCTTCCTAGCAGAACAAAAGCCAGAAGAAGCCTTCGCCTTGAAAGTGGCAGCCATCAAGGGGTCCAGCATCATCTCAGATCGGGCAATCGACAAGCTGTTCGCCCTTTTTGTGGACGAGAGGGAGAACGTCAACTACCTGCTGCGGACCAGAAAGATCCGCCCATCCTACACCAACAGCCTACGCCCCATGGCAATAAAAAAAATACCGCGCGTTTTCTCTGCCGTAGTCCTTGAGGAAAGCGACGGGGAAATAAAGCTGAAGAAGAGGATCGCCGACTTAGACAAGATACCCAAGAGGGTGCTAAACTTGCCAAATGACGGGGACATACGCATTCTCCGCGAGGAATCCTACGTAACATTGCAAGGAATCAAGGACCACCACGAGAGGATACATGTTGCTCAAGGCATGTCCTTGGAAACCGTGCGGGAAGAGTACAAGTCTTATGTGCTGAGCATTGATGGAGTGGAGGAGACGAGAAAAGGAAAGAAGACATTCCACGTCGTCTCCCTGCAGATTGGCGGTTGCATCTACATCTACCGTGTGCTAAACCCGTTGGTCAAGGACAAGGCGGCAAAGCTAACACACGAAGACGTTTTAAGGTAAAACCGCGCAGTAACCGTTGTAAAAACGTAAGAATAAAACCAATTTCCAGGCCTGTCGTGCGGGAGATCAACGCGGACCCCGACATCAAGCTCAGGGCAGTCGTCGCGGACATGCCGGAGAGACATTTTCTGCGCGGGCTCATCGCGATATCCGGACGGTTCTCGTGCGAAATCTGCATTGCAGAAGGGACAACCGGCAAGAGCATGTCGTGGCCTTACCCGGAGCACCACGGTCATCGGCTAAGGGAACACGATGAAATGGAAGGGATTGCTAGGTAACCGTTGCACGGTTTCCGTGCGGCAACTCCTATAATTTTTTTTGCTTTACAGGCTGGGCCTTGACCTGACGGAACCTGAGGAGCGCCTGGGGTTGTTGGCGTTTTCCCCACTGTTCGACCTTATCTGCCCTTTTGACATCATCTGGTGCCTGCCACTCGACCCCTTCCACCTCCTCTTCGAAGGCATAGCAAAAGAGATGCTTAAGCGGCTGTTTTCCAAGAGAAACACCGCGGTTTCCAGGGACTTTTTCCAGCAGTTGTCAGACTTGTACAAAGCTATGAAAGTTTTCTCCGAGACGCCTCGCCGCACGGTTTCCTTGGTGCTCTCAAAGCTTAAGGGCCACGAGTACCAAACCTTGGTCTTCAGTGTCTTCCCAGCCCTGCTGGCGGACATCATGGTTTCAGAAACTGAAGACTTTTGGTACGGCAACCGCGCGACTAACTTGCAAAAACTCCAAATTATTGTTTTCTTCTTTTTTTGTAGGTTCCACGCCCGATGTGCCATGGCCATCTTCACTCTCCTGTCCCGTGCCTACCACTACGACGATGAAAGACTGCAAAAGGTGGAAGAAGCTCTCGATGCCGGCGGGCTCAGTCTCAAGGAGCTGCATTCCAGGTTCTATGAGGAGTTTTCGCACGGTTTCTGTGTGACTGAGAAGGAACGCTGTACGATAAACATCCACACTTTCTCCCATCTGGACGAGTCCCGCAAAAGATCAGGAGTTCTGTGGCAAAACAGCGCGGAAGCCTTCGAATCTATGTATGCAGTGATGCGCCGCTGCTACCACGGAGGCACGCCAAACACAAGCAAGCAAGCAGTGGAGAATTTCTACCTCAGAGACATGTAAGTATGAAACCGCGCGGAAACCGTTCAAAATTACTGTTGTTTTTTTCAGGACCAAGCACCGGTGCCGGAGGAAGGACAACCT
>JAAUYB010017685.1_pt1 | contig 10094 bp, 16 predicted proteins | sample 7278071 | NCBI WGS metagenome assembly JAAUYB01 (sample SAMN14350121, study PRJNA611818) | marine sediment metagenome | isolation source: surface marine sediment (1.8m) | place: French Polynesia: Moorea | collected 2018-08 | reverse complement strand
AACAACGACCCTTCGACCAGGTGATTGAAAGTATCATAATTTCGTGTTTTTCCGTCGCCCTCGATCTTTTTTTTTTCTAGCAATAATACGAGAAGGAGAAGAAGGAAAAAAGGGTCGCACTTGATTAAATATTTCATTTCCCGCTTGAGATTGAGAAACTTTTGCGCGGAGTTTCGTAATGTTGCGCGCAAGTAAGCCCCATTTTTTGCAGCTCTTCCGCCTCTCTCCGCTGCGACTCAGACACCGTGGTCCTCTCCGGCGCGCTGGAGACTCGGAGGCCGTGGGAACAGGGCGGCGGCCCGGACTCCGGCTCCTCCGGGTGCGCCCGGTTCGTCGTCCGCCACATGGAGCCCGGGTGCCGCCCGCCGGTCGCACTGGCCAGCTATCCGGGCAGCGGGAACACCTGGGTTAGGTGAGCAGCAGAACTATTTCCTCCCCCAAAAAAAATTTGTTAGGAAACTTTTTACATTTTTTTTATTTTCCCATATCATTGCATGATTGCAGGTACCTCCTGGAGGCAGCTTCCGGCATCTTCACAGGCTCAAGGTACAAGGATCTGCAGCTCCAGATGTATGGTGAGAAAAATAAGTCAAGAAAGTTAGTAATTGTGGCGACACCACGGCAAAGCAAGAAACTCGTCTTCCTGTCAAGAAGCAACCTTTTAATTTTCTCTTTTCCGTTGCTCGGTCATGCAGGTTTCTACGGCGAGATCCGCGACTGGCGCGACGGGACCACGCTGGTGCAGAAGACGCACGACGCCAGCCCCGACCACGTCAAGGTACTAGAAAATGAAACAACTCCGTCGTTTTCCTTCATAAGAAAAATATTTCCCTTTTTTTCTTCATAGGTTGACTTTGGCGGCCGCGGCGTCCTCCTCCTGCGCGACCCCTACTCCGCCATCCTCTCCGACCACAACTTCCTGTACGCCGGTCACCACGGGAGGGCGCCCAAGGAAAACTTCAAGAGAAAAGGTTCGTTCGATGCTGTTGCACATGTTTCAATCGGGAAGAAATGCTCCATTCTCCAAGACTCGATGTTTTGCAGAGCTCGTTCCATGCATGTACGTACTTATTTAAGGGCACATACGCGGAAATATCGTATATGTCGTCACGAAAACGATGTATTTAAGGGATTGGAATCTTTTGCGGTCCATTGTTTGCTCTTACCTTGCTTGCTCTGGTACTTTAAGGAGGTTCAATTAGTTTGGAAAACTTCTTCCGGCCGTGGTGGATTTTTTGAACGTCCTGTCCTTAATTGGAACGCACCCTGCGCGGTTCGATCCTATGCGGCGGATAGCGTGATTGTTTGCTCCTCCAAAGTTTGATTGAAAACTGATAATTGAAATGCGCGGCCTTGTTAAAATTGCCGGCCATTCGTTGGCCTGGATCCGTTTTCTCAGTGCTCAGTTGGGGGCAGCAGTTCATTTTGCTGCCAAGGCTGTACACTTTTTTTCGCTGAACAAAGAGTGTATGCAAAATGGACTCCTTCCTGTCCCAAGCGTCCATTCCGGGCCTTATCTACCTGTCCAGGAGGGAACATTTCATCACCAGATCTTTCTGGGTAATTTTTTGGGGGAAAGTAAATGGCAAACAAAAGAAATTAGAGCACCTACAAGTGCCTATGCGCAACAACAGTGTCTCGTCCTGGTTTCGGGAATCGCCCTGGGAGTGGTCATCTTCGACTCCGCCGTGGCCGACTGGGACGCGAGGCCGGTGGCCACCGACACGGAGGTCATGTCCAGGCCGGTCGCGGAGCTGCTCTTCCCGACGGTCACCGTGTGCGCGGACGGCGACACCCCGCCGGACCCCATGGCGCCCATACATGCGTACGTAGGTGGTTTTCGGTCTCTCCCTATACCAGCTACACCTGTCGCTGGCGCCCGCCGGCACTGTCTTTGACCTCAAAGGAGAATTTGAAAAGCATTCCTATTTTCATTGCACCACGATTTTTCTTAGCATGCTCATGCCCCTGATGTACCAGTGTAACTCCTGCATCGAGACCCTGACTTTGGCCAAGGATGACGTCTTCTTATTTCTCTCTGATTTTGCCTTTGACCTGGTGGAGAAGGAGGTCTCAGTCATTCTTGAGTCAGGAGAGGCTCACACCAGGTTGTCAAGGTGAACATTGAAGTGGGACACAGGGGTTTAACAGGTTTATTATTTTAGAATTCCCCTGGCCCTCTTGAGCAACATTGACAAGGACGCCAGGACTTTTGAGACACTCTTGGCCAACAACTTGACAGACTACCAAAGTATGAGAAATGAAATTAGGAGCAAATTCCCTGCCTACTCCCGTCAGATATTCTCTTTCTTTGACAATGAACTCAAGTTGAAAATCTACAAGCTAGGTCTTTCTGAGTTTGGGATGACTATAATACCAACACAGGTTTGTATCCACGTGAATCAAACAATTACCAAAAAAGCTTGGCCATTTTCTACCTCACAACTTTTTGGGTTCTTTTCCAGGAAGCAAGGTTTGCTCTTACTTGAAATATTTGACAATTGTAGGCCCTTTAACTTTCTTGCACAGGAAGCTTGCTATGTTGGCTACTTTTACGCTAAGAAAGATAGGCTCTTTTGGTAACTTTGTGACAGAGATTCTCCCACTGTATGCTGAAAGATACTTCTGGCGAGGGTCAATGGGGGCTGGCAGCAGAGTCATGCCAGAGGAGGTCAAAGTGATTCATAGGTTCTTCACAAAAATTACTAGGTGAATGCTGGAATTACCTACCACATATGTACAGTTCAAAGTAATGGTATAGAAGTAAGTAAAAACTGTACCATTCATGTTTTCTCCAGGGCACTGGCATCCATGCAGGGAAGAGAGTTTGTCAAAACAGTACCAAACATATCAGTCTTTGAAATCCCAGACATGGTGGCCCGCCCCTACTCAGACCTGCGAGGCATTACCTTCCCAAGGACTGAGAAACCCTTCTTCACTTCCATCTCTCACCCTGGACATTTGCTGCCCAGTCGTTACTGCTTCAAGCTACTTGAGGCTCACTTGATGGCTCTGTCTGGGGAAACTGATCGGGAAGTGGATGCCATTCTACAACATCCATGCCAGGATGCCAATGCTAGCTTTGCCTGCTGTGACATTGACACGGTGCTGAGCAGGGACAGGGGCACAGTGATGCAGGTCATGAGATTTGCGACACATAGGGGCCGTGGTAGGTATGATCTGGACCAAATTGTTGAGGCATCGCAATGGCTTGGGCTCAGGGCTTTTAGTCCAGGACAAGGGCCTATGATTACAGACAGGAAGTTTCTCCCTTTTGGCTTGGACAAGTTTGCAATGATTCCAATTTGCCAGTTCAGACATCAGAGCAAACATTCGGTACAAAGATATGTTATAGGAGGAAGAGATGACTTTTCCTGTGACCTGTTCCAGCCAGCTGTGACAGACAATGGAATCTGCCACGCCTTCAACACACCTGGAATTGGCAGACTGTTCCAAAACTCCAGCTTTACACACTTGTTCTCTAAAGTTTACAGGAAAGATGTTATGGAAAACCCCTCAATGCATGTAGCCCAACCCTTTAGCAGAGACTTGGGCTTGACATTTTACCTTGACAGGCAAACTTTGTTCAGGAACTTTTTGCATGATGCCCCCGAATATATCAGTGGAAACTTTGACATTGCCTTTTCCAATCCCATGCAGTCAGTGACCATCAGGTCTAGGCTAAGACCAGTCCACATAGGAAGTCACGTCATTTTTCTTTTAACCCCGGTTGTCCTTGCTTCGACAAGGAGCCTTGAAGAGTTACATCTTTCACAGAGAAAGTGTCTTTTTCACCATGAAAAGGTCCGTATTGTTGAGCAAGAGACGTCAGTTTTAACAGATTACAGCCAGAGGGGATGTGTCTTTGAGTGCATGCTCAAACAGGCTTCAAAGACATGTCTGTGTACTCCCTGGGACATGCCATATCCCACATCCAGCATCTACAAAAAGATATGTAATGCCTATGGCTACTACTGCTTTGAGGAAGTCATGAAAAACACATCTTATGAGAGCCACGGGTGTGGCCATTGCTTGCCAGACTGTGATGTTGTGGAGTATCAAGTGTCTGAGATTGTTAGACCAATCCCTGTTCAGCAACTGTGCAGGGCCAGAAATGTATTGATATGTTGTATGAACTTCTGAATCTTCAACTCATCAGTGAACTCTTTCCAGAAGCCTTTCAACTATGTAATGTCCAAGACCCAGAAGCCCAGCACAGAATTCTTCACGGTCCTGTCGGCCCTCCTGAACCGCTCAGAGTTTGGCAGCGCCAAGAGGTCTGGGGCATTTGGGGGCAAGGACTATGTGCAAAACTGCCACAGGGTTCTGAAGGAGGACATGGCGATGGTGACGGTCAAGATGTCGTCGACGGTCTACACCCTGTCCACTCGCAGTGCCAGGAACACCTTTGCCGACAAGGTGACATGATGTCAAGTAGTAGCGTAGCTGCCACTGCAACGTCCACTAGCAAAGATATCCATCTCTGTCAACAAGGTCGCTTCTTTCGGCGGCACCCTGGGTCTGTTCACCGGCACCAGCTTCGTTGGTCTGGTGGAGGTGGTCTTCTGGGCGGCGAGGTTGCTTGGGGAGGCCCTGAAAAAACGCGGGGGGAGAAAAACTAGGAATTAAATTGATGTGGAACGATATTGAATGATGTACCGCGTACGGATCTGTTTTTCGTGCATCCAAAAATGTTCAATGGCCTTGAATTAATATTGTATGTACTACTCAAACGTGTGGTTCTAAATAAACGTAACAATCATCGGATAAATCACAGTCTAATATTCCCAATAAACTAATCAGTTTTCCTGAAGACTCAAAACATGCATTCAGGACAGGTGACCACAGTTTTCCTGTTCCAGATTGGGAGCAGTTCGTGACAATCCAAATGTCAAAGTGGCTGGACATGGCCACAAACTGGACGGAGCACAGCACCCCGGAAAAGGTTAAAAAATACAAAAAGATACTTCGATCCAACTCTTCTTTTTACTGAAGCCCTTTTCACAAACGAACAGGTGTTGGTGCTGCACTACGAGGAGCTCCGCCGCGACCCGGTCGGGCAGATCAAGCGGGCCCTAGCCCACCTCAGGCTCCCGGTGGACACGGAAAGGATCGACAGGTATGTTTGAGTTTAATAGAATAAATGTATATATTATTTACGAAATAGGTGGTAAATTGTCCTGTTTTTTTATTTCGGCTTCAGATGCGTCCCGCTCCACCTCGACGGTCACTTCCGGCGCAGGGACTCCTCCTCGGTGGAGGAGCCGGAGGCGCTGGCGTTCACCGAGGAGATGAGGGCGCACATGGACAGGCTGGTAAATATTTTTGTAGCAACACTCTGCCTTGCATTCTTTTAATTACAAGCACCGGGGATTGAAAAAAATTCTCGCAGATCGATTCCACCTCCGAATACTTGTCGGAGCGCGGCTACGGGCCGCTGCCGCACCATCTCTACGCCGACTACTACCAGAGGAGCGACGGCGACATTCTCAGGTAGACTACCTTTTAATTTGGACCAGATATTATTGTTATTATTTTATTAACTATCTGGGCATTCGTTTGTCCAGGTCGATACGGGACCGCAACGCCGAGCGGCGGCGGCGAAATATGGAGAAGTCGCGAACTTCCGAGGCTCCTCCCCCCGTAGAGAGGGGCCACGGCGGGAGGATGGTCCTCAAGAACTACTTCAAGTGGCTGGACAGCGAGGACAAGAAGGCGCTAGAGGTGGGTCGTCGGTTGACGGAGGTCTTGGAATGGGATTTTAGGGTTGTGTTCCTTCCACTTGCTTGATCGTTGCGTGTACGTATGTACTTGAGTTACAAAGTGTACGAAAATGAAAACCCCTTTCATTCTGTGTCATTTGTCCTTACCGACAGACCGGCGTTGACCCTGGCGAGGACCTGAAGACCCAGCTGATGCGCCAGCTCTTCGACACCTTCCGGAAAAACTCGCAGCAGAAGACGGTGACCGGCCTGTCGGAGCAGGCGGAGGGGCTCCTCGAGAAGGCGGTGGAGGTAATACTCTCTAATGTGTTGCTATTGTTGCTTCTGCTGCTGCTGCTGCTGCTCCTCCTCCTGCTGCCGCTTTTGTTGCTGCTGCTGTTGCTGTGGTTGTGGTTGTTGCACTAGCTGTTCCTGTTGTTTATTCTTCTTCTGCTGCTGTTGCTGCTGCTTTTCTTGCTGTTGTTGTTGCTTCTCCTGCTTCTGCTGCTGCTGCTGTTGTTAATGCTGTAGTTTTAGCTGGTGTTGCTGCTTCTTCTTCTGTTGTTGTTGTTGCTGCTGCTGGTGTAGGTTGTGGCGGTGCTGCTGCTGCTGCTAGTGTTGCTTGCTCCTGCTTTCTGCATTTGCTAGTTTTTTTTGCATATATTTAGATTTTTCTCTTTGTCTCAGGTGTGGCCCCTGCTGAGCAAGCCCTTCCAGCGTGACAAGATTGAGGAGGCGGTGGAGGCGGACGGCCACAGGGGGAAGAGGCTGTCGGAACTGCACGGAAGCTACTTTAACTGAAATTTATCTTTTTGTTTTTGAAACTTGGCGAAAGGGCATGACGATGGAAGAAGCTAGTCAGATGGGTGAATAAATACATGGTTTGATACAAAAAAAAAACAAAACAGTGGCTCTATTGTAACGTACGTAACGGCAAGCACATTTTCCAAAATACCAAGAAACAGATGGGAAAATGTCATGTTTTTGCTGCTGGTGTATATGTAAAAAAAATTGATGAGATTGTTTAACTGCAACAAAAACAACACTAGGCGGACCTACAAAATTACACTGTAGTATAGAAAAAACTGAAAATATTTTTTTTCAAAATGCACGGCACTTGTGGTGTACTAGAGCAACCAATTCTTTAAACTAAAATTAAGCCAGAAGGCGGAAAGAAAAAAAAATCTCACAAATATTTTTTAAAAGCAGCCCTTATGCCACGGCTCTTAAAAGCAAAACAATTTATACGACCTAAATACTCAAGATCAAGAAAAGATGAAATTCAAACATTTAGGCTAAAGTTTGTTTAATTTCCTATGATTATTTTACGTATGCTAAATTATAAAGCACATAAATTTCGCACATGAACAATGGGCAGCATACAAATGTGGGGCAAGCAACAGGAAAAGTCTGTCATCAAGGCAAAGAAGAAAAGAGCGGAGGACTAGAAGGGATCGGGTTCCCTTTTCTTATTTCCCCAACCCCCAGCCCCCCAATCCCCTCCACGCCACAGCAAAGAAAAAAGCTCCGGGCGAAAAAAAAAAGTGGCGAAAAAAAAGAGGGGAAAGGGATATAAGGAAGGATTTCAAGGAAAATGGGCGTCGCGCGCTGGCGCTGCTACTGTACGGACGGATGAAAGGGAAGGAAGCTGAAGTCCTTCAAATTTCTTCCCCCTCTTCCAGAGCCCATTTTGCTCATTTCTTCTCTTTCCTTCCTTCGTTATTTCTCTTCTCTCTCTTTTCTTTTCCTCTGGCTGACTGGCCCTACAGTACAGTAGAATGGGGCGGCCCAGGAAGGAAGAAGAAGCCCCAAAAGAGAGAGGGAGGAAAAATTTGCACCTGACATTCAGAGCTGCCACAAAGCGGGACAAAAAGAACAGGTGGGCTCTAGAAAAACTTTTTTCAAAAAACACAGGAAGGCTCAGAAGTGCCCAAAAAAGGCCCATTTTGTGAACAAATTCAGCTTTTTCTGTTTTTGTAAAACATATTGTTCGATCAAGCATGTTTGGTAACTCGAGAGCAATAAACAGCAAATTCAGCAACAATTGGGCGCAGGCAAGACAGGCGGAAGATTTTTGTTGAACAGTTTTTGGGAAAAACCGCAAAAAAGTGTGTCTTCTCGACTCAAGTTTTCTTCAAAACCAATATAAATTGAAAAAACTCTTGATTTTGTAAATGAACATTTTAAAAACGTAGTCTTGAAGGGGACAGTTGTCAAAATATATTTCAAAAGGAATTCCCAATGTTAAAAGAGTGACAAAAAGTCGTAATTTACCTAAGTTTTGTTGGTTTCGTCGCTAATTTTTCTGGCAGATGGGGAAAGAAAAGAAAAATTTTCCATCCAAATTGTGTTTGTGGAAGCAGAAAAGGTAAGAAACCTTTAAGGTGCGAGGCCGTTCTTGGAAGGCCTCTCCCTCCTTATTCGAGGTCAGTCAGGACAAAAGTTTGGCCGCGAATTCAACCTCGAAACAGTGTGGAATAATACAATCAGAGTGGGGGGAAGTTACTGAAGTGAGGATGGAGATTTGGTCGGGGAGTTGACCTCGGAGAGAGGATCGAGTGGCGTTCCTCCGCCGACCTCACAATGTGGAACCCAGAGGCCGCGGCGGGCGTGGCCGCCGCAAAGAGCGTGGCCGCGTCTTCCAGCCGCCGCGAACAGCCGCCCCCGCCGCCACCTAGGGGCGCCGCCACCGTGGTGGCCAGCTCCGCGGCGGCTTCCGCGGCCGCTTCAGGGGGCCGCCCTCCAGCGCGTCCGCCCCCCTCGGGGACGGCCGCATTCTACAGCAACCAGGGCTATGACCTCCACCACCCGCCGCGCGCCGCGGCCGCCGTGGTGGTGCAGTCCGGTCCGCCGTCCTCTGGCTCCTCCGACGGTGGCGGCCGACGGCCGCGGAGGGCGGCCGAGAGCGCGGCCGCCGCACGGAGCGGCAGCGGCACCCGCGGCGGGAGTCCCCTGGCAACCCCTGGCGGCGGCGGTGACCGCCGCAACCGCCGCCTTCCCGGCGGAGGCGGCGACGGGAGGAGGGTGTTCGCGGACCCTGGGGAGATGATCGTGGTAGGCCTGATCTCCCATCCTGTTTTAGCAGCTTCTTTCACTGTCCCCCCTCGCCTCTAGATCGACTACGTGGACGGCATGGGAGGCGCCCCGCACCCGCACGCACACCACCAGCAGCACCCTCACCAGCACGTTCACCACCACCCTGGCTCGACCAGGCAGCAGATCTACGTGGGCCCGCGCGGCGGGAACAACAACTACTCCCCTCCGGAGAGCAACAACAACCCTCCTCAACAGCGCCGGCAGCAACCCACCGTGACCCTCCCCGACTTCCCCCCTTCCCAGGCGGCCGCCACCGAGGTCTCCATCGGCGGCGGCGGGAGGCTGCACCAGTTGCACCAGGTGAATCTTGCCGCAAAAAATGTCATGTTCGCAAATCGTTATGAAACACAAGTCTTGGAGGGAACAAGTGCCTCCTTTCTCGTTACCCAACTTTGCACTTGTGGGGTTTCTGCACCACCGACTCTTACGTCTCTTTCCTGCTCCTCTTCTTTCCCAGTACCACTACCCTCACGACGCCCGAATGCTGGACTACCACCACCACCACCACCGCCACCAGCACTTTGCGCAGCAGCAGCAGCAGCAGATGCACCTGCAACAGCAGCAGCACCAAGTCAACGTATGGAAAACACTTAAATCAAACATTCTTTTTAAAACACTCTTCCTGTCTGTTCTTTAGGTGTCATATTCGTCCTCTTCGTCGGGCTACCCTTCAAGCCATGGCTCCTCGGGGGCGGCCGGGCCGCAGCAGCCGAGGTACATCACTATTTTTTGTGTCTAAATAGACGGGAGCGCCCAAGTTGCAAAAAAAAAACGTCATTCCACAGGCACCTCGGCCACGGACCCGCCCAGCAGCAGCAGCAGCACCCCCACCGACACCATCGACACCACCACCACCACCCTCATCAGCATCACCCCAACCACCAGGCCTCCAACCGCAGCAGCAGGAGCAGCGACACCAGCTCAGCCTACAGCGGATCCGACACCATGCAGGTGAGAAAAGGGCGGAAAAATCCTAGATTTTAGGTTTGCCTTTTTTTTAAAAAAAAAAAATTCGTCCTAGAAATTGTACTCGGCTGAAACTAAAAGTGATTTTTCTGAATCACGCGGGCTGCTTCTCCCAAATTCCTTTTTCTTTCCTCGCCTCGGCTGCATTGCTTTTATCGCACCAAGCAACAACTGGGATACTTCCTCGTCCTAGTCATGACTGACTGTGCTGCACTCCGTTATATTTTTGAAAGCGATTTTGAATGTTGTGTGTGTGTGTCTTGCTCCTATGAGTCCTATCCGAAGCAGGGCACTACCGGACATGCTGTTGATGTCATAGGCTATTTTTTT
>JAAUYB010157083.1_pt1 | contig 10095 bp, 5 predicted proteins | sample 7278071 | NCBI WGS metagenome assembly JAAUYB01 (sample SAMN14350121, study PRJNA611818) | marine sediment metagenome | isolation source: surface marine sediment (1.8m) | place: French Polynesia: Moorea | collected 2018-08 | reverse complement strand
TTTTTTTCACCTTTTGCTTCCGTTATCCGGGAGAGACTCGTCTTTGTAGTCGCCCACCCTAGGCTGCACGCAGAACCTGAAAAAGAAAATGATAAAATATAAACTGTATTTTTTTTTGCAAACATTTCACCTTGAGGCCGGTTCGAACAGTAGCGAGGATAGGTCGTAGCACGAGCATTCCTCGTCGCGGCACCACATGCCGTTGAAGCAAGTCCCAAAGTCGTCGATTTCCCCACCGTCCTGGAATTCCAGCATAAAACAATTTTTTATTTACATAGTACTTATAGAAGGGAAATTACGTGTCTGAATATTTCTAACTTTTACCCTACCTGTTCTGGCCTGTGCGAGCATAGTTCTGCCTCCTGGCACCTGCAAGCGGTGGCGTTGTAAGCTGAGTGCCTTGGGCACTCGCAGAATCCCCTTGCGATGTCCCCTCCCCCCGGGGGGGCCGAATTGAGGCCGGGGAAGGGCTGGACGCACCTCATCCCGGTGTCGGACACGAAGCAGTCAGTGTCGGACCCGCAGGGGAGGCGGTCCAGCTGGCGGAGGTCCAGGGAGTGATGTCTGAGGGAGGGACGGGGGGGGGGAGTCATGACTGCTTTAGTGACAGTAGTGATGGGAGAAGCAATAGGAGCAGCAATTGTTGTTGCTGCAAGCAGCAGAAGTAGCAAAAGTGGAAGCATCAACAACGAAAACAACAAATGTCAAATGCTATGCTGTGGTATGACGGTAGCAGCGATAGCAGCAACAACAACAATTGCTGCAGCAACAACAACAGCAGAAGAATAAACAAAAGCAACATCGACACAAGTCAAAAACAACAATACTATGACGACAACAACAGCAAAACTATCAGCAAGAACAAGAACAAAACGGGATTATTTCATGAATTCTGTGTTTTTAATGTCCACTTACTTTGTGTAGCACGCATAGGTGTTGCACCTCACCGCTCCGCTCCTTGCATTCTCCCTGCATGCTTGGAAGTACTTGAACGGGTCCGTGTACTCGATGCCGCCAACGCCACGGCCGTATCCACCTCCTCCCCCTCCCCCTCCACCTCCCCCGTTCACGGCAGCCACCACAGCCTCCAGGAGGAAGAGGAGCAACGACGCTCGGAACATTTTTTTAATTTTTTTTTTTTTTTGACAGAGTTGTTTTTGCGGGAAATCGTGTTTGTCCCACTGACTTTGTCGGCGTCTCTTCGAAGGAAGGCGCACACGGTGCACCAATCGCCAATTAGCACAACAGTTCTTTGGAAATTTTTTTCTTTTCTTTTCACTGATAATTGGGAAACCGAGATATAGGTGCACAATGGAGGGAGCTATTTTAGGAGGAGCAGGTGCGGCAGCAACACTTTTTTTCTCGAATCTTGCAGCGCTGCAAGTGCAGAGAGGAATGATGGGAGCTTCTCGGGTTTCACACCGGCCAACACTCCCATTCCCCCGATTTAGAGCGAGAAGAGCTTGCTTTTGAACGAAGAATGTCCGATTTACACAATTCTTCAGGTTGGCAGTCGCCGGCCCCCGAGGAAAACCTGAAATCAGATAAAAGGAAAAGATGATAACTGCTCTGGCTTTGTGTTTCAAAGAAGGAAAGAAGGAAAAACTTTTCCGACACGGCCACCGACGAGTTTTCTTTTGCTGTCTCTTTTGCTGCCGTCTTATCTTACACTTTCATCGAGCAATTCCGCAGCGGAGAGAGACCAATTACAAGGCTATATTTCCAGTGGTACCGCACTCGCTTGCAATATACTACAATATATATACTACAATATACTACATCATGAATATTTTTTTCCACCGAGTCACTCTATTGCCACACACTTAGAAGAGAGAAGGGGAACCCTCCTCTTGGCTTGGCTAAATTATTTTCCCACCCACGTCAACTCAAGAGCTTAGGGGAAGGAGGAGTTGGTATGAGAGAATCACCACACTACCTACCTTTGTCTTCCAAACCAAGGATGACTCTTCTTCTAGCCCTAACTTTGGCAGTGTTGCTCCTTCCAAAAGTAGAAATCCACCTCTTTCCCCCTTCCTTCTTTCACCTCGAACAAACAAGACCGGCGGAGAAATGAAATGATAGACTCTTCCTCCTCCGTCTTATTTTGCCTCGAGACTGTCTTGCTGCCTGCCTGCCCGTTATAGCCTCCCCCCCTCCCCCCGTCTGTTCCCCCTTCCTCCTCCTCTTCCTCCAAATTCTCTTCCTCCTCCTTCCTCCATCCAAGCAAGCGCCCAACTCCCCCTCACCTCACCTCGCCTTCCCTCACCTGAGAACACCTTTTCCCCTCCTTGCCCACCACCGTCGAGAGAGGGTGGTGCTTTCCGCCCTACACCTCCTCCTCCTCCTCCTTTTCCAAGAGGCGGCGGAAGGTTCTTCTTCGTGCTGCTAAGACTTCTCTGCTTTGGAAGGAGTTGGGGAGGGGGACCAAAAAAGAAGAGGCAATCAGGAGAGAGGAGGAGGAGCGTCCGCCGCCGGCGCCAGGGGGGAAAGAGGAGTAACTTCTTTTATTTTCCAGGAAAGAAAAGAGGAATATATGTCGTATGTGGTATGTGCGAAGCAATGCAATGCAATGGGGGATTTAAAATTCTCTTGCATGCAATGTGGGAATACAAGTGCTCTGCTACATGTTTCCACCCCTCCTCCCTCATACATAGAGATACGCATCTGACGAAAACAAAGCTGTTTGCGACAGCCTCCCCTCCCCTCCCCTCGACCTAACCTAAAACCTCTTTCTCATTCCCCTCCTTACTTCCTTTTTTGTCGTGCAATACCCAAGCACCACACGCGACGCGTGGTACGTACGTAGGTGTTGCTGCTGCCATCGGTGCTTTGTCGCTGCGGCGGCGCAGGCGAAAAGTGGATTTCCGAAAAAAGCTTCTTTCCTCCTCCCATAAAATATATTTTCCTTCTAAATAACAATTCCAAAACGGGACAAGGGAAGAGGAAAGGAGGCTCCTCGCTCGATCGTAAAACCTGTGCCTCGAAACCAATCCCGTCAATCACTCCTCCTCCTCCTCCTTTTGCTTTGCAGTTTTTCCACCACCGTCATCGTTCTTCTTCTTCGTCTTCTGAGAGAGGCAATTTTTGCTTTCCTATTTCCTCTTTTCCCATGACCCCACATGGTGGTTCACAAAAACTAGCACAGCGAAATAATTCTTTGCCTGGCACACAAAAATTTATTTAAAACATCCAACAAAACATATCCCACATCTACAGAGCCACAAATTTGCTTGATTCTTCTAACACATTCAGAGAATTGTGCAAGTCAATTCTCGCGTGTATCAATCTAATTGTACCTCACTGTATACCGCCCTCCGCCACATCCACGAAATACACGACAAAATTACCCCCCCTCTCTTTCCCCCCTTCCCCTCTCGCCACCAAAGCCGATCGCTGCCTCACTCCCTCCTCCCCAGACCCTACATAAGCCAATCTCAATTAACCTAGAATAAAAGTACCACGGCTTCGTATACATTGAAAGTGAGAGAAAGCTGCACATATTTATGTCTATTTTTCAAAAAAAATCCAAACAATACGTCAAAGTGCGCTACTTGAAAAACGGATGTCGGTAGAAAATGGGAAACTGTTGTCGTCTGTCTGTCGCTGAAAATGCGGGAAAGGAAGAGGTGACAAAAGGTGTTGGAAAAGTGGCACAGACAGACGCCCACAAATAACTATGAACAGACTGACAAGTCGAGTGGGAGGAGGAAAACTCGAAACAAGAGGCGGAAGCAGAGACAAAAGTGCAAAAGTAGCGTGAAGAACGACATTCTTTTTGTCATAAAAAACCAAGGCGCGCGTACCCTTGTTTCGCAGAAAACAAATTTTATTTCTCTCTTTTTTTCAGACAATGACATATTTCAACTAGCACAAACACAAGTACATCTCAAGCAACATGCTCGGAAAAAATGAAACATTTTTCACAAAATACATTTTTTCAATGCGACAAAAATAGACTAATGCAAAAAACATTTGGGGAAAAGTGGGTTGAACAATTTGGATTTGATGAGAATCTTGCGTTTTTGTAAGGAATTTTTTCGCAGCTGGACCTGAATCCCTTTTTTTAAAAAAGCATCACCGAAAAGGGGCCGCCAAACTACTAAACATTCGGGAAAAATACTACTTTTTTTGTAGAATGCATAAAGCGCAATACATTTGATAAGGGGACAAGGGGAGTGTCGAAATTGTTTGCGAGATTTTTTTTGGGGGGGAACGAGTCCGGATACTGACATCAATCGATTATCACAATGCTGTAGAAAGCTAGGACGGCTCGGAGAAAAAGTCGAGCACACATTTCACTTTCACAGAAAGAGAGGCGGCGAAAAAAAAAAAGAATGTGAAATTCACGACTCAATAATTTTCAATTGCAGTAAAAAAATGGGTTTTTCTTTTAGTTCATGACGTAGTCCTTGTGCCCCCTGAGCGACTTGAGCTGCTTCCTAAGCCGCTGCACCAGGTCCGCCGGCTGAACGAGGACAGAAACGTCACGCCCAACGGCCTGGAAAATAAAATAAAAATAAAGTTATTCAATTTCCCACTTGAATGCTTTTTGGAATAAATTCAAATTCAAGAGTTTTTGTACCTGCAGCCTGTCTGCCGCCTCGCCGTCCTTTGCGAACAGGTTTAGCGGCCTCCCGTTGATCTCCGTCAGCGCCCAGGGCACCAGGATGGGCGGGGGAGGGGGAGGACCTCCAGCATTGGCAGCGGGAGGTGTGAGAGCGGGAGCCGAGGAGGAGACGGGAGAGGAGGGGGTGGCTGAGGAAGAAGTGGCTGGAGGGGCCCCATCTGACGAGGTAGAGGAGTTGGCGGGCTGCAGGGGGGAGCGGGCCAGGGGGGAGAGGCCCTGCTGAGATGCCGGGCTGCCAGAAACAACCTCACGGACCTGAAAAGTTGAAATTTGAATTTCATCAGAATTAATATTTTTTCCGGTAAATCACTGGAGATGATAATATTTGGCGGAAAGAAGATCCATTTCCTCACCTCTGACGTCCCTCCCTGCGTGACTATCCCAAGAGGCTGGCCGTCGACCTCCCTCCTGAGGTGGAACACTTGTCCGAAGGGGACCCTCCTCACCACAACCTCTACGTAGAGCGCGGAGGGGTTGGCTCCCAGTCCGGCGTCGCGGGGGGTCTTCACGGCCTTCTGAAAGTCGGAGGCGGTGCGAGCGGGGACGCCGCCCACTGTCATGATCTGCGGAAAAAGACATAATTGAAATAAAGCTTTGGTATTCATCGTGTCGAGACGGCATACCTGGTCGCCAATATGGAACGCATTGTAGAGCACCGGGTACTCTTTCTGCTTCCACCCCGCCACCCAGAGGAATCCGAATAGCTCCACCAGCGCCAGGGAGTTCTGGCAGTCCCTCCGGCGCAGCGTGAGGCGCACGCCGGCAGGGTGCGCCATCTCCTGGCGCAGTCTGAGCACCTGCTGCTCCCGGAGGGAGGATCGCTGCTGCTGTTGGTGCTCGGGCGGCGGTGGATGCGGCAGGTGTGCTGGGGGCCGGGGTGGATGTGGGGGAGGCGGAGGGAGGTCCAGGTTGCCCGCGGACCCGCCCGCAGGGCCAGCCATGACCGATGGCATGCCTGAAAAATCAATTATACCGGTGAAGGGGAAATGAAGATAATTGAAAATGACTAATTCGTACCTAGAGGGAATGAGAGCTGACAAGTCAGTCCCGGCAGGGGTACATGCGGCGGGAATCCAGTTGGCGGAGGAGGAGGCTGGTGCGGGTGCGGGAGAGGGTGTTGTCCGGCCGGAGGACGGTGGTGAAGAAGGGGAGGAACGGGGACTCCTCCTCCGCTGGCGCCGCCAGAATCGTTCCTCTCCCCCCTCTCCCTGTCGGAGGAGGATGGCGGCAGTGCAGTGGAAAGGAGGAGCGGCCTTCTGGGCACCGCTCCCAGCCCCGGCCTGGCCAGGATCCTGTGGTTGTGCCGGAGCCTGAGGTCTGCCTTGGCCGGCGCCTGCCGCGGGTTGCTGTCCAGGCTCTCCAGGGAGTTTGTGTTGGCGGAACTGCACTTGAGTGGCGCAGGTGCAGGGATGGCGGAAGGGGTCCGTGGCTCCGCCGAGGTGGCCTTGGCCTCGTGGTTCCTGTGCTCGTCAAGCAGGGGACCCAGGCTGGAGGACCTCTGGCTCCTCTTTCGCACGCGCTGCTGGATGTCGAATCCCTTATCCTTGCCCGTCCCATCATGGTGCTGCATGAGGTGGTGGTGCAATCCGCGGTAGTGGTGTTGGCCCTTGCGGCTGTCGGAGAGGTGCCTGAGGACGCCCCCGCCGGAGGCAGCGGAAGAGGTCATCTTGGGAGGCGAACGGGCGACTCCGCCGCTCTCACCTTCCCCCCTCCGCCCTGGCGGCCTACCCCTCGGAGTCATGGCCACCATCCTATTCTCTTCCTTGGCCTCTGACAAAGGTCTTCGCTGCCGAGTGGGAGGGGAGCGAGGAGGATGCCTCTGCCTCGGGTGAGAATCGAAGACGGTGTTGTAGGAGGAGTCTTCTTTCTTCTTGGCCGAGGACGAAGAGGAGGAGGAGGGGACAATGTGGGAGCTGTTGGCCTTGACCAGCTTCAACTTTCCCTCGGTGCTTGAGGAAGATGTTGCTGCTGCAGCGGCGGCAGCAGCCGCAGCGGCAGCCTCCCTTTCCATCTGCCTCTTCTTGCTGTTGATTGGGATTACCGTGACGTGCCGCTGTTGCGTCCTTGGACTGCCGGACTTGTTCAGGTAGACGGTGGAGGTCGAGGTGGTCGTCTCGGAAGCAGAGGGGACAACAGCGCTGGCGTCCGAGGAGGACTTCTTTGCCAGCGGTGCAATGGTCTCGTAGCCTCCGCCAGCGGTGCTGGCGCTGCTGCTGTTGGTCGAGTCCATGGAGAGGTTGGTGAGGGACCTCGACTGCGCCCTCCTGCGGGCGACGGCGCGGGCTTTGGCGTCGTCAGTGGCAGCAGCAGAAGTTGCGGGGGTAGCCGGGGGAGTCTGATTGAGGTAGATGCTGGTGGTGAAGCTCTGGTTGGCGGCGTCGGAGGCGTCAACGATACTCAGACGGTTGCGGGGGGCGGAGGAAACGGAGGGTCCACTTTGCTGCTGTTGTTCCCCATTGCTGGCATTTCCGTTCGCAGGAGTTCCAGTGGCATTTCCCGCCTCTCCGGTCCTGCCCGGCGGGCTGGGCAGCGGGGACATGGGGTTCCTTGCTATCTTTGGCGGCGGCTGCGACGCAGGCACCTTGGAGTAGAGGTTCCCCCGGCTGGGGAAGAACCCCATGTCTGCCAGCTTGTGTCTGACGCACTCGACCCACTCGGCCATGGCCGCCCGGGAGTTGCAGGCGAACCTCACCGCCACGCCCGACTCGAAGTTGACCACGAAGCTCCACTCCCCATCTGCCGCCACCAGGCTGGGGCTGACGTGCTGGCACACGGCCAGAGGGTACACGTAGTGCGGCGGGCGACCGGCGCCAACGTCGGAGGGATCCGAGAAGAGCTCGAGGAATGGGTGTGCGTCGTCGTGGACGGAGAAGACGGTCCAGAATCGGTCGGTGCGCATGAGCTTTGATAGCGGGCTGGACTTCCTCTCGTGGTGCGGGAGGCGCTTCAGGAAGCCGTTCTTGTAGATCTCGCGGATGAAGAATGGCATACGAGGGGGGCGGAAGAGGTCCAGGGCGGGGACGAGCCGGGGGTGGTGAGGAAGGTGAGGGGGGCGGCCGGGGATGGGTGGGGGGATGAGGCGAGGCAGGAGCGGAGGAGGACCAGGAGGCTGCTGGGAGGACGCAGCCCCGTCGGGGGAGGAGACCGAGGGTGCCTGTTGCTGCTGCTGTGAAGGCGGCGGCTGCGGCGGCCTCATCATCCACCCTGGCGAGGGTGCGCCGCCCGGTGGTCCCGGAGGCGGTCCCGGTGGCAGGGGCTGCGAGGCCGTGGCCGTGGCCGTGGCCCCGCCGCCACCGCAGGAATTCATGCTCCCGTTCACAATCACATGGGCATGCAGTGAAATGCGTCACGCTTCTCCTCCGGGTGATTTCAACGCCGCCCCAGGCGAGGCACCTCCACCGGACTGCAGTCGGGGTCACGGTCGTCCTCGTCCGCGGTCTCCACCTCCTCGTTCGACGGGAAAACTTCTGCCTCCTCTTCTCCAAAATTCCAAATTGCTTTACTTCCTTCTTCTTCCTTTGGAACCCTTTTTAGCAATTTTAGGTCATCGCTGCAGCGCAAAGAGCAAGGGTCCAAAAGACAGGGTTGGCAGATCGAAACAGCAAAATGAGCCAGATTCAACTTACGTACAGTACACAATGTCTGCAATATACAAACATGATTTTTCTCCCTTATTCTTCACTTTCAGCACACATAAATCGAGTTGGAGTGATAGCACGCAACAACAATCATGTTTCTTGTTCTATTTGATAGAATATTTTTCTACCAAATGGGCTTTTCTTTTCCCTACCTGGTGTCTCTGCCCCCCTGGTTGTTGGTTGCGCAGGTGCAGTAAAGAGAGAGAGCGAAAAAGGGCAGCGACATGGAAGGGCTACAGGCGGAGCGAGACAGAGACCGAGACGACCATCAGCGCACACAGGCTTCTTTCTCTTCCTCATCCCTTTTCTTTCCAGCAACCAGACATCACTTTTGGTGGAGGGATTCCGCTGCTCATCGGCCACAACCTCGTTTCGTTTGGTAAAACATCGCGCCTTTCCGATAGTACGTGCGCTCTGATAGAACAAAAGCGATTATCTACTTAGCTTCGAATTTCTTCTAATTGTGATAATTTCAACTACAATACGACATGTCGTGCAGGAAGGCACGTGTCGTGTAGAGTGTCTTGAAGGAGTATTCTATTTTTTTTTGCACTTGCGTGTCTAACTGTCCATGTTACTTTGATATCATAGCCAACAAAAAATCCATTGGAAATTTTTTCTTCCGAGTCCAGCAAAATTACTTGAGTTTAAAAATGATACTTCCCGAGTTGTAATTATTGACTGCGGCGGCGATATCGCGAGCGAATTTTGAAAATTCGAAAATTGTGACAGAATAAATGCAATGACATTAAATGCTATTGCTATGATGAAGAGGGGCGGCCCCCGTAGCGTAATGTTTACACTCCTGACTCTCAAGCAGGAGGTCCGGGGTTCAAATCCCGGCGCCGCCCCACCAAAGTTTGGAACCCAAACACCCCCATACCCCGCCTCCAGGTCGCAAAGATGCATCAAGGGTCCCTGAAAGGGATGGTGTACGCGAAAGCCGAGCACCCGGGATGACAAAAAAAATGCTATGATGAAGGAGTATCCCAAAGACGTTTGAAATAATGGAGAAGCAAAAAAATCAAGCAAGCTAAGATTTTATCACTTTTAATACTGTACTTTTTATTTTGAATAGTTAAAATCCTCCCATGGTCTCCTCCACGAATCGCATGTACATGGCCATGAACTTGGCGACGAAAGCCTCCAGGTGGTAAATCTCCTTGGTGCCCTTGGTTAACCTGAAAGAGGGGAAATAATGTTAATAACACTACACGAGATAAAAAACTATCAACGGTAATTACCTGTGCTCGTACTCCGCGGCCATCTTTGTGGCCTCCACCTTCAGCTCCCCGTCACAGCTCTTGACGAGCTCCCTCAGGAGGCCGGTGATGACGACGTCTGCCGGAATGCAGTGGGTCAGCAGCTCGTACAGCCTGGATCTGATCTCCAGCAGCTGCTTGGGGTTCTGCTCCCTCACGATCTGCTGCGCCGTCTCCTTCAGGTACATCTCCCAGTCCAGGTCCTGCACCTCCATGCGGTCGGACGGAGGGTTCTGCTGCACTCTGCAGGCCTGGGCCATTAGCAGGGCGCGACGCAGGTTCCTGTTGCTCTTGGCGGCGATCCTGGCGGCCAGGCCGTCCGGGATGCTGCACCCCTCCTTCCTAGCTACGGTCTGGACGATGGCTGCCACGTTCTCGGCTGAGGGCGCGGCCACCCGCACGTTGAGGCAGCGGGATCGGATGGCGGGGATGACCTTGGAGGTGGAGTTGGCAACCAGGAAGATGCGGCAAGTAGACATGTACTTCTCCATGGTGCGGCGGAGGGCGTGCTGGGCATCCTTGGTAAGCTTGTCAGTCTCGCTGATCACCACCACCTGCAGATAGGAAA
>JAAUYB010113608.1_pt1 | contig 10096 bp, 6 predicted proteins | sample 7278071 | NCBI WGS metagenome assembly JAAUYB01 (sample SAMN14350121, study PRJNA611818) | marine sediment metagenome | isolation source: surface marine sediment (1.8m) | place: French Polynesia: Moorea | collected 2018-08 | reverse complement strand
TACTACGCTACATACTGTATCTTCTTCTCTCTCTTTCTCACGCGCGCGCGGTAACTTGACTACCGCCCTTCTTCTCTCGATGTCGTGATTCTTCGCGCACGACACTTTTTTAGCGAACGGTTTGTCCGAATCTCTTACCTGGGTGAGTAGCATTGTGACTGCCTCCTCCACGTTAGTGCCCTCCTTGGCAGAGGTACGAATCCAACCTGCACAGTTCAAAGAAACAGAAGCATCATTGATCGATTTGATGGCCCAAATCTCGTCCGCCTCTTTTGTGGGAGACAGAGGAAGAACAATGCCGGGCTTAATTGTACGGCACTTTGGGCCCTTCCTTCCTTCCTATCCTTATTACCGTCGAATCCGTGCTGCTGGCATATCTTTGTGTGCGCCCTGTGTTGCTGCCGTAGGGCGGAGGCGGCGACGCCCTCCTTAAGTTCCTCCTCCCCTTGTTCGTCCACCACCAGGTCACACTAAGGACGCGAAGACAGCAACATAATTTGCGGGTGGGACGGTGATCGAGGGAAGGGACGGAAGACGGTAGCAAATAGGGAAGGGGGAACATATCTGGTTACGGTACTCATTCAGCCACCACCTTGTTTGCCAGCAGGATGCAGGGGAGGGTGCGGCCGTCGGAGGAGAACACTTTGTTGTCCAGCTCCTCCTTCCACCTAGGACAAATGATTTTCAAAAACATGTGCATTTCCCACACGAATTGTTTAATCGACCTCGCCACTGCTTCCAGCGTCTCCGGCCTTGTCAGATCGCTGACTATGAATGCCCCAGAGGCGTCCTTGTAGAAAGAGCGGGAGAGCAGGCTGAAGCGGTCCTGGCCTGGGGGGGGAAAGAAAGGAAATACTTAGGTGAATTGAGGGGTTGCAAAAATAGTGTTACTCACCTGCAATGTCCCACAGCTGAAGTCTTAGAGTAATATCCTGATCCCAGTGGACAACCTTGGCAAGGAAGTCTGCGCCGATGGTGGCCCTGTATGCTGGAACGAAAGTGTTCTTGACGTATCTCCTGATGAGGGATGTCTTCCCCGCGGAAGAGCTGCCGATGAAGAGGATCTTGCAAAGCTTGGTACGGGAAGTGGGGATGGAAGAGTACAAGAGGTCAGCGCCGTCCTAAATTGGAGGAAAGAGAAATTGCGCAATGTAAACTTTTTTGGGGAGGGGGAAATTCGGGAAATAATATTTGAAAAATGAAGCAGCAGCAGCGTGTATCGATCCCATCCGCCAAATCTTCCTCCTCCACCTCCACTTCACGGACAATTTTCTTTCGTACCTGGTTGCTCTGCGCGAATCTTATTCTCTTCATCCTCTTGTTTGCCCCCATGGCCGTGGTCCTCCTGTTGCTCCTCCTCCTCCTCCTCCTCCTGTCTGCCTCCCTCTCCTCCGCCTCCCTCCTCTTCTCCCTCCCGGTCTTCCCAGCGCTCGCAGTGATAACCCTGCGCTTCAGGCGGCGGTCGTTGTCTTCGTTGTACACCTCCTCGTTCTCCACCTCGACAGAGTGAAGGGTCTCATTGCTCGGTGATTTCTGCTCCTCCTCCTCCTCCTCCGAGAGTGCGTCGAAGTCAACCTCGATAAGTCGTTGGTCCATCTCACCACCCAGAGAAACACTACTGGTGGTGGTGGTACTCTGACTGCAGGTGCTCCTGTCGCAGAGGAAGTCCTCGACGATGTTGTCGTGGCTGCCGCTGCTCCGGGCGACGGCGAACGGAGACGGTGCTCCATCCTCTTCTTCGTCATTTGCTTCCTCGATTATGTCAGCAGGGAGCTCCTCCTCCTCCTCCTCCTCCTCCTCCTCCTTCTCGGGAGTGCAGCTATCCCGTTGTTTCTCTTCCTCCTCCTCCACGATGGTGGTGTGGACCACTGTGTCGACGGAGGCGTTGTCCTCGAAAAACACGACAGCGCTATTCCCTTCGTCCTGACTGGAGACCGCTTCCGCTTCTTCTTCCTGTTCCACATCACGAGGAACCTCTTCTACTGAGGCCTCCTCCTGAGGGAAATCCTCCTGTTGTTCCTTTTCCTGAGTAGAAGTGGGAAGTGCCCTGAGACTGAGCGTGGCTCCCGTCCCGTCGGAGGACGAGGCGACGTCTATGGCGCTCTGGGCCAGGAGTCGAGGGGAGGAGCTGATGTTGACGCAGTCGTCCGCGAAGGAGATGGTCAACACGTCGCTGGAAAGGTCGTCCAGGGAAACGGAAAACTTTAGCAGCTTGGACGAAGACCTCCTGCCGGAGGCTGTTGCTTGGGAGGGAGCTGTCGGGTCAACCTCCACCTTCAGATCTGGCATCAGGTCGTCTTTCTCCTGATCCTCCTCGTCAGTATTTTCTTCCAGGTCAGTAGTTTCCTGTTCATCTCCCTTGCTCTCTGGTTCTGTGCCCTGCAGAGTTGCAGTGGTCTGGCGGACATTTTCTTGCCCTTTAAGGACAGTCCATTCGTTGGACTCCCCTTCTTCAACTTCGTTGCCAACTCCTTCTTCGACTTCGCCTCCTTCGTCTTCGTATGTTTCTTCAGGTTTGTCGCCGTCGCAAGGAACCGGAGAAACAGCATCAGCAGCAAAACTTTGAAGAGTGTGGACGTTGTTGTTGCTTCCGCCATTGCTACTCCTTTGAAGATTAAGGTGGGAGGCTGTGGCTGTTGCCGTCTGTTCCAGGATCTTTGTTTCGAAGTTCTCCACTTTCTCTAGCACGCTGCCCTTGGCCGATGGAGTCGCGACAAATTCATCCAGGCCCATGTTCTCGACAAACTCAAAGTGGAGCGGAGAAGTCCCCTCCTCCCGGAAGGAGGAGGACTGTTGTTGCTGCTGGGATGGTAAATCAAATTCGTTTTCAGTTTGAGTTTCCGTCTCCCTGGTGGTCATGGTGCCCCTCTCCTGAGTCGAAGGTGTCTCCGTCGGTGGCTGGGGAGAATTCGGGACAGGAGGGGGAGGGCATTCAGTTCCTTCATTTTCCTTGTCTTTTTCTTCCGGCTCGGATGTAGGAGGATCCTTGCAGAGGCTGCAGACAATCTCTGGGATGGCAATGTTGGAGTCATCTTCTCTTGGTTTCTCTTCCTCCACGTCCGCCCCTACAGGCTCAGCTTTTCCTGACAGAGCTTCATCAAGACGTGGTACAGCTTCTGGTGTAGCCGCATTTACATCGATTTCGCTTGATACTTCCTCAGTTTCTGGACCTGATTCATATTTCTCTGCCTCTGATTCCTTTTCCGTGTTTTGGTTGGTCTCAAGAACTTCGACGCCGTTTTTTCCTTCTTGTCGAAGATTAGATGCGTCACTTCGTGCCTCAAGCTCCTCCAATTCCTCTCCATTGGCAGGGTGCTGGCAATTTTTTTCTTGTTCGTCTGGTTGTCCGTCGACTGAGTTATAATCTTTAGTAATACCCTTGTCCTCCTCAGTAGAAAGGATGTTTTCCCCGTCAGCATCAGATGTTACTCCCCCTTCGACATAAATATTCGTTTCCTCCGATGGGACCTTGATGGATTCCATTTTGCCGTCAGCCTTAGCAACTTTTTGTTCATCCTCTCCCTCAACATCCTCCTCTTTTTCATCATCAATAATTTTTCCCTTGCCTTCAACATTGTCTCCATGATCCTTTTCGAGGACCTCTTCTTCCTCCTCTTCCTCCACCTTCGGGAGTGATTCGGCGGATGGGACTGAAGTCTGCTGCTGCTGCTGTTGCTGTTTAGCGGTGGTATGGTGTTGACGGCGACTTACCTGCCCTCCCCCTATTTTGGCTGCCTCTTCGAACATGGACCTGGCTGCTTCGAAAGCCTTTCGCTGTTCCCTCACCGGAAGCAGGTGGTCCTCACTCACGCCTTCCTCCTCCTCATCTTTTGAAACTTCGGGCGCCTTGGCTCCTTCGCTCTTCAGCAGGAGTGCCTTCGAAGGGGAAATAAGGATTTCCTCTACCAGCGTGCATTTCTCCGCTTCCTTTTCTGCTTCTTTGTTTACTTCGTCTACCATCTCTTCGCTCTCGTCAACAGATTTTTTCTTCTCCTTCATCATGTCCATCATCTTTGCCATGGCTGCCTTCATTTCAGCGATGCTTCTGAGCGCCTCCTCCATTTCCCTCCTCTCCTCCTCCTCTTTCCTCGCCTGGTGCTTCTCCTTCAAATCCTCCGTAGCTTCCGTCGCCGACGCCGACATGTCCAGGGCCTCCCTCTGCGCAGACAGCGACGGCGTCGGGGGCAGAAGTAGCGAGGACAGCTTCTGCTGCTGCTCCGGCGAAGAGGAAGCCAGCTCCGGGCAGCTCATGTACTTGTCCAGCGGGGATGTCGATATGCTCTGCTGTTGCTGTACGGCCGCGGCCGCCCTCCTGTTCAGCTCTGCCACCCCTACCTTCTGTATCGTCGAGGCCGTCATAGTCTGAATGAGCTCCAGGATCTTGTTCAGAGTGTCTTTGTGCTGGTCATCCGCTGCAGATTCGTCCGTCTTTTTCTGAAGCTCTGGAGCTTCTGGACCTGGAAAGGCTTTGTCTTGTCCGACGGGTGACTCGATAGTTTCATCGGCAGCCTCTTCGATGCGAAACAGGCTGGCTGCTTCTTGCATTCGGTGTACCTCTTGGTTTTTATTCTGATTAGGTGCTTCCTTTTCTTCTTCCACTCTGTTTAATGCTGTCTCACCAGGGGAAGAGTAATTTCCGTCAATGGTACTTTCTGCCTCCTCTTGAATCTGCATGTTCAACAGAGCAGCCTCCACTCCCAACTCTAAAGTATCTTCCAGGATTTCTTTGGCTTTAGAATCTTCGTCCGACCTGATTGTGTCTGCTCTTGAGTAATATCCCTCGGAGGGCTCCAAAGGCAGGTCGACGGCGGCGTGTCCGACCACCAGGACATCTTGCGGAACTTCGTCAACCTTCAGCACCTTTTCGGCTGCTGGCAAATCAATTAATTTTTCCACCGAACAGACCTCATGATCTTTCTGACCTAACTGGGTAGCTTCGATTGACTCTTCAGTCGCTTTCTTATCTAAAGGCTCTCCATCTTCGTGTTCTTGTTGTGGCACCTGCTCAGTTTCTTTGATTTCCTCTTCGGATGTAGATTCGTCCTTGGCACCCGCAGTGTCTCCATCCAGCTCGTCCGAGGCGAGGATTGTTTTGGGTTTGGTGACGACGTCCGTCGTTTCTTTGTCTTTTCCTTCCTCGGCTGAGATTGTAGTCTTGCTTAAAGATTCCGTTTTCCCTTCTTCTTTGTCATTTTGATCTTTGTCTTCAGGTGGAGGGCCGGCCGATTTTTCTTGGTCAAACGTTTTTTGTGATACTTCAGCCTCGTTACCCCGAGCCTCTTCAGGTTTGTTGTCGAAAGACTCCTGATTCTCGTCGCCAGCCTGGGTGGTTTCCGACCTCGTTCCAGATTGTCCGCCTCCTGTTTTCTCCTCTTCAGAATCTTTCGTCGCTCCCTCCGTCAGTTCGCTTTCGTTAACATTCCGATCTGAAATGGCACTTGCATCAAAAGCTCCCCTGGATGAGTCTTCTGTCTGATTCATAGGTTTGTCGCCCTGTTCAATAGTATTTTCTGCTTCTCCTTGCTCTTCTTTTTTGCCAGTGAGTACATCCTCCTCATCCTCATATCGGTCCAAGACATCATTGCCCTTCTCTGGTACGATTTCTTCAGAAACGGTGTTGGTAATTCCCTTAGAGAAATCCCCATCATGTGAATCAACCTCCCCATCCTCACCTGACACATGTTCTTCTTCACTGCTGCTTTGCTCCCCTTCCCCTACTCCTTCCTCCTCCTCGTCAAATTCGTCCTCCTCGACCTCCTCCCCCTCTTCCATGCCTTCTTCATCCTCTTTATCCTCATCGTTTTGTGCAATTTCTACCTCGTCTTCTTCTTCTTCTTCCGCTTCTTCAGCCTCATCTGTATCTTCCTCCATTGTCTCCACCTCCTCCGCCTCCTTTACCAGCCCGTCCTCCTCCTCGACAGGTTCAACGGAGTTTGTTTCATCCATCATGTCAAGAAGCTCTTCTTGAACCTCCACTTCATCTGTCGGTTCGTCTCCCTCAATTTCGTCTTCCTCAACTTCTTCCTGCTTCTCCAGCTCATTCTCGCCGTCTGGCTCAATTTCATCAATTTCCTCTTCCTCATTTGATTCTAAAACGTTTTCATCATCGCCTCCAACATCTTCAGTTTGTATATCGACGTCACCTTCCTCTTGTTTCGCCGGGGCCGTATTTTCATCTTCGTCCTCCGTAGCTGCATCTTCTGCTGACTCAGCCTCCTCATCTTCAAGACTTTGCAGCAGCAGCTCGATCAACTCCAGCTTGGACGACTTCTTCATCGCCGAGGTTTTCTTCAAGCTCTCTTGCAACTTCGCGACCTTGTTCCCTATGTCTGTGCAGCTTTTCTTTTCGATGATCTCAGCTTCAGCAAGCACTTCGTCGATAGGAGGAGCAGATGGCAGCGGGGATGCTGGAGTCGGCACGACTTCAATTTTCTTGACGGCGGAATCCTCCTCCTTCTCACCCGGCCCCGACTTTGGAATCCCTTCCAATGACTTTTGATTAGCGTCGCCTTTCGCTTTCTGGCCCTTGAATTTCTTCGGAGCCGGAGTTCCGCCGGACTTTTCAACCCGCTCCCTTTTCTCGGCTGGCTTTGCAAAGCCTCCGCCAGTTTTCTTGGGCTCTGGGTCCGGCTTATCTTTCTTCGTTTTCTTTGACAAGAGTTTCTTTGTCGGTGTTGTCGTCTTGGTGTTGACCTCTTTCAATGATGCATCTTTTCCCCGCGATTTAATTTGCAATTTATCTCGACTCTCCGCTTTCGTAACTAATATCGAATCTGCCTTTGTCTCTGGAACTTCAAAATTCTTCATTGTCATCTTTTCATTTCTCTCTACCTTAGCTTCCTCTTTTACAATCCTGCCATTTGGCGATTTCCTTCTAATAGTATCAGAGGATCGGACAGTCCTGAGCCCTGTCGACGAAGTTGAAGTCCTCTTGGTCATTACGGCGGCCCCCTTTTTCTCGGCATCTTTGGCGGCAGCCCCTGAAGAAGATGGGGATCTTGCGCTGTCGCGGCTGGTCGTCCTACCGGCCTCCGCTGACTGGACCCGACGCGGTATCCTGGACCGCCCTCCTGTCATCTTTTAGTTTCCTCCGCCGTTTCCTCCGTTCCTAAAGTTGGTGAGGAGCGCGGCGGTCCCTGAGAGGAGCACGAAGAAGGCGACGCTGCAAAGCATCGCCAGGAAAGCAACCTCCGAAGATAGCATGCGGAAAAGACTTTTCGGGAGTTCGGCAATGCCTTGGTTTTTTTTCTCTGGTATGATGAGAGCCATACAAATCTCGGGGTCTTAAGTACCCTTTCCTCCAACAAACGTTCAGGTGTTCAAACGATTTGAGGATAGTACAAGACAGGGGGAAAAGAAACAAGATATCATCCCCAGCCTGTCTCCGACAAGGAAAGGCGCTTATGTCGGTCATGTAGCAGAGTTGTATTCAATTTCGGCACTCGGGAGAGATTTGCAAAAGGGGGAAAATGGCACCACCAAAATCTTGCCATGTGATGACTCATCCCATGTCACATGTGTGGGCCAAAGGGGACTTGTGTGAAATTTCAGACTCTTAAAACCCTTTGTGAAGGACAATAGTACCATTTTTGCATATGATGAATCACCACAGTAGAATTTAACAAGCACGAGATTTTATGCCACCTTGATCTGCTCGTGCGATCGGTGGTGGAAGACGAAGGATATTCCGGCCTCCCAGCACTGCTTGAGAGCCATGTCCACCAGGCCCTTCTTGGAGGTGCAGTGGTGCCAGTGGGAGAGGTCCGAGTTGCAGTCCGAGTTCTCTGGAGGGGGGCGGGTCTGGACGCCGTTGACGCAGCGGCGGCACTTGAACTTGTCGTGGGTGTCGCTCGGGGTGCCCTTCTCCAGCTTGAACAGGTCCCTGAGGTCTGACATGGAAAAGTGCCTCTCCACGTCCTCCTCCCGGTCGACCACGCAGGAGCTCAGCGCCTTTTTGTGCGCCTGCCGCTGGAAAATCTTCTCCTCGATGGTGCCGGCGGCCAGAAGCCTGTACACGTAGCACTGCTTCTTCTGCCCGTCCCTCCAGACCCTGGCCATGGCCTGCTCGTCGTTGGCCGGGTTCCAGTCTGGGTCAAACATGACGAGCCTGTTGGCGCCGATCAGGTTGAGCCCGCAGCCGCCGGCCTTGCTGCTCAGCATGAAGACAAAGTCCCCTCCAGGAGCGGGGTCGTTGAATCTGTCCACCACCTTTGCTCTCTTCTTGATTGTCATTGTTCCGTCCAAGCGGACGTGCGGGTAGCCGCGGAGGGCGCACAGTCGCTCAAACAGGTCCAAAGTCTGGGTGTAGTTGGAGACAAGAACCACCTGGGGGAAAGGAGTATATGGGAAAACACCGACCAAGGTACAGTAAAAAAATTACCTTGTCGTCAGTGCTGGCTCTTACAAAGGCCAGGAGACAGTCTAGCACGGCCAGCTTTCCGGAAAAGCCGGGCTGCAACCTTCCCTTCGGGTTGTAGCCTTCTGGATAATGCCTGGAGGAGGAAACAAATCATTCGTCGAACATCGTAAACAATTCGCGCCTGTTACATACTTGGCAGCGTTCTCGAATCCCTCCTTCTTGTCCCTGCAGTGCTCATAGATGAGGTCTGGATGGTTGACTAGCTTTTTGAGTGAAGTAATGGCTGCAAGAGACGACGAGGTCATCTTGCCACCGCCCTCTTGCGCTGCAAAAGTAACCCAATTACAAGATCAAATCGTACTTCAAGGCAAGTTTTTTGTCTACCTCTCAGACTTCTCCTTATTGTGTCTGAGCTGACAAAGCTCTCGTAGATCTGCCGCTGGAGGTCGGTCATGGAGCAAACGACAACCTCTTCAATCTGCAGAGGGAAATAAGACAAAATAAGCGGAAACTAGCAATTTGTATGATAGGTCATACCTTGACTGGAAGATACTTTGAAAGCAGGGACTGTGTCCTCCGAATAATGCACCTCTCAACAGCAGCGGCCAGTTCCTATCGAATATGAAAACATATGAAACTAATGAACCAGAACAATGTTCCTGTTCCGTACCTGCAGCTTTTCGGCCCCTCTCTTGTGCTCGTCGTCCGTTGCGTCAGCGTCCCTGCCCTTGAGTATGGGGTTCTCGAACCTTCGCCTGAACTCCTGCGCCGTCCCCAGTATTCCCTCGTTGACAAAGTGGACCAGGGAGAAGTACTCCAGTAGGTCGTTCTGGATGGGGGTTCCGCTCAGGAGGACGCGGCGCTTGGCACGGAGACCCATCAGGGCCTGGTATGTGAGATTCTCCTTGTTCTTAAGCCTGTGCCCCTCATCGCACAGCACCAGCCCCACCTCTCCCGAGTGGAGGACCTTGGCGTGAAGTCTAAAGGTCTCGTAGGAAATGATGAGCACGGGGTTGACCGGGCGACGCCCGAAGGTGTTCATGAACTGGGTCAGGTTCCGGTCAATGTCGCTCTTACTGCCCGAGTCGATGGCCAGCGGATTGACTCTCTGCCCCAGCCACTTTGAGATCTCGTTGTACCAGTTCTTGACCAGGCTGCTAGGGGCGACCACAACGGCCTTCTCGATCAGCGGCTTGCAGTCCGGCCCCTGCCGCAGCAGCGTCCACATGAGGGTGATGCACTGCAGCGTCTTACCCAGCCCCATCTCGTCCGCCATGATGCAGCCGTGAGAGTCCGGGATCCGAACCCCGGTAACGCAGTCGTACATGAACTTGACGCCCTCCCTCTGATGGGGGCGCAGCACCTTGGACAGCTGGGGATCCACCACCACGTGAACCGGCAGCTTGGAGGAGTCCACCTTGAGCTTGTCGTGTTCGGATATCCGGGGCGGGGCGTACAGGACGAGGGCTCCCTCTTCGTCTGGGTCGTGCAGGGGCTGTCGGGCGCCCATGCGGCGCACGCCCAGGCTCCTGCTATACGATGAAGGCTGGTAGTTCGGTATTGGGATTTTGAAGGGTTTGTTGAGAAGACGCCGTATCAACAGCTCCTGTCAAAGAATCAAAAGACTTGAATTATGTAAAGAAAGAAATATTGAAATAGTCCATTCCTAATTAAGTCTGCAAAAGCGTTTGTTTTCTATTTCCCTGGAGACATGGCTAAAGGCTTTGGATTTTTCCC
>JAAUYB010007247.1_pt1 | contig 10099 bp, 13 predicted proteins | sample 7278071 | NCBI WGS metagenome assembly JAAUYB01 (sample SAMN14350121, study PRJNA611818) | marine sediment metagenome | isolation source: surface marine sediment (1.8m) | place: French Polynesia: Moorea | collected 2018-08 | reverse complement strand
GCGGGGGCGCCTCCGTCCGTCTTTCGCGCGGGTGGAATGAAAGGAATCGGCGGAGCGTGGCAACGCGACAATGGGGAGGAGACACTCTCCCTCGTTTGACCGTCGGATGTGTCTGTTTTCCCATCTGCACAAACACGACAATATTCGCGATTGCGACACACAAATCGATTTCGCGGACACGCGCCCCTTCTCCGCTGTTTACTCCGATCGGTCAGTCGAATCATTCTTCGCCGATTATGTCGTGATTTTTTATTTTGCGATAGGAGCGTGGGAAAGGAGGATGGGGATGGAATTGTCCGCATCTTGAAAAGAGGTTTCTGGCCCTATTTAAACAATTTGATTTGCGTTGCTTTTCCTGTAAGAAAGCGATTAGAACATGTGAAAAGGTCACAAAGAAAGTGACTAGAAAACTACACTGTAGGATCAACACCGGCAAGAATCCTTTGAAAATGAACAAGCTGATTGCCCCATTTTGGATGACAAAAAAAGTTTTACAAACATGAGAGTGCTTATAATTTTGTACTGCTGCCCAGTGAGTGCCCTCGGAATCTGCTGCGGCGCCGTCGTGACCCAGGAGGTGGAGCAAGAGTACCCATGGCACGTCGCTCTGGTGCACTACGCCAGAGAACCAGGGACGAATTTCACAAAGCTTGGCATTATAACGGCATTTTACTGACGATGTTTTTGCAACAACTTTTTTGCAGCTACGTTAACACTACGGTACAGTAGAAAGCAAGAAATTTATTGTTACACTTAAATTCATTCACATATTTTTTTCCAACACAAGAGAAACCGATACTCCCTATGTCATAAATGCTGCAAAAATGTCGCTGCAAAACGTTGCTCCAGGCAAAAAATATCCACCACTGTTAAAACGATAAGCCTTGTAAAATTCTCCCCAGTTCTGCACATATCCAATGTCTACTGCGGGGGAGTCCTGGCTACCCCGAGGTAAGGGAAGGAACGGATCTCGACGGAATCAAAATCCGTGGGTGGATCGATGAATGCAACAACAGATGACCATGGTTCGGGGCAACTGGAAAGGGAACTTTAAAAATCCGCAGGGGGGGACAGTGCAAAAGTTTTTGACTGCCCTTTACGGGGATTGTTTTGGTAGCAAAAATGGGCTTGGGGTAGATCAGCAGTCAGAAAACAAATATTCTTTCTACGTGGGATCGGATTGTAGGCGTCATCTACGAATGTGACTACAGTGTTCCTTTTCGTCAAAGATTCCGACGTGAAGAAAAAATATTTTTGTGCTCACAAAACTTCCACTGACTATATTTCTCTTCCTGTCTTGCAGAAAGATTGTAACTGCAGCAGCTTGTGTTTACGCGGAAAAGAACAGGCACGGGGTCGTCCTAAGAAGGATGTTCAACGCTTGTCTCTCGGACAGAGACGAGCCCTCCAGGGAAAAACAAGAACATACTTTGTTCAAAACCTGCGGAATAGACAAGATTATTAAATTTGGATGAGAAGTAGGTACGTAATGGATCCCACCCCGTAGGGAAGACACGAAGGTAAAGTTAATAAGAAGGGGAGAATACAACTGGATCCCTCTAACAACACCTCTTTCAGTTCCTAGACCTGAGTTCCGCAGGCAATGACTCGATTTTTGTTTGAAAAGAATGTTTTCGCAATTCTTAGTTAATTTTAGGTTTAAGTATTTCATGAAACACAATCGCGTCAAGATCCATGAAGGCTACGTTCCTCCATTTGATGACGCAAAAAATCGTCAGTATTTCTTTTTTGAAGACAAAACTACACCTTTTGACGACTTTCATTTTGTACAACAAAGAATTCAACATAGCAGTGGTTGGCTTTAAACCGGGAAGGAACGGGCAGCGACCAGGTAGCTTTTAATGCACAACTTTTTCTCAACAAAAAACTAAACCATGTCTTCGTAGAGCCTCCCTTTGTGGACAAGCCAAGACTTACGATGGACGGGAGTGAGCTCAAGTCCTTCCTCGCGATAAACAACAGGCCCCTCTTGTTCCTCGGATCAGGGAGATCGGACCCTGATGTGTTAGGTTGAAATATACAAATCAGACATTTTTTCTTTCACAACAGTATTAACGCTTTCAGCTGAGTGTGAAGTAACCAGATCTATACAACTGTATTTGTACCACCAGCTGGAAGACGGACCTCGCGAGGTTATTTACTTGCACGGTGGCGATCAGGAGGCTTACACAGCATTTGTGAGAAAATAATAACGGCGGAGCTGAGGGATAAAGTGTAGAAGGCTTTTTCATACCCCTTGAAGTGCAAAGGGGGCTTTTTTGATATCAAATACCGGCAGAGGTCAGAAGAGAGACTAGCATGTGTGAAAGAGTGAAATATAACCAAGAGTCCTTTCATTGTGTCTCATATTTTCTTTCCTGGCAGAATGATCAAGGAGGAGGTTTTTTCGTTAAAGTAAGCGGCGTCTATCGTTTAGCTGCAATTGGCATATTCAGCAAGAAGGATTCAATCACAGGTGGCATAAGATTTGTAAAACAAAAATTCAATGTCTCAATTTTGGCAACATCAATTTTTCAAGGATGCTCTTGCTCCCTTGCCCTTGCTGTGGGCAGCCACCACAAGTGGCTAAATGAAAGGCTGATATCCCGTATGCCTGAAAGTGAAGGCTCGTTTCCAATCGGGTGGAAGAGCCTTGTTGGATTGGCATCAATTGGTGCTTCTACGCTACAAGTCAAACCTTGAATCTCCCTTCATGAAAAGCAAAAATATACATTTTCATAGACACATTGACATATTGATACGGCTGGGAACTCGAAATTGCCAAAAATACACACAGACACAGAGTACATAAGTTGATTTTTTCCCCTCTTGGATACAGACCGAGTTGGGAAACTTTTTCTCGCCCAGCGACAAACTTTTTTGGAACTGACCACTACGGCAGTGTGCACGTACGTACTCTCTACGCGGGACAAACTTTGAATTTTGGACGAATGTCGCCACAGGCTAAAAACAGAACAGCAATGCTATAGCAAATGCAAAAGAACTTTTCACTTTGACCCGTACTCCGTGGCAGCGCCCCTCCCCTCTTTGTCAAAAATGCCGTAATTGCCACTTTCTCCAAACCGCTTTTTTTCTGTTCCGCAAAATGCACGTGCAGTGTGTGGTTTCGCCTCCGAAAGTGCACTGTTAGCTCTGCCTTTCTTGCGCAGATGTACTGTAAGCGGGCGCAAAACACCGCCAGCCGCGCAAATCAAATAAAGAAAAGGTGCCCATGGCTTCTTTATCGCGCAGTCGCGGGTCAAATGCGATAAGGGCGGCGGCGGCGGCGGCGGCCCTCACATTGATTGATCCCGTCAGAAAGAGCCAAACAGCAACTCAGACAGCTGGAACGCTTCAATCAACAGCATGTACCGGTATATCAGGGAATTTCGTGACTAAAATGTCAACTATTATTAACTTTAAAAAGCGAGAGTGCTGTTTACCAAAGATCCGAAACTCAATCAAGAAAAGCACGCGCATTCGATTCCCTTATTCATTCGAGAACCGGGCGAGGGAAAACATGTGAAATTGAGTGAATTCGCGGGTCGTGTTTTCATACCTCCTCCCTCCCTCCCTGGCCATGGTCCCGAACAGCCAGAAGCTGCTTCTGGTGGCAGTGTTGTACGCAGCGACGCTCGGGGCAATCTTCCTCCTCCACGCCAGAGCCGGCGGACAGTACTACTCGACGTGAGATTTCCAAATTTCCTCCCAAACGGCGCACGTCGATTCGCACAAAATATCTGTAGGAAATTAAAGCGCGGCGCTGGAACGCTGGTCTCCAAGCTGGCTATGGGGAAAGTAATGTCTTCGTCGCAAAACCAAAGGTACACACGTCGGGCAACACTTTTCCAGACGAAAAACGACACCCCTTCTCCGCAGATACTCCGCCTCCGGCCCCAACATGAACTGCGTTCAGTCTCCCTTGGACGAGTTTGAGGCCGAAGAGGAGAAACACTTTTTGCCCTTGGATGAGCTGGAGGGAAGAAGGATGGCCTATGCGTGGTACGCCACCTCGGCCAAGTACTTGTGTTCAGCGCTGACGGCTCTGAAGCTACTCAAAGATAGTAGGTAAATGGGGAAAATTTGATTTCAATACAAATAGACTGTGACAGTATTATCCCGCTAGAAACTCAACTTCCGCCAAGAATCTCCCGTTCACTGTGAGTTAGTCACTAGCAACACATACTGTATTTTTCCTCAAAATTAAAAGAAGAAGAGCTTTGTTTGTTTTTGACGGATTTCAGGTGGACTACGTCCTCATTCATGTCGCCGATGATCTGGTACCTATTTCTCGCTGTTGAAAAAGTCATTTGGTGCTTCCATTGTTTGTTCCCATGCAGAACAACCAAGTATCCCAGAGGCTCCTCTGGCGGTGGGGGAACGAGGGGGGGCAAGTCAAGCACTTTCACAAGTCTCTCAGGCACTACTTTGAAAAGGACAGCTACTACCAGGTAATGTAAGAAATGTAGTTCTGAAAGGAACATTATTTAATGCTGTATATTTTGAGGCCAGGATAGCTTTTTTTGGGAAAAAGTACAATACTCACAAACGCAAGGTAGTGGGTTTGATTCCCAGTAGTTCTCCCTAAAGTCCAATTGAGGCAATGGCCTCCAATAGGTGGCAGGACCGAAATCCTATGGAACCTCGCGGAGAGTCTTTCTGTCAATTTTATCCCCAGGCCTCCTATCACAAGTTCTACTCCTTCCTCCTGACTGGTTACGACCGCGTCGTGTTCCTGGACTCTGACGGGATGCCGCTGAGGGACCTGGAGCACCTCTTCCGCCTCAGGCTGGGGGCGGCGGAGGTGGCGGCTCCGCAGGCGTACTGGTTCAAGCAGGAGGGGGTCACGGCAGGGTCGGCAAAGTGTCCCGGACGGCAGGTCACGCTGGTATGACTCTCCTTCTTTTCGTCATCCAATGACAAATTCTTTTTGTTCTTTTCTACCGGTATATGTTGGAAAAGGTTTTTCTTTTGATTAAATAGAAGCAAAGATTTTTTTTCTCGATCTTCCACCTCTCTAGCCCTGTCAAAAGTGGTGAAATTTTCATTCGTAAAAATATCAACGCCAACAGATGACTACCGCCCTTATGGTCTTCCACCCCTCTGAGGAGCTCTTCTCCCGCGCCAGGCGACACTTTGGCACCAATCCCATCAACAACGGCGACGATAACAACAACAACTTCGACATGGACGTCTTCGCCCGGGAGTTCTCCTGCTCGGACTCTGCCCTCGTCCTCCCGAAGCACTACGCCACGCTCGATTCGGAGTTCTACATGAGGGATCCACTGGCCGAAAGATTTGAAGAGTGCAAGGACTTCGGGAAGGTGGCATACATGGTGAGGAGGATATAAAAGGTTTTGCTATAAAACATGAGTACAAAATACAGCTTGTTAGTGACTTGTTGGTTTAGGTAAAAAACCATTTCACCTCACATGATTTTTTCGGCTTTTTTGTTTGTCAAAGTAAATAAAGTTTTTTGTCTCGTACTAAAAAAGTCCAGATTATGGAACACTATGAGTAAAGGTTGCTATTTCTCCCCAAGTAAAGGCCATAAATCTTTAATTCCGCATATTCTCCAGCACTTCACTCGAAGAGGCAAACCCTGGAGCAGCCCCAGGGATGTCCGCGGTCGCCTCTACCGCTTTGGTTACGAGGACGAGGCGGAGGGGGCCTTCGAGAGGTGGTTCCAAATTGCGCACTCTGTCTGCCCGTGGATGGTGGAGGAGCTGCCATCGAGAGAGGAGGAGGAGGAGGAGGAGGAAGAAGAAGAGTGGAAAAAGTTCTTGGTGACGTGAAGACTGCAAACGGAGAAGACCATTGCCGCGTCTCTTGCCAAAAAATAAATACAGAAACCGAAAAAAACTTCGACGTTACTTTTTCAGCTCTTTATTCTCATATTTTCATATTTCTAGCTTCTTTTTCTTCTCCATTCACACGAAGCCGCTCTCCCTCGCCAACGGCCACCTTCCCCTTCTTGACCAAGTGGTAGACTCTCTCCGCGGCGGCGAAGACCAGAGCGGCGGCCAAGGCGGCGGCCGCGGCTGCAAGGTGGTCAAAGCCGTCCCTCAAGGAGGAGAGGGCGGAGCGGGTGGCGGGGTCCAACTTGAAGGGGATGCCGGAGGGGAACTGCGGGGGGGAGGGACACTTTCTTTTTTCTCGCTTCGTTGATTAGTTACAGGAAAATGCGTTGGTTGTAAGAAAACCTTTCAATTAATTCCAAAAGATCGTTTTTGGAGCGTAAACGGGACTTTTTTTTTTGGAATTGGGGTACAATTCATGGGGGCCGAGGCCGCGGGTATTTATTAGGACTGCGAAGCAGCCGCCCCCTAGTTAGTGCAGTACAAAATAGACTTCATTTTGCTTGGAACTTGATAGAAACAACAGTAGATTTTTAGATGCGAGTTGAAATTGATTTGCTATAGAAATATTCGAACCTTCTCTCTCATTGCCTCTCCTTGTTCCTCTAGCTCCCCCTCCAGCTGAGCCACCAGCACCATGGCCGCCCTCATCAAGTCCTGAACTGATCGGTCGGCCACCCCCTCCAGCTTCAGAGCCTGTAGAGGGAAAAGAAAATTCTAGTACATGAGAACACAGAAAAAATGTTGGGATTTCAGTGGCTTGACAATTTTACAAATGAGTTAGTAGCAATGTGGTGTGCAAAAGAAATTTTATATATGATTTTTCGGCAAATATGGAAAAATCCTGTACCAGGTAGTCTATCAGCTCCTCCGCCTTCTCTTGACTTGGGACAGAAGAGCTGGCATCTTTCTCTTCCTCCTCTCCTCCTTGTTCGGGGGAGTCCCTCTTGTCCACAGACCTCGTTCGACTCTGGAACGATTTCAAAATGTCGCCGGAGGAGTCTTCCCGTAGGTTTTCTGAGCTTTCTGTTCCTTCACTGCCCTCCTCCTCCTCCTCCGAAAATCCCAGATCTGTGAGATACCTCTCGACGGTTTTTGTGGCGAGGTGCTTCACCAGCTCTCGGTGGGAACGGGACAGCCTAAGGGAACTACGATTGAACAGAAATATTTTAAAAAGTATATTTTTCCAAGGAGATTAGTACCCGTGTCTGACTTTGGAAGACGGCGGCGATTGGGCGAGGGCGGATGCTCGGCCCAACAGCAGAGGGATGGCGGCAGCGAGAATAAAAACCCAATTTCTGCCAAGCACCATGGTGGCCACGATGTTATCTCTTACTTATTTAGTAGACCAAAGGGTGTATGCGTATGTGCGATTGTAGTTTATGTCCGTCATTTTCTCTTCGCAATTAGACTGTCACTGGTAGATGGAGAGGATTGCTTTCTCGTGTAGGTGTATCTCTCTTTATTCCGCCCTTCTCTGCGTCTTTCCTTCCGCCTCAAGGAGACGGAGGAGCGCTAATCCACAGTTCATTTTCGCGCACTTGCGACGGAAATTCACCAATGTTTCATCTTCTAAAAGAACATTTTCGTTTTGAGTAGTTTTGTCTCACGATGTTGACAGCGGTAATCTTATTTAGAGCTGCAGCGAAACTTTGCCGAATGTCGCAGTACAAGAAATTTGCTAGGGATCCATGCGAATTACTCCGTTTCACTGCTTTTCTGTAGCATACGCATATCAGCTTTAATCGCGCACTCAAAACTACTACTACCACTACGATACCTTAATACTACTACTCATGGTCGTATCTAACGAAAGTAAGCTTCTGTCCTCCAAAGAACGCCAATGTTTGCTCAACATTGGGGACTTTAATGTGTCGCCGTTAATTCAACCTTGGGAAGAAGCAAAGGTTTTAATAATGGGGTGTGACTTGTAGCTGCTCTCCTCCCCCGCGCATACGTTTAACGAGGAATAATTTGTCTTTCTCAGCAAGAAGTGACTGAAGTTTTTTGAGTTATGCTTGAGCAACAGGGGACTATACAGAGTTAAACAGAATGTATGAAGCGCATATAACAGTATGAGGAACAGTCTTGTTTGTGTAATTATTGCAGTTTGGCGGCGTTCTGCTGCGCCGCCTCCGCCGCCATGCTTCTCTGCCTCTCAAGCTTGCAAGCCCTCTTTATCCTCCATCTCCGTACCCAAATCTGCAATCCAAATAGGTACAAAATATAGTGCTGTTTTTTCAACTTTCAAATTTATGGGTTTTGAGGGAAAGACACATACCTGGTCAACCATGTGTGCCCCTTGTGCCACTCCGAACACGGTCGTTATCACAGCCAGGATGATGATTAGCTTGTCAATATCATCCTGTCAGACAAAAGAAAATTGTTAGAAAATAGATAATATTCTTCCCAGCTACGTACGCCTACCCTGAGGTCCAGGATTGCCTGCCTGGTCTCAAAGTCAAACTGCACGGGGAGGCCGTAGAAGCCCTCCTCCCTGAAGTGGTCGAGGAGCGCACCGAGGCCGTCCTCAACAGAGGACAGCAAGTCGCCCAGAGCGTCCCCACCAACGGAGAACTATGTTTCGAAATGAGATTTACGAGGTGAATATAATAATGTGGCAGATGCTGTTACGGCAAGGGTTCAAAGGTTCACGGAAAAGTTCCGCCACCTTTTCATCCAACGTGTGGCGTGTGCACTGTACTCTTGAGCTTTTGCTTTCATTCCCTTGTCAAAGAAAAGAAAGGGTTAAAAAACTTTCTTTCTCTCCTTGCCGCAGGCAAACAAGTTTCCCAAGCATACTCTCTTCCTTTCTTTTCTTCGAGTTCTCCCTTGAGCCCTTCTTGTTCTGCATTAGCATTACATTCCTCCGCCCAGCCTCGGTAGCGCAGTAGGCAGCGCGTCAGTCTCATAATCTGAAGGCCGTGAGTTCGAGCCTCACCCGGGGCAAACCTTTTTCGTCGTTTCCGCAACTCACCAAGTGATCAATGACCTCCTTGATGGCCCCGACGACGTAATCTATGAGTTCCTCTATGCTCGAGTCGATGTTGTCGAAGATGGCCGCAATGATCTCGTCCTAAAAGTACAATTTCCTACATTTACCGGTAAGATACTTAGTTGTTTGAAAATTCACCAGCTTCTGGTCGATGATGTCCCCGATGATTCCCTTGATGACGCTCCCGTCTCCCACCCCTCCCAGGATATTGCCCAAAATGTCTCCCAGATCCCTCCCGCCGGCGCCGAATTCGCTTATTTTAGTAGAGAGCCTGAAAACAACATTTTTGAGCTGATTTTTTAAAGCCTCGTTGCTGAGTGTCTCTCACCTTCCCTCCCTGGCGAGCCTGAGGTAGGAAGTTATCACCTCCCTCGTTTTGGCAAACGCGCGGAAGGCCTCCTCCACGCTCTGGCCCTGAAGTTTTGGTAAATGAAAATTAAACCACCGCTCAAACTACTCGCAAAAGGATTGTCACATTTCAAAGAAAACTCTATCTATGTTTTCTTAGCGATTTTTTCCATCTTGCAGTGCCCCCATATCTTTCCGAGAAAACTTAACTTAGTAAGTACGAAAATTGCATCCGCTCTTCTTTATCAAGTATAAAGTATTGCCCAATGCCCATTGCCAACCCACCTTTTCCACCCTCCTCTCGGCCTCCCTCCTTGTTGCTGCATCCAAGTAATCCGGATCCTCCATCCTGGCAAGCAGCATCTCCCTCAGCACCTCTGGGCCGAGACTGTGGTCGGACAGGCCGGAATGCAGCACGGAGCGGCCCTTCTCCTCCATGGCCGCGCGGGGCGGCGGCGGCGGCAGGAGCGGGGGCTGATGCATAACGTCAGACGCTAATGCTCCCAAAAATAAAGACGAAATCACCGCCAAAATCCGAAAATTTGAAGAAGTTGTAAGAGACATTGCGAGCACTTGGAGATTCTTCTGGGCACTGGAATCGTTCCTTGTCTGGCGAAAGAGGAACACACGTCTGGGCGGCGTGGGATTGGCCGATAGAGATGATAGTACACTCTTCTCTTGAGTTTTTATGATACGGGCCTTTGGCAAACACGTAAAAAAATACGTAAGTCCGTACATCAGTTGTGGTCATTGTCTTTTCTAGCAAAAAGATTTCGTCAAGACATTTTTCTTCTTACGTACTTCAGCTCTCAGCTCGAAAGTGACGTGCTGTTGAATCGCCTATTATCTTTCCCTTCCCTTCTTTGAGCTTAATCAGCCAATCGATCGTAATGTTTTC
>JAAUYB010028825.1_pt1 | contig 10100 bp, 10 predicted proteins | sample 7278071 | NCBI WGS metagenome assembly JAAUYB01 (sample SAMN14350121, study PRJNA611818) | marine sediment metagenome | isolation source: surface marine sediment (1.8m) | place: French Polynesia: Moorea | collected 2018-08 | reverse complement strand
GGATATTGTTGGATGTTACTTTTCTTAGCGTTAAGAAAAGTAACCAAAAGAAACCGCCCGTGTCCCGCTCGGCCCTGCGCGTCGTCGCGTCAGCCGGCGCGCGCGGAAACTCGCTTACGCTCAGACAGTCCGCGCGCTCTCTCCGCCTGCCGCGCCGATGCTCGGCGCGGGACAAAGGGAATAAACAAAGGCTTCACACATACAGTCGTTTTAACTGATGGTCGTCATCGAATTTATTTATATTCAGCTGCTGCCCACCTTGGGGTTCGTACTGGCGCTGGTGCTTCTGGCGCATATCCTGCGGCAGCGCCGATCACCCACCAGTACGCTGGCCTGGCTCATGGCCGTGGTGTTCATCCCCTATATCGGCGTCCCCCTGTACATCTTCTTCGGCGGGCGTAAAATGACACGCCAGGCAGCCTCCAAGCAAATGCTCTCGCCCACCGCCCCTGTGCTGAGCGCGGACACCGGCCTCGAGCATCAACTGGCTTCCCTGGTCTACCGTGGCGGTTTTCCCCCGACCCGCCGCAACCGCGCCCGCCTGCTGCTGACCGGCGAAGAGGCCTATCACGAAACCCTGCAACTGATCGACAAGGCCGAGCATGCCGTTCAGGTGGCCACCTACGTCCTGGGCCGCGACGCAACCGGGCAGGCGATCGTCAATGCCCTGGCGCGTAAGGCTCGCCAGGGCGTGCGGGTTTTTTTGCTTCTGGACGCCCTTGGATCGGTCAAGGTGGATCGCCGTTTCCTGGCGCCGCTTCACCAGGCTGGCGGCCGAACGGCTTTTTTCATGCCCATGCTGCGCCTCCCGCTGCGGGGGCGCGCCAATCTGCGCAATCACCGCAAGATGGTGATTGTCGACGGGCGGGCAGCCATTGTAGGCGGCATGAACATGGCCGTCGAGTATATGGGACCCGAGGCCCGGCCCGACCGCTGGCAGGATATTTGCGTTCGTCTGACCGGACCGGCCGCTAGCCAGGCCTTCGAGATTTTTCGCTCGGACTGGCAGTTTGCCGCCGGGGAGGACCTTGGTTCCGAAAAGCCTCACGGGGGACGCACCGACGGGACGGCCACCACGGCCCTGCAGTTCATGGCCAGCGGGCCGGATGTCGAAAACGATGCCCTGCGCGAGGCCTTCATGATCAGCCTGTTTAGGGCCCATGAGCGGGTCTGGATCGTAACCCCCTATTTCGTCCCCGACGACCTCCTGCTGGAATCGCTATGCATGGCCGCCCGCCGCGGCATCGACTTGCGCCTGATCGTTCCGCGACGCTCGAATCACCGTCTGGCCGACCTGGCCCGCGAAGGTTATCTGTCCCAACTTCAGCAGGCCGGGGCCCGGGTCCTGCTCTACCGTCCCGGGATGCTGCATGCCAAGGCCGTGCTCATCGACGACACTGTGGCGGTGGCCGGTTCGGCCAACATGGACATGCGCAGCCTGCTGCTCAACTACGAAGTGGGGCTCTGCATCTACGACCAGAGTATCATCGGGCAGATCCACGATTGGATGCAGGGCCTGATGCAGGGCTGTCGTCTGCGCGAAGCCCACAAGCATGCCGCGCTTTTGCTCGTGGAGGACATGGCCCGTCTGTTCGCGCCTCTGCTATGATCAACGTTAGAGAAGAACGAACAGCTAAAGGAAACAAACAAAAATGCTTGACAGATAAGAACCAATCTTATTTAAGAGCAGCATGCAAAAACATAATGATGAGCATCGCGTGCAGCGCTTCATCGCAACCTGCCGCCAACACAAGCTTAAAGTGACCCCGCAACGCGTTGCCATCTATCGCGCGCTGATTCGCTCGGACCAGCATCCCACGGCGGACATCATGTTTCAGGCGGTTCAGCGGGAATTCCCCAGCATTTCGTTTGACACGGTCAATCGCACGCTTCTGACGTTCGCCGGTCTCGGGGTGGTCGATGTGGTGGAGGTCTTCGGCGGTCCCAAACGCTTCGATCCCAATGTCGACGACCACCATCACATGCACTGCATGGCCTGCGGGCAGATCATCGATTTTCACCATGCAAGTTATGCGCGCCTCGAAGTACCCGCGGAAATCGCCCGCTCGTTTCACGTACTCAGCAAACGCGTCGTTCTCAAAGGCCTCTGCGCCGCCTGCGCCCTGGAAACTTAATTGGCCCGGCGTCCGCCCGCAGCGTGCGGGCCCGTCTCCGGGTTAAATTGCTTGGATAAAAACCCACAGACAACCCACAAGGAGGAAGACATGAGTAAGACCACCGAAAATCTGAAAGCGGCTTTTGCCGGCGAATCCCAGGCGCGCAACAAGTACACCTTTTTTGCCGAGGTCGCCCGGGCCGAGGGCTATCACTACATTGCCAAGATTTTCGAGGAGACGGCCTTCAACGAAATGCAGCACGCCAAGGATCACCTCAAACTCCTGAACGGCATCGGCGACACCCTGGCCAATCTCAAAGAGGCCATGGGCGGAGAAGACTACGAAGTGGAAAACATGTACCCGCAGATGGCCAAGGAAGCCGAGGAAGAAGGGGAGACCCAGGCCAAGATCGCTTTCGAGCAGGTGGCCAAGATCGAGGCCCATCACCGGGAACGCTATAAAAAGCTGGTCGCCATGGTGGAAGCCGGGATGGTTTATAAAAGCGAGCAGCCCATCAAATGGAAGTGCGGCATCTGCGGCTATATTGTCGAGGGCACCGAGCCGCCGCCCAAATGCCCGTCCTGCAAGAACCCCAAGGAATTCTACGAGCCGGCCAACATGGATTTCTAAGCCCCACACTTTGGCTGGGCAGTTTCGCAACCCCGGGTGGCGGGCACTTCAATGATGCTTCGCCATCCGGTACCCCTATTGATCGGGTGCCTCGCCCGTCCCTTGGGGGGCATGAACGATAATCACCCTCTGTCGGCATCCCGCGACGACGCATTCTGATGCCCGGCGTCAAAGTGACATTACCGAATACAGGAGCGGGCGATGACCGTCTACAAGTGCACGATTTGCGACACCCTTTTCGACGAGGACAAGGAAAACCGGAAGTGGGATCAGCTGGAAGCCGACTGGGCCTGCTTTGTCTGCGAGTCCGGGAAATCGCTGTGGCAGCCGATGGCTTCCGGAAAGATTGAGGCGCCGGCGCCGGAGGCAGCCGCAGCGGCGGAAGCTGCGGCGATCCCCGACAAGACCTTCGATGAATTCGAGACCACCATGGCTGACATCCGCGCCATGGCGGAGGGCGGCACCTCGATCGTCGAACCCATGCGCACTCGCCAACCGAGCTTTTCCTGGGACGACATCCTGATCAAGGGCGCCCAGTTGGCGCGGATTCCCTTGAATCCGGACGAGGCCGTCAACACACGGACGGTCATCGGCCCCCGGGCTGCGCAGCCTCTGGTGATCGAAACCCCCGTCTTCATCACCCACATGTCTTACGGGGCCCTGTCCAAGGAGGCCAAGCTGGCCCTGGCCCAAGGCAGCGCGGCCGTGCAAACGGCCATGTGCTCGGGGGAGGGCGGGATCCTTCCGGAATCCATGGCCAGTTCCCACAAATACATCTTCGAGTACGTGCCCAACCGCTACAGCGTCACCGAAGACAACCTGCAAGCGGTCGACGCCATCGAAATCAAGATCGGCCAGTCGGCCAAACCCGGTATGGGCGGGCACCTGCCGGCCGAGAAAGTCACCCCGGAAATCGCCGCGATTCGCGGTTTCGCCGAGGGGGTCGATATCAAGAGCCCGGCGCATTTCGACGATATCCGCAGCCGTGAAGACCTCAAGGCCAAGGTGGACTGGCTGCGGGCGGCCTCGGGCGGCAAACCGATCGGGATCAAGTTCGCCGCCGGGCACATCGAGGATGATCTGGCGGTGGCCGTTTTCGCGGCCCCGGACTTTATCACCATCGACGGCCGGGCCGGTGCCACCGGCGCCTCACCCAAATTCGTCAAGGCCGCCGCTTCGGTGCCAACGCCCTTTGCCCTCCATCGGGCGCGCACCTTTCTCGACGCCCGCGGGGCGGGGGACATCTCCCTGGTGATCACCGGCGGCTTCCGCATCTCGGCGGACTTTGCCAAGGGCCTGGCCCTGGGGGCCGATGCCGTGGCCATCGGCACGGCGGCGCTGGTGGCCATCGGCTGCCGCCAGTTCCGTGTCTGTAACACGGGCAAATGCCCCACCGGCATCGCCACCCAGGATCCGGCCTTGCGATCGCGTCTGGATGTGGCCGCTGCCGCGCGGGGCCTGACCAATTTCCTGCAGGTCTCCACGGAAGAGCTCAAGGATTTCGCTCGTCTGACCGGCAAGGCCGATGTCCATCAACTGGGGTTGGACGACCTGTGTACCACCAATTCGGAGATTTCCAACCATACGGCCGTACCGCATGTTTAACGCCGCGGCGGCGGCCGGGGCGAGGGTTACAGGCTATGGGTTCTGGGTTCAGAGGTTCTAGGTTATGGGTTGGTAAAGGTTTCAGTGTTCAGTGTTCAGGTGTCAGGAGGCGTTCTGAGAATTGACTCTGTGGTTTGCTGACACCTGACACCCGAAACCTGAAATCTTCCTCGGGTTTCAGTGTTCAGGTATGAGGCGCGGTCTGAGACTTGACCCTGTGGTTTGCTGACACCTGACACCCGAAACCTGAAACCTCCCTCGGGTTTCAGTGTTCAGGGTCCCAAGGTTCGGGGTTCGGGGTTGAAGGCCTCAAAATAAGGAAGAAAATGCAGGATCTAATTGCCAAAATCGAAGCCTTCGTAGCCGAGCGGGACTGGGAACGCTACCATGCCCCCAAGAATCTGGCCATGGCCCTGTCGGTCGAGGCCGCCGAGATCGTGGAGATCTTTCAGTGGATGGATGAAATTCAGAGCCGCGATCCCGACCACGCCACCCGCGACCATCTCCAGGACGAAATCGGCGATGTGTTGATCTACCTCACCATGCTGGCCCACAAGCTGGATATCGATCCGCTGGCGGCAGCACACGCCAAGCTGGCCAAAAACCATTTGAAATATCCGACCGGCAGCTCGGCCCCCTTACCGACGGCCACCGCCAAGCCGCCCCGGGATGACTAACATGATCAACCCCGTCCGATCGGCCGCCAAGGTGCATCTCGACGCCGGGCTGGCCGGTCCTCTGTTCATGCTGGCCGCGGCCTTGCTCTATACGCTGCTGAATGTCTTCGTGAAGTTGCTGGGGCCTGAATACCGGGTCTGGGATGTCGGTTTCTACCGATTCCTGGGCGGCGCCCTGGTCTTGCTGACCATTTTCGGACGCCGCGGCAATCCCTACCGCGGCCACAACACGCGCCTGCTGATAATACGCGGCTGCACCGGCTCGGCCGCGTTCATCGCCTTGGTCACGGGCATCCGCCTTCTGCCGCTTTCCACGGCCCTCGTGATTTTCTATTCTTTTCCGGCCTTCGCGGCCCTTTTCTCCTATTTTCTGTATGGCGAGAAAATCGGCCTGTTTGAAATAGCCTGCATCCTGGCGGTTCTGGCCGGGGTGGCCGTGCTGTTCGACTTCCAGATCGCCGGCGGACTTCTCGGCCAGGTCATGGCCCTGACCGGCGGGGTCCTGGCTGGGTTGACCGTCACCTTGATTCGTACGCTGCGCGAGCATAACGGGCCGGTGATCATCTATCTCTATCTGTGCACCATGGGCCTGGCGGTCGTTCTGCCGCCCTTTGCCCTGCAGCCCGTCTGGCCCGCATCATCCTGGGAATGGGGCCTGGTGCTGGGGATCGTCTTCTCGTCGGTGACGGCCCAGCTGCTGATGAACCAGGGGTTTTTCTACTGCCGCGGATGGGAAGGGGGCGTGTTCATGTCCAGTGAGGTGATCTTTACGGCCCTCGTGGGGATCCTCTTTCTGGGTGATCCCACCACCTGGCGGTTTTGGACCGGCGGCGGGCTTATCTTCGGCAGCGTGGTGGTGCTCAATCGCCTGAAGGCCAATCAGGAAGGCTCGAGGTCGCGGGATTCCCACCAATCCCGGCCGTAATTGATGAAAAGCTGTTCGCCCGCGGCAATCTTTCGGGTGGTGTAGAAGATGATCAGATCACGCTCCTGGTCATGCCAGTAGGCCGTGTTGCTGTCTTCGCAATGATTGTAAATGCTTCCCCAGCCCAGGGGCAGCGAGTAGTACTCTTCGTCTTCGGGCTGGTCCTCGTAGGGTTCCAGACCGAAAACATAATCGTCCAGGAGGCCGGTGCATTCTTCTTTGCTCAAACGCAGATGGTGGCATTCCTCGAGCGTGGTTTCGGCAGGAATCGGGGCGCGCGCAAAGACGCCATGGCCCATGTCGCAGGGTGCCACTAGGAGATCCGGGTGTTTGTAAAGCGGTTCTAGATTGTTATCGGGCATCGAAACCTTCCTGTTTAAAATGACGGCGATTAGACCGGCCCAAAAACTCCCATCATAGCAGACTCCGGGTGGCCGATGGGTACCGCCCCGCCCCGCGCGTTGCGCGCAGAGAATATTTACAGGGCCCTCTTAGTCTTGTCAAATACAGGGATCAACGGGGGGGCTTGGACAGACCGATTCGATGCGGTTGATGTGTGGATGGCCGGGACGCTTCACCGATTCGGGAACCGCTCCGGTGATTCGGGCGGTCGGCATGGGTGACTGGCTTCAAACCCCTGGCCCGGGCTCAATTCAAGAGGACCGACAGCGGCCGGAGTGCTTATGGATGACCCCTCCGACAAGCGCTTCATATTTTCGATCACCACGGCATGCGGGTAGTATTCGATCGCCTGGTGCAGATAGTCTTCGGCGGCCTGCCGATCGCCGCGGCCGGCCGCGATGCAGGCCTGGGCATTGAGGATCAGTCCCGGGAAAAAAAAACGTTGGCTGGCCGCCTGGGCAAGATGGCTTTCGGCCCGGAAAAAACGTCTTTCGCGAATATAGGCCGCCGCGAGATCCATGTGCGCCCAGGGCAGATCCGGCAGGCGTGCCAGAATCTTTTTGCAGGTCCTGCTGTTGAACGACCGGTAATTCTGAATGCCTTCGCGATTTCGCAGATATGCCCCGATACGCTCGCTGTCTTTCCGGCTACCGGCGAAGCAGGTGAGGTGCAGGCCGTCGTGCCGGAAATAGATGTCGGCGTCGATCGTTTTCTGGCGACAAAAAAGAGCGAACTCTTCCGTCCCCGGATACAGGTGAAGCTGGGTGAAGATATACTGGTTGGGTCCGGCCGCGGTAATGAAGTCCAGGGTCTCCTGAAAAGTATCCCAGGTTTCACCGCGGTTGCCGACCATCAGGTAATAGCGGACCTGCAGACCGTATTTCTGGGCGATCCGGGTGGCCTTCAAAACGGTTGGCAATGTGATGCCCTTGCGGATATTTTTCAATATGCGCGGCGAACCGGATTCAACGCCCAGGCTGATCCGCTGACAACCGGACCGGCGCATGGCACACAGCAATTCTTCGTCCAGGTGATCGGCGCGGGTTTCGCAGCTCCAAGCGATTTTCAAGCGTTGTGCTTGAATTCCATGGCAGATCTTCAGGACCCTTTGGCGATGGGCGGTGAAGGTGTCATCCTTGATGGCAATGATATGCTGATCATGGTGGCGGTCGGCGCGGGTCAGCATATCCAGAACATAATCGGCGGAGTGGAAACGCACCTGTCGGCCCCACATGAGACGACTGCTGCAAAAGGTGCATTGGCCCGGGCAACCACGCGAGGTGACGATGGTACGTAAATTGAAGAAGTCCAACGGCGAAATCAGGCGGTCCAGGTCACGAATGGGGGGGCGTGGTGGGCCGGTGACAATACCGGGGCCTTCGCGCCAGACGCACCCCGGAAGACCGGCAGCGGTCGCGCCGGACTCCAGACGATCGCTGAGTTCCAGAAAGGTGGATTCGCCCTCACCCGTAACGACGGTGTCAATGCCGGTATAGTGAGCCAACGTTTCCCGAGGTTGGGCCGTAACGTGGGGACCGCCGACGGTGACATGGGCCTGGGGATAAAGACGGCGGATCAGCCTGGAAACCAGGTCCACGCCGCGCCGATTGGCCGTGACCGCGGACAGTCCGAATAGTTCGGCCGGATGATGCCGCAGGGTCGTGGCGACGTCCTCCCAACAGGCGTTCGACAGGTTAAGGGTCGATACTTGGTATCCGGCCGCCAAGGCCTGGGCGGCGATCGAGAGCAGACCGTAGGGGGCATGGAGAAAATCGCCGCTTGCGATTTCATGCGGGCTGTAATGCCGGGGCGCGCCTTCACCCTGGGGAAAGGGTGTTTCACCCGGGCGATTAAGCTTCCAGGGGGGCGGGTATATCAACGTGATCCGCATACAACGCTCTGGTTTGGCGTGAAAATCACGTAGTCTTAAAAAATATAATAATACCTTTTGGATAAATGCGCACGCCAACGCAATCAAGGTGCGACCGGTATTGCCCATCAGGACGCCGGCAGGAGGGACACAATAAAGATAAAAAAACGAAATATAGTGTCTTTTTCCTATTGACATACAACATATAGTATGCTTAGGGCTGCAGTCATACAGGCTGGCGTTACCCAAGCAAACCCTCAGCCCTGTGTCGGCGCCGACAGGCTTGATCACCTTCTCCGAGAGACACGATTGACGGCCAAAACCGAGTTTGGACCTGCAGCCTGCGAGGGCACCGCCGCTTCCGTGGACTTAAACATGGCACCAACATCCGAAGGAGAAGGCATGCAAACCTTACCGCAACCCCGCCCCCACCTCCAGGACCGAATGCTCGACAGTCTGGTGCGTTCTTTGGGTAAATCCGATTTTTCCCGCGTCAAGGCTAAACTCGACGGGCTGACGCCGCCCGCCAAAATTTACGGCTCGCAGCCGGACGCCACCGCCTGGAAAGAGCGCGAATATATTTTCGACCTGGAGACGGATGTCTCCGTGAAAGGCGCGCAATGCGGTGTCAAGTGGCGTGACTTCGGGATCTACGCCCGTGATCACGATGCCCGTTTCTGCGTGGTGGTACCGGAAACATCGGCACTGATTGCCCGCATCCGCCTGGCGCTGATGGAGATCGACGCCGAGGTGCTGACAATCTGATCGCCGGGCAGATCCGGCCGAAAACACCATCTTCACCCGCCCTGATTACGGATTTGCCACCGTTCAAATAACCGATGACGGTATAGGCTCAAATATCCGCCCCCCCGGTTCGGGCGATCCAGATACCTCCCCCCGGCTTTATCGATCGGGCAGCACAACCCGGTGCTTCGAATTATACACAGCGTCATAATTATTTGCGCATTTGTTTATTAACTGCTGAAATAATGGTTCAGCTTTGAGTTTACCATAGAGAGCGCTGTGTATGTATGCGCAAGGATTTAAGTCGTTCTGTATAGATTTAAGGCGGTTGGGGGGGCTTTAAAACTCCCCGACCCCTCAATTAAACATTTATATCGTAAGTTGTATGAGGTCTTTTCTTTTGAGTTCTTCGAAGAGATTCTGAACATCCAACGCAATCTGTTCGGGTGGGGTGTCCGTAAAGGCTTGCTGCACGATGCGGATTGTCTCCGCGGGAGTGGTGGGTTGGGCCAGGAGATGCCAGATCCCGGCACTCAGCGGGTTCAGATAGAAGATCGTATCATCCCTGGGGTTGACGAGAAAAACCGTATCGTCGATTTGGCGTTTTATAATCGCCGGATTCCTGGAATAGCGGACCTCACCGGCCATATCACCCCGGGGCGAAACAGAAGTCGACGTCATGAGGCCTTCCTTTCCGGGATAATCCCGAATGTATCGTCAAGCAAATCGGCGGCCTGATCCAACGTGTCATAAGTCAGCTTATAGCACGCCGCGCGCTCGGCCAGCCAGTGAATCCGATCCAGGATTTCGATCGCCGGATTTTGCCGGGCAAAGTTTCGCAGGATCATGTGTTTGACCACATCGCTTTGCTTGGCTGGCCGGAGCAATGGCTTGGCTCCCGGATCCCGATCCAGAATGGTAATGGCGGCCACCGGGGCTTCCGATCCTAACGGGGCGAGTTCATCGGCGTCAAGCCGTATATACCGGTAGCGCTTGTTCTGGGGGCCGATTCGGTGGTCGATAAAGGTGGTCAGCGATTGTCCGGCCTTATCGGGAAGGGGCAGGCGTAATCGCGGCAAGATGCCTAAAGCCGTGCCGGTGTTGCGCGGATGGTTGATGGGCAGCACATC
>JAAUYB010016159.1_pt1 | contig 10101 bp, 9 predicted proteins | sample 7278071 | NCBI WGS metagenome assembly JAAUYB01 (sample SAMN14350121, study PRJNA611818) | marine sediment metagenome | isolation source: surface marine sediment (1.8m) | place: French Polynesia: Moorea | collected 2018-08 | reverse complement strand
TCTGCTTCGTTCGACATGCTTGCACCCATCTCTCACGATGTGTTCAAGATGAGTAACCATCTGGCTCCGGGGAACCGTCTAGAGGTCCGGCTGACCATGTACCCTCACGCCTTTCTCCTGAATCACGAGGGAGATCGAGACCGCTACCGTCTTCAGATCCTAGACATGAGACTGCACTTCCACACTATTCTATTGCGCGATCGCGTGCAGCCTCCAATCAAGGAGACGTACCTGCTCACTGAAACGACTGTAAACAAGCAGATCATCCCAGGCAACGTCCCCAACACCACCTTTAGGATTCACAACGGTGGAGTGATGCCGAAGAATCTGATCTTTGGCATGACGTACGTCGAGGCGGGAGACGGAGACTACGGATTCAATCCGTGGAACTTCAGACACTTCAACATAAAAAGGTTGGAGCTGACTGTGAGTGGGGAGACTTTCCCAACAGGAGGGTTGGAATTTGACTTTGAGAATGAAAATCCGCTTGTCGCCAGACCTTACAAGTGGTTGTATGACAATACGGGAGCGAGCAGTGGGGAGAAAGGGAACATCATTACGTGGCAGGCCTACCAGGGCGGAACGTTCCTTGTCCCCTTCGACCTGACTCCAGACAAGTGTAACGGCGTACACCAGCACAACGCTCAGGTCGGCTTTATCGACGTTGTGCTCAACTTCGCTGAGCAACTGCCTGCTCCAATCTACGTCTACTACTACAAGGGCACACCTAAAGTGCTTGTCAACGACCGTGCTACTGGACAGATGGCCTCCTTCGACATTGGGCTCGGCTAAAAAAGAAGGCAGGCAGGGAGATGACGGTGGCGGCGGCAGGAGTGCTGCTGTCTCTCCCGCAGGCGCAAGAGCTAGCAGCAGGGCTTGAGAGGCATACGGATCCTGCTAGAGGAGTGAGTAACACAGTTCTCGATCGCGTAGCTCGGCTAGTGCTTACCAGCAGCTACAAAGGACTCTTCTCTGTCGATCGGATCCCGGTACGAGCGCTCTCCCACCTTCCCAACTTCTGCATCATTGTCAACCTTGCGCCGGCGGGGAAAGCAAACGGTCACTTTGTGACCATTGTAGCGGAGCCAGACAAGATTCGCTATCTCGACTCATTCGCGCTGAAGAAGACTCCTCCAGAGCTGGCTAGCTTCATCCACTCCTGCAAACGGCAAACACTTATTCTTACTCGTCGTCCTGTACAAAGTAGAAGTGTACAAACTTGTGCGTTGTACGCACTCCTTTTCGCTGCGTACTTTGACCCTCTACTCGAGCCTCCGGATTTCTCCCTCATGTTCCACCGTCGGAGGCTGAGAGACAATGACGCACTCTGCGTGAGATATCTGAGACAGCTTGTGGACGAACAACATCACTAAAGAAGCAAAAAAACGCTCAGAGTCCCTCCACCGTTTTTTTTTATTACTGTACATACCATACATTACTGTATATACTATACGTTAATAGAAATAAACACGGAAAAAATAAAATGATGAGAGAAAAAAAAATAAAATAATGAGAGAAGATTTTTTCATGTTAGCACGACTTCGCCTTTGCAGAAGCAACACTCCAAGTCCTCCTCCTTCTCCTTCTTGGCGTACTTGCTGCCATAAGGCACACTATGTAGAGCGCACAACTGGAAGCGCTTGTCGTCAAACGAGCTGAAGGCGAGCTTCCTGGTGTGCTCCAACCTGAACAAGAAAGAGAAAGAAGGAGTAATTGTTTTTCTATTTCATAGTAACATGAACGACTAACCTATTGACATGATTGACACTACGCAGCGTTCTCTGCTCCACCTCGTACCCTGCGATCTCCTCCACGCACTTCTTGTAGGCCTCAAAAGGCAGCGCATCCTTCACAGAGCTCTTCACCCCCTTGGCTCTGTTCAACTTGTCGTCGTGTTCCTTCCTGTCTCCAATGTGCCTATCTACTCTGAGAGCGTAGGTTTTGGCTTTCAGCGCTACAGCTGCCTTGATGCTCGCCAATGGGACTTCTGACTTCAGGAGACCAGGGACTCTCGCATTCTCCTCAGAATACAATGAGTGATCAGTCGGGAGATTCGAGAAGTCCATGAAAGGTGTAAGTTTGGAGAGAGCATCTGTCTCTGTGTGCTTCTTTATCCTGATGAGGAAGCTGTCAGTGTCACTCATGATGAGCGTGACGTTCTCAGCTCCTCCAAGCGCTGGGACAATGGACTTGTAATAGAGCTGCTGCATGATGTACTTAGAAATCTCCAAGATTGAGAAGCCTACTGCCCAGCACTGGTTCACGGTGAGATACTTCTTGGCGTGGAAGCTGATCGTCAGGTCCTCTCCACAGATCATCTTGCTCTTGAACAGCGGGTGACGGGTGAGGACAGCGTCGCGCGCAGCAGTAGTTGAGAACCTGCAGTCCATCCTCCTGTCCTGAGACTCGATAAACTTTCCAAAGCAGGCGTTGGGCACAGTCTTGAAGATCTTACTCTGGCTAGCAGTCTTTGCTTCCGCTCTCATTTTGGCACAGTCCTCAATGAACTCCTTCATGAACGGTCTCTGAGTGAATTTTACCCCCTTGTGGATCTTCTCCAATTTCAGTCCCATCTCGAGGTAGAATTTGAGGTTGAGACCGTGCAACGTATAGTTACGACGAGGGAAGAAGGTGGCAGAGAGCTTCTTCGACTTGTAGGAGTGCTTCTTGCGGTACACCTTCCTCAGGCACTCTTTGGAGTACTCGCTCAGACGGTCGTAGCTGATGTTCTGCTGCTCAGCAGCCAGTGGGTAGCCATTATGGTCACGGTGGAGCTCTTCTGGGTAGATAAGGTCGACGGTGAGAATGTACCCTGTTTCCCCGTCTTCTGTTGGGTCTGTCATTGGATTGAAGACTTTCACCTCTCTATCCGTCATCCACCGCACATCCCTCACCGGAAGAGCAAACATCATGGCTTTAGCATAGAGAGCATTTGCGTCTAGGTAGAGTAGGCAGGTAGGAAAGTCTGCTCCACTGTTTGTGAGCCCCGACCAGCCGTCCGAATGGTACATCTTGCGCTCTGCATGCCTAAGATTGACGAAAGACAACCCTCCTCGGATGTTGTCCTGGAGGTGGCGAGCGAGCTGGAGATCTTTCAGGTACTCTATCTCCACTCCTGTCTTCTTGAGCATAACTAAAATACAAAAAAAGGTGTTTACTATTTAAAAACAAATGAGGGAGAAAACACTAATTTATACTCACTGTCGAAACTGAGGTGGGGGAGTGAAAGGTAGCTACACATGTCAAGACCGAAGCTTCCCCAAATATTCTCGCGGAAATCCATGACCACCTCAGCCAGCAGGAAAACGTCTGTCTGCAGGTAGAGAGAGGTGTAGGCGAGCATATTGCTGCAGTCGAAGGCGCTCCACACCTGTTGCGCCCTTGCGTACTCCTTTTCTTCGCACTCTTTCATGTGCAAGTCAGAGTAGAAGTGAATTCTGGCTGGGAGGTGAGTTGTCTCCTTCAGTCGCTTAATGCTTGTGGCGAAAGAGTATGGGTAGACTCCTTTCTCCATGAGCAACTGCTTCTTCTCCCCAGTCACTAGCTGTTCTAGGACGGGGAAGGTGCTCCCTGACTTGACCAGGGTCTTGACCAAGTTGTCTAAGCTGTCCGGGAGGAAGGCGCAGGAGTCTACAAACTTGATGCAGCGATTGATAGTGATGCTCTTGAACTTTTGGGTAGTGAGAGGGATAGCGTCGATGCTCTTGATTCTCTCAGGGAAGCGGCTGAGCGCGCGGATGAGGAAGTGGCTGTCATAGCCGGAGAAGTTGTGGGTGAAGCACGTCAGGGAGAATCTCTCTTTGCGTGCCAAATTGCAGTCATCGTGTGCCATGCCCAGAAACTCTCCCGTGAGATGGTCGTGGTCCCTCACTCTGTCATCTTCCATCTGCCCACCGCAGAGATAGCACTCCGTCGCCATCTCTTGCTCCAGCAGCTGCTCCTCCGTCAGATCTTTCATGATAACGCCTGGGCTGAGAGTAGGAAGATATGTCTCCGCAATGTTCAGCACGGTCATAATGAAGTTCTCTGCCACATCCTCCGCCTCGCCAAAATACGTCTTTGTCTCCCTGACTTTCCCCTCGCGGTCCAGGAGCGCCAAGGAGTAGCAGAAGGGCGGCTGCTCTGCCAGGATTTTAACACGATGAGGGCAGCGAGGCTGACGCACGGGGCGAGACGGGAGGAAAGACTGGAGAGTGTAGCATCGCTTCCCTCGCATATTCTTCTTGTCATTCCGATCGAATTCTGCAAGGGCCTCTTTTGCTCGCTCCTCTTGCTCATAAACCGTGGCGGCTTCAGCTAGGATGTGTGCGCGTTCGCACAGCTCGTCCTCCCACGTAGCAGGGTTGTACTCAGGCATTGGCGGGAGCTTGGGAAGGTCAAAGCCTGCTTTGTCAAGCTTCCTCCGTCTTGGAGAGGCAGCGAGGAGATCCTGTAGTTCCGCCCAGTTCTGGTGTGCTTCCATAATCAACATCTCCTCTTCTATCATCTCGTCTATCTGCTCTTCCTTCGTGGCCGGCGGGAGGACGTCTTTGTTGCAGGAACAAGCGCTCTCAGGCTCCTTCTGCAAAGCCTCAAAGTCCGCAAAGAGAACAAAGGCTGACTTGAAGCAGCGAGCATCGTTGCTGTTCTGCTCCTCATTGAAGCACCTCGCATTCTCATCTGGCACCCTTACGTTCGTCGCCTCCTTCTTGTTCACGCAGAAGTTCCGGTGTGTGTCGTACGCCGCCTTTGTAGTCTGAGAGATTAAGCAGCAATTAATTAAAAAAGCAAACTAAATTTTCAACAATATTTGCAATTGCTTCTAATCTCTCACCGTCAAGTTGAAGCATTTGTTGCAGACGAAAACACCACACGTCTGTAGCTTCCCCGTGGCTAGCTGTCTGTTGCGGCGGGCTAAAGCTTTGTTGGGGTCGGCAATCAGAGCGTAGTGGAGCTCCTTGTCCTCGTCGAAAAACAGCAGCAGCGTAATCTGGTCGTACTCGCTCTTTCCGTTACCCGTCCTGACAGGGATGATCTCATTGTCCTCATCTCTATACAGCACGCACACGCTCGCCATAATGTGAGAGTTGAGCACCTCAAACTTGTCGATATCCTCAATAGAGAAGCCGACGTCCTCCACCATCTCCGCCTTGGGCACGAAGTGGAAGAGTTCTTTGGCTCTGGCAATCATCTTCTTGTGATCTCCCCAATAGTAGGCTTCTGTGTAGTAGGCGGCCATGGCGAGGTAGAAGCAGTTCACGTTCTCTTCCCTCAGCTCCCTCTCGAGTGGGCGAGCGGTAAAATTTTGTGCTGTCACCGCCTCAACTTTGGTGTTGTACTTCCCAATGTGGAGGGTACAGTCCTTCGCCGTGAAGCCGGACAAGGGGAGGCAGTGGCTCACTTCAGCCTCCAGGAACATCCCTCTGGTCACCGTCCACCCAGAGCCCATGTGGAGGAACTCCTCCATCGCCCGCTCGTAGTCCCCGACCACCTTGGCGATGCTCGTCACCACTTGTGTCTTGGTGGAGACGCGGGAAAAACAGGCGGAGAAAGCTCTAAATGGGAAGACTTTGAGCTCGGTGAGCTGTCCTTGCTCGTCGTAACGAGCCATCTCGACATGCAGCACGGTCCCCATTTTAAAATATTTGAACTCAGTGCGCATGTCATCTACTAGCTGAACGAGCTGCTTGAAGACGTAGTCGAACGTGCTCTCCATATTGGCGCTGAGGTCCTCTGGAATGAAGCATCTCAAGAGCTGCGTCTGACGGGAGAAGGCGCTTTCCACGAGGTCAAAGTCGGTGTGCGCGGTGTGGGCGGTCTTCCTGTGCTCTGCCACATCCTCCTGGCTGCGGAAGACTCCTTCACAGATTCCACAGGCATACATTTGCTTGATGCTGGTCTTGTGCACAGTGACAAGATGCCGGCGGAGACTGTCTGATCTGCTGAAGGAGGCAGGACAATCAGGACACTTCAGCGCGTCGCTCTTGCTCTTGCATCGTCCAGCTTTTTCATGCTGATTGAGATTGCAACGGCGAAAAAACGCCTGTCCACAATTGCGACAGCTAAGATCACTCTGACTGAGGAGCCTCCCAGCAGAGTCTCGCTCCATCTTTGAACTTCTTCCTCCCGCCTGTGGAGAAAGACTAACAACAAACAAAAAAACCGCCCTCCTCCACCCCTCCTCCACCAAAATGAAAACGCGTCGACGACGCTCGCAGTCCCTTCTCCCCTTGGAATTGTTTTGTCTCTCTCCTTTTCTCCGCTCGTCGTTTCTCCTTTGTGTTTTTCGCCGCAAAATAATGATCCTCCTCCCCACAAACAATAAGTTTCCAAAAAGAAGGTGAGCATTTTATTTTTGAGATCGAATCCAAAACTGACCGTAAAATTTGAATTGTTGAAAGAGGGAAAAGTGGAGAAAAGGAAGGGAAAAAAAGAGAAGGATTAGGAATTAATTTGGAATTAGGAAAAAAGTTGAGAGAGAGAGCAGGTTTTTTTGGTGTTCAGCCTTCGAAGGGCGGCGTGAATGAGTTGTTGAGAGCAGCAGCCGCCTCCGTCGGAGTGATAACTTGCAGGCTGCCTCCGCTCATGGTAGCTGGCGACGCGGTAGACATGAAGATGGAAGCAGAGGTTGAAGTTGTTGGAGCAGCGGGGATGGGAGCTGGAGTTGTTGTTGACGTTGTACTCGGTCTCATCTCGATTCCGCCATCATCGACGAGGATAGCGTCTTCCTCCTCTTCCACAAGTCGCTGCCTGTCCTCCTCTATGCGCTTGAGCTGAGCCTCCAGATCCCTAGCAAAAATCTGGACCTCGGTGGATGCGAGACCGAAGAGACGTTCAATGGCACGGAGAGAGACCATATGGAGGCGGCACCACTCTTGGAATTTTCCTGCAAGAAGGTTTAGTGGATAGCAAACGCAGAGAAAGAGAAGAACTACAAGAGCTACAAAGAGAGCGAGGAGAAATATCTCACTCAAGGTAAAGCGGGAAACAGGAGAATCCTCAGGGGAGGCCGGGATGCTTGTGGTATTGCTCTGCGAGACGTTGGTAGGTGTGATCGTCGTAGTATCGAAGTCCGGCGGAGCAGGTGACGTAGAGGAGTTGGAAGCCGAGTCCGAAGAGGACGGTGAAGGCGACTCCGCTCCAGAACCAGAAGCCGGGGCAGGCCGGGAGGTAGAAGTCCTTGGGGGTCTCTTCGTACTGGCTGCCTTCTCCATCGCGATCTGCATCTCCCTCTCCCTCCTCTCCTTCAGCAAGAGACGATGGGCGGACTCCAACTCCGCCCTCCTCCGATGATCCTGCAACAAAGAGAATTAATTGAAAAAAAAATTAAATTAAAAGACGGTACCAGCGAATAACATTCCAATTAAAAAAATTCCATTCTCCCCTCCTATAAATCATGCAACAAACCTCTGGGGAATCGCGCTGCATCATCACCCTGGCGGCGATAGCAGCCATCTCCGCCTCCGCCTCCTCCTCCAGCGCGTCGATCTGCTCCAGAGAACTCCTCCCGACCTCGAACCCGCGAAGTCTCAGCCACTGCACACCATGCAAGTCCTTCGAAGAAGCTGACGAAGAAGGACTTCTCTTCTCCACCCTCGTCCTGTCCATCCTGCCTCCTGAACCTGTTGGAGCCGATGAGGATGTGCTCGCGGTCGTCGTCCTCGGTGTCATGGTAGTCTGCCCAGGCGCAAGCACAGACGTATTCATCCTCAGCTCGCTTCCGCTCGCACTCCAGACCGGCCTCGGCGACGGCCTCGGCGATATCCTCAGCTCGCTTCCGCTCGCCCTCAGCTCGCTTCCGCTCGCACTCCAGCTCGGCCTCGGCGACGCGGTGCGGGATGGAAGTGAGGCATTCGTCCAGTTGAATGTGGAGCTGGGCTGCGTCGAACTTGTGACTGTTGGAACTCGCCTTGTACTCATCCCTCTCGAGGATGAGCTCGTTGTTCTCGAGGAAGCAGGTGTCTCTCTTGAGGATGAGGTCCTCGTTCTCGAAGAAGCAGGTGTCTCTCTGTGCGTTTGCGATGTCAATCTTGTCTTGACAGTTTGCTTGACAGACGCCGTAAGCTGCTCCGGCCGCACCGATGACGGAGGCCACAACGGCGGCGATGCCTGCGGCGGCGGCGATGGCGCCTCGAGCGTTCCTGTTGCTAAGCGTTCGCCTCCTGACTTGCTCGATGAGGAAGAGGGCAGCCTTTGCTCTCTCTGGAGTGTTGACGCCGTCGCACTCGCGGATCTGTTGTAAATCTAGAAAGCTTGCGATATCCAAAAAAACAGCCCCTCTCCGCTAAAAAAAGTCGCTTTCTCACCATCTCCTCCGCCGTGTCCAGGACCTGAGCAGTGAGACCGCTGGTCTCGTTGAGCTTCTCCAGGTACGAGAAGAGCGCGGACATGTCGGTCTTGTATGTCACGCCGTGAGCTCCCTCCGTCTGCAACAGCGATGACAACAACAACACAATTTTTCCCGAACGGACAAAAAAAGAAAATGAGTTAAATTGACAAGCGTGAGCGAGCAAAGTGTTAGAGAACGAACAGACGGACAGACAAAGTAGGTAAAATACTAACCTTGCGCTCGATGACTTGCAGCTTCTGCGAGTGAGTGAGCACCGCTGCCAACGCAACAGCGAGGAAGCAGCTCACCACGCAATACTTCCTCATGGTGAGACGGATGTAGAAGTAGTAGCTATCGATCGAAGTCCCAAGGGACGAATGAGGCGGAGGAGAGTTTGGGGAGTGGCTTTTAAGGGAAATTTTCGCGGGTCAAACACAAACCCCGCGTCCTTTTGCGATGCATCGCAGAGCGGGAAAAAAATCAAGGATACACTCGCCGTCGTAAAACGGACCCAAAAAAACGGTCAAAGAGCAGAAGAGAAAGAAGAGGAGAAACAAGTTTTTATTTATCATCTCTTTATTTATTCGTCATTCATCACCATTGTATCATTATTAGCACGAGAGCATCGCTTCTTCAAGTACTTGTAAATCGATTGCCACAATTCATCTTTTTCAGCCAGCCGGATTATGAGCGAGGAGAAAATTTGCGCTAGAAGAATAACGCAAGTTAGGACCGCGATACAGGCGGAAAAAGCTAATGCTCTCTTTCTAGGTGTTGTTCTTCTTGGAGGGGCGTTGGCTTCCGACGCATCATAGCGCGCAGTAGACTCCTCCCACCCACCTACAACGTCTTTTCCTCTGCCAGCCTCCTCCACTTCTTCTCCTCCTCTCGCCTCCTCGCTTGTTTGGCGTCCTAATTCTCCTGTCGACTTGAGGACTGAGCGAAGAATTGGAGCGGCGGCGGAAAGTGGGTCCATGTTGTTTTCGTCGGAACAAAGGAGCAGGGTTTTTTTCCTTAGGGGTAGTCGGAAACAATAATGATGATTTTCCTTGAATGATCATTTTCCTTGAATGATGATTTTCCTTAAATACTCGACGATTTGTGGTATTCAGACTAATGGAAAGTAAATGGAAGCGGAAAATCGTCGTCTTTCGTAGACGCAAGCGGAAGGAGAGAAAAGTAAATGGATGTACAAAGGGGTAAATGGTCAGGGAAAATTGTAATCTGAAAAAACAATTATCCGGCGAAAAAAAAAACAAACAAACAAAGACAAGAAGCGCCTATAAAAACGAGGGGAAAATCTCCGAAGGCTCACTCGCTCCGTTGATACCAAGGCGGAGACGACTTGTAAAAAATGACAGGGGTTGAGAAGAGGACCGCGGTCATCAAGAGACTAAAGAAGGAATTAAAGAAGCGCTCACAATCAAGCGAGGCTGTGAAGACGAAGAAGAACGAGAGTAATCTCACCAACACCTCCAATCTCTCGCTCAGCGCCTCTAATCTCGCTCCTCCCAGAGAACGAGATGATGATGCAGACAAAGCCAAGCACAACGAGCAAATTGACAAGATCACCGCCAACAAGGACACGGAAAGGATGAAGCAGAGGTTGACGCAGACTCTCCTGGACCGCTACGGACCGAACAGAACCACCACTGACATAGAGAAAGAAAGGATGACGCAGACCATGCTGGAGCGCTACGGAACAAGAGGGATGCCGCAAGAAGTAGCTACACTCCTGGAACTCGTCGGAGCCAATCCACTGCCGCCAGGTCCGCCTCCTTCCGTCCCTGCTG
>JAAUYB010077357.1_pt1 | contig 10108 bp, 14 predicted proteins | sample 7278071 | NCBI WGS metagenome assembly JAAUYB01 (sample SAMN14350121, study PRJNA611818) | marine sediment metagenome | isolation source: surface marine sediment (1.8m) | place: French Polynesia: Moorea | collected 2018-08 | reverse complement strand
TTGAAGAAGGAAAGGGAGCTGGGATGGGGAAACTCCCACAAAACTTGCAAGAAACGTAAAGAAATTAAGAACAGAATGATTTACAAAGTGGACTTGAAAGAAAATGCGTATTTTTCACAGCATGCACGAGCCATGAAATAAAAGTTGAACTTTCTGTTCGATCCAAACTGCTTTCCGTTCTCCTAGAAGGCGCACTAAAACGGAGCTTTGAAAAGTGCAATAGCATCCTCCACTGCCATTGCCGCTCCGGTAAACTTCTCCTCCCTCCCTCCATCCGACTCAATAATAGAACGGGAGGAGGGCAATTCCATCCCCCCGACTTTTATTTTCGCGCAGAGGGGAGCGGGAAGAAAGCCTTCATTTTCTTATTTCCACCGCCGCCACTTAGGGACGCCGGAAATATTAGCCTCCCTTTCATTCGTAATTGCTCGCGGAGAAAAAGAAAATTGTCGGCGATCGAGTACTTTCGCCATTTTCCCTCTTTCTTATTAAAGGAAAATAATATTTCGCCCCTTTTTTCCCCTACTTAAAAATGGGAAAATATGATGCCTCCTTGCCCGGAAAACATTTGAGAGAGCCCTAGATTAAGAGGAGAGGTGAAGAGAACGAAGCTTTCTCCCTCCATCCTCCCCCCCTCTTCTTCTTTTCATACAGTATATTCCTCCCAAGAGAGGAGGGGGAGCGGGATTCGCCAAAGAACAAACTGTAATGTTTTCCTATTAGGGGAACACAATCTTGGTGGGCGAATTCGGGGCCGGGGTGGCCAGGCAGGGGGAAGTTTCTGATCAAGAGTGGGATGATATAGAGAGAAGAAGAAGCGTGAGGGATAGATGATTGATCAGCGAAGAGATTATCCTACACGCAAAGTAAAAAAAGAAGAGTATCCTCCCACCATCGCTTTCCCGGAAAAATTCACTCAAGCTTTCCTTTATTCACTTATCGCGTCACGAAAGATTATTATTTTCCTTGTGGGGAGAAAACCGCTGTGTGTACTTTTTTCGCCGCAAATGTTGGCGATGTGCAAGAGACTACCTAGGATGATATGTGCATTTTGTTTTCCCCCCTCTGCAACGGTTGTGAGTGTCAGTTATGACCGTGCGGCAGAAGCAGCGGCCAAAAGATAGGGATTCGCCAACGCTTTCACAATCCTAATAATACTCCCAGCTTTCTATCAATAAAAAGTAAAGAAAGCCTGGCGATTCCTCGTCCTTCCCCCATTTGCATGATAGTGGCTAAAAGGCGTTGCCCATGCACACCACACTCTCCCTCTCTTTCCTCCTCCCCCCCCTGTCGATATTATTATTTCTCCCCTCCAGGGCGGACTTGCATCATAAGAGAATGCAGCATTTTCCCCTCTCTTAACAATATAGTGCAGGGGCACACCATTTGCCAAAAAAAGGAGCTCACAAAAAAATATGCGACAAAACGTATGTCCTTTGTCCGTATGTGAGACGGCGCGATTTTGGAGAAAGGGGGTAATTCTGGAGGGGGATTACATTGTGGAGCTTCCTTTCCCCCCTTCTCTCTTCTCCTAAATGTGATTAAATCTGTTGATCCAATAAGTATCCACCCCTCCCTCCCTTTCCCATCCACAAAGTCTTGATACTCCGCTGTTGCTGCCTGAAAGACTTTCCGTTAAGACTTTCCGGTGGGTGTGGTCCCAAAAAAGGGAGGAAAAACCTCAAGTCAGTGGGTTGGAAAGGGCATTCGATTGGTTCCCCGCAAAAAGATAAGAAAAAAAATAAAATAGGACTTTTTTTCCGCCGTTGCCCTATAAGCTAAGCCCCCCCCCCAGTATGTCCCTTCCTCTTATCAGAATGTTGTGGGGGGGGCGAACGAGTCGTTATCAGCAAAGTGTGGCATTTATTGGTCTGGCTTTATTTTCTCTCCCACGCGCAATAGTGCTGCTTCCCGCAAGCAGAATAGAATACTAAACATGGCACGGGCCACAATAAACTGGAAACAAGGGTTTTTTTTACAATAAAAACAACTACAGCTTGTGTACAACTTCTGTTTGCCAAATTCACAATACTCTAAGCAAAAATGACATGCTCGCCCACGTATGCCTAAGAGGAGGGACGCCGCCGACGCCCATTAGAGGAAGTAAGATAAGGACGGTATCGGACGGCGAAATCGCGCCTTCCTGCTACAACGTTGCATTCCCACATCAACGAAAAAAATATTTCCCTTTTTTATTAAAAAAAATCAGCAGCGAGAAGCAACATGTGGGAATCCGTGGGGCAGTTTCACTTTTCTAAGCACTTCTTCTTCGTTCTGCGGGGAGAAAGGGGAAGAGAGCGGAAATCCGATCAATTTCGCCTCGGTGACCTTTTTTACTCCTCCGTATCCGTATCTTTTCCTTTTTTTAAGAACACGGTTTTCCCCGAATTTATTGCCCATTCGGGCGGAGAGACAAGGGGGGAAAGAGATGTAGTTTGGAGAGGGCATTGGGGCGTCACGCTTTTTTCTAAGTTCCCAATATGCAATTATCATGCTGAGGAGGGGGAGGGAGAGAAAGAGAAGAAACCGATCCGTAGAAAATCGTAAAAGGAATAGAGGGCAATAAAAATTGAAGAGAAAGAGGGAAATCATCATGCGGGAAACAGTACGAAATGATTTTTTCCTCCGCATCATGACGTGGCAACAAAAGGGAATCGAAGAAGCTGTGCAATATGTGGTTCCAGTTTTTCCCGCTAGGCGCCGCCGCCTCCCACATAGACGAAAGGACAGAATGCTCTCCTTCGAAATGAAGCGCCCTCTGGCGGCAGAGCCGGGAAACTCATATTTTCCCCACACTCAACAACGCGCGTGCGCGCGGCGCCTTTCGCGGAGGAGGCAGGAGCATCGATCGCAGTTTCGGGGCCATATGGGAAAGTGGAGGAGGTCGGTCTCATGAATGGCGGTGGTGGGGGTAGAAGGAGGAGGAACAGGGGGGGAGTAGAAAGGGTTAGCGACAATTGCGAGTTCTTTTTCTCGTCATCCGGGTATGCTGCATAGGCATAACATCATAATTGAAACTAGGGAACTCAAAATAATCTATCTCTCCTTTTTTGGTGTTGGGGTTGGGGTTGGGGAGGGGCGGTGTTGCTTCATGAATTGACTTTGCCTAAAAAGGCTGAGAAGAATCTGTACAAGTTATAATTATTTGCTGCTGCCCTCCTTCCAAAACGGAGGAGAGATGCTTCAAAATAAAGATAAGCTCGGTTTTATCGAACACACGATTGTACCATTTTCCTCATTTTCTAGCCGGATGCAAAAACCAAAAACTATCGATTCCCCATCCCTTCACCCCACAAAAAGACTCAAAAAACCCGCTATTTTCGAGTGAGTGCCTTCTTGCTTCTTCATCGAGTATCCCTCTCCTCCTCCGCCTACCTACTTGACTTTTTTGGGGGGTTGGGGGGCGTCGGGAAGGGGAGGAGCTGCAACAGTTAGTTGTTGTCGGGCTTTCTCCCTTCCCACCCAGGAGCCCAAAAGGGCCCGCTTTCTTCTCCTGACGTCATCCAGTGACGTCATCGTAGAATAATGAATGGTGAAGGTTCGAAAGGTCCGGAAAAGGGAGAAAGAAAGAATCCCCCCCCCCCTTTTCACCCCCCTTTTAAGAGGATTCGGGAAAGGTTGAACGACATCATTTTTTGCCCCCTCCCCCCCAAAAAAAGGCGGGAGGGGAGGGGAATTCCCCTCCTGGTCTTTTCTGGGAAACGAAAGGACAGGTTGGTTGGCTTGGCAAAGCAGGATTCTCTTTCTGCGCTCAAAATAGAGAGGAAAATGAACTTTGTGGCGGAAATACAGCTTTGCAAGGGCGCGTGGGCTTCACTCTCGCAGAGCGGAGGGAGAATCGCCGAAATCGAAAGAGACCTTGGCTTTCTTCCGTAAGAAAAGGTTGGGAAATGGGGTGAAACTGTGACCAGCACGGATGCACTTACTTTGGGGAGTCTGTTTTCGGGTACTCCAAAGAGAGGAGGAGGATTTTCGGCAACATATGGTTCGGGAGGGGGAAAGGGGAGAGAAAGGGCTGATAAAATAGGCACCCACTACCCTTTTCCTTTCTCTCTATTGAAGTTGCCCATCAGAAAATTTGGAGGGAAGTCTCGTAATAATTTCTCCCTTTCCGGCGGTCGGTCGGTCGCTGGGACGGATGCAGCGACAGAAATAGGATTTGGGCTCTTCTCCGCCATTCATTCAAGCTTGAGATATGTATGTATATAGAGACACTTTTTTTTCCTGCGCTAAATACGTAACGCAGAAAGCGGAGGCTTTTCTATAGCTGTGGCGCAGGCTGAGGCGCAACAAGTGGTTGTGAGGTGCGCAAAAAAAGGCGCAGATTTCTACATGGCCTTTAGTGCGCAACAGGATATAAGGGAAAATAATGCTTGAGAATAATTTGACTGAATAAAAAAATGCGATTTTTATGTATCGTATAATTCGTATTCCTGTTTTATTCGCCAAAAAATGGCAAAAGTCGAAAGTGTCCTTGGCATTGGCAATCAAGCGAGGAAAGAGGGAGGGAGAAGGGATTTTTTTCTCTTTTCGGCCGATCGGCCCCGCTACAAAAAAAAAACAAAACACACAACCCCTTTGTTCCCTTACGTATTTCGGGAAATGTTTGCCTTTTTTCCTCCCTTTCCGTATTTGGCAAATCAATTTCCTTCCCTTCCCATACTGCAGTCTCTTTTTACCCAGGATCTCCCCCGAGGCCACTGCTATTTCTTTTACCTGAACTGGGGATCACGATTTTTCGGGGCGATCCAAAGAGGCACTCGAAATTCGCAGAAGAAACTGAGCAGAAAAGTAGAGTCCCACATTACATTTTCGCGGGAAAATCTTTGCACAAAAAAAACCGGCCCCCCCCCCCCGAGTTACTTTTGTGACTGGACTTGAAAACTCGGGCGGCGGCGGTGGTATGGTGGCATTCTACCCAGCTTTTCTGTAGAAGAAGAAATCTACTAAGCCCTCTTTGCGATGAGTTGGCACGGTCTGCCAAAGGGAAAAGGAGGGGCGCGGAGGGCAAATAAAAAAATCCTTCTTCTTCTTCGTCTGAGGGAGAAAAGGCAAGACATTTGTCACCTTGTCACTCCACCCAAACCCACCAATCCCCGAATATTCGCTTCGCGCGCAGGGAAAAAAGTCCGCGAGTCATCCTTTGAATTTTCTCTCCCCCTCCCCCTTCTCCCATGTTGCCTTAAAGGTGGAGAAAAAAAAAGAAGATAAAAACGATTGTTTTTTTCGCACAAAAGGTGCAGTGACATTTTGGGGGAAATCACTATGTAGAAGGTTGCCGCCACTTGCCGCACAATCCTTTTGCACTCAAGTGTTTCTTAAAGTTTACAGTCTGTTTCCGTCGACGACGACGGAAGATTCGAAAAAACCTCACATTTTTACGGGGCCACAAAAAGACCTGGTGTATAAAAAAAGGCGCCTTTCCGACATTTCCCAAACTTTGGCGAAACACTGCCAGTTCAAGTTCGCCTCCTAGGGTATAAACGGCAAATTTCGGGACTACCGACTGCACTTTCCCACAGGCATAAAAAAGAAGCCCACCCTTTTTATTTATTTGAAAGTTCGCCCCCAAGGCACCAAGGGAAGAAGGGGTGAGGAGAAAAGCGCCAAATGCACTTCTGCCAAACGCGAAATTTTCGCAAGGATATTGCAATAGGCGGGCAAAGCAAAAAGAGGCGAAGAGGGAGCGCACTTGAATCCGCCGCTATACCGTACTACTTCTTATTCTTTTTCAAGGCAACTCTCTGTCTCGAATTTTAAGAGCTCCATTGAATCGCCCAATTAAAAGGCCTACACCCCCTTTTTTACCGTAAACTTTTTTTTATAAAAAGCGTTAGATGCTCCCCCCATCGTCCTTCGCGGGGTGACGCTGCGGGAAAATAAATTTCGTAAAAAAAGGGGGGGGAGGTTGCAATTGAGTGTCCCTTCCTCCCCTGAAAGGTGATAAGCCAAAAAAAAAAAAAAAGGTGGGGAATGGGCATTCGTGCTGTGAGAAAGAGGCGGGGAGGGAAAATTACGAAACCGCCGCCTCCGAACAAGGCCCAATTCGAGCCACTCCCAAAGAGGAGAAAACGCAGCAACATCCAAAATCTTTTTTTTCTTATTCGCTGCTTCGGGATTTGGGAAGGCGGAGTGAGTGTATTTGGCCTCCTCCTTTTCCTTCGTATCGCCTTATCGATCGTATACGTTGAGGCGACTCCTCCTTCCATGAAATATGCATGGGGAGACAGGACCGTCTGACACTGAGGCCTCTCCTTCCCTATTCACGAAAAGTTTTTCCCACACATGAGATGAGCTAAGAGTCAGTATCCAAGTGTACTGCAACTGCAACCAGACAGTCTCCGAAAGAGCACGTAAAAGTTGGGTACCTGTTATTTCAATACATTTGGCGAGAAACCAACTTTCTATTTCCCTTTTTTTTCGCGGGCTTTCCTCTTCTGACGCAAGCAAACATTGATTTTTTGAGGGGCACACTCACACAACGCGCTTTCCCACAAGAAAGGCAATCAGTCCCGCGAACACATTGTTGAATGAAACCATCGATTCCGGCGCCACTGTCTGTTTCCCAAATGAAAATGGCAAGTAAAGTTAAACACCCTTTCAAGCCGTTGTCTCTTTGTGTGTACTCAACGAAATATCACAATGATAGCTAAAAGCACTCAAAAGACCTTTCTAGCTTAAAAAGGGACGGTTGCGGGCGAAAAACTTGAAAAAGTCGTTTTGTGTTCCCCCCTTTTCGCAAAAAGGGGTCCAATTATCCTGATGTATGGATATGGCATGGGAAAAAACGGGAAAGGGAGGACAGTCGCCTTTTTTATTCTCTATCAGGAGTCCTTGCCATTTCGTCGGCTTGCCATTGGAATGTCGGTCCTTTTCGCCCGAAGAGTTCGCCAAACTCAATTACGATACCTTTTTTGGGACTTTTTTTGGGGGGGGCGGCGGCTCCTGCCTGGAAACCAGTTCGAAAGGAAAGGAGAGTGTGGCAACTGTTGATGAGCTGAAACACCATTTTCATGTTCGAATTCTTTCCTGTCATACAAAACCTGGGGAGGGGGGGGAGAAGAGGTGAAGCGGGATCTTTCAATTTCTCGGGAATGCCAGAAAAACCACAGCAGGGCCGGTGTTGACATTTCGGAGCTCCCTCTACTTCGGACTCCCCACGAAGAGAAGAAGAAGAAGAAGCTGGACAACATTCTTCTTCTTCCCCCAGTTTCCGATTTCGGATCGGCACGCCCACTGCTTGTGTTTCCCCAGAAAGTGTTTGTCTTTTCGAGGGAAAAAAAGACTCTTTCTTCTTGTTTTGAATGGATCGAGAGGAGAGGAGGAAAATATGCAGTTAAGTTGGAATATCCGTGGAAAGAAAGGCATTTAAAAGATCATTTGGTTACGAAGTTGCGCGAAAGACGCAGACATGATTTAAAAATACAGCAATAAGAGACATGACTGACAACAATCTCGAATTGGATGGAGAGCAAATAAATAGTCTGCTGCGAAAAAAGCGGGAGATGGAGAAATGAGAAACGCATTTGCGAAATTAGACGCAAAATTCCATCCTTCCATCCATCTGCCTCCCACAGATCTCGTTTCTTTCCCTGCCCGACCGAGCGTGGCATTTTGCTTCTAAAAGAAAAGGGGATTTTTTTGTGAAGTGCTGCGGTGGTTTATGGGGGGGGGGGGGAGCGGGATTCGCCGAATTCGCGGCCTTGCAAAAGCAGTCAAACGTGCAGTTTTTCTATTAAATTGTTGAAAGTGTAGCAAGAAACTGGTTCTTTCCTTTCAGTCTTTCGTAAATGCGCGCTCGCAAACATATTCCAGGCTATCGGCTAGAAATAAATGCACAAAGAGCGAATAATATTGAAGAGGCTTTTCTATTTTTTGTGGTTTATACACGTGAAAACATGCATGCATTTGGAGAAAAAGGTATTCGTGTCAAAACGAATTGCGTTCCAGGTAAGCGAGCAGAAATGGACATATCTTATGAAAATCTTAAAAATACAGAATGCAGAAAAAAGCAGGCACAGCATCCGCTACGGATTTCCCCCGCGTGATACATTGGCTTTAAATTAGCAAACATTCAAAGTTGGACAAGAGAAAAGCTTCCTTTGAACGACAAGAAACCAAGCCTCCGTTGAATCTCTAATCAAACTACTGTACCTATACCGTAGAGGAGGCCAATAGAGTCAAGAGCAGCACACCTCTTTCCCTCTTTCCTCTCCCGTATTAAATCAAAGTCTCCGTTTCTCCACACTCGGTCTGTAGGTCGGTCGGGCGGCGGTGGTGGATCCTGAAATCCGATCCCTGTATAACCCTCCATCCTCTCTCCCGAACACACACACACACACCACCCTTTCCCCCACGAAGAAGAGCGGTTCTCGATTCTAGTTGCGTCCGCACGAATTAGGAGGAAAAAAAATCAACCAAGCCAGGTGGAATGGAGCAGAGGAGGAGGTTCCCCGTTGCCACGCAGGGCGAAGTACCTTCTTGATAACTTAATCCCTCCCCAATTCTCAGCAGCCTCCACCCTACTCCCTTAAAACAGAAATAAATACCTCCCCAAGGTTATATGGGATCCTGTGAGCGGAGCCAAGCCGGTGTGAAATGCAATGCTGCAAGACACAGAACCTGGCTTGGCATAAATGGCTAATTTTTTCCTTCTTAGTCCAGAAGAGAAATGCAAGTGTACGAAATTGTACTTTCTCAACTCCCCCCCCTCTTTCCATTTCACTCACTAGTTGATTCGATGGAGCAAGAGGGGAATTTTTCTCTCTCCTCCGAGAAGCGGCATCAGCAGGCTGCTGCAATTCACCCTCCTCCAAAAAAAAGGGGGGGAAGAGTTCCAACAACCAACCCTTTCCCATCCCTGACATTTGATGACTTTTCGCGAAAAAAGGAGGAGGAGGGCCAACCTCTCTTAAAACGAAAAACCCTTCTTCTTCTTCTCTGCTCTTTGCGCGAATTGGAATCCCCCCCCCCCTTCGGTGTCAAGGACGATACAGGAGGGGGCCAAAAAACACTCGCTCTCCCGAATTTTTTCCTAAAAAAGGGTAGTGAAAAAGCTTTTTCAAAACCGGCAAATAGTTTGGGAAAACTCCCAAGGCGATGGGAGGGGCGCGGCTGTCGCGGCCGCTTTTGAGATGCAGGCGGCGGCGGCGTGCAAGAGCCCTTTTTTGAATCGGAGGAATAAATACTTTTTTCTTCATATTCCCGTCAAGGATATGTGGGAATAAGAAGGGGGGGGACGTAGAAAAGTAAAAGGAGACTGACTGATGCAATCTGGCTTCTCTTTCAAAAGAGGCCTCCTCCTCCCCCTCCTCCTCCCATCGCAGCCGACCGAGGCAAAAGCCATGGGAAACGGGTGGGATTGACGACTTGGATGTATTTCCCCTCTAAATGGAAACTCTTTTTTTAAATGTTTTATTTATTTGAAGAAAAAAACTCGATAGATTGACGTCGCGTTGCATCCGGGAAATAACAGGAGGTACTCCCGAAAAATCGCCTTTATACCCTTCTTTCTTGTCATAAATTCTTTGTTATGTTTTTTCTCCCTTTTTAATGTGGGAACTGACCGTGCGCGGGTATGGAGAAGGGGAAAAATATAATTCTCGAAAGGGCAGATTTTCAGACTTCGGCTGCGGCCTTGTCACAGAAAGGGAAAAAAGAAGATTTACGGGAATTTAACGTCGGAAATCAAAGTCGTCAAAAGTCTTTTCAATTTTTCCTCTTTTTCCGGGAGAATCGAAGGGGCGCACGATTTTTTCCCCCGAACTCGGAAATGTCTGGGTAAATTTGGGGGTATCGAAGCTTTTTTTCGAGCTCTGGGTACAACGACCGCAAACAGCCACTGAAACACACACAGATGGGCCCCCTTTCCCCCCTCCATTCTCTCTCCGCAGGGAAGAAAAAAAATAATATTCCGTGTCAGTTCTGTCTGGGCTTATTCATACAAATTCCGCCTCCCCACCTTCCCCCGGTCTCCCGGAAATCCGGCGGTAAAAAAACGTATTCATACACATATATAGAGAGAACTAGAGGAGAAATGAATTGCTTCGGGGGGGGGCCGGGGGGGGGGGGGGGGGGGGGGGGGGGGGGGGGGGGGGGGGGGGGGGGG
>JAAUYB010007852.1_pt1 | contig 10108 bp, 3 predicted proteins | sample 7278071 | NCBI WGS metagenome assembly JAAUYB01 (sample SAMN14350121, study PRJNA611818) | marine sediment metagenome | isolation source: surface marine sediment (1.8m) | place: French Polynesia: Moorea | collected 2018-08 | reverse complement strand
TCCTCTCTCTCTCTCTCCCAACACTCCCCCGCCACCGAGTGAAGCGAGGGGGAAGAGAGAGGTCAATGAACTGACGCCGACGCATTTACGCAGGGAAGGGACGGGCGGGGCGACGTGCGCCGTAGTGGTTGGCGCGGGCAGGGCGGGGCTGGAGCTGTCGACGCAGGGCGTGTGGGGAACGCGCAGCTGGCGACGCAAAGGAGGAGGGGCTGGGGCTGTGGGCGCGACGCAAGGGGGGGGACGACAGCTGGGGAAGGACGGGCGGAGCGGTAGCAAGTGGGCGTACCGGGGCGACGCGGGCGGGATGGCGGAGAAGGGGTCAATGAACGAACAAGCGTAAACCAAGGGAAGGGCAGCTTGCGGGGCGGAACCTTTATAAAAAGATAATCACGAAAAATAGCGCCAAAAAGGGGGCGAGAGTGGGGGGAAACAATAAAATTAATATATCATTAAAATAAATAGGAGGGCGGAGTGAAAATAGAAGATCACGGACTGACGGGGAAGATCTTCATGGTCTTCGTCTTCGCGGTCTTCGTCTTCGTGGTCTTCGTCTTCGTGGTCTTCGTCGCCACGGCAGTAGAGGGCGCCGAGGGGTGAGGCCGCGCCGGCGTCCTAAAGGTGGTCGCAAGGACGGAGGAAGCACTCGAGGGCGTCGTCGTCCTCCGAGGACGAGGGATACTCGGGCGGCCCGTTGGGTGGGTCGTTGGGGCCTTTGATGCCCGGCGGCGGGAGGCGGACCTTGGCCAGCTCGTCCGGGTCTCCGAGGAAGACAGGGCCTCCCTTCTTGAAGGCGGCCAAGGGGGACGCCGAGGACCTCGTGGTGAAGGAGGACTCGCTCTCCGCGTAGGAGTCGTCTGAGGAGGAGGAGGAGGACCGCCCGCGATCGGCCTGGTGACCTGTGGCTTGGGTCCCGGAGGGCCCGGGCTCCGGGTCTGCATAAGGGTCCTCGCTGGGCGTGGCGGCCCGCGGCGGCCCAGAAGGCGGCGGCGGGGAGCGGCGGAGGGAGGACTCCGTGTCTGAGGGTCCCCCAGACGAGGCGGCGCCAGAGTCCCGCATGGGGGCTGAGGAGCGCGTTCGCTGGCTCTGGAGGAGGCCGGGGGCGGAGTGGCAGGAGGTCTCGGGCGTGGGGCGCGGCGCCGGAGAGTGGCCGGGGTCGGAGGGCGTCCTGAGGCGGCCCGTGGCGGCCCTGACCCGGTCCAAGAAGGAGGGGAACCTGCGCGGCGGCGGGCCCAAGGGGCTGGAGGATTCTGGCAGGCCCGGCGGTGCCAGTGTGGGCGGGCAGGCGACCGTGATGGAGAACAGGGACGGCGGGCTGGGCTTCTCCAGGTCCGGCTGCGGCGGGGAGCGGCGGCGGGCCTTCTTGAGGGCGGAGGAGGCCTCCGGGCTAAGGTAAGCGTATTTTGCGGTTCTCTTGACAGGTGAGGACGGTGTCCAAGTGCCGTGGGCGAATGACCGAAGTAATTCTTGGGCGCGGAGGGGATGCATCTCGATGAGAGAGTCGTAGGAGTCCACCGGGAACGGGAAGGGCGTGTAGGGGCGGTGAGCGAAGAAGCCCAGGCTCCAGTTGGTTCGGCGGGAGGAAGTGTACATGCCGAAGTCCGCCGCCTCCTCCCAGAAACGCAGGTTGTTGCGCCACTGTGGGGGATCCCAGGCTGCGCAGTCGTCCTCCTCATAATGGCCGCGGCACATGCACAACTGGCAGGTGTGGTGGAGCTGCTTGCAGACGATGGTGTTGTGGTCCCCTCTGCGCTTGGAGCAGAGCTCGTAGAGGCAAACCAGGAAGGAGTCCTTGTCCTCGGAGACGTAGAGCGGGCAAGCGACCCTGTTGTTGAGCATGAAGGTGTGGGAGGGGGAACCGCACGCTGAACACCTCCTCTTGAACTGGGGGTCGGGGTCGTAGGCCATGTAGGAGACGTCATGATTGGCGGGGCAAGGAGGAGGTTCCTCCCGCGGAGGTGAGGCGTTTGCATCGTCCTCGTCGTCCTCCTGAGCGCCCGGGCATTCGGCGTTCACGCGGTGGGGGGGTGGGAGAACTTGGATGTCGTCGTCGTCGCCCTCGTCGTCCCATGTGGAGGGTGGGCCGGAGGGGGAGTAGGCGAAGTCCTGGAGGAAGTCCCTGAAGACCGCCGCCACCGACTTGTCCGGGGGAAAAACCGCCCGCGCCCCAACCTGAACGACTCTTTCCAGGACTAGACGGAGTAGGAGAGAGATCGGGCATGAGGAGTCATGAAACATATAGAAAACGTGTTCCTGGCGGATAGACCCGTCGACGTTCTTCCACCATTGGTAGAAGAGGTGGGCGGTGCGGAACCAGGGCCAGCGGGCGTTGCCGTTGCCGTCCTTGTAGGGGTGGGAGCCGAACAGGCGGATGAAGGAAGCCTCCGGCATGGGTTTGTAGGGAAATCCTTTTGCCCAGGCGGCCTGCATCTGGAGTCCGTCCCTGTTGCCGCAGCCGTAGACCTTGATGAGCTTGTCCTCCTGGTCCGGATGGTTGGGGGAGTGGGCCTTGAACTGGCGCCAGAGGTGGCGAGTGTCCACCAGGGATGTGGCCCGGACCGAGTGGGGCGGGGGAAGATCGGAGGAGATGTCGCTCCCGAGGATGAAGATTGAGGGATCCTCCATCCACCGCTTGAAAGGGGGAGGAAGGACGGAGAAGGCATCACCGTTTCCCAGGGGGAATCCTCCGTTGAGGGCCTCCAAGTCCATGATGACTGTGAAGCCGGACGCCGTCGTGGCGAGGGCGTAGAGAGGGCGGGCCGGAGCGGGGACGGAGAAGCGGTCGCGGCGGTGTCCCTGGGGGGGGCGGTAGGACTCGGAGTCGTAGGCAAGGACCCCGTAGAGGTGGACGTCGGAGATGAATCTCTCGGAGAAGCTGGCCCAGTCGTTGGGGGAGCGGATGAGGCTGCAGCGCCACAGTTGCTCCTCAGTGAGGCGGTGTACGAAGGAGTGTTGGATGGAGAGTGCCTTGTAAAGATTTCTCAAATGGTTCACCGCATTGCAGGTGGACTGGGAGGCGTCGCACAAGGACCGGGCGAGGGCGGCGTCGTCGAGGACGGGGCCCCCAGGCATCGTCACCAGCGGAGGGGCTGGCTTGGAGAGGGACATGGCGACGGCGTCGGGACTTGGCGGGTGAGTTGGAGTGGTCGGTCGGGTGTAGGAATCCAAGATGGAGGAAGATCCGTCCGGTGGGTTGGCGGGAAAACGAGTGAACGGGGGGCAGGGGCACGATCGACGAAGTAATTTCAGGGGAGAGGTTGGTAAATTTTCCCACAAACTTTTGCCGATTATTTGTAAAAGTGGAAGAGTAGATGTTTAAATTCGAGCATTGGCGGGAAAGGATGTGTAGTGTAGCTGAGGGGTTTGGAAATGTGAGGGGGAGAGCAGGCGGGAGCGAAGTAATCCTCAGTGGGGAGGCGATCAATGTGGTGTCTTATCTGGAAGCAGGCGACCGAGCACATGAACAGGTCGCTGGAGTGTGGTGCCATTTTGGAGCCGAATTTCGACTCTGCGCACGATTCCATCGGAGCTGGGAAATACAGCGACCACTCGAGCTAAGGGCCATCTGCCTCTGCATTGGTCATCGAGCAACGTGACTACGTCACCCAACCGAGGTCCCCGCTCTGGTGTGTGCCACTTGCTCGCTGTCTGCATGTAGGGGACGACCTCTTCTTGGAATCTCTTCCAAAAGAGATCCAAGCGTGCTTGATGGCGGTGCCACTCCCTCTTCTCTTTCCATCCTCCGGGGGGTTCTTTGGCTACCATCCTGTACGGGGGAAGGCCGAGGGCGTCCGCCGGCGTGATGGGTAAGATCTCGTTGGAGCTGGGGGTAACGTAGCTGAGTGGGCGGCTATTGAGTATTCCTTCCACGACGACAAGTGTTGTCATGAATTGTTCGTCTGTAGTGGGAGTGTCGACGGGGAGGGCGTGGTAAAGTCCCCTTTTTACTGCGGCGATGAGTCTCTCGAAGACGCCGCCAAAGTGACTTCCCGACGGTGGGTTGAAATGCCATTTGGTAGGGGGGAATTTATCTTCCATGAGTAGGGCCGTGCCGGGTGTGAGGAGTCCTTGTAGCTCCGGTTGGGCAGCTTTGATGTTGGAGCCTTGATCTGCATAGATGGCAGCCAAAGTAGCATCGGACCGTCTTCTCGATAGGAAGCGTTCGAATGCGCAAAGACGGGAGGGGGCGGAGGCCGTAAGCAGGGGCTCAAGGTGGACAGCTCTAGTTGCAAGGCAGGTGAGGATGAGGAAGTATCTTTTCCTAGTTGCCTCCAATGAGGAGTTTTTTATCGTAAATGGTCCTGCCATGTCGAGTCCTACATTGGAGAATGGGCTTGAGTCGTGAGTGGGGCCCAATCTTGCGGGTGGGAGGGGGGCCATGGGCGGTTGGAATGGTTTCGGTGTGCGACGTCGGCATTCCACGCATGACGTAGAGACTTTCCGTGTAAGTGCTCGTAGGTTAATGATCCAGTATTTCTTGAGAAGATTGTTCATCACTACGTTTTGGGGCCCATGCAATGTCTGGAGATGATAGAGACGTACGAGGAGGATTGTGCAGGGGTGATCTTTAGGGACGATGATGGGAAAACGGAGACCATAGGGCAGGCTGTCCACCAGTCGGATGCGAGTGTTGGCTCGCAGGAGGCCGTCTATAGCCAAGTGGGGGTGCAGGGCGAAGATGGTGGATGTGCGGGAAAGGGGAAGGGCTCTGGAGAGGTCTGACACTGTCCTGGAGAAGCAGGTCTCCTGCAGGTGACGGAGCAGGCGGCGTTCTGCCTCCCACAGCTCCCTCGCGGCCAGTGTGTTGCGTGTAGAGCGGTAGCGCACTCTGAGGCACCAAGCTAATACTCGTACTATCTTCGTCCAACTGGAGTACTTGTGTAGAGGGAGGGGGAAGGAGGTGTCGATGGAGTGGTTGTAGCCGTCTTTCTCCATTGTGTCGTAGGTAGGGTTCGTTTGTACGAAGGTAAATTGTGCCCCTTTCTTTACCTCTTCCAGGGCGGCCGCCGTGGCTTGGACGGAATCTGGTTGTTGTGGCCATTCTTCTGTGCGTAGGAAGTCTGGTCCGTTGGCCCATAAGTGGGAGAGGCGGAGCTGGTCTGGGAGAAGTCCCCTTGATGGTATGTCCGCCGGATTCTGGGTAGAAGGGACGTGGCGCCAGTTGGATATGGCTGTTGCGCGTTGAATTTTAGCAGTGCGGGTGCCGACGAAGGTGGTGAGCACTCTGGTGTCGTTGTGTAACCAGCAAAGGACGGTGGCGCTGTCGCTCCAGAAGTTCACCTCAGACATGGGGAGGGAATAGGCTGCGACAATGCAGAAAGCTAGGCTAAGGGCCATTTCTGCTGCCATGAGTTCGAGGCGTGGGATGGACACCTGCTTAATGGGGGCAACTCGTCCTCTGGACAGCAGGAGACGGGAGGATGGCGGCTCGGCGTCAAAGTGTGCAACTGCGTATGCGACAGCGGCGTATGCTTCAGCAGAAGCGTCACAGAAGATGTGGATGGTAAGGCGAGAGGGGAGTAGGGTGGTGGGATGGATACACCGTGGATATTTTATGTCCTGTAGTGAGGGGAGAGCTGCCAGCCACTCTCTCCATTTTTGGAGGACGTCCGGTGGGCAGGGATCGTCCCAATCCACTTTTGACCTCCACAGGTGCTGAAGAATCATGCGGGCTGCGAGGATGAAGGGGAGGACGAGCCCATGGGGGTCGTAGAGGCGCGCCTCGAACTGTAGGATGGTGCGCTTGGTCCACTTTGTGGTGGCGGGGGGGGGTGTCTAAGGCGAAGGTGAAGTAGTCACCGCTTGCCTCGTAGATGACTCCCAGTGTTTTAAGGGTGGGGAGTGGGGCGTCCTTATTGCAGTAATCGGCGAGGCGGAGACCGGGGGAAATAGCTTCTGGAGGGACGGCGGACAGAACGTCGGGGTGACTGGCGACGATCTTCTTGAGTGGCATGTCGGCCAATGCGAGCAGCGCCTGGAGCTGATGGAGAAGTTCTGCGGCTTCTGCCACTGTGGGGCGGGAGTCAAGGCTGTCATCCACCAGCGTGGAGTGGATGAGCGTCTCTGCTGCTGATGGAAATTGGACTCGATGCTGGCGGGAGTGTTCTTTAGTGGCGAAGATGGCGACGCAGGGGCTGCCTGCGTTTCCAAACACGTGTGAGCGCCATCTGAATATTTTGACAGGTTCTGTGGGTCCCCGTCTCCAAAGGAAGCGGTGGTAGTCTCTGTCCTCTTTGGGCATCTGGAGCTTGTGGAACATTTTCTCGATGTCTGCGCCTACAGCGATTGCGTGGCGTCTGAAGCGGAGGAGAACTGTGACGAGCTCTGTGACCAGTTTGGGACCTTTGTGAACATGATCGTTGAGTGAGGCCTTTCCGCCTGGCTTGGCCGCGGCGTCCATGACCGTCCTGAGTTGGGAGGACGGCTTGTGTGGGTTGTGGACGCCGAAGTGGGCGAGGTAGTAAGCGCGGTCGTCGGCAGGAGTGGAGGTAAAAACTTCCTCCACGAACTTGCGCGCCACCCATTCGTCGATCTGCCCCAGATATTGATGGCGGAGGGTGGGGTCGGCGAAGAGCTTGGAATTCTCCAAGCTGCGGAGGCGGGCGAGTGCGTAAGAGAAATTGTTGTGAAGGGGGGGGGTCTCGTTTTCCAGAGTACTGGCAGCTTGTACCGCCCATCTTCCATAATCATGTTCTTCCTTAAGTAGGCGAATACCTGTTCGTCCCGTACAGAATTGGCGAGGGGGCCGGCGGCGGCGTCGACGTCGAACATGCGTTGGACGAGATCGTGGAGATTTCTGTCCTGGTGAGCTCCCCCGGTGTTCTTGGGGTGGGGGGGAGGTTCCGTTGCGTTGCTGGTGTTGTCCTGCTTGGTTGTGAAGTGGAAGGAAGACCATCTTGCTGCGGACCAGGGGACGGGGACGGCCGGTGCATGGCATTTGAGGACATACAAGGAGCTTTCGTCGGAGTCCGTCGGGGAGAGGCCGGTGGGGCCCCCCACTGTCCAGCCGAGGGCGGTATGGCGTGCGATGGGTCCTCCTGGTGTTGGAGGGGCGACGTCTGGGGACACGGCGGAAAGTAGGTGTGGGGTGGCTTGACCGAGCATGACGTCTACCACTCGCCCCGGGACGGGCTGGGGAATGGGCAGGTCTTTCAGGTGTGAATGAAGGTGTTGTACTTGTGTCCAATCGAATGGTTTGTACGATGCGGCTGGGTCGCGTACTACTTGGACAGACACCTCGTGGTCGGTGTTGTGGGTTTTGAGGAGGAGATGGGAGACCATAATTTCCTGTTCGAAGGAGGATCCGTTGAATCCCTTTATGGTGGCCATGGCTGCGCGACCTTGGAGTCCGAGTTCCTCTGCAGCTTTCTGGCTGATGAAGGAGGCCGTGGCGCCGGAGTCCAACATACAGTTGAGCAGGGCTGTCTTGCCGTTGAGCGGATTGACGCAGGTGACAGGTACAGTTTGGAGGGAGACTCGAGATTTAATGCCAACGTGGTAGGCGGTCTGGGTGAAGGGCTCCTCCTCTTCTTCTGTGTCAGAGTCGGTTTCCACCTGCGTGGTGTGTGCGCGGATGGTGGGTTTCTTTTTGAAGAATTTTGCGCCATGCAGGAGGGAGTGATGTTTATTTCCGCATTCTTTGCAGGAAATATTTCTGGGGCAGGTGGAGGTATCGTGGCCTTCCTCGAAACAGGAGAAGCAGCGGCGCACTCTTTGGAGCATCCGACGTCGGTTGTTTGGTGTTTCGCCCTGGAATTGTGGGCATTTGATGATGCGGTGCTCCTGCTGGTCGAAGGGGCAGACGAATTTGACGGGTCCGTTGGTGGAAAATACTTGCGCGTTGGGGGGAGGGACGGAGGCCGCGCGCGGCGGCAGGGCGGTGGCCCTGCGGACGTCGAGTAGTTCGTCCAACCAGGCGAGAATGGTAACGGCGCAGGGGACGGGATGTTTTGCCACGGCGCTGTTCCAGAGGTGGAAGTCTGCCAGCAGGTCGGGATCCAACTTCTGCGTGACGTTCTCGTATAGGTGGGGCCCAAAGGCTTCGGCCGCGCGGTTCACGCGTTCGTACTCATTGATGAGGTCCTCCAGCTTGAGGTACAGCCTGTGGATGAGCTTAGTGTCCGGGCGGGTTACCTTTGTAATAGCGTCCAACGCGCGCTGTCTCGCCCCGAGTACGCCGAGTGGGTGTCCGTAATGTTTTTCCAGTCGGCGGATGGCGAGGCGATAGCCGCCGCTGTCTGCTGGGATGCCGTCGGCGATGTGACGTAGCTCGGGGTCGGACATGTTGAAGCAGGCGAGGAGGGCGCTGACCTTCCAGTTGACGCTGGCTCTGGCAAGATGGACGGACGGTATGAAGATTTGGCGCCAGACGACGTAGGAATCGGGCTTTCCGTTGAAAGGTGGGGCCATCTTCTTGAACTTATCGTAGTCCGTTGCTGGAATGGCTGTGTTGGGTGGAGTAACGTTCCATGGGTGCGTCAGGGACAGGTAGTAGGAGGCCGGTTCGTCTGTGGTGGCGTACTGGAACGGATTCGGGTAAGAAGACGCCGGCGGGGCCGTAGAAAGCATTAATTGGGCGTGGTACCGCTGCAGGATGGGGTTCGGCGTGAAGTTGGGAGGCGGCTGCGGCATGTATTGTTGTGGTGCGGCCTGATATTGCGGGAGGGGGTTGTTAGCTTGAGGAAAATGTGTCATGGTAGGGCCGGAGAAACGGGGCCCCGGATGGAGCGTTCCTCCCCCGGTGGCTGCTCCGACGGTCGCAGCTGCTCCTTGGTCTCCGGCGATGGAGGGTGGAGCGGAGTGTGTTGACCCAGGTGCGGCAGCTTGTTGGGGCTGTTGGTGGTGCCCTTCCGCGTCAGTGGGCTGGGGGTGGAGTTGTGGGAATAGGGGCTGCGGTTGTTTGGGCTGTGGGTTCCCCTGCTGCTGTTGCGTATTACGGCGGTTGGGGGAGGGGGGGCGGCGTAGGCGAGACCGAGGGGAGGAGGACTTGTTGTAGTGGTACGTGTTGTAATGTTGAGTCCCTGGGCCGCGTGCGGCGCGGTTTTGCGTTTGATGCGACTTGTGCTGCTTGGCGGGGGGGGGCTGGTTGTTCTGATTGTTGGCAGGGGCCTGTGCAAGTGCTGCGTCGAGACGACGTTCGAGGTCTTTAATGGCTTGCATTTGTCGCTGGATGAGGTCATCTTTTGAAATAGTTGGCTGCATATCGGGGTTTTGGTCCTGGGCTGCTATCTGCAGTGCTACCTGGTGGTCGTGCGCGATCTGGCGCTGCTGTTCAGTGTCTACGGCGTCTGCCACGGCGGGGGGGGGAGGGGGAGGGGGCGGCGGCGGCGGACGCTCGGCGACGATCTGAATGGCATCTGTGTCGGACTCATCGACCTGAAGGTTGTGGACAACGGTGGGGCCATTGAATCGGGCGCGCTCGGCTTCGACCGGATTGGGGACCGGGGAGAGAGCGTCGCCGTTGCCCTCCGCCTCGATGGCCAGCTCGACTGACGGGTCGGGGGTGGAGTGTCGTCGAGGAGGGAGAGCGAGATTCTGTGGGGGTAAGAGTTGTTGGTGTGGCGGCGGGGGCGGCACGGTTGTGGCGGAATTGGTCGTGGCGCCGGCGGGCGCCGAGGCGTCGGCAGCGCCCGAGGACGCCATGTTGGCCGAGCGGAAAGGGTCTGCCGGCTCGGTTGGGTCATTGGAGGCCTGCGTCAAGACGTCGGCGATGGGGGCAAGCGCTTGTGTCCACAAGGAGGTGGCGAAAGTAACGGCGCGCGTTTTCCCGGCCAGGTGGAGTTCGGCGATTAAATTATCGTATTGAGGCTGGGCCGTTTCGATGGCGACGCGAATTTCCCGCAGGAGCGCTCTCACCTCGTCAGGGGCGGCGTCCCTGTTGCCCTGGAGGAGGACCGCGCGCTGGTGGAGCCCCCGGAAGGCGTCGCGGTGGTGTACGAGGAAGTTCTTCTGTCGGTTGTTGAATCCGGCGGTGTTGATGTCGTTGGCGACGAGAGGGGCCGTGTTGGCGGCATTACGTCCTCCGGCGGCTGAGAAAACGCCCGATACTGACTCCCTAATGAATCTAATCCCTGACTGCAAGAGGCCCGTGGACAAGGCGGACTCTGAGGAG
>JAAUYB010002752.1_pt1 | contig 10110 bp, 10 predicted proteins | sample 7278071 | NCBI WGS metagenome assembly JAAUYB01 (sample SAMN14350121, study PRJNA611818) | marine sediment metagenome | isolation source: surface marine sediment (1.8m) | place: French Polynesia: Moorea | collected 2018-08 | reverse complement strand
GTAGGGTTTGTCACTTTATTATTGTCTACAAATGTTATTTTATAAAGATTTCAGTATCTTGAAAAAAATCGAAAACCAAAGTAGTCCCCCCAACAAGAAGAAGAAGAACAACAACAACAACAACAACATCGACTGTTCCATGGTCTGGGCTTCGCCGCAGACAAAAACATGTTTTTCCAGAAGTAGTATGTTCCCAACGTCTTCACGCGACGCGGGCTCTCCGGAATTGCAGAGATTGTTGCACTTCCAGGAAAGTCCGCGAAACCCTCTATCGTATCCGCATAGCTCAGTCGAGTTTGTAGCATGCAATAGTTTTGCATCTTAGCTACATTTCGTTCAGCATTCACGAGCCGTTCAGACATATTACGTGCAGTCTTGCCCCCCCTTCCCCACCTTTGGTAAGAAAAGGAAGCAATCACAGGAGAAAAGCTAAGGAAGGAAGGAGGGGGACTTAAGGGAAGAGGGAGGGAATCTTCTTCTTTCAGTTCAACGGTGGCGAAATCGCGCTGCCTCATGCTCATCACCTCCAAGCGCCGCCGCCGCAGCCGCCGCCGTGGTAGTAGTGAGGTACACAAGTACGGCGTGGCGAAGAACGTGCAAGGCGGCGCCAGTTCTCTCGGTCCTCCTCCTCTTCCTCCTCTTCCTCGATCCCAGCTCTACTTTTTTCAACCGTGGACGTGAGCCGACCATAAAAGGAAGAAGACGAAGAAGAAAAAGTGGAAGGGTTGGATCATCATCCCTCCAATCTCTTTCTTCTTCCCTCCTTCCCTCACCTTTCCCAGTCCTCCTCCTTCCCAGGTTGGACCCTTTCGTACCTCTTCTGGGAAAGAAATTAAGCTCGATTTCTCCTCCATATTTTGCAAATCACCTTCAGTCGTCATTCCTCCTTGCCTCTTGGTAGTTTCTTTGCTATACAGAGAAGCCGGGTGAATTGAAACGGATTTTTTCCCCTCTAACTCGATCAGTCTGGGATTGGAAATTTTCTCATGCTCTTCTGGGTGCCTGGGCGATACACAATATGTTGCAGTACCTTTTCTACTTGTATCGTACTATACTTATTTGTGGCTCAAGAAGGAGAATGTACTGTATTTTGTATAGAATCACCTCGTAATTAGCGATTCCCCCTTTCTTTCCGTCCGACCGCCCAGTGGAAGATCGCTACCATTCTCCTTCTCGATCGACTTCCTGGTTCAGCGACCGGCGCTATACAGGCAGGTAAAAAATCGCGGCATGGGCAGCGGCCGAGGCATGCTCTCACAGGGAGAAAACTGCAAGGTAACTTGACAACAGCACCTCGCAGCCGCGCTGAAAACTGTCACGAAGACCGCGCCAAGTGCACAAGCATGACGTCGGCATCGAGGCTCATCTCGGCCGCGCTGCTTTCCTCCTCCATGCTGCTGTTGCTGCCCCTGTTCTCCTGCGACCAGGAGGTGTGGGAGAAGGACGTCTCCAACGACGTCTACATTGAGGCGTCTAGGGAAGGATTCGAGCGGGTGTTGTTGGAGTGCGAGGAGGACGCCATGCGGGTGAAGGTGGAGTTGGAGGAGGACTTTGACGGCGTGTTCTACACCAGGGGAAGCTACAGCGAGGCCAAGCAGCCGTGCTACTTGGACGCCGTAGGGGGGACCACAGAGGCAGAGCTGAGGATACCGTACGGCGAGTGCAAGACAAAGAGCGAAGGAGACCTGGGGAACAAAAAGGTAATGGGAAATTAATTTTCTTTTCATCGTTTTGTCATAAGTTTCTTCCAGACCAACGTGGTAATCGTTCAGTATGACGACTGGCTAATTTTCCCTGGAGACAACGCTTTCGAAATATCCTGTACCAAGGAGGAAGAATCTTGGACAGCCAGCATAGGATTGGCGGATCCCGACCCATCAGCCAAGGAGTTGCCCAAACATCGCAAGTCTACAGTATTCAGTCTGAACAGGGCAGAATTCACACCTGGCGACATCAGGCCCAAGAAGAAATCCAAGAAACAAAAAAAGGGAAAGAAGAACAGAGCAAAATCAAAAGACGAGCTGTGATAATGTTGACTGAACCGGCATAAAAAAACAGAGAAGACTACTAATGGACTCGCGTTATTTTTATTCTTCGACAGAGAAATTTCCATCTCACAGACGACCAACACTAAAAAATATTCCTCCATCCTTGTATTTGCGCTTTAACGCCCTTCAGCCACGTCAATACCCAACCGGACTTATGATACAAATGGCGAGTTTTGAGAACAGGGAACCAAGCGCCACCGGGCGACAATGATACCCTTGGTTTCTTTTAGGTACGAACGGACGCGTCTTATCGTCTATGTCTCCTTTTTCAGATTTTTTTCAGCTAAAAATCGGTAATGATCGTCCCCCCGTCCGATCAGGGGAATGTTGCTTTGCTCCCTTCGTCTATTTCACCCATCCGCTACTGGGCCTCTCCCGCTGTGGACGAGGCCGCCGCCGAATCCCCCTCGGTGCCAGCGGCGCTTTTCTCTTCACTGTCTCCTCCCGCCGCGACCACACTCTTCGCTGCGACGTCTCCGGATCCGTCGTCCGCCCCGGCAGAGGATTGCGCCTCCGCGGACTCCTCAGCTGGAGCGGGGGCGGCTTCGTCTGCCGCCCCAGACCACATCGCCTCGGAGTCCGCCGCTTTCCCGGAGGTGTCGTCGGAGATCCCGTTGGCAGTGCAAACTTCTCGCGAATCGCACGGACCTGAGAAAAAATCGCTGTGTCAATGACATGCTCTTGAAAGAGACTAATTCATTTCGCGTACCGCTGTCGTCCTTGCTGGCCTCCGAGTCTGGAACAGAGTCACCACGCACTGTATGGCCCTCCTCCTGCTCCTCTAAATGCGCCTCGTCGTCCCTGGACTCTGCTTCGCTGGTGGCCCCTCCTTCCTTCCCCGATTTGTCTGAGATCTTGGAACTCGCCGAGTTGTCCGGTAGCGGAGATGAATCCTGCTGTGTCTTCGAGGGCGAGGAGCCCTCCTCCTCCATGCTCGCATCTCGGGAATCACAAGGACCTGAATAGGATGAAGAATGACAATATAAGTAATCATAGAATGAACATCAAAATTGAGATTGAAATTGATACTGGTCATACCGTCGTCGTCTTCATTCTGAGCAAGAGGAGCCGTTCCGCCAGCATCTGGCCGCTGCCGTTTCGGAGAAGAGCCGACCTCTCCAGCAAGTTGCATGTCGACGTCCCGGGAATCGCAGGGCCCCTCTCCCACTCTCCCGGCCACCGGGGAGGACAAATTCGTCCCTGTGGCGGGGGACTCGTCCACGTCCATCTCTTCAGAGTCTGAAACTAGGTGTCCGGCGGAGGCGGAGGATAGGGAGGGAGTGCTTTCGGGCTGAGCAAGTCTGGCGTGCTTCTTCTCCGGCTCCCCCGTCATGGACTCGTCGGTGTCCCGCTCGTCTTTGCGGTGGTCCCCGTTCATCAGCACTGGGGAGGCCGATGAATTGGCCATTCCGCTGCTCTGTCGCCGCTGCTGTGGCGGAGGCGGGGGCTGCAGAGTGGCACTGGACTTCGGGTCCACGGTAGACACCACAAGCATGTTCTTTTCAAGAGCCCGCATGAACTTGTCCGATCGCTTGTAATGCTTGCGCGGCGAAACCATGAGCTCGCAGAGCCTTTGGACGGTGAAGGGGATTCCGCCGAAGCAGTCCAGCTGCTGGAAGACCTTTTCCCGGCAGGCGGCGAAGGAGAATGCGTCTACGTTGGGGACGGGAGGAAGGTTGTCCGCCGGGGAGAAGTCGTGAAACTGGTCGATGACCAACTCCAGCTTGGCCCTGAAGAGGGGCTTGATCTTGGGCCAGGGGAAGTGTGCCGTGCCGGTGCGGGCCACCGAGGAAAGGTAGTCCTCCAGGAGAGGGGTTATGTGCGAGTCGCTCACGGAGGCGGGGGCAGCAGCGGAAGACTCGCGGAGGTTCCTCTCGAACTTGTTCAGCTCCATGAGGATCTCCTCCAGGTTGTCCTCTACCGGAACCGGCGCAGAGGAAGGCAGGCCGTTGCTACTGGAGTCCATCATGTCTGATTATGTTGGTGCGCCTGAAAGAGACGTAGACATAGTAATGTTAACCCTGGGACTCTTTAGGTTCTAAATTTCTAGGTTTCAGGTTTCTCGATGCATTTCACTTTTACAGAGAAGATTACAGGGCATATCCGTCAAAGACAAAGAATGTTGTTGTAGTCATGTTGATCTTGCTTCTTGTTCCGTTTCTTCTCCTCTCCGCGGTGTCCCTCCTCAGTCCTCAGGCCATCTCTGCCGACATGGCCCTGGCCTGCGCCCTCACCCTCTTCTCGTACTCGGCCCGGTTCTGACAATAGCAAGTGTAGGCCTCGGCCTGCGCCGGGTCCTTGATGTTGGGGTCGTTGAGGAGGTCCTGGATGCCCAGCAGCAGCTGCTTGATGGTGATGGCGGGGCGCCAGTCCTTCTCCTCGTCCAGCAGCGAGAGGCACACCGTGCCCGAGGGGTACACGTTCGGGTGGAAGAGCGGCGGCACGAACTTGACCTTGGGCGGGGTGGAGGGGAAGTCCTCCTTGAAGTGCATCTGGCCGCGGTACATGCCGCCCTCCCACGGGGTCCCCTTCTTGCCGGGGATGCCGAACTCCCACAGCATCAGGTTGAGGGTGCCGTCAAGGTTCCGTGTGGGCCGCGCGATGAAGCCGAAGGGGTGGTCCTTGCGCCAGGCCTTGCGCTCCTCGCTCAGGCGGGCCTGCGCGATGCCGCTCATCCTCAGACAAGGCCGAAACAGACACTCACGGAGTCACAGTCCAAAGAGTGGGGGGCACTTGGGGGGCACGGCGCAGGAGGGACGATCAGGGCTGACCAGGAGGTCGAGGTCGAGGTCGAGGAAGCCAGGCCAACAGGTCCACGTCCAGGAGGGCCAACAAGGAAAGGCGGACAAAAAAGGGCGAAAAAGCGAACGAAACGAACTGAGGACGGACGAAAAGTCCAAAACGAGAAGAAAGAAAAGCGGCGAAACGGGAACTAGGGATAGAACCAAGGCGGATCCGAGATCGATATTTTTGTCAGAACGGCCCAGGGGGAAAGGTGAAACACTAAAGGAAGAGAAAATTGTCATGGATTGGCATGCGAGGGATCAATGGGAAATAATTCTCTCAAGCTTACAGGCCATTATTTTCCGATTAATTTAGGTGTTTGCCGTAAATATTCCACGTTTTCGAGCCTTAACTCGACCGTTCAATTGCTATTATGTCCTACCCCTAGCCCGAACCCGGCAGGAAAAGGAAAAGGGTGCGCAGATAACGCACTTTTTTTCTCTCCGTCCATGAAATAAATATTGTGGATAAACATAAAAAAATCATTTTTTAATGCTAAATGTTATTTGTTACTTTTGAAACTATATATATATTAGCAAATAGTTTTCTCAATTCCCTTTTCGTCACTATCTGGCAAATTTCCTCGTTTCAGCTGTTCCTTGGTTTCCTCCGTGCTGCCTTTGTGGCCATTTCGGCCAAAGAGTCAAAAGGGCCAAGAAGAAGAAAGGGAAACGAAGAAGGGGAAAGAAGCCAAAGGAGCAGAAAAGGGAAACGGGGAAGAAGACAAGAGCGAAAAAAGGGCGTGGAGAGAGAACGAGAAGAGGAGGGAGTGTGTCGTCGAGTGCGTGGTGGTCGTGTCCGACGGGCTCCTACACTTGGCCTGCAACTCCAAGGTGGCCCTCACCTCCACTGGCCCCACAAAAGAGGACAAGGACACGGCCAGGTTGGCCTCTTGACCTCCTGCACGGCCTCTCTCCGCTTGACCATGTCCTCCGCCGTGGTGGGAGACACCGAGGACTCCAGGGGTGAGGGAGCACCATAGAACCACGACAGGAGTGTGCCATGACCTCAGCCTGACCTCTTCTCTGTTTTTCAGACGGCGCCTTCGCGCGGAGGCCACTGAGGTACTCCCCGCCCCCGCCCCAGGCGCCCCCTCCGCCGCCGCACGCCTCTGCCGCCCCTGTCGCTCCCCCTCCCGCCTCCGCCTTCCACCCCCTGCCGGGGTCCTCTTCGTCCGGCGCCGCCCCCGTCACCGTGCTGCCCCAGACCACCAAGCTGAGCTCCAAGGCGTCTCTCCCCGGCGGCGGCCGAGCCTCTCCCTCGCACTCCTCCACCGCCAGCGACTCTGCGGCCTCCCCCACCCTGGAGGGCGTCGGGGAGGGGGACGGCGAGGGCGGGCGCACCGGGGAGAAGGCCTTTGACTGGCCGGCTCACTCCACCTACGACGAGAGACGGTACGTTGGCCTTCGTGGCTGTCTGTGAAAGTGTCCTCAACTCTTTTATCTGCTCTCGCCCACAGGCAACTTCTTGGGACGGAGGAGGAGTCTTCTGAGCGCCCTTCGTCCGACGAGGAGGAGGAGAAGAACCCCTGGAGCATTACCCGAGAGCAAATGAACTACTATACCACACAATTCTTCAGCATGCAGCCCAATCCCCGGGGCTCGATCCCGGGGGCCCTGGCCAAGGAGTTCTTTGAGAAGTCCCGTCTGCCTATCTCCGAGCTGAGGAAAATCTGGCAGCTGTCGGATGTGACCAAAGACGGCTGCCTCAGCCTCGAAGAGTTCCTGACCGCCATGCACCTAGTCGTCCTTCGCAGGAACGACATCCCGCTTCCTGAGGAGTTACCCGAGACGTTGCAGCCCCGGACGCTGCGAGCTAAGACGGCCACGGCCGCCGCCGCTGACAGCAGACACAACAAGGACCTCTACACGAGGGGGCAGGACAAGAATTCTTCCCTGGGAGGCGCGGGTGGTGGAGGAGAGCCGCTTTTGTTGCACGATGAGGCGGACGGCGCTGGGAACACCAGTGAGGATATGCTCAGCCACTCACGGTCAAGAAGGAAGCTGGGCGGGGGAGGGACCGAGAGCGGAGGCGACGCCAGCTCGATAGCCTCTCCGGGGCCAAAGCCCGTCAACTTCGACTTTCATCGGCCGGACGCCAGGATGAACCCCAATCTCGTGCACCCCGTGGCCCTGAGGCTGTCCCCCGAATCTCCCGTCATCCCCACTTCCGACGATGAGGACGGCGGTGGGAGAAACGGAGCAGCCTCCGGCGTCGCTGGAGCAGCCCCCATGAACGTTAAGCAGGGCAGGAGGGAGGTGGTGTACGAACAGCTATGGAACCAGGAGGACGCGGCGTCACTTGCCGAGGAAAGTTTCAGCTCCATGACGCTGAAGGGAGATACCAACACGGTCACGGCGAGCCTTTCCACGGCAGCCGCTACCGTGGGCTCGACGGCCAGGACCCTGCAAAAGTCCAACACCTCCGACGAGGAGTGCTCCACCGAGATCGACGGCCTCCAAGATCTGAGTCCTAGTCCCCCGTCGCTCCCCAGAGACCCCTCCCTCCCACAGCACTTCTCCAACGCCCTCTCCCACCGCCTGCAGCAACAGAAGTCTCCCCCTCCCCCGCCTCCTAGACCGGGACAGCGGACGCACGCGCGGAGCAGCAGTCTAGATCTGAACCAGTTCGGCAAGCCGCCCCCCGCGATCCCCCCGAGAAACAACATGGGCATGGCTGAGGGTGCAGCAAACTCGCTGAGGGCTGCCACCAGCGACCGTATCGTGGAGGAGCGACCTCTGGCGGACCCGGCGCTGGTCTGCGCCACGCCGCCAAAGGACCAGCGGTCCCTGCAGATCAGGATACACCAGGTCAAGGAGAAAAATAGCGTCATCGCCAGGACTATCAACGAGCTGCACCAGGAGGTGTCGGACACGCTGGAAGAGAGGATCGCTTTGGAGTTTCACCTCGAACAGCTAAAGTCCTTCGGGGATTAGAGGCAACCCACCGTGTGCTTGCATTTTTCGTTCAATTATACCGTATTATTTTGGACATAACTCCGCAGGGGCCGCCTATTTGCCAATTTTGTTGATGCTTTTAAGTTAAACTTTTGCGAAGACGTATCTGAGAAAGTGTGATAAGGGCGTGCCAGAGCAGGAAGAAGTTATCACCTGGCCTCCGATTGCCTCCGTATCCTGCATCCTATCTACAATTACTAAAAACGAAAAGAGCGCTTGTGGAAAGGTGCCTGCAAGCGTAGAGCAGTTATTTATGCATTCCTACTTTGACATGTGCAGAAAGTTTATATACAGTTAATGGGATGGGATCGAACGTCGTCATAACCTCAAAAAAAGAAATCGTGAAGGAAAGGAAGACTTTCATCATGCTAGAGTGGGTCTTCCGGATCAGTAAGAGAAACGAAAAAATATAAATGTGATTGAAATTCTGGAATCCCGATGATTTATTTTTTTAGCTCTAGAAGACAACAGTCGCAGTCAAAATGTTCTTGGGGAAAAAAATATTAATCTCTGACCGTATAATTTCGATACACTGAAGCTGTTTCAGAATCAACCGTTCCTCGTTTGATGTTCCAAGAAGCCTTGCACAACTTTTTTTATCACTGCCCTAAGATCGGGGGGTCGCTGTTCTCGTCCTGCTTCGACTCCAGGGAGAAGGGAGGGATGCGGCAATCGAAGGCGAAGCCGTCCTCTCTCTCCATGCGGAAGGTGCCCCTGAAAATAAATACAATTAAAAGGGTCAGCATGTCGCCGAATTATTCCGACGTATGTCCCGTACCACATGTGGCCAGAAGGGGCCTGCAGGCTGACGTGGGAGGAGTACTGGAAGGCGGGCTGGTCCTTGCTGAGTATGGGTTCCTGCCCGACGACGCCGCGTCCGCGGACAGTCTCCAGAGTCCCGCTCAGAGAAAAGATTCTCCAGTTGCGCTCGCGCAGCTGAACAATCTGGTCTCCTAAGTTCTCCAGTCGGATGCAATAGCGCCACTTGGAAGCAAAAAGTAAGAAACACTTGAAATACTAACCGGCCAGCCAACAATAGCTTTTTCTTACCCAGTAGACGTTGTTATTCTGGTTTTCCCTGTATCCCATGTAAAAAGGTATGACTGTAACCCTGATGTTTTCCGTGGTCTCCTTGTGCACGTCGCTGAGCTCCAGCCACGGGTGGTTCTTCTCCTGCCAGGCGCTGAGCGTCTGCTGGGCGACGAACGGAGGGTCAGACCCTTCGCGGTAAGACAAGAACTTGTCAAACAGCTCGTGCTGGATGGGGACTCGGTCGGTGGTGCTGTAGGGCAGGATGTCCTCGTGGGAGACGTAGTCCAGGCCGGGGATGGCGTACAGGTTGCGGGTGTTCTCGCTCTGGCTGCCCAGGAACGTCACCGACTCGGTCTGGGCACGGTGGGTGATGAAGGGGCAGTCGCGGCTGTCGATCAGTACCTGGACAAGGAGAGCAAGTAAACATAAGCGATTAAGTTAGCCGAAGAATCCCGTTCACAAACCACAGATACCTGGTAGTAAGAGTGTGTCTTTCCCTTGACCTCCTTGCTGCCCTGGCCGGGAATGGTTCCAAAGGAGGGATCCTGGGCGCTGCTCGCTGGGGGAGGAGGAGGCGGGGAAGGGGGAGGAGAGTTCTTCATGTTGGAAGGCTTCCCGGGAAGGTCCCTGGGGGAAGGAAGAGGAAACAGGTGGGGCAAAAAATATCAATTCTGCCTCATGCCGTTTTTCACCTGTCGTAGACCCTTGCCAGCCATGGGAATAGGATGACCCCTCGGTATCCGAAAAGCGAGTGCAGGAAGGTCTGTCCCGTGTCGTAGTTGCCGTGAAGCTTGACCGGCTCAAGCTTGCCAACCTCAGCCAACCTGACGAAGAGAGAAACGGTATTTTTGAGGTCCTTGGTAATCAGTGGAGCATTGGGCGGAGGGCGCAAGTTCTTTGATCTTACTTGGTGCCTCCGCCGTAGTGCCTGTGCTGGAGGGACAATTCGGAGGCCACCGCCGGAGGAGGCCACGAGGTCGCGCGACGGGGTTGAGCCCTGACCCTGATTGCGCCGACTGGCCCACGCCAGGCGGACAGGCGGAGGCCACGGGACAGCATGGCCAACAGGCGGAGGCGGCGGCCACCCAGGAAGACACCAAGACTAAGGATCGAGGACGACGACCAAGGCCAGACCTGAGGACAGCACCGCCACGAAGAGGAGGAGGCGGGGTGGGGATCAAAGGGTTCAAAAAGGAATTTTCCGTCCTGGTCAACTCCACCTCCAGGACAGACCACACTTCAAGTTGGAGGCCGCCTTCCCCGAGCCCCGACCGTTCCACCACTCGCCT
>JAAUYB010000119.1_pt1 | contig 10115 bp, 15 predicted proteins | sample 7278071 | NCBI WGS metagenome assembly JAAUYB01 (sample SAMN14350121, study PRJNA611818) | marine sediment metagenome | isolation source: surface marine sediment (1.8m) | place: French Polynesia: Moorea | collected 2018-08 | reverse complement strand
GAAATAATGCCACTTTTACTAAGCCTTCAGGTTTTCTTTTCCAGAGCCCCAGCGACTCCTCTTCCTCTCTCTCTAGCGAGAACCCCTACGCCAGCCTCCAGTTCAACGACAGCAGCAGCATCAAGATGCCTTCCTCCCACAAGCGCCCCCCCGCCTCCCCCCTCTCCATGGAGGGCCTCTCCGTCTCCTCCTCCCCCCGCTTCGTCTCCGACATCCTCCTGCTGTGCGAGCCCAACGAGGAGGACTTCTACAGCGGCAAGAGGGCCAGGCTCACCTCGCTCCTGGACCCGGCCAACGGACAGAGGAGCGTGGTAGAGAGCAAGGAGGACGGGAGGTAGGCTCGCTTTTTGTGGGAGAAGGCATAGTCGGCAAGATTAACGAATTTTAAGACTCTGAACTGCCGTATAGAGCAATATGCCATAGTGGGGAAATGTTTTAACAATCTGATCTGTGTAATTTTTGGAAAATGTTTTTTTTGCAACCTTCTTGACTTCATCGAGGCCAGAGAATGGTCAAATCGTCTTGTCCATCCTAACGTCGTCGCGAGTTTAAGTGATTGACAAAAGCTAGAAGCAATTTAAAGTCTCCCCCGGCGAGCCTTTTTCCATCGACCGCCTAGCCGCAATTTGCATCTTCCCAACACCCTCATTTGCCTTGCAATTTCCTTTTTTTGTGTGTACGACATTGTTTATTTTTTCCCCTTCTTCCAGGTTCGGCCTCCGCGTGTCCTCCGACCGCCGCTTCGTATGCTCCGTGGGATACCCCACCTTGGAGGAGGCCGCGGGGACGGAGGGGGCCATCTGGGGGAAGAGGCGGGGGGGAGGGGAGGAGTCTGATGAGGCGGTGGAGGAGGAGGAGGACTCCCTGGTCTCGCCAAAGTTGATCAACATGACCTCTTACGAACTGGAGGGGGCCTCGGACATGGACGGAGCGGCGGGGAGAGAGAGAAGGGAAATTGTGAGTTGTACGTAAAAAAATTGTGCGCAAAAAAGACAATATCTTTCTCCCCTATACCTATAGCGCGAGGAGCTTATTGACTCCGAGGAGGACTTTGAGAAGGAGCGAGACCTCAATTTCATGCACCTGGAAGACGGGGCTAAGGTGATTGGGCAATTTTTTGAAAAAAGAAATCTATATTTCATTTGGTGGAAAATCGATTTTTGCGCAGATGTCCTTCGACGACCTCGGCCAGATCTACACAAACATATCGAGGAAGAGGATCCTTTCAAAGGTAAGTCAATAATATCGACTATTTCATGGTATTTGCTTTATTGGCAGCGCAGAAAAATAAAAATTTCTCTATCATCTTTAAAAAATGCCCTCGCCATAGCGTAATATGGGAAATCGAGCTAGTCCGCCGTATCGCCGTCCATCTGTCGCAGCTCCCTGAAGTAAGGCTCCATCTCGGACAGCTTTTCCAAGACCTCTTCCGTCAGATCGTCGAAGTCGGAGTCGCCGTCCGGGCAGTTGCCGCCCAGGGAGCGGGGGAGCACCCTGGGTTTTTTTTGAAAAAAATATTTTTTGTTGGGCAAAGCAAGTATTTTTAATTTAATTTTAAACTGTTTTAGAATGTTTTGTGGGAAACGTAGTACCTCGGGTCCACATGCTTCGTGAGGTCCTCAAGGTTGGCGTGAAAGTGGATAGTCTCTTGTAGCTGGCTGAAAAACGGAAAATATTTATAGTAAATTATGTGCCAAAATGTGGGTTTTTAGCTAGAAACCGTCTCACCTGCTCAGCATCGGCCTGACTAGAGCGTACCCCATCTGGAAGAGGTAGGAGGCGTTGACGATGTGGTAGGAACGCCACCAGAGCGGGAAGCACTCCTGGAAGAAGCGCTGATTTTAAATCGCAAATTCGAATTTATTTAATTGGGGAAACATTCTGGGAATTTCGTACCTGCAGGAACTTGATGCTGTTCTTTATGTCCGACATTGAGAGGCCCTGCACGTGCTCTAGACCAAAGCCTGAGGCGTCAGCGACCACCGTCATGCCAGCAACCTTCAAAAAATAATTATTTTTATTTTAACAATGTGGAAAAATCAAAAATTTCACCTGTGTCTTTGGCTCAAACGCCAGCATCTCGCTGACCATGTAGGAGTATGTGTAGCACTCCCTGAACGAAGCTAGGGATGGCCTCCAGCGCCCGGACCGGCTCAGGAGAACCCGGCGGCCGGTGCGGCGGTCGCGGCCGCGGGACAGCCAAAGGTGGCGCTGACCAGAGACGCGCCTTTTGAACGAAAAATAATGATTTCCCACATTTTTTTAAAAAATACTGAATTTTATATTCGAATTTTGATTACCTCGTCTCTCCCGATGTTGGCTCCGGCGGATCGTGGTACTCCTTTGGCAGGTCTCGTCTCAGGGTGAGATAGTTGGAGAGGATGGTGAAGGCGGAGTCGGCAGAAAAGTTGGCTGTAAAAACGGAAATGTCATGAAGCATTTCTCTATTTTTAAGCAAAAAATTTTTGTGGGATAAAATCGTGACTTAACTCACCCGCCCTGAGAAACTTTAGCAGGAATGCCCTTCTCCTTGGCACCCTTGCGAATCCCTCCCCCTCCTTCTCCACCGCCGCGGCCAGCCTCACTTCTAGCTCCGCCAGCCCATCCTCCCTCGCGGCCTCAGTCTCACCCAGGAGGTCACTGGCGAGGTCGAGAAATAAAGGGGAGGAGGAGACAGACTCAGTGTCCTCTTGCTCGGTGGCCTCGCGGGACCTGGATAATAGAGGAAAATTTACATACTAATTGATACCCTAGTTTGGCACTACTTTGCTGCTTTGGTAAGTTTCTTTTCCGAGTTTTTTTTCTGGGAAGGAACAGTATTACATGTTCATTGTTGTTTTTTTCCGTACCTGAACGGCTCCTCCTCGTAAGGGATTTTGAAGTCGCCGTCCTCGTCCTCCACCTCTGTCTCCTCCACCTCCTCCTTCTCTTTCTCCTCCTCCAGGTTGTTGTTCCCGTTTACAACAGACATTTTCCCCGATATTTTTTTCCGTCGGTAAAATTAAACTGCAGCAACGGGTTTCCCCCTCCTCCTCTTGATGTTCTTCTTGTGGTATTTTTGTGCGAAATGTGCAGTTTGTGCACAATGCACCTCCTCCTGTCTTTCCTCCTCCTCCAACTTTTCTTTCCCCAGACAGAAATCAAGTTTTCCTCTTTTGTTGTCTTCTCCCTCTCTTCTCCGCGGGCGCCTGCGCCCTACGTATGAAGCGGACTGGATACGGGAAAAGAGAAAGCCGACTCCTACACATCTTTTCCCTTATAAAAAGTGGACTCAAACTCACCTGCGCGGCTCAGAAAACTAAAAAGGAAGGAGGGAGGGAGACATTTTTCATTTGCAGCGTGCTGCTCACTCGCCCTCATTTCCCCACCACTGTACACTCATATTATATCGCTCGAAAAATCGAAAAAGCGACAAAAACGCAATTTGCTGCCCTTTTCCGTTGCCGTCAAGGGCGAATGGAGATCACATGATGATGAAATTGACTTTTGATGACGCAATGTTAAAATTGCAAGCTTTATACTCGAAATAGGGCGGATTTTTATAGAGAAAAGCAAGGCAATTTCCCCGAAATACTTGCCACAAAAAAGAATTTTCAACATGCAGCATTTTCCCATACAGAATGGGATCGCACCTGTTGTGCGCATACCTTGGAGTACGTACGGCGTTTCGCACCGCGTATGCGTACTAGGTATTTTTTTGTGAAATTTATAAAGCGACTGGCAAATGATGCGCTCACAATGAATTAGCATAAAAATTAGTTTTATTTCGTCGCAGGTCCAGTGCCCCAACATCCACTTCCACTCCCACCGCGACGGTTCCACCACCATACACAGGCACAAGACGTGCGCAAACGACGAGGAAAAGTCAAGGTTGAAAAAATATTTTTAAATTTAAAATTTAAATATGTACGGTATAGTTGTTTTTTTGTGCGAAACTGTAGGAAGTCGAGCCACGAGTCTGTGGACGTGTCCAGCCTGATGGATCGCATGTCGGAGGCGAGGAAAAGAGAGGAGGAAGGAAGGCAGCAAATGTAACTATTATTATTTCAAACGCACTTCCTTTCCCCTATTTTGCAATTTTGCAACTCTATATCCAGGACCCCCAGCGGCCGCCAGGAGACCGGCCCTGAAGAGAAGCTGTCCGCCACCCCGGTCACTGTCTCAGCCGCAGCAGATTCTGGATTGGGAGAGAGGAAGCACTCTGGACTCTCAGACTTCTCAAAGCATGTCGAAAACGAGAGATACATGGGGGTGAGAAGAATAAAAATAACTATCTTAATCTTTCGGTGCGGGAATTAAATAGTCGTGTACACAAATTACACAACATTATACATACGTACAGACCCTGGGCCGGTACAACCACTTCACATCCCACCCCCACCACAGCAGCAACACGAGAAACGGCCAAGACAGCGACGGCAGCTTCTACCTGTCCAACGGCGATGATGACAATCCCGGCGACAGCCTGGAGGCCAGCATTGGAGGAGGAGGGGGGACGGGGAGCAACAACTACGCCAGCCTTGACTTCCAGCATCAGCAGGCGACCAAGGTGGAGGAGTACCTGGTCGCGGATTCATCCAAGAGGAGGACAAAGAAGAAGAAGAAGAAGAGGGCGACTGATGGGGAGTGTCTGTCGTGCGGGGGAGGAGGAGGAGGAGGGGCAGGAGAGGTGCATGGAGAACATGAAAAAAATCTACAAACAAATACAATGATTTTCCATAAAGATTTTTTTTATAAAAAATGAAATAATTTCCCCTAGGCCGAGCCCGGCGTGAAGGTGAACCCGTTCTACCACTCCCGCGAGCTGCAGAGGCAGAACGGAAACCTCGCCTCGAACAGCAACGACGACAACAACAACAACCTGTCCAAGGCCTCGGACCTGTGCGACGTGCTGCTGGACGCGGTGGTTGGGTGCGCGGCGGTGGCAGAGTCCCACTGCGCGTGCGCACAATGCGCGGAGTTCTCCAGGCGATTCCGCCGCGGGCTGGCCAAGGCGGTGGAGGAGGAGAAGAGGGGACACGGACACCAACACAAGTCGGCCCTTGGGCACCACGGACATCACGCTGGATCAGTCCCGGTTAGCAGACAGGTAAAAAAAGAATCTGTTTATGTTGTTTATGCTGTTGTTGATCCTGCTGCTGCTGCTGCTTCCGCTTCTGTTGATACTCCTGCTGATATTGTTGCTCCTGCTGCTGTTGCTTTTGTTGCTGTTTTTTTTACCGCTCCTGCTCTTCATCATTGATCCGCTTTTCCAGACCTCCCTTGACGTGGAGAGGGGCCTCGGCCATGGCCACCACCCCACAGTGTACCACACCTCCTCCTCCTCCTCCTCTCGCCACCACCCCAACCAACAGCAGCCCGTCTACTACCTTCCGCAGTACGCTCAACACCAGCCAAACTGCAGGGCAGTCAGGGGAGCAGGGGCAGCTTACAGGCCCAAACTGGTGGTGCAGGACAGCAAGGTACAGTGGGGAAACACGCGTTTTCCCCATATAATACTTCAAAAAATAAATTTGTTTTTTTCCCAGGTGAAGCTGATGGCGTACGTGGCTGTGTTAGTCCTGTCCCTTCTCCTCCTGGTGATCGTGGTCGTCTTCCTCACCCTGTTCTTCTCGCAGCATCCAATGATGATGGCCACATCGTCCAGCTCAACCAACTTCTGATTTCGCACATATTTAAAAGACCTAATTTAAATTCGTAATGATATTCTGTAAATTATAGGGATCGATGATAACGATGCACCGGATGGGCATTATATAAATTCATGTAACAATAAAGCATTCAGAGCTTATTAAAAAAATACGTGTCCAACGCTTTATTTCACAAAAAAATTGTGTCTTAAAAATTCGAATTTCATTTTCTCTGCTCCTCCTCGGCCTCGTACTCGTTGAGCACCTGAAGCGCAGCCGAGCGGAGGAAAGCGTTCACCTCGATCGCGTTAGGAAGAATCTAATTTTTTTTAAAAAAATGCGATTTCGAATAAAAAGTAAAAAAAATTCCGATATTTTGTTTAAAAAATATACCTGGTCTGGAGGGAGCAAGAATCCCGCCTCCAGGGTCTCGGCGTCTTCCGGGCGGAGCTCGATGGTGAACGAGTACTTGATCCCAGCCTTTTTATAAATAAATAGAAAAAGAAATTAATATTAGAAAATTAGTGGGAAATCATTTCTTACGGAATCGTAAGCCCAGTCCGATGAGCTGCCGGTGGCCGGGTAGAGCAGGTCGATGAAGGATCCCACGGTGTAGGGGACGGAGTCGGGGGCGCCGTTCGAAACGAGGTTCTCGTTGGCCTAAAAGATCGAAAATTGTAGAGGAAGCACAATTTCAAAATTCAAATAATACGTTTAATTGGAATTTTGGAAGGAAAGCAGCAACCAGTGAAATCGAAAAAAAAACCTCTTCAGATGTGAAACAAGTGCATGTTGACACTATAAATAGCTTGAAACAACAACAAGAACTACTGCAACCCTTCACCTCGTTTGTGAGCGCCAGCATGTCGTCTATGTCCGGCGGGTACTCTTCCGTGTCCCCGTAGGGCAGGAGGACGAGCTGGCCGTAGGAGTGGAGGCCGATGAAGAGCTTGATTCGGTCCGAGTGGGCCAGGACAAAGTCGCGGGAGGCCCTGGTCTCACTCTCGGACCAGACAGAGGGGCCCTTGTAGTCCTACATATTGGGGACACAAGGAACATAGAATTTCGTTTTGTGACAATTAGCCCTCGCTTGTAGTTTCTCTCATTCGGGAAAACTACAATATATGTTAGAAGCATTTTTTTTTAGAAAAAAACCCTTGCCAAGCATGCCAAGTACTTTTTTTTCTCCTTTAGCCATACTGCACCTATTCGTTGTGTGACAACAGAATATCAATATGTTTTAAAAGCCATCTCTTCTTTCCAACTCACATTAGAGCATGATACCCCCTCCGATGTGCAGCAGTCCAGCGTCCCCCCCAGCTCCCAGTGGTAGTCGTAGTTCCTGTTTGCGTCGACGCCCACGCACAGGTCCCCATCGTTGATCGAGCGGGTCTTGCGCCAGAGGCGGTCGGTCGTCCACGTGTACTCGTAGCCGTCCTGGCAAAGTAATTTAAACAAAGTGTCAAAAAAGTACTTGGGAATTGGACAGATTTGGCCGTTGCATCAATTTAGTATTTGGTTTTTGTGCTTTGCTACCCCAACAAACCAATAAATATATCAGAAAGTTTAAAAAAACCTCCAGCTATATCAAGGTATCTCTTTTACTTACGTATAGTCGGCACTAGGGTTGGGAATGGTTAACGGTTAACTATCGGTTAACCAATAAGAGCCCTTAACCGAAATTAACCGTTAATTTTTTTTGGCAAATCGAACAATTTCGGTGAAAATTCAATGCTGATTAAGGTCAAAAGAGCACAAAAAACCGCAAGGAATTTCATAATTTTAAGCATTCTTTCAGAAAAAATTGAATTAAATTATTTTACAATATTTTTAATGTCCCTAATGTAAATTGTGTTTAAAATTTTTACTTTATTAAGTGTTCATAAAAAAGTTCATGGCGAACCTTCTCCGTCAAAACAAAAAAAAACTGCCGAATAATGGGTTTCGATTTTATGGAAAAATTAACCGAAATTAACGGTTATTTAACCAATTGACCCCCTAAAATTAATCGGTTAAACGAAGGGCCAAATTTCCACCAAATTCCCAACCCTAGTCGGCACACACTAAATTCTCTAAATCATTTTAAAAAAACTTTTCTCCCTCACCGGGTTGACGTTGGAGACAAAGTACCAGTCCAGATCCCAGAACCTGTCTGTCCAGTCCGCCCCCGGGCTCTCCTCCAGCAGCTGGTTTGCCAGGTAGGTCAGAACGGCGGCGGAGACCCACTCCCGGGCGTGGATGTCTACGAAGGAAAAATAAATGGGGAAAAGTAGGGTTTTTTCGGAAATTGTGTTTCTGGCTTCGATATATAACTTTTGCCGACATAAAGGACATGCACAGGATACAGGACAAGAAAATGTGTGCTAATTAATACGACAGTACAAAAAAAGTATTGAAAATCGCCAACTATCGGCGAAATTGCTGCCCTAAAAATAGGTACCAAAAAACTATTAGCTCTACGCCAATTTTGGCATTTCCCCCTCAATTAATTGCAGTAGTCTAGTATCACCTCACCCGCCTGCACGTATACCGCCGGCTTCTCCTCGTTGCACCCATCGCGACAGACCTTCAGGACGCGAATGTCCCTACCCTCGTAAGAGGTGCCGATCACATCGATCTCGGCGTGGTCGTAGGTAGCTACGAAAATTCGAATTTTGAAATAAAAAACAATCAAATTTATTATTTTCATGGCAATGGATGTACCTGCCAGCTCGTCGAAGTAGTCGTAAATTTCCTGCAGGGTGTAGTACTCTGTCCAGCCAAACCTCGGGCCCTCGTCGTTACTGAGCCTAGCCTCCCTCCTGCGATCAAGCTCCTGCCTCTCATTCCTAAAAAAAATATTAAAATTTTTGGGGAAATTGGCGACAGTTAATGTATTTTTTTAAACTTGATGGTCTCCGCCAGGTCCTCCACCACCGTCTCGAATTTGGCGTCTGGGAACGCCCTGGAGATCTCCCTCGCCACCTCCGCGGGAGCGGAAAAGTCGGCAGAGTCGACCCCGGACCTCCAAACGTCCACCAGCAGCTCTGAACGAAAATCGAATTCCCACAAATTGAAAATAATTAAAACAGTCAATTAATACCTTGCAGCTTCTCCCTGACTGGGACCCTGAGGTGTTGCTGGCTCTCCTTGTCCAGGCTTATCCTGTAGAGTCCGAGGCCCTCGCCGCCGAGGCCAAAGGCAGAGGCTGCCAAAAAGGCCAGGTAAAATAATAAAAGAAGTCTCATGTTTTCCCAGTTTCTTGCGGGGGGACTTCAGCAATTAAGCTAAAAGCGAAATTTGTGTGTACGTGTTGTCTGCAACGTTTGACCCGATTGCTTATCGTTGACAAACAGACTGTATGTGGTTTATCAGAAATTACTTGATAGCCCGATTTCTTCGATGTATGATCATCTTGCACGTGCACTAATTTGTCGGAAAACGTGGTCATGTGCTATTCCTATTTTTCTTCCAATTTTGGCAATTTTGACCACTTAGGAAAACAATACTTGTGGCGTCTTTTTTTGCGAGATTTTTTTGCTTCCGCCAAATATGAGGGATAATTTTGGTTTCTTCAATCCCTTCCCTCGCGCTCAAACAAGAACAAACTTTGATCACTGACCTGCGGCAGGGTACAAGAAATAAGCAGAACTTTAAAACGCCCCATGATTTCACAGCAGTACCTCTTTCGGACTGCTGGAATCGACATTACCTTCTAGACCTTTAGTCTACGTTTATAGGACGAACATTTTCCTTGCCGAAAACTGTATCCCAATTATATTGATCGTGATGTAGGAGTAGGATTACGGTAGTTTGTACAATATGCGTTCGATCAAAATTGGCGATTATCTGAACCCCATTTTCAGGTCCGGGCCTTGGTACATTGTTGGTACGTGTGTATACTGTACGTTCAACGGCAGGAGAGGGGGGGGCAACTTTCAACGACTTTTGTCTGCGGTCTCAGAGTTGGACTTGCAATAAGTAAAACATTGATTCAAAAAATAGGCACAGGAGGCGGCGTCCAGTGCGACACTTTTGTACTCAACAAATTGAACCAGCACCTGGAAAAAATTGTCTAGAGTACGTCTTGCAATTCAGTTGCTCATGCAATTGAGCACTTACGGGCAAAGAGCACCTAAAAAGGTTTTACTTTCGTTTTAAATTGCACTGAAGGGATATTAGTCTGACTCAACTCCTCGGTGAATGCCCATTGTAATTTCCAATTTGGCCATGCTCGTACGAATACAATGGACGATCAAGCGACAATTTTCCTCCCGCAGAGCCCCCAAATTTGAACAAATCCTCTCTTATCAACGTATAAGCGATTTTTTTTCATGGGGCCATTCTTGTGTTTCCCTCCGAGGGGGAAACATGAAGAAGGAGAAGAGGCCCTTTTCGTCCCACGATGCCTGGCGCACCTCCGTCTCCTACCTGCGGAACTCCTCCATCTGCGGGCTAAGCCACGCCGCCAGGGCCCCTTCCTACAGGAGGAGCATTTACTGGTGG
>JAAUYB010154998.1_pt1 | contig 10116 bp, 11 predicted proteins | sample 7278071 | NCBI WGS metagenome assembly JAAUYB01 (sample SAMN14350121, study PRJNA611818) | marine sediment metagenome | isolation source: surface marine sediment (1.8m) | place: French Polynesia: Moorea | collected 2018-08 | reverse complement strand
TCGTACTTTATTTTTTATTCTCCTCCAAACACATTTCTTTAAATAACAACGTTTTATACCAGTTTCCCCCAAAAGAAAAATTCTCGGTGCAAACGCGCGTCTTTCAGATAGGTTTTTTCCGGCTCTCATTCGCTCACATTTACGCGCGCAGACTTGGTTTGCGGTGGTGGTGTGGTAGAAGTTTGCTGCTATTATTTTTTGTTGGTGTTGTTGAATGATAATAATAAAAAACGCATAGATCTTAAAAACCATAATGGTACGTGCTAAAACTATAATGAAATGGCCATTTTTTCCATATAAAACTTGCTGCATGAACGTGGGAGGGGGGGATATCATTAGGCAAAGAGGGAGGGATTCTGGGAAACATTTTGCGGGGCTATCACAGGAAGAGGGAGAGAAAGTTGAGGGATTGAAATCTGGAATTGCTTTCCTTTCCCGCACAAAAGGACAAACCCCGGAAAATACAGGTCTTGCTGAAATACTTACAAATAAAAAAAGGGGGAGGTGCCGTTCAAACAGGGAGTAGCAGCAGTAGCTAGGGGATGGCAACCAAGTCTGTTTTCTTCTTCTGCTTTAAACTGGTCTTGGCGACGCATCTCAATAGCCGTAACGATCCTGAAAATGAAGTGGAAAACAAAACATAGGCATGTAATTTAAACTTGAACGTAAATATACAGCAAACTTCAGTGTAGCAGTATTCGTGAAGTTAGGGAAGACACGGCAAAGGGTGGTTGGTGTGAGATTGAGCTAGATTCAGAAGCAAGGGGGGAGGGAATCGTGGGAAAGCAACCTCGCCGGAAATATAAATGTACGCTGTTTGAAAATGCAAATTCCAAAAGTAGCATGTAGGGTAGGGAAGGAAACGCAAAACCCAGAAGAGGTATCTTTCTCTCTGTGCCTCTCTCTCCAAAATTCAATTCCCCTTACCGCAAGACATACATAGTAGTACGTAGTGGGCGGGAAGGGAAGGAAAGGAAGGGGAAACTCAATTATCTGGCTTTGGGTTGTTGTTGCTCCCCATCCTTGTCTGGAGAAACAGCGGCGGCGACGGCGATGGCAGCGAAAGGAAAGGGGTAAGGGAAATTGCGAAAGAAGATAATAACCAATGTAGGACAAGACATTTTATGCGAAAAGACATTGAACAAAAGTCTTGTTCTCTAGAAGGCACTGTCCAAGAAATGCACAGGCTTTCCATGTGTATGAACAGTCTTTGCTACGACTAATACGTACTGTATGTACAGTACTAACAAGCAAGGGGTTTTCTGTAAATACTTTTAAAAAGGGGTTTCCCGCGCAAACGCTGTTCTGCTTTCTTGAGTAAGTCGAAGTCGCAAAGATGCAGCTAGGGCTTCCTTCGCAACGACAAAGTAAGGGGCTCAAGTCTGAGGTACCGAGAGAATGGATGCCCCCTAACCTGGCGTGAAACCTTAAAACTAAAGTACAAATATACAACATACGTGTCAAACGTGAGCACATGCTACATCCCTCTTTATATTTATCTTTGGGTGCTATTTGCTAAATGTCCCGAGTAGACGATGGTTACCTGTAGCTGATTCATGACCCCCGAAGCCATGTTGGAGAGCCTGCCCGCCACCTTGTTGACCCCCTGGCGCACGCTCTCCTTGACCTCGTCCATGTCGGGGGCGTTGAGGTTGCCGCCGTATCCCGCCGCCATCCCGGGCGTCGTCTCCTGGCGGTTGAAGTACTCCGCGGAGGAGATGGAAGACGCGTTCGAAAATCGCGTGGCGTTGGCGTCAGGGCCGCCCTGCAAGAGGCGAATGCCAATTGGCAATAGTGACTTTGCGTAATGATTCTACGTAGCCAGGACACAAGAATCGGGGTCTGGGTGCGAATTGAAAAACAAATGCAAATCGTGACGGTTCAATTGAAGGCACCCTCCTCACATTGGCTTCGTCATCAGACTTGAAGGGGGAAGCTTTTTTTGCTTCGCTCTCCTTTCCCTCCTTTTTTGATGCCGCGAAAAAAGGTACAGGACATTGAAAATTACACAAATAGGAATGCCTTCAAGATAATGTTACAAAAACATAGCTGTCATAATAAGCTCACGTTTGCGTCGCTTCCGCTGAAGAACATATCCGACGAAATGGCCTTGGCGCCGCCAAACTTTTTCTGAGCGTCCGCCCCGCCACCGGAGGGTCCCGAGTCCATCGGCGGACGGGAACTGTCGAGTGAAAGCATCCATGTGAAAAGCATGCTCCGAAACTAAGTATTATAACCGTCGCCGTACCCGAAATCCGCGCCCCTCCTGGGCTTGTCGTCGAAATTGTTGTTCCACTCGCTCCCTCCGCCGCCGCCGAATCCGCCGCCGGACGAGGTAGACGGCTTGGTGGATTTGAGGACCTCGAACTCCTTTTCCCAGTCGTCGCTCCTGTCCAGGTCTGACTTTCCGAATCCGCCGCCTCCGCCGCGGCTTCCGTAGGGGTCACGGTCGAACCCGTCGTCCCTGAGAGAAGAGATAATGTTGAAGCAACTTGAGAGACCTTCCGAGAAACAAAGAGCCTCACCTGAACCCTCCGAAAGCCCCTCCGCCTCCTCCCCCGCCTCCGAAATCGTCGTCGTCGAACGCCCGCCTCCCGCCGCCGCCGCCGCGGGAAGACGAGCCGAACCCGCCGGAGCGGCCGCCGCCGAACCCGCCGCGGGGCTCCTCCTGCTCGATGGTGCTCATCTCGGTGAGCGCAGAGTGGCTGACGGCGGCGCTGCCCTTGGCTGCGCCCATGCCCAGGCGCTCAACCTGCTTGGCCTTCTTGGGGTCGACGTGGCGAAGCTTCTCCTCCGTCTTCTTCTGCTGGACGCTCAGATCCTGGTAGGCCAGGCGCATCGAAGCCACGGCCTTCTCCTCGTCCTCCGCGGTCTTCTTGGCGGCCTCGCGGCGCTCCTCCTCCATCTTGCTGCGGGTCTGAGAGAAGGGGGAAAAGCATTGCACGATGACCGATGTGAACTGCACGTAGCGGATAGTACCTGGTCGGCTAGTTTCGCCTCCTTCTCGATCTCTGCGAAGTCCTTCTTCACCTTCTGCGCCCCAAGCCCGCCGGCCTTCTTGGCACCCAGCTGGGGGGGAGAGGAAAAAAACCCTTAAATACCTTCATGATTCATGCGCGTCGTTATGGTATGGCTCACCCCCTTCTTTGCTGCCGGCTTCCTGGCCCCTATGGTGGACTTTCTCGGCGGCTCCTTCTTGAGCTGCTCTGCGGCGGCGGTCGGGGACATGGACAGCGCGGCCTCCACGTTAGGACCCTCGCCGTTGTCCGCATCCTTGATGGGGATGGCGCCCTAAGATTGGCAAACAGATGTAAAAAATTAGTTGCCGAAAAAACTCGCTGCTTCATATTAGTAGGGAGAGAAATCAAGCCACTTAGGTACCCTCATGTTTCTGTGAGGCTCAGCATACCATGTCAGTAGTTATGTTTGTGAGAAAAGAAAATTCACACTCCTAAAGTGTACCCTTTCCGCCTTGGCTGCGTATTTTACACTAGTTCTACATACAGGTATTTTTTTACAGTAAGTGGATACGGCAAAATGTAGAAGTGGAAGACATCCGATTCAGAGAAAAAAGCAAACTCCATTCGGAAGTAAAAGAAGACGGTGGTAGCCATACTGTACATTTTGCCAGTACATTCGTGTTCTCTTTTGAAACTCACAAGGTAACAGTTTTCAGCCATGCTGTCATCCTACAAGACATGAACGAATTTTCGATTAGAGGAGAGGCGGGTTCTTCCCGTGCCCTCATTTATAAGAGCGGGAGGTCACACAAGTGTGCGAGCAAATGTGTGCGAAGGAGGCGGTGAAAGCATGCCCTGTGGAAGTGCTGTAAGCAGAATTTTTTTCTGTTCATCTCCAGTCCCAAGTTTACTCCCAACATCCTATGCACTCGTCCCAAAAAACGTCAAGCAACAAACTTTCCCCCGGTAGTAATCGTCTGTACAGGAAATGGAGAAAAAAAAGCCCCACACACCTAGGCATCAAGTGTTCCGATTTTCAGATCAGTGGCGTCAGCAAGGGAATCTCGTCACAAAAACAACTGCGGCGTAGGGCGGAAAAAAGCACCACCAAAGCCACTGCAAACACTCACGCTGGTGGCGGCACTCTTAGCCTTTTGTTGAGGTTCTTGTGGCTGCTGCCTCAGACTCACGGAGGACGTCTCCGAGGAAGCGGCGAATACCTCCGCGTCGCCGTTGTTGGCCTGGTTGGAGTGCGACTCGAAGAAGTCGCTGTTTCCGCCGCCGTTGGCGTCCTTGTCGTCGTCGCCCACGCTGGGGGTGTTGTGGGCCGAGTCGATGAAAACCTGCGAAATTTTCGTACATTCGTCAAGACTAAGCACGTACGGTACGAGGAATAAAGTGGGAACGAACGGCAAAGGCCACAGTCGTTATTTTGCGTTATTTAACGTATTTCAGGTCTTATTTTGCGTGCTATGCCGTAAGTTGCCGTTAGTCCAAACAGTAAAGTTGCCAGTACTGTACTACGTAAGTCAGTTAATAAACGCCACTCCTTTCGTATTTCCATTTTTCTCTCACGTTCGTCGGCTGGATCTCAGCGTCGACCTGAAGGGAGGCCTCGTACTTATACATGCATCAAAGCTCGACTCGAGGTCTTTTTCAAGAACAAAATCGCATGTACTCCTACTACGCACCTTGGTGCCGTGCAGCCTCATGGCCTGCGCCGCCTGGTGGTGCAGCTTGTCCCTGTAGAGCTGGGCGGCCCGAGACTTGTACTTCTGTTGGGCGTCGTTGGTCACGCAGTTGTGCTGACGGAAGAAGGACGTCTGAAAAAGGGACAATAATAACATCAGCATCGAAGGAGAAACAAGGGGGTCAAATTACACCAAAGATGAAGTACGCAACAACGATCAAGCGTAGGAGGCCGACAAGAAGTAACTCTTCGTCTCTCTCACCGCGTTGGAGTTCCCCCCGAGCTGCATCTGTCGCACCTGCTGCCAGGTCCAGTTGGAGTCGAGCTGCGTGGAGCGCACGAAGGTGAGGTGGACGCCCAGCGAGCGGTGGATCCCAGAGCAGTCGATGCAGATGAAGATGCCGTAGGTCACCGAGGCCCAAGTCGGGTTCTTGGCGCCGCAGTCGAAGCAGATCTGCAACGAGGACGAGGTCGAGGACGACGGTGACGTGGAAAAGAGACCAAGAGGCCGCCGCTACTGACTCACCTTGTTGGCCTGCACCGATCTTAGGCGCTTGAAGATCTGCTGGATCTCGGCCTTGGCCGGGCACTGGTTGGACGTCATGCTGGGGTCGGAGAGGCCGCGGCGGAGTGCGGGGGAGGTCGCCAGAGGTCAGAGGCGCTCTCTCGGGCGGGGGGACTGAGGGAAAGAGGGATTTTGCGGGCCTCCAAGAACCAAATCACCTGTTCCGCCCGTTTTCTCTCTCTCGCTCGGAAGTCAAAAGTACGACCACTTCGCTCTTCTTTCTCGCTGCTGTCCTTGGAGATTTGCCACTTGCGATGAACGGGAGGAACAAATCCTGGATAAAAAGTTCCCTTTTATAGTGTAAATGATTTTTTTTCTGGCCACACTTTCTTTTTCTCCCGCCCGCCCTAGTCCGTCTGCTGGTCACAGCGCCTCGGCGACTGCCAACTTGTCATTCATCAGCTGAGAAGCAGACGTCACTGACGCAAGGAAGGACATGGGGCGAAAAACACCCAACCTTGCACCCAACCACAAAGCAGTCTGCTCTGTGACCCAACCTAACATAGGAACCCTGGAGAGGGGGACAAAAATAAAACTGCAACTGCAGCAAAGTAGTCCGTACGTACACAAGAGCAAATCGGCTATGATTTTCGCCTAAAATCATAAATAATCTGGAAAAGCACAGACGCCTTCATTTTTACATCTGACTTCTGACCTTTATTGTACCATCGACCGCCCGCAGGATTTTTAGCTTTTCATTTTCACAAGACTCTCACGAGCGCACCAAGCCACGAGCTAGTGGGCGAAATTTTAATAATTGTCACTTGTCCAGAGCATGGTTTGCTTCGGCCAAATTTTTTTTCCCGTTCTTCAAACAGTTGCGAAGAAAAACTTGCTAAATTTTAGTGTACATATTAGCAAAATAATTATACAAGAGGGAACTGTTCCTCCATGTAGGAAACAAAACTAAACGTAATTTTTCAGTAGTTACTAAAAATACGTATGATTTTTTTACGTACCGGTTCCAAACTAAAACGTTTTGGTTGCTCGGGATTTTTTTTGAAACTGTGAACTACATTAGATGTAGAATAGAGAACACAAATTGACCCACTAGCACGCAGCTCGTAGTTGTCCGGAGCGAATAAACGACTTCTTGACCTTAGTAAATATAGCGCGATATACACCACGATACCGATTTGTATGAACAGGGAAGATTTTTCATAATGTTCAAGACCTTCGGAGAGAGAGGGGGCTGCTTTCTTCCAACTAATTGCAACTCTGGGGAGAAAGGGGATTTGACGACGAGCACTCGCTTCTTTGTCTCTTCGATCTTCATCCTTCACCTCTTCATCTTGGCCGTGATGGACATGAGGATCTCGTTCATGATTCTGGGGTGTGACTCCGTGATGGTCTTCCAGCCCGGAGTGTCCGACACCTTGACCATGTTTTGGGTGACAAAGTCGACGGCCACTGCCTGCAGGTTCTTGGCCTCGTGGAGGTAGGCGAGGACGAGGACACCGGCAGCGTTAGGAACGTCAATGTTTTCGCACATTGCCTCCTCGCAGGCGGCCTTCAAGCGAGGGAGGTTGTATTTGTCGGCCTCTGTCAGCAGGGAGCCGGCCATGGAGGTCAGCTCTTCGCAGCGGTCCGTGTACACAAACTGGAGGAGCTGCTCAAGCACGTCCGGGTCGGTGTCCGATATCACCACCTCGTTTCTCTGAAAGAACAAATTGAACGATGAAAATCCATCTCAGGACTAATGAAATGTTTTTTCCACCTGGTTTTCCGTCGTGTCCTTGTGCGAGAACATTGCCGCGAAGACGTCCGACCTCGCTGCTAGCACCGACTTGTGGCACGGGAAGGACTTCTCGCCGCACACCAGGGTCACGTCTGAGAACTCCCCGATGGCCAGGGCCCGCGCCATGTTGTCCCCCAGGCTGGCAGTCTCCTCCACCTTGAATTCTATCCTCTGTCGCTTGCCCTCCGTCTGACGGTCCGAGTAGTAGATCTCCAGGTTGCACACTATGGTCAGCCGCCCCCCGGGCAGCAGGTCGCCCGTCTTCTCCTGCAGCTTAGCCTTGGAGAAGGCCTTGCCGTAGCCCCACGAGTTCTGCTCCGGGCTGAACTTCTTGAAGGTGTTGCCGATGCGGCCCCAGAACGACCCGTCCGCCTTCTGCACGGAGAAGTCGTACTTGACCTCCAAATCCTCCTGCCTCCGGCTGGTCAGGAAGACAGCCACGTAGTCGCTGTTGTCCTCGCCCTCCTCGCCGTTGGGGAAGACCTCAAGCTGGAAGGGCAGGTTCTGGGTCTCGCCGTCGAAACCCTCCACGGCCACGGCGAAGACGGGGGAGCACAGCGAGTCGCCCACCTCGGTGGAGGCCGCGCGCCGCATAAAGTCGTCGATTGTCCACAGGTGGCGGCCCTTCACCTTGTACTGCTCCGTGCGGCTCCACGACTCGCAGACGTACTCCGTGTCCGGGCCGGACTTGCGCTTCCGAGACATCTTCGGGGGGTCCGTGGTGATGGTCCTCTTCGTAGGAGTGGAGTTGTGCTGGCGGAAGGGCCCTTGATATTTCACCTGCGGGAAGTGGGAATTACAAGACCAATTAGTGCTATTTTCTCGTATGTCTTTCAATGAAAATTTCTTTCTTGCGGCAAGCAGAAAGCCGCCACATTACAGTGGGCATATTGGTGTATTTTTCGTTATGTGTTTCTTTCTTTCATAGGAGACTTAGGTATCTGTAAAAACCCAGTCAGCATCACAAATTGACTTCCTCGATCGCAGTTCACCAAAAAGGTCCTTCAAACGACGGGCACGACGGTCCTTCACAGCAAAGAGCCCGAGGAAGGGTGAATTCCGCTAAAACTTGAATCTTCTTTTATTTTTCACTGGAACCCCCCGTTGTGCGCCTCCAGCAGCAGCTCTATCGTCTGCCAGTGCTCCGAGTTCCCCCAGGCGATGGCCGCGTCGTCCTTCCTGTCCCTCACTGCCTCCAGAAGCGGCCTCAGCTGCTCCACCGTCAGCGGGTTGACCGTCTGCGTGGCCAGGTACAACAGCAGGTGGAAGTCGCGGAAGAACTCTGCCAGGCTGCCGGAGGAGTGGCGGCGTCGGTGGGCGGCCAGGGCGGCAAAGTCCTGGATGTGGCCCTCCATGGGGCGGTTCTCCACGGGGAAGGAGTCGGAGGCCTGCTTGAAGGTGAAGAGCGGCTGCTTGGGGGCGGAGACGGGCACGTCAACCAACAGGTACTCCACGGGGAGCGGGCGCGCCATCTTGGTCACCTCGTTGCCGTACTTGTCCTTCTCCTTGTAGAAGACGTCCGGCACGTATTGCTCGGAGGAGGACTCCCGCACGTAGCCCAGCTCGGGGGCGTCCCTGGTGGGGATGAGGCACCCGTCGCGCGCCAGGGCCATGCACTGGTTGGACACCTGATAGCCCTCCATGTGAACCTGGTTCTCTGAGTTGCCCGTCACAAGCACGGTGGCGAACTTGGACCCGAAAGAGCCGGAGGAGGACAGCCTGCACGGGTTGGGGTGAGCGGACTGGAAGTTCCCGGCCATGATGCACTCCTGGGAGGAGAGGAAGTGACTGTCGATGCCGCGGAAGTGCTTCACCCTCCCCTTGGAGTCCTGCAGGAGGTCGGAGAAGATCCAACCCACCTTCTTGAGCCCCAGGTGGGCGGCCACGGCGTCGACCGCCTGCTCATGATCGTCCGGTACCAGCTTGACAGAGTCCCTGGAGCACTCCTGCGGCGGCTCGTAGACAGCGGACACCATCGCCTTGATGCCCAGCGGTACTTCTTCCATCACCTCGTAGCGCCCCAGGAGGAACCCCACGCGCTGGCTGCCGGTGTTGCGCCAGAAGGCCAGGAACTGGTCCACCAGATCAGAGTTCTCAAAGACGACGCTGTCCACGTGGCGGTACTTTTGACGGTTGAGCGTGATGGCGGGCGGCTGGCACTTTGAGCAGATTCCCGCCGGCCAGGGCTTGTGGCCGGTGCAGCCCGACTTGATCTTGCAGGAGACGTCCTCCAGGGCGGCGTACTTGCCGCGATCGATGCCCGAGGACAGCTTGCGCAGGTACGAGTGGAACGACATGTGCTTGATGCCCTCCTTCTTGAGGTGGGCCTCGTCGAAGGGCTCCAAAGGGGTGCAGTACAGGCACTTTTGCGTGGTCGACTTGTGCATGCAGTTGGCGCTCTTGGGCTGCTCGATGCGACCGTCCTTCTTGCTCAGCAGGGCGTCCACGGGGTCCTCAGCCACCGCCGGAGACAAGGCCGAGCTCTTGCCGCCGGAGGACGCCACCGAGGACTTGTTGGAGGCCAGGGAGGCCAGGGAGGCGGAGGAGCCGTTCTTGCTGCCGCCGAGACCCCCTCCGCCCCCTCCACCGCCTCCTCCGGTGTCCATGCTGACGGCGGCGGCATCGTCCTCGTCGTCGTTGGCCTTGAATCGGGTGCCCGAGACCGGGGTGATGTAGAGGACGTCGCCGTTCCTCAGGCTGAGCGAGCGCACGGTGGAGGTCCGCACCAGCCTGACCTCGTCCCCGGGGCGCCCGTTCTTGTCCCGGCGCACGTTGAAGTCCTCCTCCAGCCCAAGCTCCTTCTGGATGGCGTTGCGCAGGGCCGAGCCGGTGGCGGAGGCGCCGACCTGAAGGCGCTTGCGGCCGCCGGAGGAGCGAAGGCCCAGGGTGATCTGGGACATGGCGGACACGGGGACAACGGCAACGAGGTCAGCAAGTCCACGGCCTCTTACGCCGCCACACGACACGACACCAAGGACTTTTCTGCTCGACGATATCTTTCTTTCTTTCTTTGGAGTTTGGAACGTTGCCGAGAAGGCCAAAAAGCGACGACGGAGAAAAGGAAAAGACGAAAATAGGACCGGGCGCGGGCTTGGCCCGGCCCGCAAAGCCCGCGGGCCGGCCCGCTACCCCAAAAGCCCGGCCCGGCCCGGGCTGAGCTTCC
>JAAUYB010040056.1_pt1 | contig 10119 bp, 10 predicted proteins | sample 7278071 | NCBI WGS metagenome assembly JAAUYB01 (sample SAMN14350121, study PRJNA611818) | marine sediment metagenome | isolation source: surface marine sediment (1.8m) | place: French Polynesia: Moorea | collected 2018-08 | reverse complement strand
CTTTCCACATATTCCTTAAATATTCGGGGATACAGAAGCAAAAAATAAACCCACCAAATTATGATTAAAATTGAAACAATAGCGGTGATCCAAAGAATATGAAAAATCAACCAACTACCAACACTTAATAAAATTCCTGTTAATAAAATAGACCAAGGTTGACACCATTTTGGTTTATAGTCCCAAATATTAGATGATTCCAGATTAGAAAATTCTGTCATAATTTGTCAAGATTCAAGTACGAGATTTTGGAATAAGAGAAGGAACTGATTTTTACTATTTTAAATCAAAAAATGATTTTATCATAGGGGGTAAAAACTTCAAACTTAAAAGAGCGAAAATGAATAACAAACTTAAAGATAAAGAAGGTTTAGGGGTTTGAGTTGGAGTCACTTCAAATTGATTAATAATTTCAGGTTTTCGAGTAATAATTTCCCTGGAATTAGCTAGAACTTCTGCTTCAGTGTAGGGCTCAATACCGTAGGTAGTAACGGTTAACTTTTGAGTATTTGGATCAATAGAAAACTGTGTCCAACCAAAGGTATGAGTATTAACATATTGTCCTTTTATAAGTTGAACATTAATAAGTCCGTCGGCCTGCTTTAAATTGTTATCTAAACCCAAAGGATCGTAGCCAAAAGGAGTAATTTGTTCGTTTACTAATGTTTGAATAAAAGTATCTTTTGCTGCGTTAGTTGGCAAAGACTTATAAACCGCAATTTGTTGAGGTGTTAAGAGTTCTAACTGCTCAGCTAACTTAATGACACTAGGACCAAAGGGAGCATCAAAAGCCACAGATCCCGTGGTCACTTCAAAAGCATTAATGGCAATTTGTGGACTATTGGGAGATAGCTGATAGGTTAAATTATTAACTAAGTTCCCATGAATATCTGCCGCAATAAAGACCACATTATCAATATTATTATCATCAATAAATTTCAGGATTTCTGTTCGCTCTGCGGCATATCCTTCAAAACGATCTGAAGCAAATAAAACCCCTAAATTTTGAATGGGTTCAGGTACCATAATAAACTTCCACGTTACCCCATTTTTTTGAGCCGTTAAGAGGTCATTTTTTAGGTCATTTAATTGCACTTCTCCTAACATCGTCCGAGAGCTATCAAAAGAACCTACTAAAAATTGACCCATTTTTTTGGCATCACTGCGATCACTGACTGGAGGGAGAGGTTGATCTCGAAAAGAACGATTATCTAAAATGATAACTTGAGCATCATTTCCATAGGTCGTAGAACGGTACAACTTCAGTTTATTAGCAGTGCGACGATCACTTGTATTTCCATAGGTGCGATCTTCTAAAGGGTTGTATTCTTGAAACGCTTGTAACCCATTTTTGTAGAGGGTACTTTGATTAATTAGTGTCCCTGGAGTATCTTTAAATCTAGGATCACTGGAAACATCAGCCCCTCCTGCAAAGTCGTTGATCACTTCATGATCATCGATGGTTGCAAAAATAGAAGTAGAAGCACGCAACTCTCCCCAGGTATTGACCCCAAAGCGATCACTATACACTTCTAGATGTTTAAGACGATACTCTTCTAGGGTTTCTGCTTGGGGTTGATTTAATGCAGGGGAGGGATAGTCGGCATAGATAGTATCTCCATGTAATACAAAGAAGTCTAGGTTGTGTTCATCTGCATTGGCGATCGCCGGATAGGGACTTAATTCGCCTCTCCAGTCTCCAGACACTCCAAAGCTTAACCCTCCTTGGGTTCCCAAAGAAGCAGGGGTTTGAAAAGTCCCTCTCGCAGTCTCATTATTAGCATCAGTAACGCGATAAAAATATTGGGTTCCTGGGGTTAAGTTATTGATAGGAAGTTTAACCGGAATAGTCGCATCTGTTATGGTTTTGGCAATCTTTCCCTCAATGGTGGTAAAGTTTTCATCTTTTGAATACTCAAAGGTTACTGTTCCAGTATTATTAGTTTGTGTCCATAAGATACTGGAGTTTTGCTGAGTATCTCCACTGGCAATATTAGGCATAATTTATGATTATCTATGGTGGTAATGGTGATGATACCCTCATTGATTATAGCAAAATAGATGTATGCTATAAAACAGCTATTGTGATTCCTAGCGATCGCTGTCTTCAAAGTGATACCAGCATAGGAATAGTAATAAGCGATCACTCCTCATTTTCAGAAGTGTGATCGCTCTTTATGGTTAGTACAAAAATATAATGAAACCTACTCCCTGGACGAAGTATTTTGAATTAAGACAAAGGGTTGTACAATTAAGGTTTTAAATAATTGCTCTTGGTTCATATTCCAGTCACTTAATTGTTGATTTGAAGGCTTACTAATTAGCTCTTCTGTAATCCAATGTTCAACCGCTATTTTATTATCTTGAGCCAGGGCAACTCCCACCTCTAATAAGTTTAAGTTTTCATGTACTACAATAACTGCATCCCTTTGAGCATGGGGTTTTATATCATTCCAGTTGACATCGGCAACATCATCGGCAAGGCGTTTTTTTAGTTCTTCCATGAATTAATTTAGCTTAAAAACAAGATCCATTTTAACATTTTTTCATCTCAAACTAGGTGTCAAAAGCCGTTGAAACCTACAAATTTTAAGAGGCTAAAATGAAGCCACAACGAGCAGAAATCGTTAAATTTAACTGAGAATTATCCCAATTAATTGACCCTTCACCATAAACAATTTTACTAGGTTTTGATGACACAATTGAGGAAAATTTATCTAACTCAGAAAGATTAATTTGTGTAGATTCTTCCCCATTATTAATGGCAACAATTAAGGCTTCTTTGCCCAAAATTCGAGCAAAAATATAGACTTTTCCTTGAGCATACAGGGTCTGATATTCTCCTGTGCGTAAAGCCGTATATTCTTTCCTAATTTGGATTAATTGTTTATGATAAGCTAAGGTTTCCTTGTCCCATTTTTCCTCTGTAGGAAAGCCTTTTCTTGCATCAGGATCATGGCCTCCTTCAATGCCAATTTCATCGCCATAAAATAGATTAGGAGTACCAGGAAAAGTGAATAATAACAAGGTTGCTAACTTAACCGCAGTGCGATCGCCTTTTGCCATAGAAAGCAGTCGGGCAGTATCATGACTATCGAGTAAGTTTAACTGAGTTAATTCGATTTCCCAGGGATGACGTTGTAATAATTCATTAATTTCCTGGGCATATTGGGCGGCATCTATGGCAGGATAGGGTTTATAGAAGCCAGGGACTGTGGATTTGTCCAAGCGATCGCCCACAATAAAAGCAGTGGTAGAACGAGCAAAGGGATAATTCATGACCCCATCAAATTGCTTCCCATCTAACCATTGAGTGGCATCAACAGCAATTTCTCCGACAATATAAGCATCAGGGTTAACCGCTTTCACCCGTTCTCTAAATTCTTCCCAAAAACCAGGGGCTTTTACACAATCTGGCACATCCAACCGCCAACCGTCAATGCCTTGGCGTAACCAATATTCCCCCACCTGCATAATATATTCTCTCACTCCTGGATTATTATGGTTAAACTGGGGTAAGGCACGATAATCGATCCAAGAGACATAATTAGCCGGGCGATCGCCATCATAAGCAGATAAGGGCCACCCTTGAATTTTAAACCAATCTAACCAAGGGGAATTTGGTCCATTTTCCAGAATATCATTGAAGAAGAAGAAGCCTCGACTTGCATGGTTAAACACCCCATCTAAAACCACTTTAAACCCCTTATCATGGGCAGTTTTCAGCAATAAATCAAACGCTTCCCTATCCCCCAATAAAGGATCAATTGCATAGTAATCTTGGGGATGATAGCGGTGGTTACTAGCAGAGCGAAAAATAGGGGTAAAATAGAGGGCATTAACCCCTAAATCTTGTAAATAATCTAACTTATCAATGACACCCCAAAGGTTTCCCCCTTTGTATCCTTGATAGGTTGGGGGAGCATCCCAGTCTTCTAAGGGGACATCTAATAACCACTTTTGATGGGCGGGAACCTTTCTCGCAAAGGAATCAGGATAAATTTGGTAAAAAACGGCGTGTTTCACCCAGTCGGGAGTTTTTATAGCCATGAAATCTCTCGATAAGGTTTTCTCGGTTAGTTTGGGATCATCTACCCAAACACAAACAGGGTAACGGTCTTATTTCTTCTATCCCTCACGGTAACACTGTCAATTATACCATTGAATGCTGCCGTCCCTCATAACCATGTTATGGATAGAAGCATAATTGAGGTAAGCCGAGAGTTTCTTCCCATCCCATCATAATATTGAGACATTGTACCGCTTGCCCGGCTTGTCCTTTGATGAGGTTATCAATAGCAGAAAGCACAATGACGCGATCCGTGCGGGTATCGGTTTCAATACCTAGGTAACAAAGATTGGTCCCACAGGCCCATTTTGTCTGTGGATAGACCCCATGGGGCAAAATTTTGACGAAAGGGGAGGAACGATAAAAAGCACCGTAAATGGTCGATAAATCCTCTCTAACCAACCCAGGATCTCTAAGGGTGGCATAAACCGTTGATAAAATGCCCCTAACCATTGGCAGTAAATGGGGAGTAAATTGCACCTTGACCTCATGACCAGCTAAATCAGAGCAAACTTGTTCAATTTCCGGTGTGTGACGGTGTTTACCCACACCATAAGCCCCAAATGAGCCTTCTGCTTCGGCTAATAACAGATGGGTTTTGGCTTGTCTTCCGCCTCCCGATGTCCCTGACTTAGCATCAATAATAGTGGTTTCTGGCAAGATTAATCCTTGTTTGAGCAGAGGAGATAAAGCCATTAAACTTGCCGTAGGATAACATCCAGGACATCCGATCAAAGAAGCTGACTTAATCTCTTCTCGGTACAATTCTGGTAGTCCATAAACCGCTGTTTTTGCTGTTTCTGTGTCGCTACGTTCTTTGTTATACCAATCACTATAAGTTTGTAAGTCTTTGAAGCGATAATCTGCTGATAAGTCTAATACTTTACAGCCTTTGGCAATTAATTGAGGAGCGAGATCGCAAGCGAGTCCATTGGGCAGTCCTAAAAATACCACCTGACAACGGGAGGCGATCGCCTCTACGTCAATAGGTTCTATGGTTAAATTAACTTGATGCCCTAAATGGGGATACAATTCGGCATAAGGTTTTCCGGCACTTCCTTTACCCCCTAAATAAACAATCTCCGCTAGAGGATGTTCTTGTAATAGTCTAACTAATTGCACCCCACCATATCCCGAAGCACCGATAATTGCGACTGATATTTTTTCTGACTCACCCATATCTATTGATTCCTAATAAGATTTCTCATTAATTCTGAACATTGGCCGAATTGTAGTCTTAAAACTTAACTTTGAATCAGAAGCTTTTGTAAAGTTAGGGAACGCCTGAACAAGGAACAGTAACTTCTAACTTCTAACTTCTGACTTCAGTTACCATCCCCAACTTCCTGCAACCCCTTTGAATGGGCCAACGATATCCGAAGTTATCCAACCCCCATAAAAGTTCCCTGGTTGGGGTGTCACCTTTTCCCCATTAACAAGACATTCATCCATAGGTTCGGCATAAAATGCCACATAATCTTTAATAGCAGCAAACTCTGCGGTAGGGTTCGGATAATACCAAGCAACGTTTATGGCTTGTTTTTCCTTGACTGTCAGGGTGTAATAATTCCCTAGTCCTTTCCATTCACAAAAGGACTGTTTTGGGGTTGGCTGTAGATATTCTATATGGATATCATCGGGAGGAATATAATAAGAAGGAGGATGACTGGTTTCTAAGACACGGTAGGCTTGCTGGCTATCAACAATAGTGACACCATTAAAGATAATTTTAATATGCTTGTCACAGGTTTCTAAACGAGGGGGACGAGGATAGTCCCAAACAGACTCTTGACCTTTTTTTGCTTCAATAGGTTGTGGTCGAAACATAGACAAAATTTGTGGGCTTAAAGAGTATTATAGGTTAGTAGTAAGTGCTAAATCAACAGGAGCATTTACTATAATAGTATAGGAGAGCATTAATAATTCTAATATTTTATACTGTGACATTTTAGCTCATTGCCAATCAATTGGCAGATTTTTTTCTATGCCTCTTCCTCGTTTAATTGTTTTAATTATTGGCTTAAGTCTCATTTTGGGATTAATTATCTGGTTAATTAATTCCATTTATAGACTTTATATACAAATTTCTTTTACGGCTCCCTTGCTAGCCAATTTCCTGATTTTTCTGATTATGGGATTATTGGGATTACTAATTTATGCTTTTATTTATTACTTTAATGTCTTTTCTTCTCGTAAGTCTCGCCCTAGTGGTAAACGTCTTCGTCATCTTAAATTGCCTGAACAAAAAACAGAAGCTGCTGAAGAAAATTTAAAAGCCATTCGTCGTCAAGTAGAAAATATTCAAGATAAAGTTACTCAACAAGCATTATTAAATCGTTCCCAAGAAATTGTCGAAAACTTAAACAGAGGTGAGTTAAAAGTTATTATTTTTGGCACAGGTTCAGCAGGGAAAACATCCCTGGTTAATGCTTTAATTGGGGAAATTGTTGGTCAAGTAGAACCCACTATGGGAACGACGAAAATAGGGGAAACTTATCGACTTAAATTAAAGGGTTTATCCAGGGAAATTTTAATTACAGACACCCCTGGTATTCTCGAAGCAGGAATTAAAGGAACGGAACGAGAAAAATTAGCGAGGCAGTTAGCAACTGAAGCGGATTTATTATTATTTGTGGTAGATAATGATTTACGACAATCGGAATATGATCCCTTACAAATTTTGGTACATCTTGGCAAGAGATCTCTTTTAATTTTCAACAAAACTGATCTTTATACAGAAGAAGAAGAAACAAAAATAATAGAACAACTTAGAGAAAGAGTTAAGTCATTTATTCCTGAAAAAGATGTTATTTCTATTGCAGCAAATCCTCAGAGTTTCAAACTGGAAACAGGGGAAATACATCAACCTAAATCTGATATTCTCCCTCTAATTAAACGACTAGCTACTATTTTAAGAGCAGAGGGAGAAGATTTAATTGCCGATAATATTTTACTCCAATCTCAACGCTTAGGAGAAGAGGCCAGAAAATTAATTGATCGTCAAAGAAAAAGACAAAGTGATCAGATAATTGAGCGTTATCAATGGATTAGTGCAGGAGTAATTGCAGTAACACCATTACCTGTGGTTGATATGTTAGCAACTGCTGCGGTTAATGCTCAAATGGTGATAGAAATTGGTCAAGTTTATGGCTGTGAATTAAACAGCGATCGCGGTAAGGAATTAGCTCTATCTTTAGGCAAAACTTTGGTTAGTTTAGGAGTAGTAAAAGGGGCAGTGGATCTCTTAGGAAAAGCCCTACAATTAAATGTAGCAACCTATCTCATTGGTAAGGTTATTCAAGGGGTAACAGCAGCTTATTTAACCCGTATTGCAGGGAAAAGTTTTGTGGAATATTTCCGTCATGATCAAGACTGGGGTGATGGGGGTATTAGCGAAGTAGTACAAAGACAGTTTCAATTAAGTCGAAAAGATGAATTTCTTAAAGCATTTGTTAAAGATGCTATTGCCAAAGTTGTGCAACCTTTATCAGATAATTGGGAAGAAGAAATAGAAGATATGGACAACTTTAAACAACCTCCTCTACAACAACAAGCAGTATTAGAAGAAGAGGATGATTGGTAATCATCAAAACAATATTTTTAAAGATTAATTTCAGCGTTCTTGAATCACTCTACCCGAACTCACAAAAGATATTCCCTGTTGAGAAATTGTACTAATCATAATAGCTTCTATCACTGGATCATTAACTTTTTGAGCAGCGCGCCATGTCACAATAAAATTAGCCCCTATGCCCCCGACTTGATCATTTTCAGCAACAACAATTTCTGTAGAAGCTAAAGGGTTGAGTTGAATGGGTTGGGTCAAATAGGTGCTTATTTTTTCACCGCTAGAATTATAGTAATCTACTGCTTCAATCACAATGGGGTCAGTCATATCCGTATTACGAAGACTCAGGGTAGCGGTCATTTGAACAAGGCGATTACTGTCAAAGTCATAGATTTCTGAATAAATGGGAACATAAATCACTTGACCAGTCACCAATGGTTGCATTTTCTCCGTTGAAATCGTTGTTACACCCGGCCTCGTTGCTATTTTTCCTAATTCCTTTTCCGTTGAAATGGGTGTAACTGTTTGATGTTTACAAGCGATCGCCAATCCCCAAACTAGACAAGATGTAAGAAGAACTTTTAGATTAGACATGGGGGATTACCTCCTTTATTTCTCTGCTCAAGAAGAATGGTTTATTCATGTTATCCCTAGAATATTTTTTAATTTTTATTAGTCTGTTGTTGTTACTCGCTAGTGTTGTTGCCAGCAAAATATCTAGTAAATTCGGTATTCCTGGACTCCTATTAGTCCTATTGATTGGAATGTTAGCAGGATCTGAAGGTTTAGGCGGATTTTATTTTGATAATTACTTATGGGCTAAAACCGTGGGGGATATTGCCTTAATCTTTATCCTATTTTATGGGGGACTCGAGACAGAATGGCAGGATATTCGTCCTGTTCTTGGACAAGGTTTAATTCTGTCTACGGTTGGTGTTACCTTAACTATGCTACTGTTGGGATCGTTTGCTTGGTTGATCCTGGGATCTTTCTCTTCTTTTAGCCTGGGATTGGATGGCATTGATTGGGTAGATGGTTTACTCTTAGGGGCAATTGTCTCCTCAACCGATGCGGCGGCTGTTTTTTCGATCCTCAAATCCAGTAATTTAGGTCTCAAAGGTAATTTACAGCCATTATTGGAATTGGAGTCTGGTAGTAATGATCCCATGGCAGTGTTATTAACAATGACTTTGGTTGGAGTTATTAATCAAGGGGAAAATTCTTGGCTTGACTTGGGTATTAACTTAATTTTACAACTTTCTGTGGGAACCTTAGTGGGTTATGGTTCAGGACGCTTGATGAGTTGGACAACCAACCGCTTAGGCTTGACCATTAAAGGCTTATATCCAGTTATTAGTCTAGCACGAGTTTTGTTGACCTATGGGGTTGCCACTGTTTTAAAAGGAAACGGGTTTCTTGCTGTCTATGTGGCTGGTGTAGTATTGGGGAATCGTCAATATGTGTATAAAGAGACTATCCTCGATTTTCATGAGGGAATTTCCTGGTTAATGCAAATTACCATGTTTTTAGTCTTGGGACTTTTGGTCTTTCCGTCACAACTTGTGGCGATCGCACCTATCTCTATTGTTATTTCCCTATTTTTGATGTTGGTTGCTCGTCCTTTGAGTGTCTTTTTGAGTTTAGCTTGGACGAACTATAATAAGTCTGAAAAACTCTTCATTTCTTGGGTGGGACTTAGGGGTTCTGTTCCTATTATTTTGTCCATTGCACCGATTACAGCAGGAATTCCCGATGGGAAGACAATCTTTAATGTGGTCTTCTTTATTGTTTTGATTTCCGTCTCTATTCAGGGCTTTACCTTAGCCTCCACAGCCCGATGGTTGAAACTTGATCAATAAACCCTTCCCGATAACGAGAAGGGTCAACAATTCTGTTATGATTAATTGGGAGAATTAAGCTGCCCACTCGGTGTGGAAAGACTCACCTCTGGGTTTGTCAACACGCTCGTAGGTATGCGCGCCAAAGTAGTCCCGTTGTGCCTGGGTTAAGTTTTGAGGTAGATCAGCACGACGATAGCTATCAAAGTAGTCCAAAGAAGCACTAAAAGCAGGAACAGGAATACCCATTTGATTCGCTAAAATGAGTACCTCACGCCAGGCTTCTTGACGGTCGAGGATGCTTTGTTTAAACTCAGGAGCTAAGAGTAGGTTAGGTAGATCAGGATTATCTACAAATGCCTTCTTAATCTTATCTAAGAAACCGGCACGAATAATACAACCACCTTTCCAAATACGAGCAGATTCGGGTAAGCTGACTTGGTTATTGTAATACTCAGCAGAAGCTTTAGCAATTAAAGCCATTCCTTGAGCATAGGAACACATTTTAGAGCAGTAGAGGGCATCTCTTACCTTGTTAACAAAGGCTTTTTTGTCTCCATCAAAGCTGATGGTAGGGCCAGTTAACTGTTGAGAAGCAGCCTTTCTTTCTTCCTTGTAGGAAGACATCACCCGTGCATTCACTG
>JAAUYB010013597.1_pt1 | contig 10122 bp, 18 predicted proteins | sample 7278071 | NCBI WGS metagenome assembly JAAUYB01 (sample SAMN14350121, study PRJNA611818) | marine sediment metagenome | isolation source: surface marine sediment (1.8m) | place: French Polynesia: Moorea | collected 2018-08 | reverse complement strand
CCTGGCCAGACTAAGATCTGAAGGGGATTCAGAGATTCACCAATAATCCGATTAAAAAATGGGGGGAAATTCCATTTTAAGAAGGACTTTGCACTTTGTTTTTAACTCGTCTGCCCCAAAAACCATAAAAAACAGGGATCAGATGGAAAAATATTTTTGTACAGTCAACACCCTAAAACCGCAATGAAGCCAATATGCCGCAGTGCCTCCCCACACGCTTTGTTCGGGCGTCAACCTCGATAATCCATATTCCATCGCTCTCTCGCCCCCCATACATACACACACAATCGGGCCCACAAAAAAAGGCGCGATAAATCATTCACTTTCTCCCCCCGCCACCAAATAAAACCCTCGCGACAAAGACCAAAAAACAACGCCCGAGTTAGTGAATGGGCACCGGGGGATAAAGAAATGTCCTCGTCTCTTTTGGTTTTTCTGGCGCTGGAATTTGCGACTCTCGCCGGCGGCTCCTGGGATGACGATCCCCCGGCAGCTTCTTCCCTCGAATCCCTTGTGCCCACTTGGTGCGCCCTGGGATGGAAGAGGGTGGCGGTGGTGGCGCCACCACCAGATGGAGGAGGGAAAGGAGCATACTCACAAACAGAGGTACTTTTCACTATATTTTTTTAAAAAAATACAAAATATCATAGCATGATTTTTCTTTATATTTCTTCCATGCAATGCAGTAGAAGGGGGGGGGAATTATTGGTTTGCTCGGGCTTCTGTTGCCACAGTTTGACACTGTAAAAAAGATAGAAAATTAAGTTTTTTATTTAAGCCAATCATTTCAGCTTGCGCGGTTGCTGTCCTCCTCGAGCGGCTCCGACGTGTCCCTCTCCCTCCTGACACCATCGGAGTACAACTCCTCCTTCGACTCTGGCCTCCTCCGGACACAGATGGACTCTGGAGCCCCATACCTGGCCTTTCTTGGAGTTCAGGGGGAGAATATCCTTGAATTTCTTCACTTGAAGTGGAGGCCGATGACGGCGATGGTGGTGGTCAAGGAGGAGGAGGAGGAAAATGAGCTAAAGGCATACTTGGACCGGGAAGTCTGCAACAAAACTTCGGCCATGTTTTTCAAGGCGAGGCTGAAAGAGGTGCGGAAGCGACGAAATATTTGCAGTGTTCTAAAAATTAATGTATTCTTTTCGAACAGATCGGTTCAGCCGCCAACCTCTTCAGAATACAGGTTTCTCTAGGCAAGACCACCGGTATTTCAACATTTTTATACATACAAAAACTCGTTTTCCAGACATTTTCCCAAGAGCCAGGCTTTGTCTCTGACCAGTGGTTCCTCCCTTCCCCCTCTCCCTCCCCAGGGCACTACAAGGAAACATTCGGATTAGTAAAAAAAATATTATACGGATTTTTTGGTATTTTGAAAAATGTGTTAATTCCCAGGGCGGGCACACCGTGTCCAACACCGCCTTGACCTGGAAGCCCTGGCTTGACATCTACGACTGTCAGAGGCCGGACGGGGCAGAGAAGAAGTACACAGGCTGCAGGGGGAGGGGAATACTGGTAAATATAATTCTGATAATGCTGGTAAAAAAACACAAAACAAATTAAGCCACTTCCATATTTATTCCAAAAAGCAACACCTAACTTAACTAGTTTTTTTTTACAAAATTAGCAACGGTACATTTCATAACTTTTTCAAGCAATCAAACCTATTTTCCTAACACATACATTTTTTGAGGAAACACTACACTTAAATGACTAAATGCACTTCAAATGACGTGTTCGAATACATTCAATTTTTACTTCGAACAAGGCCGAGGTGATGAACTCTTTGTCTTCAACGTACAACTTTTCCTGGACGCTTGACGAGCCCGAGCCCGAGACGGGCGGCGGATGGGGGGTCTCGCCGGTGAGGAACGCCACTGAGGAGGACCGGCCGCTGACGCCGGCGGACTACGTGGGGGTGCTGGGAAACACCCTGCAGGGGAAGTACGACGTCGCCCTGTCAACGTGGTAAAACAATCATTTTTTAAAAAAGGGAAATAAAAAGTGTGCTAATTTTCTGCTTTTTTCCCCATTCTTAGGCAGGTGCTTCAGGAACGGGTGCGGATAGCTGATTTCACCGACCCTGTGGTTCAGGTGAGATGTAATTTCAACACCATTGTTCCAAAAAAAGCACCCCTAAATAGAACCCGCGTTGCCTCATCATCAACGCTGCCAACCCCCCTCTCGACCTGACCCTGTTCGTCCGCCCCTTCACCCGAGGGGCATGGGTGGCCGTCCTGCTGTGCCTGTTAGTGCTAGCCCCAATGCTACTCATATTCCCGTGGCCGGCGGAGCTCAGTCAGGTAAAAACTGAAAGAAAAACATTGCATTTAAGAATCTGTTTTGCTGATTTTTTTTTGGCGGAGAAAGAATTGGACGACCGAAAAAAGTGCCTACAAAAGCTGTCTGACGGGCTGCATAATCTATCAAACCTTCAATCAAGTACAGTGTACACAATAGATTTTTTTGTGATATTCATCAGAGCCGCGACCTGCTCTCCCGCCGCATCGTGGTGATCTCCGCCTGGGTGTTCTTCGTCCTGCTGAACGCCTTCTACGGGGGGCGCTGACGATGTTCTTCTCGTCCGCTCCCTCCCTCCCCTTCGAGACGATGGAGGAGGGGCTCAGGAAGCACCCGACGTGGGAGCTCGTCATGCAGGAGGCCACGGAGGCGACGCTGCTGGTGAGGTCGAAAGAGATTGGCCAAAAACTAATCAGCAAAAATTTGTGTGTGTAAAAAACTAAGCTGTGATGCTCCTATATTCTCCAAGTAACATATGAATCCGAATACAGAGAAATCAAACTAAATCGGTATACAGCGAGCAGACCTGTATTCAGTGCAGTGCAAGACCAGGCTCCTAGTTTAGTTTCCTTTATCTTCCCCCCCCCAAAAAATATGGCTGAAGTCTGACAATTTAAATTCCGTAAAAATCCTGCAGGAGCGGGCCAAGTCCGGCGACGCCCTGATCCTCGATTGGCTGTCCCGCGACTCTGCCTCCGGCGGCGGCCTCACCCTCCCCTTCCCCGGCGTCATGTCCACGCTGGAGAAGGGCGGCCACTTCACTGAGGCAGCCGTGGTGGCCTTCGCCTCCGCCTACGGGGAGCTGCCCGAGGAGGAGAGGAGGAGGGTGGCCCCAAGGAGGGTGGGCAGGGAGTACACCAGGCCGGTCTCATTCATTCTGGGGAAGAACTCGCCGGTGCTGCCGGCCATTGACCAGGTGAAACATTGGGAAGTACAACATATGAAGTAGATGGAAAAGGATTGATGGACATGGCAAGGGTGCGAATCACATTTCCCTTCCACTACTTTCTGGTGAAAAATCCTTTTAATAAATGGTCGATGGGTTGTAGGTTTAGCTTAAACTTTCTATGCGGATTTCACATTGACTTATGCACTTCCGAAGACCAACCTCAAAAAGAACATTAAAAACTGGTTTTTTTTTGTTTTTAATTCAGGGCCTCCGTCGCCTCCGGCAGTCCGGCGCCCTTGGCCTCATGTTCGAGCGTCATCGCCTCCGGATCCCCGCCATCGGATCCTCCTCCTCCTCCGAGGAGGAGGGCGAGACCAAGGTCCTTGGCCCCGACCACACTGGGGTCATCTTCATCTGCTTCTCGGCATGTCTGGCGGCGATAGTGGGGTTCCTGGGGCTGGAGCTGGCAGTATGGTGGGTTGTTGACGCTCAAAATCGAGGTGGCTCTTTTACTCATTTTACTCTATCACACGAGAAAAACAAATTTTCGGATATTGAAGCGGGAGTTTTTATGTGCCGTAGATAAATATGCCATTTCTGGCCTTTCCATCCAAGTGTGGCATATATAAAAAGCAAAAAAAACCAATTTTTTTTCTTTACAGGCACCTGCAACACTTCTACCTACGTCGGTGGTCTAAGGTCGCTATCTCTTCCTCCTTCGAAAACGATCAGCACTTCCATCGCCTGGCCTGGGCGCCGCTTAAGAGGGCCACGGGGAAGAGGAGGCTCTCGATGGGTGACTTTGTCAAGGCGGGGGCGGCGGAGGGGTCGCTCTATCCGGCGGCGGTGCAAGGGGAGTAGTCATTACTAGTCAAGCACCTCGTAAAATACGGATTAAAAGTGCTGTCATTATAAATTGTACGTATACAGTACCTAAAATTGCTTTTATACCGTATAAAAAGCCTCAATTTATGTTCGACCGCCCAAGCTACAATACCAATTGTTACCACAAAACACTATCGAAAGCACGATGTGGGATGAAAGGAGAAAATAACCTTTTTTATTGCGAAAACCTTGCTGCCTCTCGTCTAGTAATAACTGTATCGCTGCATTCACTGTATGTCTTGGAGTTGGAAGTCATTTAATTCGGCGTCTTTTTAACGGTGCTGCGTCGGATTCCATTCCTTCTTCTGGGTGCGTCTGGGTGGAAGCTTCTATCGTCGCTTCCGCGATGGGGTTGCGTCGTGCCTTGAAAAGGAAGGGAAGTCGACCGTCGTGAATTCGTTATTAAATGCCGTTTTTCGTTCATTTGAAGAAAACCTTCATTTCTTTCAAGAAAGAGACAAGAACAGACTATGTTTGAAGACCAGCGGCATCATAGGTGCTCAAGTTGAAAAAAGTAGGAAGTCGGAAAAATTTTCCGACTCCCTACTTTTTTCAACTTGAGCACCTATGATGCCGCTGGTCTTCAAACAGAGTCTGCTCTTGTCTCTTTCCTGAAAGAAATGAAGGTTTTCTTCAAATGAACGGAAAACGGCATTTAATAACGAATTCAAGACGGTCGACTTCCTTTCCTTTTCAAGGCACGACGCAACCCCATCGCGGAGGCGACGATAGAAGTTTCCACCCAGACACCCAGAAGAAGGAATGGAATCCGACGCAGCACCGTCAAAAAGACGCCGAATTAAATGACTTCCAATTCCAAGACATACAGTGAATGCAGCGATTGCTTGAAAGTGCGAGGACTGCATTTCCCGTACGCCAAAGAGAACAGTTTTTACTAGACGAGAGACACCAAGGTTTTCGCAATAAAAAAAGGTTATTTTCTCCTTTCATCCCACATCGCGCTTTCGATAGTGTTTTGTGGTAACAATTGGTATTGTAGCCTGGGCGGTCGATTGAGGCTTTTTATATAAAAGCAATTTTAGGTACAGTATACGTACAATTTCTAATTACAGCACTTTTAATCCGTATTTTACGAGGTGCTTGACTACTCCCCTTGCACCGCCGCCGGATAGAGCGACCCCTCCGCCGCCCCCGCCTTGACAAAGTCACCCATCGAGAGCCTCCTCTTCCCCGTGGCCCTATTAAGCGGCGCCAAGGCCAGGCGATGGAAGTGCTGATCGTTTTCGGAGGAGGAAGAGATAGCGACCTTGGACCACCGACGTAGGTAGAAGTGTTGCAGGTGCCTGTAAAGAAACAAAATTGTTTTTTTTTTTGCTTTTTATATATGCCACACTTGGATGGAAAGGCTAGGAATGGCATATTTATCTACAGTACATCTAAAACGCCCGCTTCAATACCCGAAAACTTTTTTTTTCTCGTGTGATACAGTAAAATGGGTAAATCCCTAGATGAACAATTAAGAGCCACTTCGATTTTGAGCGTCAACAACCCACCATACTGCCATCTCCAGCCCCAGGAACCCCACTATCGCCGCCAGACAGGCCGAGAAGCATAGGAAGATGACCCCGGTGTGGTCGGGGCCAAGGACCTTGGTCTCTCCCTCCTCGGAGGAGGAGGATCCGATGGCGGGGATCCGGAGTCTCTGCCGCTCGAACATGAGGCCAAGGGCGCCAGACTGGCGGAGGCGATGAAGGCCCTAAATAAAAAAAAAACCCAGAAGATTGTTAAAAAATATCTTTTTGGGCTGGTATTGCCAAAAGAAAATCTGTATGGAGAAAGCCCGTTTCAGTTGGACGCCTACGTATTAACACAGAACACAGCATTTTGGATTTCCTTCCGGACAATATTTCGAGGAAATTTTGAATTATTCACTGTCATTAAAATTATTTTTTTTTCATTTTTTTCCAGCATTACATTTTGGTTCCCCTTTTTCACCCACCTGGTCAATGGCCGGCAGCACCGGCGAGTTCTTCCCCAGAATGAATGAGACCGGCCTGGTGTACTCCCTGCCCACCCTCCTGGGGGCCACCCTCCTCCTCTCCGCCTCGGGCAGCTCCCCGTAGGCGGAGGCGAAGGCCACCACGGCCGCCTCCGTGAAGTGGCCGCCCTTCTCCAGGGCTGACATCACCCCTGGGAAGGGGAGGGTGAGGCCGCCGCCGGAGGCAGAGTCGCGGGACAGCCAATCCAGGATCAGGGAGTCGCCGGACTTGGCGCGCTCCTGGAGATTGTAGTGGAATTTTTTGCGCCTTGCTGGGAAATAGCTTATTTATAGTTTGTTTAGAAACGAAAGGTAAAGGGAGAGCTTGACTCGAATCTTGAACTGAGTAACTTTGGGATGCAATTTATCTGTGCTTCTTTTCTTTTTTATATTGTAGGATGGCTGAATACGTTTAATTTTGTTCATAAAATATTGCCATTTTTTCAGCCAATTTTTGTTTTTGCTCAATGTCACCAGCAGCGTTGCCTCCGTGTCCTCCTGCATGACCAGCTCCCACGTCGGGTGCCTCCCGAGCCCCTCCTCCATCGTCTCGAAGGGGAGAGAGGGGGCGGAGGAGAAGAACATGGTCAGTGCACCACCGTAGAAGGCGTTCAGGAGGACGAAGAACACCCAGGCGGAGATCACCACGATGCGGCGGGAGAGGAGGTCGCGGCTCTGAAGAATCACAAAAAATCTATTGTGTACTTCACTGTACTTGCAGCCGTAACCCCGTCAGAAAGCAGTTTAGGATTTTGTGAAGGCAGATTCTTGAATGCAATGGATTTTTTTCCTTCAGTTTTACCTGACTGAGCTCCGCCGGCCACGGGAATATGAGTAGCATTGGGGCTAGGACTAACAGGCACAATAGGACAGCCACCCATGCCCCTCGGGTGAAGGGGCGGACGAACAGGGTCAGGTCGAGAGGGGGGTTGGCGGCGTTGATGATGAGGCAACGCGGGTTCTGTTTAGGGGGACTTTTTATTGGAGGAAACAACGGTCTTGAAATTCTATGTCACCTGAACTACGGGGTCGGTGAAATCAGCTATCCGCACCCGTTCCTGAAGCACCTGCCTAAAAAGTGCCGACCAAAAATCACCAACTCATATTCCCCACTATATTTCAAAATTCATTCACTTACCACGTTGATAGCGCCACGTCGTACTTCCCCTGCAGGGTGTTCCCCAGCACCCCCACGTAGTCCCCCGGCGTCAGCGGCCGGTCCTCCTCCATGGCGTTCCTCACCGGCGAGACCCCCCATCCGCCGCCCGTCTCGGGCTCGGGCTCGTCAAGCGTCCAGGAGAAGTTGTAGGTCGAGGAAAGGGAGCTCATCACCTCCGCCTGGTACGAAATGGAATTATGAAAGAAAATTATGGGAAATTTAGCAATGTTTTACCAGTATTCCCCTCCCCCTGCAGCCTGTGTACTTCTTCTCTGCCCCCTCCGGCCCCTGGCAGTCGTAGATGTCAAGCCAGGGCTTCCAGGTCAAGGCGGTGTTGGACACGGTGTGCCCGCCCTGGGAATAAACACAGTTTTCAAAATACCAAGAAATCCGTATAATAATTTCTTTTTACTAATTCGAATGTTTCCTTGTAGTGTCCTGGAGAGGGAGAAGGGGTCCGATGGAACCACTGGTCAGAGACAAAGCCTGGCTCTTGGGAAAATGTCTGCAAAACGAGTTTTTGTATGCATAAAAATATTTAAATACCAGTGGTCATTTTCTAGAAAAACCTGCATTCTGAAGAGGTTGGCGGCAGAACCGGCCTGTTCGAAAAGAATAAATTAATTTTTAGAACACACTGCAAATATTTCGTCATTTCCTCACCTCTTTCAGCCTCGCCTTAAAGAACATGGCCGAAGTTTTGTTGCAAACCTCTTGGTCCAGGAATGCTTTAAGCTCATTTTCCTCCTCCTCCTCCTTGACCACCACCATCGCCGTCATCGGCCTCCACTTCAAATGAAGAAATCTAAGGATATTCTCCTCCTGAACTCCAAGAAAGGCGAGGTATGGGGCCCCAGAGTCCAACTGTGTCCGGAGGAGGCCAGAGTCAAAGGCAGAGTTGTAATCCGATGATGTCATGAGGGAGAGGGACACGCCGGAGCCGCTCGAGGAGGACAGCAACCGCGCAAGCTGAAATGATTGGTTTAAATAAAAACTTAATTTTATATGCTTTTTAACAGTGTCAAACTGTGGCAACAGAAGGCCGAGTAAACAATTAATTTCCCCCCTTTTTAAAATAGCTCTTTCTACTGCAGTGCATTGAAGAAATATAAAGAAAAACAATGCTATGATATTTTGTATCTTTTTAAATAGAGTGAAAAAATACCTCTGTTTTTGAGTATGGTCCTTCCCCTCCTCCATCTGGTGGTGGCGTCACCACCGCCACCCTCTTCCATCCCAGGGCGCACCAGGTGAGCACAAGGGATCCGAGGGAAGAAGCCGCCGGGGGATCGTCATCCCAGGAGCCGCCGGCGCGAGTCACAAATTCCAGCGCCAGAAAAACCAAAAGAGACAAGGACATTTCTTTATTCCCCGCGCCCATTCACTGCGGGCGTTGTTTTTGGTCTTTGTCCGAGGGTTTTATTTGGTGGCGGGGGGAGAAAGTGAATGATTTATCGCGCCTTTTTTTGTGGGCACGCTTGTGTGTGTATGTTGGGCGAGAGAGCGATGGAATATGGATTATCGAGGTTGACGCCCGAACAAAGCGTGGGGAGGCACTGCGGCATATTGGCTTGATTGCGGGTCTAAGGTGTTGACTGCACAAAAAATATTTTTCTATCCCTGTTTTTTTTTGTTTTTTTGGGGCAGCCGAATTAAAAACAAAGTGCAAAGACCTTCTTAAAATTGCATTTTTCTTTCCCGGCTCAATCGGATTATTGGTGAATCTCTGAATCCCCTTCAGATCTTTGTCTGGCCAGGCCTTTGTGTGGCTCTGGCGCTCTTTTATGGATTGAAGAAATTGGTATATGTACTACCTTAGAGAATAGGTTTAATCAAAATATCCTTTTTGCAAACAAATTTTCAGAATTAAATAAGGTTTTTTGCAAGAAAGTTTATGAGCTCCTCCGTATAAAAATATTGTAAGTTTTTATAGAAGCCAGACAGACCATTGTGTCAACACTGATCTCTCAGACAAGTGGCAAAAACATTTAATCGATGGTTGCGGTCTTGGGCACTCTTTGGTAAATATTATCGTGATGGCTGTCATTACTCGCGTGTATGTACCGTATACAGTACAGTAGATCTCGATATAAAAAATACCAATCTTTCTTTCGGGGAGGCAATGGGACAAAAGCGTTACGATTGTACTCTGCCTATCGCGACTTCAAATCAATGTTGTATTGTGTTGTATTAGAGTGTTCGCTTTCATTTGTTTGTTTTCATATGACAATTTCCTGCATTGGAGTAGAAACAATCATAATACGGAGCAAACCCCCACCCCACCCCACCCCACCCCCGTTGTGACGCAAAGTAATTTTAGTCGTTCAATTCCTTTTGTACTATAATACATAGGTTAGACCGAGCAAATAATATTTTTGACGAATAGGTGCATTTGCCAAACCAGCGTCATGCGGGCTTCGTCATTCAGAATATTTTTGTTGGGGAAAGAGAATGGGTACTCAGTGGGAGCTTTTTGTGTCCTCTGTCTGCGAGAATACGTAGAGGAATGATCAAACAAACACTGCAGCCATATGGGTATGACAGCATTGAAAAGGAAAAAAACTGCTGGGAAATTATACCGACAAGGGATAACTCATTCCCGGGGGGAAACAAACCAAGCCAAAAACACGCCACTCACCGAAGGAGATAACAAACAGGCTGTTGCTGTTTTGTGTCAGGAGCTTGCAAAAAAAGCTCTCAGCGGCTCCGCATAAGAGTTGCTTTCCTGGTTTTTTTTTGCTGCAGGAATTTTCCTTGTCCATAAAGAACCCTTCATATTTGGCACTGACACAGTATAAACATCTAACTCGTACTGAAACTGGTGTTTTTAGAAGGGGATGTTAATAATTAATCTCTAAACTAGTGGTGGTTTTAGAGAGTAGT
>JAAUYB010206025.1_pt1 | contig 10124 bp, 14 predicted proteins | sample 7278071 | NCBI WGS metagenome assembly JAAUYB01 (sample SAMN14350121, study PRJNA611818) | marine sediment metagenome | isolation source: surface marine sediment (1.8m) | place: French Polynesia: Moorea | collected 2018-08 | reverse complement strand
CTCTATTTCCGCCAGAGATGACTTTTCCTCGCCCGAGTGATTGTTGATTGACGGGTGTTGCTCCGATCGAGAGATGGTCTGACCAGGATGCCGACGAGAGGACGACTGAGACGAAAAAAGGGGTTTGAGGAAGAGGAAAGGATGGGGGGCAATACGTCCATCGATGGATGGATGGAAAGAATGTCTTCTCGGTCGGTTCCAAAAATGGGCCGAAGCCCCGTCCGCTGCCGTCGCTGTTGAGCCATAACAATAAGAGCAGGAGACACCTTTGCTGCCTCCCTTGTTTATTGGCCTCTAAAAGGGGCAGCAAGAGGAGAAGAGGGAGTTGGCGAGAGAGTTCTTTTTCCTTTATCATCGTCTTCGTCTCCTTCTCTCCATTTGTGCTGCATCCTCCTCTTCCTGGTCCAAAAACCCTTCTAACCCTTCTTCCTTCCTTCCTCCTCCTTCGCAATAAAGCCGGTTGTTACATTTACGATGGTGCCACAAAAAGAGGGGAGGGAGGGAAGCCTTTTACAATCGGCCCCGTGCAACCGGCGGCGGCGGGAGAGCGACAGAAGGCGGTCTCTCCTCTCCTCTGTCCGCCCGACCCTCTCATCCCTTTTTGGCCCCTGCATTACATGTTCATCCCAGAAATGTCATCAGAATGAGGGGAAATAAATACAGAGTCCAGGAAGTGAAAATGGGTCAGGAGGAATGGAATGAGGGAGGGGAAGCAATTGAGCTAAGCTATGACGCCATCACTCTCACTCGATCTCAGTAAAACAGCCGAGTACGATCGCCGCTATGGATCCAGGAGAAATTTTTCTCTTGTTCAAATGTTTATCCGAAGACTCCTTGTCGACTTTTACCATTTTCCAACTCCCATGTTAGCTCAATTGTGTTTGAGCTTTGCGAGACACTTTTTCAAGTCCCTCTTCTTCTCCGAAGGGGGCACAAGCGCGGCAGCCATAAATAACATCATTAAAATTTTGATTACATAATCATCCACTCTTCTTCTTGGCTCTGAGCAAGCGAGAACCCAGCACTCCGTACGTATATATTTCGAGCAGCAGCAACTTCAACTTTTTCCTCTCTCCCCGCCACTCACATGATTTATACACAATTCGTGAGCCCGCCCTTTCTTCCCACTACCACCGCCACCAGCGTTGTTGTTGCTGATGTAGTTGGTGGTGTTGCTGTTCTCTTCTCATCCGATCTGGAAAAAAGAACAGAAAATTCCTCAATGAAGCGCAAAAAAAGTGAGATTTTCCGTCCTTTTGCGCGATACAACAGTCTAGAGTAGAAGACCGTCCGATCCCTGTCTCTGCGGCCGCGCGAGGAGCAAGAATAAAATTCATGACGAGAGGGAGAAGAGACACTTGAGTTGTGTTTCCTTCTACTACGGTTCCTACTGCACGCCTCGCATAAACGTCGGCTTAATGGGGACGTAACTAATTTGTCTTTTCGCCGCTGCGTGAAACGAGGAGAGAAGAGGAGAAGTGAGCTGTTCCTACTACTTTACGTACGGTAGATCCCCCCTCTTATTTCTTCTTGCGTTGGGGTTGGTTTTCGGTCCTTCTTCTTTCTGCCTACCCCCTTCTTTCCTATTGCGTCCTCCTCCTCTTACCCAAAAAAAGTTGGCAGAGCAATTGGAGAAGAAGAAGAAGAAGGGGGGATTTCCTCCGCTGAAAGAGTTGGAAATACGAAAAAGAGCACCGCCGCCGAGAAAGAGGGGAAAGAAGAAGGAGATCTTTCTTTTTCTTTGCTTGCTTCTTCCCTCCTCCCCTCCTACTTCTTTTAGGCTGGCTGCTGCTGCTTCAATTTCCCCCTTCTTCCCCTCTCCTCCTCTCTCTCCACTCTCCTCTTTCGTTCGTTCGTTCGTTCATTTGCGGGCATGGCCCAACGCAATAAATCACTCCCCTCCCCTCCCTTCCTCCTACGGCGGCTGGAGAGAGAGGAGGAGGAGGAGGGTGGGGTGGGGAAGAGGAGGACGACGAAGACGACGTGACTACAGCTCAACGGAGGGAGGGAGGAAGCTCCACCACTCTTCTTCTTTCTCCCCACTCGCAATCCCCCTCCTCCTTTCCTCTCTCCCTTTTGGAGAGCCAGCGACCGAGCTACAGAGGGGAGGGGAACCCAGACAGACACAACAGAGGAGGAGGGGAAAGAGTAGTGGGGTCTTTCTCGCCAGCACATTCCCATATATAAGAGCTGCATGCTATATGTGGTGCTTCTTCGTATTGTACGTTCATATACGCTAGCATGTTCGTTTTGCGTTCGCCACGGAAAATATCTCGGGATCTGACGGGAAAAAGCCCCTCTTTGAACAGCATCCGTCTTCTTTCGACGATGACATCAAAGGCCTCCTCGTCCTTCCTCCCGTCTTTACGTCTCAATCAACTCCTTTTCCTTTCTCGCACCGACGTCGAACAGTACATCTCTGTCCCGCCTTCGCCTTCCCTTCTTCCCCTCTCTTCAATGCAAAAAAGACTTATAGCGCCGCCTTCCTCCGTCTCTCTCCTCCTCCTCTTCCTTCTTCGCCTTTGTGATGGCTCCGACGGCGACGGCGGCGTGAGAGATGTGAGCCCCGCCGACGCCGATCCCCTCCCGCCGTCGTGTGTTCGTGTGTGTGTGTGTGTGAGGAGTGCGTCGTTCCTTCCTTGCTCATCCAACAAGAACGCCGATGTTGGCAAGGAGGGTTTGCCAGGTGCCTCCCTCTTCATCTGAAATGGAAGTAAAATATTGTTTTTAAGCGTGGCTGAAGTATCTGGCAGCCCTGCAGCTCCGTTCGTGCGTTCCTTTCCTCCCCCCACCTCGGATCAAAAGCGCGAGTATGCGCTCGTAAGGGATGTGGGGAAAGAGGAGAACGGGGGAGGGAGGGAGGGTTGGACGTTGGCTCCGTTGGCTGGATGGTTTGGCTCTTGGCTGGCAGATATCCAGACAGATCAAAAGGCGAAAAGAAGTGGAAGAGGGGGAGGGAGGGGAGGGGGATGTATGGGTAGCATTAAAAGGGACGTTTCACTGAGCAGGGAAAAGGGGGGGAAACGAATAGAGAGAGAAAGAGGGGAGGAGGAGAAAAGAAAGGACGAGAGGGGTTTTCGTGGGGTGGGGTCGAATAAAAAGGCGATCATTTCTGCTTCCGCTGCGACGAATTTTCGTCAGAGGAGAAAGCTGGAACTAAGCAAACAGGGGTGAAAAAATAACCACCTACTTTAAGAAAGAGAAATGTGGGCTAAATATTAAACGTCTAGATGATATAACATTCTTTTCTAATCCCTCGCTAATCCTTCAATAAAATCTTCCCTAGAACAAATTTTCTTAGCTACCTTTTATATCTGCTCACACCCACCGAATGCTCTGTTCGGCTTTTGTGGTTTAATCCTAATCCTACCTACCAACCACCCCACCCCTATTTCCAGTCCGTTCCTCTGCCCTCGGGGCTCAAACAACCAAATTCGACGCCAAAATCCGACTTTCGCCAAAGTTATATTGTAAGAACAAAAACCAATACATGCAATTGTGCATCTTTGACTATCAATATTTTCGGCATTCTTTGGGTTGAAGGGCGAAAGTCCCACCTAGCTTTTGTGAAAGAGGCGCCAGAGAGACCGACCGACGACGATGAACGCACATGCAACCTTCTTCCATCTAGCCAACCGTCTCCTCCTCCATCCCCCTTCCCCTCTCGGTCGAGTACAGATCCTCCTCCTCCCTTGCTCCTCCTCCTCGGGAGCCAACCGCTTATTTCTCTCTCCTTTCCGAACAATTCGTTGGTTCCCCCTCCGCTCGACGTTCTCGCCACAACCCGTCATTAGACTAAATTATAGCCTGACCAACAGCAAGCAAAAATCCCCCTCCTCTCTTCTTCGTCTTCCAACCGCGTCTCCTCCTCTTTTCCTTTCTCCGCTCTCTCGCTGTATTAGCGAATAACTCGGTTGAAACAAACGTACACATTATACCATAAGCGCCCCCCCTCTCCCCTCTCTTTTTTTCTCCCCCCACGGATTATTAAGTCATTTTCCCCGCGAGCGTAATATGCACTCTCGCTCTCTTCCCCCTTTCCACTCTCCTCCCTTCGCAGCGTCGTGATGGGAGGAAAGAGGGAGGGAAGAGGGAGAAGGAAGAAAGATTTTCAATGCAGCAAAAGGCAAGGGAGGGAGAAAGGGAGGGGGCGGAATGAGACCACAGAGCAATTTGTGGAGGGGGAAGGGGCGAAAACGAAAAAGGAGGTTTTTGGGAGTCAGCAGAAATTATTATATACGTACTCGCGAGCGACACGGTGCATTTACCGGCCGCGAGCTTGAAAAATTGCCGCTTGCAGGAAGAAGGGATTGGAACGGACGACGAATTACTGCCCTGCCGGCTTGGCCAAGGCATGAAACACCGCCGCGCGGGGGTCCCACCGACCGGGAACGAAGAGGGAGAATTATTATTCCCGCCGGTTGTGTGCATGGGGACCGCCGCCCAAAAAAGAAGACTCGATTGTGGTCCTCTCATTCGTCCTCTCCCTTCTTCCCCTCCCCTCCCTCGCACGCTCATTAAACATTGAGAGCGGAAAGCGCAAAGTCATAATTGGACCAGGGGTGGGATTCGACGAAGAGAGATTATATAAAGGTGGTCTCCTTCTGTGCATGTTTGGACCCTCGTCGAATCCCTCCTCAGAGAGGAAGTAGATGAGACAGGTTGTGAGGTGGGAGACATGTACAGCAGCGAGGCGGGGGTCTGAGGCAGACACTGGGAGGGGATAGACAGACGTAGGTACATGTTTTACAAGTGGAGGGCTCTCTCTCAGGCTATCGTGGCTGGAGGCAGTTGTCCCCCCAGGTCGGTCGGTGGGAAACGGGAGGCAAAAAGACCAATTAGTGGATGAGTGAGGATTGGACATTTTTTTGTGAGGGTCTCTAAATTATGGATAGAGTCCGCACAGTCGTCAGTCCTTTTTCGACAATTTTTCGGCAGCGCATGTGTGGTAGACGATTGCTCTATCCGTTCTTTAATTGACCCTCGTCCCCGCGGAAAAAACACTAACTGGAGAACAGTTAGTGTGTGCTTATTCCCACTCCGAGAGTTTTTTCTTTAAAAAGCTTGACTTTACTAAAACATTAAAGAAACATACCAAGCGTCACTTGAATAGCTCCCTCCATTTCTCGTTTCAATAATAATATCTGTTGTTCTCCCCTCTCTCCACCCCCTTCTTTTTCTTTTCTCCGTGCTATTTTCTTTGTGCGGCTGAAGGCAGAATTGTGTGCGAGTGTGTCCCTCCCATCCCTCCTCTAGTCCCCCCTCCACCCGCTCTCTTTCCGCCTTCCCTCCCTCCTTCCTCCAAGGCTTCTTTCCCCCTTTTCCTCCCCCTTTTCTCCTTCCTCCGAATTCCCCCTCCCTTTTCCCCCTTCGTGAAAATGCTGGTGTATGAGCTGAGAGCACCCAAAACAGAGCCACCAAGGGAGATACTTGAAATGAAACGTAAATATAAGATTATTTTTAATTGCTTTCCAAAACTAATTTCACACACAAAGGAAGCAAACCATGGGGGACGTTATTTTGCACTTTGCATCATTTCAAAACAAATATTACTTTATTTAATGCAACATGAAAGCACACCTGATCACTAATTAGTGAGGGCACATCTCGTGATCTTTCTCCCCGTTTTCGACCTATCCAACGTCCTCCTCCTCTTTTCGCTCCGTGGCCGCCCTGCTTTCTCTCTCCTCCCCCTTTCCTTTTCTCCCTTCTCTCCCCCCTTTCCCCCCATATATCACGAAAAGCTATTAAAACTTCAGCTTTGAATAATGAATAGCGCCATACATCCTGGGGGGAGGGGGGGAGGCACCACCAAGAAGGAAGAAGGGCTGCGCCCAAAGTTTAATACGGCCGGCGATTTATGGCTTGGAATATTGCAACCTTAATCAAAGAATTGGGCGGAGGAGGAGGAGGTTGGAAGATGTTGAGGCATTCTCCCTCCTTCCACTTTCTGGAGACATTTTCCCCCCTTCCTCCCCATGCTCTTTTTCCCTCCTCGCTTTCTCAATCCAATAAGGTTTTAGCCAAAGTGTCGCCTCTCTCCCTTCCCCTCCCTCGATCAATGGCTTCTTTCGCTCCCCATTCGTTCCTCCCTCTCCCCCCTTTTCCTTTCGTTCCGAAAGCTTCTCCCCCCCTCTCCTTTCCCTCTGAGTCACTGCAACTCCTCTCTCCCCTTGGGGCATTCCTGAAACAGTTCGACACACACACTCCGCTCCACTTCTCCATTCCCCCTCCGCCTCATTCCTGCCGCTCCTCTCTCCCGAGTTTCATTTGTGTCTTTTCCGTTTCTTTTTCCCCTTTTGGAAACGAAGACGAAGGAGGCGAAAGAGCTGCAGATGACGACAAAAAGGAAGAGAAATGAAACAGAGAGGAGTGGGGGAGGAGCACTTTCCAGCGATCGGTCCAACGCCTTCTCCTCCCCCTCCTATTTTAACTTTCATGAATTCAGCCCGCGTGCAAGCAGCGGCACCCAAGTTTCCGAAAAAAGAAAACTTTTTAAATTAGAGGAAATTTTCCGGGGGATCAAAAGGAAAATGATGCCAATTTCCCGGTTCGCTCCTCTCCCTCCCCTCTTCGGAAAATGGCTGGTGGGTGGGAGCATTGGCCGCCGCCTTCATCAAAAGCGTATAACGCTTGGAGATCGCGAGAAGGGAAGAGGGAGGGACGGAAGATAAATGTCTTACTTACAAGAATGCTCCCCCTTTTCCCCTTCCCTGGCGATGCCGCCGCCGCCGGCGGGATTGGAATCTCCTCCTCCTTCGCCTCCATCTCGTTCCAAAACCCACTTAACTCCATCTCCATCCCCCCCTTTCCAACCATGCCACCTCCATACCAAGAACGTATGTACCACGTAGTGCGTACTCGCATGAGAGGCTCCTGAGACGATGCCGTGGGTGTGGGGGAATAGTAGAAATTTGCCAACATACAGCAATGTTCAAAGCCTTTTTTGCTGCAACATTTTTTTTTGAAAAAAATACTATAAAACAATGCCATATGTTGCCAGTTTATGTATTGAATTGTTGTTGTACTTTTTTCCTGGCCCAACTCCTTCACGCATATGGGCAAAGGGGAGGGGGGGAGGAGGAAGAGAATAGAAGCCAATCGCCGCTTCGTTCGTCCGTTCGGCGGCGGGGGAGAAAAATGGGAGTCGCTCCTTCCTCGGGGGAACGAAGGAACGGGTGGATTGTTGCAAGAGGCGAGTTGTTGGCTTGAGTTGAGTCGGCCGGTCGGCGGTCGCTCCGACGGTCGGACGCAGATGATGCAGACGCCAGATAAGATGAAGAAATGTTTCATTACAATCTGAGCGGAGAGAGAGAGGGAGGAGGGGGTCCAAGAAGCATTATTTCATCTCCCCGGGACGTGAAAGAAGAAAGATGTAGCATCCTCCTCCTCCTTCGTCCGACCCACCCACCCGCCGCCGACCGAGGAGAGAGAGAGAGAGAGGCGGAACAAGTCTTTTAAGCCCAAGATGCAAAATGATGGCCGCAGCACTCACTCTTCTTCATCTTCTGGCGCAAGAACTCTTATTCCCGTCAGTTCATTTTTCTTCGTTCTCGTCTTTTGCGGGGAGACTGTTAATTTGGGAATGATTTATTGTCCGGGGGGGAGAAGAGGGGAGACGCGATTTTTTTTTAGAAATTGAGTTGTGGCTTCTACGCTTGGGTAAAAGGGTTTCACAATTAACCCTCCGTCTGGGAAAAATGCGATAGAGGCGTCGTTGGCGATAGCAATTGGCATTATTGAGGGTGTCTTTATGGGCCTGTAATTGCCGCCTCGCATAAAGATTAATCAGAAGCGCATTTAAAGATTCATCGCAATGAGACGCTCCTCATTCGATGACCGCTATAGCCAATGCACCAAATTTAGTGCCACGGCCAGTCTTCTAAATTGCTCCAACAATTGGGAAAGCATCTAATATTGAAAGAAACTCGATCCGACTATTTCCTTTCTTTTAGAGGGAATTGCATTGGAGACGTTGATTCTACTTTTTTGTTGGATAGAAAGCTATTAAGAAGACAAAAACAACTCCTCATTATGTAAACTAACCAGAAAACCCAAAAAGATACGCACACCGATATTCCGTACTTAGCAGTGCAGTTTGAAAAGATTTTTGGCTCCGAATCGAGCAAAGATCTGCCAGTCGTATGTGGATCGCGCCCTACTTCTATTCCCCTCTGATACGAAAGAATTGCCCAACTCTTCTGATGCTTCTACCCACGTCCTACGAAGCACACGTATCTAGCATACCGGCACTAGGTTGTAGGTAGGTACCATAGGTGAAAGAGTTTTCGTTCGTTCGGTTTAGTTGGGAGCGGGCGGCGACTGCGGCAGGAGAGGATGAGGATGAGGAGGAGGCTGAGCTGACATGATGTCTTATTTATGGTTCGACGCAAATGAATATGCAGGAGGCGGAGGAGGGAGAGGGGGGAGGAACCAGCGGGGGAGATAGGAAAAGAGGAGGAGGCAAAAAAGAACCATGGGGGAGCGGAGGGGGGAGGAGCGGGAAGCATTCTTCTTCTTCTTCCTTCTCTTCCAAATATTGCGTGCACAGAAGGGGGGAGAGGAGGAAGGGGTTGAACTGAGCTGGGCGGACGGGTTGCTTGCTTGGCGCCTCTTCCCCCCTCTTCTTTCCACCCGCGGCGTTTGTCTTCTTCTTTTCTCTACAAACTCTCTCCCTTCTTCTCCCAGGAGAGGGAAGAAGAAGGAGGTTTTCTTCTTCTTCGTGCGTGCGCTCACTACGACTTCATTTTCTTCTCCCTCCCACCGACAACAACAGCCCCCTCCCCTCACGTTCCCTTTGCTCCAACCGGCGGCGACTGCTGCCGCCGACACTCAAGTTGCTGCAACAAACGCAGCAATGAGTCCTACTATCTCGTTGCCGCCGACAGAATAAGTGCATTGATAAACAGAAAAATATTTTTGCTTGATAAAGTTAGCATATTCTTTTAAAAATTGATCATGGTGTGGGAAGCTGGAAAAGAGAATAAGAATACTTTTTGTGCAATGACTAGGAAAGAAGGCCAAAAGGAACGAAGGCTCTCTTATAATTTCCTAAATGAAGCAACAAACATTTTTAATCTTCTTGGTTGGGTTGCACACCCCTGAAACCTCTCCTTTCTTTCTTTTTCTCCTCCGACATACCCTTCCCCTCCTCCTCCGTCTTTTCCCTCCTCCTCAGAGTCCCTTTCTTCTCTGTGCTTACGAAGGAACCAAGCAGGGGAGGGGAAGGGGGGCGTCTGTCTCTGAAGGAAGGAAGGGATCCCAGCGAGGAAGCAGCCAGCCAGCCCTCCCCCTCCCTTGCAGCCGGGGGAAGAAGCAGTCTGCTCCGTCCTCCCCCTCCTCCTCCGACCAACCAACCAACGGACCAGCCAACCGAGGGACGGAGAGAGGGGGGGGGAGGGGAGGGAGACCATCTATCAGAGGCACCAATAAAATATCCGGCCAAGAACATTTCAAAAGATTTATGGGAGAGGGAGAGGGGAGGGGGACCCTCCCGCCCGCCAGAGAGAAAAGGGAAGAAGGAGCCGCCAGAGCTGCGAGAAAATACATTTTCTGCTGCCTCTTCCCCCCCTTTTTTCGCTCCTCCTCCTCCCACTATCTTTTTTCCTCCTCTGGTACAGTACATACACATGCCGAACGACCAGCGCAGGAGAGGAAAAAAGAGGCGGTAGCAAGCATTATGAGAAGAAGGTTCCGCGGCGGCATTCCCCTCCTCCTCCTCCTCCTCACCTCTTTACGCGGAAGCAAATATTGGGAAAAGACTGCGGAAATGACAGCTAAGAGGCTTGGCAAAGCACAATTGAAGTCAAGTTATTTTCTGCAAGTCGCATGTGCGCAATGATGACTAGTTGCAGAGCCATAATTTTTTTCTCCCACGGAGATGATGGTAAAAAATTCCGACTGACTTTTTGTGCATTTTCCCTCTTCCCTCCCCTCATTTCCTAACCCGGCCCTAATTTATACCCCGCCACATTACGAGGCAATGAAACGCTGATTATGCTTTTCCTCCCTTTCCTCCTCCTCCTTTTTTGACTGCCGCCGACTTCATTGCTCGTTCTCAAATTAGCGTCTGGGAAATTTGAAAGAACAAGAACGGGAGGAAGAAGTGACTTCCTCCCTTCAGG
>JAAUYB010119239.1_pt1 | contig 10125 bp, 6 predicted proteins | sample 7278071 | NCBI WGS metagenome assembly JAAUYB01 (sample SAMN14350121, study PRJNA611818) | marine sediment metagenome | isolation source: surface marine sediment (1.8m) | place: French Polynesia: Moorea | collected 2018-08 | reverse complement strand
GGTGGAGTGCCCGCAAAAAAAATCGTGCCACAGCCACCCTGCGGCGAGGGCTGCAGCCGACACATCTCGTCACGCTGATGCCGCACCCGGCCCTGCCAGCCGGTGGCCTGGCAGGATCGGTATGCATGCAGAAAAATCAAAAATAACAGCATTTTATCGTATTTAGCCCATTAGTATATGTTCTCATCCGACAACTGTCAACCACGCCCCTGCACGCCTGCGGGTCAGATGGTTATTCTTGACACCTATCGGTGATTTCTATATGTTTTCCAATTGGTGAGGTTACGCTATTGAACCATGCGACGCAAAGAGGTGATAAATGGCTGAGCCCGTAGACATTCAACTCTATTTAGACCATGTCAGAGAAGTCGAAATTCTTTATCACCTCAAGGAAGAAGAACTTCAGCGATTTCTTACCGTGTCCGAAGCGGTTCTTTACAGCAAAAGTGAAAAAATCGTCTCCCAGGGTGACAGCGGCAATTTTCTCTACGCCATAGTGACCGGCAAAGCCGATGTGAGTTTCAGAGATCTCAACGATGACGAGATGTTTGTTTCATCCGTCGAACCGGGTGACATGTTCGGGGAAGCCGCCTTTTTTACTTCGGAAACCCGTACCGCCAGCGTAACCTGTGCCGATGAAACCATCGTGTTGCGGATTCACAAGAGTGACCTGCTGCGCTTCATCAAAGACTATCCCAAATCCGGCAATAAAGTACTGATGATGATCATTCTGAGCCTGCTGAAAAAGCTGAAGAAGGCCAACCAGGAGCTGGCCTACGAAAAGCAGTCGGAAATCGACTTCAACTATGCGGATACTTTGATCCAGGACTTCCTCAACGATATCTAAGCCGTTTTTCTTTCTACCGCCGCCAGGTCAGGTCAGGTGGTCCGTTGCGGCCCCCGCTCCCGGGCACGCCTCATCCAGCAAATCACGAATGATGGCCGATAGTTGCTCGAGTTTAAACGGTTTTTGAATAAAACCTTTGCAGCCTTCGTTCAAAATTTCGCGCGCCTGGCCATCTTCACTATAGCCCGTTGCCAGCAGAACTTTGACATCTGGATTGATCGCCTTTAAGCGCCGGTAGGTATCCGCCCCGCTCAAGCCGGGCATGATCATATCCAGAATGACGAGGTCAAACCGGTAGGGGCGTTCTTCATAAAGCTGGATACCCTCCTCACCACTTTCGGCCGTTACCACGACATATCCCAGACGTTTAAGATTATCCCTGCAAATCTGCAGGACGGCACCTTCATCGTCGATCATCAGAATCTGCTCGCTGCCGCGCACGAGGCTCTTGGGCTTGAGTGGATTGCGCGGGTGGACCTTGCCGTTTTTAGCCGGCAGCAGGATCGAAAAACGGCTGCCGTGGCCCTCACGGCTTTGGGCACTGATATGGCCACCGTGATTCTTTATGATCGCATATGCGGTTGCCAGGCCCAGACCTGTGCCGCGCCCCTTGGGTTTAGTTGTGAAAAAGGGATCAAATATCTTCTGCAGGGTTTGCCGGTCCATTCCGCAACCGTTGTCGGTCACGGTGATGGCCACATAGCGGCCGGGGAGCAGCTGTGACGAGCGCCGCAGGGCGTCGTCTTCGGAGAGTGTGACGTTTGCGGTGGTAATCTTCAGAACGCCACCCCGCGGCATGGCATGCCAGGCGTTAATGTAGAGATTGAGCAAAACCTGTTCGATCTGAACGGTGTCGGCCTTGATGGCCCAAACATTCTCGACCAGACGGGTTTTCATGGAAATCTCACGGTGCGTGCGGCCAAACATGCGGTTCTGCTTGCGGATGATCGTATTGATGTCCAGCCGTTTGATCTCGACCGCGCCGCCGTTGACGAAGCCCAGGAGCTGTCGCGTCAGACCGGCACCCGCCTGGACGTGCTGCTCAATTTGCTGGAGCCGGTCCAGATGCGGATGGTCGCCTTCCAGGTCCGTTTGCATCAAGGAAACGTTCCCTTGGATCCCCATCAACAGATTATTGAAATCGTGGGCAATGCCGCCTGACAAATTCCCGATGGCCTCCATTTTGCGGGCATGCAGCAACTGGGTTTCCAGCATTTTGCGATAGCTGATATCGCGCACGACCCCATAGGTGCCGACATAGGCGGGTCTGGCATTGGAGCGGGTATAGATACCCGTGGCATTCAATTCGACCGGGATCATGTCCGTACAGCTTTCCTGCACCGTTCGTTGCGGGCCTGTCTTGAACCGCATTTCGTAGCCCGCCGTGGAACGCAGGCCGGTGCGGCGCTCACGGATATGCCAGCGGACTTTTTCCCTGTCTTCATCAAACAGGATGGCCTGGTAAGGCTGGCCGATCAGATCGGCGATGCGATAGCCGAAGACGCTCTCGGCGGCTTGATTGACAAAGGTGAAACGGCCTCTTGAATCGAGGGTATAGATTAAATCCGGTGATTTCTGGACCAAAAAACGGTAGCGGTTCTCGGAAAGCCGCAGCCTTCGCTGGATGCGTCGATTTTCCCTTTTCAAGCGCTGACGGTCCAAAGCGTTGTGAACGGTTTTCTCCAGCTCCTCGGGATTGAATGGTTTTTTCAAATAGTCGTAGGCGCCGCGTCTAAGTGCTCGCACGGCTGTATCCACGGTGGCATCTCCGGTCATCATGATGATGGCGGCATCGGGCAAACGTTCCAATATGGCGTCCATCAATTGGAAACCATCGAGATCGGGAATGCCAATATCCAACAGGAAGAGGTCATAGGGCTTCTGGTTGAAACCTTCCAGGGCCGTGGTCCCGGAAGTCGTGAACTCAACTTCAAAGCCACGCTGTTTCAGAAGCGATCTCAGGCTGTGACACATGCGATACTCGTCATCCACGATATAGATCGCGGGGCGTTCCTCCATCTTGACCTCCCGAAATGCGGTGCTTGTCGGTATGCCCAATCGGCAACAGAATGACAACGGTTGTGCCTTTCCCATGTTGTGCCTGGAAAAAGACCGTTCCGCGGTGCTGCTCGATGATATCCTTGACGATGGTCAGCCCCAAACCGCCATTCGACAGCTTTTTCGTGCTGACCCCGGGTTTGAAAAGCTGTTTGGGGATTTTACTTGCCAGACCGGGGCCGGTATCGCTGACGGTTACGATGATCTGCCGGCGGCTGCGGTTCTCGGCCACGCGGCGACAGGCCGTTTGAACCCGCAGATTGCCCCCACGCGGCATGGCCTCAACAGCATTTTTAAACAGGTTCAGGAAGACCTGGATCAATGCATTGCAGTCGCCTCGCATTGAAGGCAGGTCCGACGCCAGATGGTATGTCACTTTGACGTTGGCCGGCCGGAATACGGAGGGGCCTAAAAGGCGATCCAGATCGGTGATGATCCGATTGAGATCAACCGGCTCGCGGGGTGGCGATGAGGGCGAACTCCCCGTTTCCTGGCCCAGCCGCTCGATAAGACGTCCGACGCGATCAATTTCCTCCTGGATCAGGCCCAGTTCGGCCTTTTTGGAAGGGCCACGGTCCTCCTCTCCGCCGAGAGCACCCAGATAATTCTTAATAATACCAAGTGGATTATTGACTTCATGGATGACTTTGCGCACAGAATCCTTCAAGATCAAATGATCTTTGGGGGGGCTCGCAGGCGATGGCTCCGGAAGGCGGCTGTCCATAAAGACGCCTGCCTGGGCGGCAAACTCTTCAAGCCGTTCGATCTGGGCCGCCAGGCGGGGAATCTGCACCTCACGGATACCACCGACAATCAGTCCAAGGTAACGGCGATTTCGCTGCAGCGGCACACACAGCATCCCGTCGGAGCCAAGGGCGGCGATGAGTTGTTTGTCAACGATTGTGAGACTGCGTTCGGTGAAATAGCCAAACGAATCCAGGATACGGTTATTGATCAGGGCGAGAGATGGCAGGTTGCTGCCTTCTCGCAGGGGGATTTCCAGACCGGCCGCACTGGCACCGTTTAGGCCATTGTTGGCGACACTGATGCTCAACACCTGCCGCTGGGGATCGAACCTGAAAAAAAGGGCTTTATGTACATCGAACAGGATGTGGAGCCCAATCAGAAACATGCTTCGGGCGGCTTCTTGATCGCGGGCCTTCAACAGGCGGTTCAATAACCCGGGAACCAGTGACATTTCTTCGACTTCGCTGAGCATCGTGCGAACCGGATAAAATTTCTCAAGCCGGTTGAAGACATGGTGATGGGTGAAGTCGGCGGGCATCAATCCCAGAAATTGACAGGCGGATTTAAATTGATTTTCCGCCTGGGGGCGCATGGCGGCGAGCTGCGATGCATCCAGGCGGGGGGAGAGGATCGTCGCCAGGCCCTCTAAATCCTCTGGCGTCGGTTCAGAATGGGTCAATAAATTGGCCGCGTAGAGAATGCGCACAAGGGGCAGACTGTTGAGGATCTCCGACGGGCGTTGATGGTGGAAGCGCACCGCATCCGTGAAAAACGAGGGCAGGTTCAACGTGGCCAGAAAGAGGGCCCCGATATCGGAGTGGGTGGCACCCAGCAGACGCTGCTCCTTTTTCTGGATCTGTCCTGGGTCGGCGCCGTGGTCGAAATAGAACCCGTAGGTTTGCGGAAAATTGGACCACAGCAAGAGCTTGCCGATATCATGCAGCAATCCCACCAGGAACGCTTCTTCCGGATAAGGGTAATCCAAGCGCACCGCAATTTCGCGGGCGAGCGCGGCACAGCGATGCGCATGCTGCCAGAATTGGTTAAATCGGAGGTGGTGCCGTCCCTCCTCGGGGTGTGTCGCCTGCAACATGGCGGCGCACACGGCCATATGCCGAATTGTTTCCAAATCGATCCGAACCAGGATGGATTCAAAATTTTTGGGATCAACGGTGTTGCAGCTTTCAGCGGCCTGAAGGCGAAAAAGGCGGATACAGAAGGCCGGATCCATTTTTACCGCATGGGCCAATTGGCGCGGTGATAATGAAGTATTTTTAGTAATTTCAATTATTTTTAAAAGATAATGGGGAAGACTGGGAAGAGGTACGGACGTATTGACATGATTAAAGATGTGAGGTCGATCCGCCAATCGAAATCACTATACGTCTATGGTTTTAGGATAAATAGAACTTGACTGCAGGCCGCCGGCGATAGTTTTGCTCCTTATTTGCATTCTTCCCTAATATATAAAGAGGGCGGCTGTCAAAAGAAATATCGAATAAGAATAGGGCTTCAGCAAGCCAATCGGTTTTCCGTCTTCAGGACTGGATTTTGACATCAAATACGGTCGAGACTGCGATACTGGATGGCTTCGGCGATGTGGTGGGCGGCGATCTGCGGCTGGTTGGACAGATCGGCGATGGTGCGCGCAATTTTGAGAATACGATTGTAGGCCCGGGCGCTGAGACCGAGTTTCTCAATGGCACTTTCGAGCAGGCGGACCGAATCATGATCGATGGCGCAATGGGCTTTGATCTGCCGGCTGTTCATCTGGGCATTGCTGTGTATGCGGGCCCGCCGGAAGCGTTCCTGCTGGATCTGGCGAGCGGCAGCGACCCGCGTGCGAATGTCCTCCGAGGTTTCCCCCTGGACGGCAGCGGTCAAATCACGAAACGGCACCGCCGGGACGTCGACATGGATATCGATACGATCCAATAAAGGGCCCGACACTTTCGAGCGATACCGCTGGATCTGAGGCAATGAGCAGCGACAGGCATGTTGCGGGTCACCCAGATAGCCGCAGGGGCAGGGGTTCATCGCCGCCACCAGCATAAATGCGGCCGGATAGGTGAGGGTCGAGGCGGCCCGCGCGATGGTGACGCTGCGATCCTCCAGGGGTTGACGCATCACTTCGAGCACATGCTTTTTGAATTCCGGCAGCTCGTCCAGAAACAAGACACCGTTATGGGCCAGACTGACTTCTCCGGGGCGGGGTATATGCCCGCCGCCAATCAACCCGGCATCGGAGATCGTATGATGCGGTGCGCGGAAGGGCCGGTTGACGATCAGGGCCTGCTTGTGACCCAGGAGCCCCACGACACTGTATATCTTGGTGGTTTCGATGGCCTCCTCAAAGCTCAGGGACGGCAGAACAGAGGGCAGTCGGCGGGCGAGCATGGTTTTGCCCGACCCCGGAGGACCGATCATGAGCACGTTGTGGCCGCCGGCGGCGGCCACTTCGAGGGCGCGTTTGGCATGTTCTTGGCCCACCACGTCGAAAAAATTAGCCACGGCAGGGCCAGGGTCTTGGAATAGCGCCCCCCGATCGGTGCGAACCGCATCAAGTTGCGGGCCATCGGTAAAGTGTTCCACCACATGTGCCAGGGTCTCCGCCGGGTAGACCTTGATGCCATCTACAACCGCGGCTTCGTGGGCATTCTCGCGGGGCACGATGATGCTGTCATAGCCGGCTTGTCGGGCTGCCAGTGCCATGGGGAGCGATCCGGCGACAGGCTTGACCCGGCCATCCAGTGAAAGCTCGCCCAGAATCAAATGACGGTTCAGTCTGCTGCCGTCCAGTGCATGCGTTGCCGCCAGAAGGCCGACGGCAATGGGCAGATCGAATCCCGTGCCGTCCTTTTTGATATGGGCCGGCGCCAGATTTACGGTGATACGATCGTCCGGGAAGCGATATCCAGAGTTTTGAATAGCGGCTTTGACCCGTTCGCGGCTTTCCTTGACCGCGGTTTCGGGCAGACCGACAGTTGTAAAGGCGGGAAGTCCCGCGGCGATATCCACCTCGACTTCAACAATATAGGCATCAATGCCAATAACAGCGCTACATAAAATTCGGGCTAGCAAAGCAACTCCTGGGAACATTCGAATGATGAGAGCCGGCGCGATTCTCTCGGCCGACCCGCCAGCGACGGCCCTGGCATGCAGGATGTTTTCCTGTGGGCCGACAGGTCGGAAACCGCATTTGCGCAGGAGGGGGAATCCATGTTATGCCCTCCCGCCGGTGCGGCCTTCAAAACCAGGTTCTTCGCATTTTATTTGCTTGCGTACCTTTGGATGAAACCGCCGGTTATGCCAAAGGGGCCCCGCCCCGGCTTGAGGAAATCGTGCGCGGAAAGATGAAAGGCGCATCGATGGGCCGTGGTGAAAATTCCTGGGCAACTGTTTGCAAATGAGGACACCTGTGGTATGAAAGAAACACATTTTAACCGCTCACGTGAAGATTCGAGCAGATATAAAACCAACTGCAAATGGCAGGCGCCGCCTAGCGGACCGGAGGCAAATCGTTATCACTGCTTGCATTCGGGAGGCCTTTCTAACGAATTGGTTGGCACCAAGTGATCACGGGTGGCCGCAAATTCGACGAACTTGCAACCTTAAGGGGGCCAATGCTTAATCCATACAGACAACGAACAGTGGCGCATGCGATTACATGCAGCGGTATCGGCGTTCATTCCGGTGAAAAGGTGAATCTGACGATCCGACCGGCGCGTGAAAATCACGGCATCCGTTTTGTAAGAACCGACTTACCGAACGCCCCCGTTATTGCAGCCCTTTTCAATCAAGTTGTCGACACCAGCCTGGCGACGGTGCTTGGCGCCGGCGGTTCTATTATTTCCACCATCGAACACCTCATGGCCGCTTTTTCCGGTTTGGCCATCGATAACGTACGGGTGGAGCTGGATGCCTATGAAATGCCCATAATGGATGGGAGTGCCCGCCCGTTTTTTGAACGGCTTCAAAAAGCCGGCATTGAGGAGCAATCCGCCCGAAAACACTTTTTTGTTATCAAGGATCCGGTGGAGTTGGACGATGGCGATCGGTTTGTTGGGGCTTATCCTGCGCCTTCGCAGAAGTTCACCTGCACGTTATCCTATAATCATCCCCTTATCCGCAATCAGTCTATAACGATTGATCTCAATGAGCAAGTTTTCGCTGAGCAGGTTTGTGCGGCAAGGACTTTCGGTTTTCTGCAAGATGTCGAAAAGATGAAACGCTTCGGATTGGGCCGCGGCGGTTCACTCGAGAATGTCGTCGTAATCGACGATACGGGTATCGTCAATCCCGAAGGTTTACGCTTCGAAGATGAATTTGTGCGCCATAAAGTACTCGATTGCATCGGTGATTTTTCTCTTCTGGGGATGCCGATCCTTGGGCATATCGTGACGCATAAATCGGGGCACGCATTCAATCTTGCGTTCCTGGACAAACTGTTCAATTCGAAAGATGCATGGTTTACATCCACACGGCCCGCCTATCCGGTCTCATCTCCTGCCAATATCCAGGAAGCACTCGCCATCTAAGATGGTCTATCATTATGATCCAAGACGTATGCTGGCTTTACTTGCTGGGGTTGTCTTTCTATTAGCGGCACCCGCGGCGGCTCAGGAAGCCCGCCTTAAAAATATAACCCTTTCCAGCACAGATGATCGCATGGTGGTATCCATGCGTGTCGAAGGGGCCTTTACACCGGAAATACTGGCGTCTATACAGAAAGGGGTAAAAGCGGATTTTATCTTCCGGCTCCGGATGTACCGTGATCGCCGAATGTGGATGGATGAAAAACTCTTCGCCGTCAACCTGACCCATTCCTTGCTATTCGACCCGGCCCGACAAGCATATGTGGTTCATCGTTCCTGGGCCCAGCCACCATCGATGGAGACACGATCGTTGGCGCACGCGCAGGCGTTAATGACGCAGATTGAAAGGTTCGATATTCTGCCCCTGGATCAAATGCAGAGAGGTGAAGGCTATGAACTGCGCGCCAAGGTCGAGCTTTCCCGGGTCACCCTGCCGTTCTATCTGCGCTATGTCTTTTATTTTGTCTCCTTCTGGGATTTTGAAACCGAGTGGCACTCGGTCTTTTTTGTATACTGATTGGCGGGATTAAAAGTTTCGTATGGATATGAAGCAAAGCACTTCAAAACTCTTCCGGGCCCCAAACCCCGCCAATGAGCTTCGTCGGCGCAGGCGGGAAATCATCCTCATCCCCTGTATTCTGGCGCTTGTTGGTTTACTGACGTTTCTAGAGACGCAGCTGATCCAGTTTGGCGCCGATATCCCCATTTCCAACACCATCCTGATGTTTACTCTCTTAAACATCAATTTGTTGTTGCTCATTCTTCTCATTTTTCTTGTATTTCGCAATCTGGTCAAACTTTTGTACGATCGCCGCCGCCGCTCTATCGGAGCCAATCTGCGAACCCGTTTGGTGATAACCTTTGTGGCGCTGACCTTGCTGCCCACGACGGTGTTGTTTGTTTTTTCGATCAATTTCATCTCCGCCAGCTTGGAATTCTGGTTCAACGCCCCGGTTGAAAAGGCCCTGCAGGGATCGTCTGATATCGGCCAACGCAGTTATGAGCGGCTGGAAAGCGACAGCCGCGCGCTCATCAAACGAATTGCCGCGCAGTTCACGGCCGATCGGGTGGGGTCACGGAACAACCCTCAATTTGTAAAGGACTATCTCCAAAACTTACAGCAACAGCACGACCTGGCCGCGCTGGAGATTTACACGCCAGGCCTCAAACGTGCGGCGCTGGTCCAATCGCCGCGCATGCAGGAAAGGCCTTTGGGCCTGATCGATGTCAACCAGTTGCCGTCCCCTGCGGGCATTACGTCGATTAGGACAGCCATGGAAACGGTTCCCAACGGTGAGTTGGTCCGTGCGTTTGTCAAACTGCCTCCCGCCGCCGGATCCCGGTATAAGGATGCTTACATCGGCTTGGCAAAACGGGTGCCGGCCGCGCTAACAGCGGATATACGTGCAATTTCGAAAAGCATCGATGAATTTCATCAGATCAAGCTGCTGAAGAAACCCATTCAGACAACGTACTACATGTACTGGTCGATCGTGGCCTTGCTGGTCATGTTCTGTGCGATCTGGTTCGGCTTTTATCTGGCCAAAAGCATGACCATTCCATTGATGGAATTGGCCGAGGGGACGCGACGCGTGGCCAATGGTGATTTGACCGTCCATCTTGATCTAAGTGCCGGGGATGAAATCGGCGTGCTGGTGAACTCGTTCAACAAAATGACCCACGACCTGCGCTTAAGCCGAGAGCAGTTGGAGTTATCGGCCGAGATGCTGCGCCAGCGTAACACGGAGATAGAGGCCCGTCGCCGCTACATGGAAATTGTTCTAAAAAACATCTCGGCCGGCGTTATATCGCTCGACGCCACCGGCGTCATTTTGACAATGAATACCTCGGCGGAAAAAATGCTTTCGCTCGATGCCG
>JAAUYB010075352.1_pt1 | contig 10141 bp, 14 predicted proteins | sample 7278071 | NCBI WGS metagenome assembly JAAUYB01 (sample SAMN14350121, study PRJNA611818) | marine sediment metagenome | isolation source: surface marine sediment (1.8m) | place: French Polynesia: Moorea | collected 2018-08 | reverse complement strand
GGGGAGAAGGAGGAGGCGCTGCTGCCATCATCCAACCAACCAGCCTCGTTCACAGGATATCCTGCTCGATCCTTGAATGAAGGTTTAATTGAAAAAAGCTCTCTATCTGCGCCAAAAACACCGCTGCGACGAGCCAGGACCAAAGCTGCGCTGCAGCAAGAGATTTTCTACAGTTCTCCCTCATGAATCCCCCAGTGTGACTGACTGCTTCAGTCTTAATCTGGGCAGGCGATAAAAGGAAGTCAAGATTTTTTGTCACGGTAGTGCCGCCTTCTCCTAGCTCCGCCCTGAGCCTGCGCGGCCATAAAAAAAAGATATTTGATAATGAGAAGTCCGTTTTGTCCGTGTACATGCAGAGCTGAGCAGAGAACTGCTACGTACATACATACGCTTCCTTCCTTGGGTGTGACTAACGACCCTTTTCAATTGTCTCTCTCCCTCCTCTGGCACTTCCTCCCCCTTCTTCCTCTTCGATCCATCTCCTCCCTCCTTTGGTGCCGAGAATGTGGAAACCGCGTCCTTGTCTTGCACTTCACATCTCTTCTGCTTCTGTGTGTGGTCCGGAAGACTGATCTGGATGACCGCCAAAAAGAAAAGGAAGAAAGGAGGAATTGGAGGCACCGGGTCAGTCGCGAATCTTTTCCGTTTGAAGTCCGAAAAAGTGGTGGCTCACACTCCGAGGGTGAGGTGAGGTACCGTAACAAATTAAATTGAAATCTATTCTTTTCGGTTTGATGTCAAGTCTAGTCTTCCATTCAGGTCAATGAATTTTCGTGTTCTGCATGTACAGGTGTAAAATGCACATTGACGCTGCAAGGGTTCCTTTGAAAATTCAAGTGAACTTGCATCCTCGACATCTCCCGACTCACTTTCCTTCCACCCCACAAGAACCTCCAAAGTCTGAAAACCACCACCACGCGCCGCTCGCATTCCACAGTTGCAAGGGTGAGGCGCAACCACGCGGGGCTAATGCGAATGTTGATGATGCCAGGGGGCCGGGAGGGCGATGTCAGGAATCCGGAGGAGGGCAAAAGTTTTCTGCTCACTTCACTGCCACCAGCTGGTATCGCAGAAGGAAGCAGAGAAGCAAAGAGGCGATGCTTATCGCTACCCATTCTCTCTTGCATACACAGGAACCATTTCCTGGGCTCCCTTTTAAAAAAGCCCACACATTCTCCCAATGTTTCAGTCTTCCTAATTGGTTGGACCCCTTAGGGGACGGATCAGGCCTTTTGGCTACCCCCAAGAAATGTGGCATCATATGTTTCCTATCTCGATTCTTTCCATGAGTGGAAACACACATTTCTCATTCTGGGTGGCATCCGGACGGGATGGAAGGCGTTGATAACATAATTTTGCCGAAAATGGGCCGCAATCGCCTCGTAGCAGTGCCGGCGTCATCTCTTTGTTCCCTCTACTCCACCTCCATCTGTGGACAAATTCCATTGCGTGCCATCCACTGTTGACTACTACACCTTGGTTTCTCCCGTTTCTTCAGCGAACACAGAGAGCATCATGCATGGTGGTCCGCCCTCAATTAGAGAAAGGGGGGGAGAAGATTTCCCCTCCTCCTCCTGTGATGCTGCCTTTGGTTCCGTTGTTCCATTCTGTTTCCTTCTTTCTCTGTCTGCGAGGAGACCACACCACCAAGGTTGTGGGCGCAGCGGGATGACGACAGAAATTACTTCTTTTGCTGCAGCGTCTCTCCCTCCCTTGGATAACTCATTAGAGGAGATGAAATTGAACTATTTTATAAGGGAAACTGCACTTTTCGACTTTGGTCATTTCTTTCGAGGACGGATCGAGGGACCCCGGGGAAACATCTCTCTTTCCCACAGTTGTCACTAGAGGGAGGAGGAAGGAGATACCTTTTTACAGCGCCTCCTTAAACGTTTATGACTGAAGTGGGACGGAGAGGCGGAGGGAGAGGTGGTAAAATCTGGCTTTTTTCCACGGACTATTGCCGGAGTAGAGAGGAGCCGGAGGAGGGGGACTGTGTGTCCTCTTAATTACGGCGGGAAGGGGGCGACAAAAACAGAGCAACTTACCGGCGGACGGCCTGTCAGAGTATCTGGTGCAGAAGATCCAAGCCGGCAGCTTCGGCGAAGGCGAGGAGGGAGCCTTGTCCTCTTGGTCTTTCCCTGGTGATGCCGAGGAAGACAGATCGACTGGTTCCTCCTCGTCATCTTCCTTCTCCTCGTCGTCCTCGTCCTTCTCTCCCAGGATGTCCCTAATCATGAAGGCCTTTTTCCGCCGCCTCTTCCTCTGGTGGTCATCGGCGGCGGTACCTTCCCCCGAGACATTCGCAACACTGTCAGTACCCTCAACTTTCATAGTTTTTGGTGTAGGATAATTTTCTAGTCCCCCAAGGCTATAAGGAGGGATTTTTCTTTCCGATCACCAAAGCGCCAATTTTCTTCACGCGCAGTTTTTATATTTGCTCGCTTTCCAAGTATGGTGTGGCAGTTCTTTAGCGGTTCGCCACCGGCGGCAATAAATTTCAGAATTGTCAACACGCACTCTCCTGCCTCTGCTGGTGGAGGCGCGCCTAATTCGCCATGTCGCTTTCGGCGGAGCGGGATGATGACAAAACGCTTCCTCCCACCGTGTTTTTCCGCACTTTTGTCCAGGCAATTACTCAGACACGGTTTACCAAAAAAGGAGGAAACCTCGCAAAAAAATTGCTCCCCTCTCCCCCTTTTCTCTCTCGGTTTTCACTCGGCCGTTTTCTGTTGGACACGCAACTGTAAAAAGAGAAGGGGGGGGGAGAAGTGGTCAGGAGGGCTAGATTGCATGGATGGGCGCATTTTTGCTTCCAGAAAAAAGAGAAGGAAAGGGGGAAAAGAAGAGCGCTCCTCCTCCTCCTCCTTTTCGCCTTAACTTTACCTGAGCATGAACCAACTTCATGAGCATGTCGGTGTGTGTAGACCTAAGTAGCAGCAGGCGACGACAACTCCTTCTCCCATTTTCGGCGGCTTCGCTTCGCGGTGGGTCCCTCTGTTCTCTCCCCGCGAGCCTTCCTCTGTCCGTCTCCTCCTCCTCTCTCCGAAAGATCAAGTCAAGAATAAAGAAGCCATTAAAATCGAGGAAGGAACCTAGTTGTCACGCCTCAAATGAAGGCTTCTTCCATACGTGCTGGGCTCGCTTCCTCCTTCCGGTTTTGGAACGCTTCCAATTAGTCAGATTGGGATTTTTCTTCTTAGTCATCGTCTTCGCCTTCGCTTACTTTTCCTTGGGTTTGCCTTCCAGTGTTCAGTACTTCCTCTCTGCACAATATCTGCTAAGTTGGGGTGCGTGGAAGCCACCTGGTAAAATCTTGTTGAACTGAAGACGCCTTCCTCTAATTCCCTAAGAGGCATTCACAGAAAAGTGTGGCAAGATTTGGGCAATTTAATTTCCTCTTTTCCCCTTTGTTGTTGCCTGGCTGCCAAGTTGGTTTTTCATTCGTACGTGCAGCTTTTGGCGTTTCATTCAACTAGACTGTTCGAATGAGGTCGACTCCGACTCGCAAAATACCTTTGCCAATTACTGACTCTTCCTCCCTCTCCTTCCTTCTCCCCTTTCAAAGAGAAAAAGAAGGGTTTGGGGAGGAGAAAGAGAGAGATTATGCAAAGGAGCCCTGGGGAGGAGAGTAGGGGGAAGGGGGAGCACTGCCAAACCAAAGAGCCTTCTCTCCTCTCTGTCTCCTTTCTTTCAAGCAACCCTAATTGAAGTCCCCTCCTCCCTCCTCTTCAGCATGCCTCATAGCTTAAAAGCAGCAGCAGCAGCAGCTCTTGGGCAATAGCCACAGCCTCAGCAGGGCAAAGTTTCCCCTATAGCAGCCCAGCGCAGACAAATGGTCTTGTCACTCTTGATTGAAAGGCCTTCCTCGCAATAATTGGATTCGGGAAGAGGAGGGAAGGAGGAATCTTCTTTCCAAGTCAGCCCAGGCGCCGCCTTCCTGACTTGGATTCACCGTAGAATTTGCAAAAATTAAATTAAAAACTAAACCTCCCACTCATTAGCGAAAAGGACTACCAGGATCCATTCGCCTTTGTTCTTGTAAGTTGGCGAATCTCTCCGCCCCATCCTCGGAGCCTCCGACCAAACCCCCGGCGCAAGTCCCCAAATACCTTTCTTGGCCGGGGAGGAGAGAGGGAAGACCCAACCGCTGCTCTCTCTTTCCACCCTAGTCCGTTGCTGGTTTGCTGGTCTGCGTTCAAGATGAGAGAGCCGGCCGAAAATTTCTTCTTCTCTCGAAATAATGGGTCACACAACTCACTTAGTAGCAGTACAGTCAAGGAACATTAAACATTTTATTTTCTAAGTCGCTCATAATTCACCCTCTTTACTAATTTTTTCTCTACTTATACTTTCTGGTGCTTGTAGCTCTTGCCCCCCTGGAAGCTGCAGCTTCCAATAATTGCGCTAAAAACATTCACTCTTGGTTTTTTCCAAGGAAATTCACCAGGTGGGCCCCACACCACAGGTAAGCACAAAAGAAGTGGGGGGAGTTGCCTTTTACTTTTTGGCTTTGTGATGAGGGCCCCTTAGCTGCCAGGGCAGGCAGTGAGAAAGGAGGAGGAGGAGGAGGAAAAGGGCTTCATGCTTTAAGCAGATTGAGCAATTCGCTGTGGAGGAGGAGGAGGAGGGCCTGTTGAGCGGGGAGAGGGGGGAGGAGGAGGCGAGGCATAAAAACGGCGGCGACGGGCGACAGAGACATCACAGCAAAGTAAGAGGGGTGGGGGTTATGAGAATGGAGAGGAAATGTTGGTTTTTTTCCTTTCCTTTTTTTCTAGGAAATCAGAGCGAGTGTGTACAACGCACTCGGCGTCGGTTAACGACGGGAGGACGAAGAGGAGGATGGAGCGGCGGCGGCGGAGGAGGAGGACGATAATAAGTTGGAATGTGCTAAGGATGTGAATGGGGTGGAGGAGCGAGAAGAAGAGAGTCATTTTCGTATTGTGTGGTCTCCGGATTCCATTCTCTTTAGGAGGGAGGGAGGGGGAGCAGGAGAAAGAAGCGGGATATCTTCTCACTCAAACACACACTCGCTCAGTGTCGCCCTCCCGCCGTACGCACTACTGTACGTACACACGTTTAAGTGCATTCTTCCTTTTCTGGACCGTTTTTTCCCCTCGCTGGAGGAAAACAACAACAACTGCTGCCAGATTCGGCGACAGCGCAAATTGGATGGCAAAAAAAGAGAGAACGGTTACGGTCGAAGCCGCAGCAAGGTGGTTATTGACTTCTTGTTGGGCTGCATGAAAAATAACGACGTCAAACCTGGCGGGAAAAGGGGAGGGAGGGAAGGAGGAGAGGCGAAGTTACCAAACCCACCAGCACACAAAGTCTCTCTCTCTCTCTTTTCGAATCGGGAACGAACGACCCACTCAATTCCGAGCGCCGCCGCCGCCGCTTGGTTCCACTCTGCTTTGCAACCAAAACCAAGCAGCACGCAAACCACCGACCACGGCAACTGCTGCCGAAATAGCAATTTGTTTTTTCTTCTTCTTTCACCTTCCTTCCCGCTGCCAAGTCAATCATCCTACGAGCAATTGGAGAGACTGGCAGTAACAGAAACAAAAGTGCGGTGGAAATTTGATACAGCTTCAAAACATCTACAGCAAAAGAGGCAAACTTTCGCGGCTGCAATTCGGGAGATCGTCAGGTGTCTCTTTGCTCAGATCTAAGACTGAGGAGTGTCGCGTTTGGCACCTGCGCTTCCTCTCTCTCTGAGCAACGAGGGATGAGGAGGAAGGGGTGTCATCTTTCACAAACTCCCGAAAAGGGGGAGACAGATTTGTCTCTGTCGAACGAAAAGATGCCGAAGCCTCTCTTAATGAGGATAGGAGCTTTCTTTTCCCCTCTGTTCCTTAAGAAAAATCGTGCCCCTTTTCGCTCTCTTGGGCTCTGGGGGGAGAGAAAGATAATTAGTCGGGCAGGCGAAAAGAGAGAAAGGGGAAGAAGGAGAAGAGGGGGCCAATTTCTCTCCTTCCTCCTCCTCCTCTTTTTTCTCCGACCGGGTGTGTATAGTACCACTGGCACTGACTGTTCAGTTCTGTTTCACCTCAAGGCGACGCCCCAGTTTCCAACTCTCCTCCTTTCCGAGAAGAGCCATCATCATGCGAGCTCACGATCCAATCACCTTCCTCTCTCCCCCTTCCCCTCTCTCTCCTTCCTCCTCCCTCTCCGCAAACTCAAACAGCGCTAGATCATTTTCTCCTCCCTTTTCCCCTTCCCCCCTCCTCTCTTTTTCTCGCATTCGATACATAACGGCGGCGGAGGAAGAGGAGGAGGAGGGGAAAGGAGCTCCTCCGCCGGAGTGGCTCGAATGGCGTTCTCGCGTTACCTGGAAAAGAGAAGAGAAAAGGAGGGGAAGAAGATTGCTTCAGGTGAAAATGGCTCTTCCTCCCGATGGCCCTTTGTCTCGTTTAGAAGGGGGGAGGGATATTGGCACAATGCGATATCACGCGAGGGAGGAGGAAGCGAGAACATTCTTCCTTCTCCTCCTTCGTCGTTTTGCCTCATTTTCGTGCCTGTGGTTCGGGGGAGGGGAGAAGATCGAACGTGCAGATGAACAATGCAAACACGCCCTCGCTCTTTTCTCCTCCTCCTCTCCAAACCACCTGAATGTTTTTTCCTTCTTCGCGGCCATCCAATCCGCGGAGGAGGAGGAGGAAGGCCATTCCGCCGGCGGAGGAGGGAAATGGTTTCTTTTCACCCCAGGAAAACTGCCTGAGAAATTCGGCATTAGCATAAGCGAGCGGGCGGCATAGCTGGTGCTGGGTGAGGGGAAGAGAGGTTGAAATGGAGGAGGAAGAGGAGGAGAGAAATGGATGGAGGAGAAAGGAGAGAATGAGCCCGAATTCCTGTTTTTCCGCGCGGAGAAGAAACGCTCGTTTCCCAAAAACCTACGCCCTCCCTCCCTCTTCCCCCTAACTGAATGCACCGAGATATGGCAAAAAGGGGGGGAAAGATTTCGATCGACGCCCGGACGGTCCGATCTGATTTTTTTGCTCTGGCACTGCTTACGACATTTTGTACATGCAGTACTAAATATCTCGTCTTCTTCTGCACGAGACTCCCAGCCCCAGTGTTTTGTATATCTGTCGCTTGTTTCTTCACGTGGAAATTGTTTCTAGTGCGTGAGCACCGTTTGAACAAGAGAGGAAGACGCGAGAAAAAAAAGACAAGCGTGTTTTTCATTTCCCGTGAAAAAAAGAATCAAAACTACCCACGCACTTTAAAATAAGCTGGGAGTTTTCTCCTCCCTCTCTCCTTCTTCTTGTCATCTTGATGTCATTTTTGACTCCCACCCACCACCTTTCCTCCTCCTCCTTTTCCTCCTCCTCCCACTTTGCCAAATTTTCTAGCACAGTCATCCGCTCTTCATTTGAAAACGAGGAGGAAGAGGGGATAGCTAGCTCTCCTTTTTGGGGGAGGAGATGAGGAGGGCAATTAAAATCCCAGCTTGATTTATAGAATTGCCTTCGTCGCTCCTTCAGCTCTTCTAGGCTCCCTTCTAAAAGTTTGGCGACGACGTGCGAAAAAAAACCCTGCTGCCAAAGTGTTTTCATTTTTGATGCAACTAACATTTATTTATTACCGTCATCAATAAACAATCTGAAAGGGAGCAATAAGCCTACAATGCAATCACAGAGACGCGTTACGCGACTTTTTTTAGGCGGTGGATTCAAATTTCAACCTAGCAAAAACGAATTCGGCGAGTTGACTAGAGAAGAGCCATTGGAGTCGAGGGCTTCAGAGTCCTTTCACAGGTTCGGGTATTCATCCTCGTCCACCGGGATGGTGGAGTGGTTGTAGAGCCCCTGCGCCGCCAGCATCTGCGCCAGCTCACCCTTGCTGCCCGACGTCTTCTTGATCTTGGCCCTCTTGTTCTGGAACCATATCTTGATCTGGTTCTCGTTTAGCCCCAGGTCTGTGGCCAGGGTGCGCCGCCGCTCCTCCGTCAGGTATCTGGGGAAAGGAAGGGACATTGGCCAAATTCGAAAAGGAACTGGAATATTTTCAGCTTTTCCTCACCTGTTCTCTTCGAACTCCCTCCTGAGCCTCCCGAGCTGGTCCGCGTTGAACGCGGTCCTCGGCCTCTTGTCCTTTGGCACCGACTTGTCCACCGGCGCTCGCGGCTCCTTCTTCACCTTCCTCAGACGGGGACCTTTTAAAAAGTAGAAATTCGAAATTATTTCTCTGGATACGTCTTTATGTTTCTCCGCCGCCCCGGAAAAAAAAGGTAGGCGGGGATGGCGCCGGAATGCAATCGACTTGTCAAAGCAGAAGTGGGGAATCCGGATCGTGATTGACAGGCAGCCGCCGCCTTCACAGTTGACAAAATATTCGTGGCATTTATTCATCTGACTTCAAATAAAAGACTCTCTCGGAGAGTGACAACTTCTTGCGCCCTCTTTTCTCAATCAAGGAGTAACGGGGGCGGGGCATTGATGGCGGTGGGGGCGTGGAAAGAGTTGTTGCTGGAATGCCCATAAAATGCCAGATCGGCAAAAATTGAGTCTTCGTTAGGAAAAACTCCAAGAATGCCGACTTCCCGAGAAAGACAGAGTTAATTTTTTTTACAAAACAAGATAGTGTTAAACTTGTTTAAATATATTTATTTCCTGAACAAGTCTTTGGGATCCAAGCAATTTGTGAAAGACTTATGAAGCCTCACATGGGCCTGTCAATAAATAAACAAACAAACAAACAAATTTATTTTGCAAAATTGTACTTACCACTTGAGGGCCTGTCGGAGTATCTGGTGCAAAAGACCCATGCTGGCCATAGCTGCCCATTGGGGCCACGCACCATGCCGGGTGGACAGTCGCCGTCCTTTCCCTTGTCTCCTCCTCCGCCTTCCTTGCTGCCGTCGGCTTCACCGTTTTTGGACGAGAGGTCAACTGGCTTGCCCGAGGCGGAGGAGGCGGAGGGGGAGGGCAAGGAACGCTTGCCATTGTTGTTGTTGCTTGTGCCCCCTCCTTCCGATCCGTTGCTCAGGGGAGACTCGACCTGCTCTCGCTTAATTGAATCCTGCCCAAGGAGGGTGAGGCCGGGAGATGGGGAGGAAGGGGACGGGGAGGACGAGGAAGGAGCGGGAGGATGAGGATGGGCGGCTGCCGCGGCGAAGGCGGGGGAGGGTGGGACGACGGGGAGGCCGCCGATTCTGGGCTGGGGATGGTGAAAATTGGGTTTGCCCAGGTGGAATAAGTTAGGGGCTCCTCCTACAGCTCCAACTGGAGGTGGCGGGCCTTCGCCTGCTGCGGCCGCCGCCACGGCCGCCGCCACAGCCGCGTTCTTCTGGGCCGTTGCCACCGCCGCGGCGGCCGCGGCCACTCGATGCAGAAACAGGCTCTGTCCGAATGAGGGCTGCAGAATGTTGTCTATGGAAAAGGGAAGCGGCGGCACTGGCGGCGCTGGTCTTTGGTGTAGTTGTTGCTGTTGTTGCTGCTGCTGTTGCTGCTGCTCGTGTGGGCTTCTTTCCCTCGGTGGCGGGCTGCCGTCGCCGACGCTGCTACCGCTGGTGCTGTGTCCGCCATTGCCGCCTCCCAGTCCTCCGACCATTGGCAAAGGGTTTGAATTGGGCAAGAACGGCTGGAAGAGCCGAATGGACGCAGGGGGTGAGAAGGCCGAGGTCTTTGGACATGGTTCCTCTTTTGGCTCCGGCGGAGGCGGAGGAGAAAACGAGGGCTGGGAGGGTGGAGATTTGACTTCCGAAGAGGAAGGGTCCGCAGAATGGCTTTCGTGAGTTTCGTCTTTATGCAATGCTTCATTATCCCCTTCTTCCTGCTTCACCGCTGGTTCTGGTTCCAAGTCTTTCTCCTCCGCATTTTTACCGCCACTGGAAGAACAGATCTCTCCGTCTTCAGAGCCCACCTTTTCAATCTTGACGGGTTCTCCCTCCCTCTTATCCTCTGACAAGAGTCTATCCACTTCCATCGCTGACAATAGACCACGACCAAATTGAAGACACTAAATCACCATGGCAGCAAGTAAGGTATTGCCAATTTTTCAAGTCTTCCCTTAAAATCGGAAGTAGCAGTTGCCCGATGCAAGCCTTTTCGCAGACTGACTGGTGGACCCAGTGGTGGGCCTCCTCCTTCTCGCCCTTCCGAGCGGGAGCCGCGCTTATGTGGAAGTGGTGATGTCG
>JAAUYB010186945.1_pt1 | contig 10142 bp, 11 predicted proteins | sample 7278071 | NCBI WGS metagenome assembly JAAUYB01 (sample SAMN14350121, study PRJNA611818) | marine sediment metagenome | isolation source: surface marine sediment (1.8m) | place: French Polynesia: Moorea | collected 2018-08 | reverse complement strand
TTGAAGCGGGCCCAGATCAGCTGGCTTTGCGAAGCGGTGAAATAGGCCTCTTTCGCGCGGCGGTCCTGTTCGCTTTGCGGATTAGGGGTTGTGTCAGTCATGGATGTGCGCCTTGGTTTCGGATCGCTGGCGCGATCCGGCCGGCTGGGAGTCGTCCCTGGTTGCGCCATTGGTCCGAGGGACCAATGGACGACGCCCCCAGACCCCCGGAATACTTATAGCCAGATGAAGGAGCCGGGGTCGCTTGGTTGGGCAAGGAGGAGGGTGCGTTCATTGGGTCAGCCTCCCACCACGGATTTGCGGATCCGCGGGTCGATCAGGGCCAGCGCGATGTCGGTGAGGAAGTTGATGGTGACGATCGAGGCGGTCAAGAGGAAGATGATCGCGCCCGCGAGCTGTTGGTCGTTGGAGCGGGCCAGCGCCTCGAGCAGCAGCGCGCCGGCTTCGGTGAGGGTCAGGATCAGGGCGACGATGGGCAGTTCGTTGAAGACCCGGTTGAGGTCGAAGCCGAGCGAGTTGACGATCGGCCCGAGCGCGTGGCGGGCGGGGTAGCGCCAAAGGAGCCGCCGGCCGTAGAGCCCGCGGGCCCGGGCGGCGGTGACGTAGAGCTTGTCGTTTTCATCGAGCATCAGCGCGCGCACGGTCTGCAGCGCGAACGCCGTGGCCGACCAGCCGAGGATGAAGACCGGCAGCCAAGCCCTTGACAGAAAGTCCTTTATGCGATCCCAGGACCAGGCGGCGTCGCGAAATTCGTTGCTGAAGAGCCCGGTCAGCGAATCGCCGAACAGCACCGTCGAGATCAGCATGATGATCAATGCGAGCAGGAAGTTCGGCATCGCCAGGCCGAGATACGAGATGAAGCGCAGCGACCCGTTCAGGACCGCCGAATTCGACGAGGCCGATATGATGCCGACGGGGATTGCGATCAGGTAGGCCACGAACAGGGCTGTCAGACATATCCCCAGCGATATCAAGAACTTGTCGCCCAAAAGATCGTTGATGTTGAGCCGTAGGATACAGCTGTCGCCGAATTCTCCGCGGAAGAGGACGTTGCCGACCCAGGACCCCCAGCGGACCAGAAACGGGCGGTCGAGGCCCAGGCGGCGTTCCTCGGCCTCGATATCCTCGACCGAGATTGACTGGCCTTGGGTGTTCTTGAACGCCAGATAGCGCTCGGCGCAGGTGCCGGGCACCAGTTCCATCAGCGTGAAGACGATCAGCGACACCAACAGCAGGGTGAAGACCGCCATGCCGGCGCGGATCGCCGCGAATTGCAGGAACTGGACCATCACCCATCCCTAGACCATCGCCCCGATTTGACGGCAGGGGCTTGGCGTCAGTCAAGAAAAACCCCGGGCGGAGGCGCCGCCCGGGGCCGGTTTTCTAGCCGGTCGCCCGCGACCCGATCACTCGTCGAGCCACCACTGCGCCGCCCGGTAGGGGTAGGTGCGGTAGTATTCGTAGGACCAGGTCTGGAACTCGGGCACGTTCTTCAGCGCGTTGCGGTGATAGACCGGGGCCGGGGCGACGACGGTGCCGAGAAACAGCATCTCGTCGACCATCTTCTGCGCCAGCCACAGACCAGCCGTGGCCTGCGCGTCCGAGCCCGGCTGCGCCGACTGGAACTCGATCGCCTTCTGGCGCATCTCGTCCACCCAGGCCGGCGGCTCGACGCCCGAGGCGCCGCCCGAGTCGATAAATTCGGCCCAGAGCATGCCGGTGCGCAGGTCGAAATAGCCGTCGAAGGGCGGCTCCCAATAGGTCGCGTCGCCGAGGTGGATCGCTACCGGCTGGCCCTTGAGCCACATCAGCACGTCGAGCTGGTTCGACGACTGCGCCGAGCGGTATTCGTCGGGCGTGACCTCTTTCACCGTGGTCTGGATGCCGACATCGGCCCAGTCCTGGCCCATCAGTTCCACCACCTCGCCGGCGATTCCTTGGGTGGCGAATTGCAGGTTCAGCACGATGGGATCACCGTTCGGCAGCTCGCGGAAGCCGTCGCCGTTGGTGTCCATCATGCCGAGCGCGTCGAGCATCTGATTGGCCATCGCCGGGTCGTGGTCCAGATAGGCCTGCTCCAGCGCTTCCGGCACGAAATCGGGCCGCGGGCTGAAACCGGTATATTGCACCGGACGGCCCTGGCCGAAGAACGCGACCTCGTTCATCTGGTCACGGTTCATCGCCAAGGACATCGCGCGGCGGAAGTCCACGTTGCCGAAGACCTCACGCTTGGCCATGTCCTCGGACGTGACGTTGAAGGCCACCGTGTAGCTGGCGATCTGCGGCTTGAGCTGCACCGAATAGTCGCCTTCGGCCTGCTTTTCGAGCAGGAGCGGCGCCGAGGCCAGCGTCAGGGACTGCGACTTGTAGTCGGCCTCGCCGTTTACCAGCTTCAGGATCCGTACCTCGTTGTCGTTGGCGTAAAGCTCGTCCTGGCGGCTGATATAGGGCAGCTGCTGGCCGGTCGTGTCCACCATGTGGAAATAGGGGTTGGCGACCAGCTTGCGGCCCTCGGTGGTGTCGCTGACATAGATGTGGCTTTCCAGCGTCGGCTGGGTGCCCTTGGGCAGGCAGTCGATCTTGTCGGGCTGCGACAGCATCGGCGAGGGCGTGTCGGTCCAGTCCGAATTGCCGTAATACGCGCTGACGGCCGCGATGCCGCTTTCGAACCCGCACTCGGCCGCCAGCGCATCGGCGCCGGGGTTGATGTCGGGGTGGTACTGGCCGAGGAAATGCACCGGCTGGAACGCCTGGGCATAGCTGGTGGCGAAATGGGCCAGAAGGCCGGGCTTCGGCGCCGGCAAGTTGAAGACGACGGTCTCGTCGTCCGGCGCGTCGACGGTCATCCGCTCGCCCGCGACCAGCACGTAGGATTTGGGCTTCTCGATGATCTTGGGGTCGAGCGCGAGGTTGTCGTACCAGAACTTGACGTCGGCCGAGGTGAAGGGCGCGCCGTCCGACCATTTGTGGCCTTTGCGCAGCTTGAACGTCAGCTGGGTAAAATCGTCGTTCCAGGTCCAGGACCTGGCGATGTTCGGCACGATGGTCTGCAGGTCGTCGGCATAGCGCACCAGGTTCACGTGGCGGGTCGACAGGAAGTCCGAGGTGCCGGCCTCGGTGGCGTTCGACAGCGCGTGCAGCGTGCCGCCGTATTGTCCGACCGACGCATAGGGCACCACGACCAGCGGCTCCTCGGGGATCCGCTCGGCGAGCGGAGGCAGGTCCGGATTGCCCTTGATCTCGGCGTTCAGCGCGTCGGCTTCGGGGTTGCCGGAAAACGCCATGCTGCAGCCGGCGGCGGCTTCGAACTCGGCCAGCTCGTATTGCTGCGGAAATTCCCCCATGGCGACGTCGCCCATGTCGGCGACGGTGGTCGCCGGGCAGGACGCATGCGCCGCCGTCGTCAGCAGGAGCGTGGCCCCCGCGGTCAAAAGAACATGTCTCATTAGAGTCCCCGTTGGATCGTTGGTTCCGTTGAACAGCAAAACCCTAGGGGCATGAAAGTGATGTGACAACGTTGGAGTTATCCACAGGCACGCGGTGCGCGACGCCCTCAGGTAGAACGCCTTGTGGGTCTATTGAGCCTCTGGGATCGGCGCGGCGGGTGGTAGGCCCGGAGGGACTCGAACCCCCAACCAAAGCGTTATGAGCGCTCTGCTCTAACCAATTGAGCTACAGGCCCGCCTTGCGCCGTTGGTAGGCGGGGGAAGGCCCACGGTCAACCGTGGGCGCGCGCCGCGAGGTCTGCGGCCGAACAGGTGCTCAATGCCAATAGGGCGCGCGCCAGCCGGCGGCCTTGGCTTCTGCCTCGGTGCAGAACCAGTGCTCGCCGTCGTCGGTGTCGATTATGGTGCGGTGATACCACGGCGACCAGGGCGCGTGATAGATCTTGCCGTGCCGCGAGATATTGCCCTTGATCGGGCAGCCATCCGGCGCGGTGTCCTCGGCTGCGGCCCAGCGTTCGGAGCGGTAGTCCCAGGCGGGCTGAGCCGGGCCGGACCAGATGCCGAGCCCCTTGGCCTTCGCGGTGGCGCCCTCGGCGAGGTAGCTGTCGGAGAACTTCTCGAACGGCCAGGCCAGCCCCTTGTCGACCATCGATTTGCCGATATCGACGCCACCCGCGTAGCACGTCGCGATCACCCGGCCGTAAGCATCGGTCGTGTGCGCCTCGCAGTCGAGCTTACCCGCCTCGACGAGCCCCGCCAGCGCCTCCGTCGCAGCCGTGCCGCAGTCCCAGTTGCCGCAGCGCTGGCCATGTTCCGGCGCGTCGATGCCCTCGATTCGGATCACGATCCCGTCCACCTCCAGCGTGTCGCCATCGATCACCTTTGGATCGGCGGCGGCGGTCGTGGCGAACAGAAAAAGCAGCACGCTCAACCGAAACATTTTTCCAACCCCCGGGCGCGACAATAGCAAATTCCGGGTCGCATGGACAGGGCGCGTGCCGTCCGGTAACCGGGACCGCGACTGCAGGAGGCGCGGATGACGGATCGCAGGAACGGCCTGAGCTATGCCGAGGCGGGCGTCGACATCGATGCCGGCAATGCGCTGGTCGATCGGATCAAACCCGCCGCCGCGGCGACATCGCGGCCCGGGGTGATGGCCGGGCTCGGCGGGTTCGGCGGGCTTTTTGACCTGAAGGCCGCGGGCTACGACGACCCGGTGCTGGTGGCCGCGACCGACGGCGTCGGCACCAAGCTTAGGATCGCCATCGACACTGGATTTGTGGACACGATCGGCATCGACCTGGTGGCGATGTGCGTCAACGACCTGGTCTGCCAGGGCGCAGAACCGTTGTTTTTCCTCGACTATTTCGCGACCGGCAGGCTGGACGTCGAGGCCGCCGCGCGCATCGTCGAAGGCATCGCCGCGGGCTGCCACACCGCGGGCTGCGCGCTGATCGGCGGCGAGACGGCAGAGATGCCGGGGATGTATGCCGCCGGTGATTTCGATCTTGCGGGATTTGCGGTGGGCGCGATGGAGCGGGGCAGGGCGCTGCCCGCGGGCGTGCGGGCGGGTGACGTGCTGCTGGGTCTGGCCTCGTCGGGCGTGCATTCCAACGGCTATTCGCTGGTGCGCCGGATTGTCGAGGTGGCGGGTCTCAGCTGGGACGAACCGGCGCCCTTCGCCGATGCGGCCCTGGGCGCGGCCTTGCTGGAGCCGACCCGGCTCTACGTAGCGCCGGCGCTCGCGGCGCTCCGGGCGGGCGGGGTGCACGGGCTGGCGCATATAACCGGCGGCGGACTGACCGAGAACTTGCCGCGGGTGATGCCCGACGGGTTGACCGCCCGCGTGGATCTGAACGGGTGGACCTTGCCGGGTGTGTTTCAATGGCTCGCCGGGCAGGGAGGTTTGCACGAGGCGGAGCTTCTGAAGACCTTCAATGCAGGGATCGGCATGGTGCTGGTCGTCGCCGAGGACCGTGCGGGGCCGCTGGCCGACCTGCTTGTGGATCTCGGCGAGACGGTCCACCAGATCGGTACCGTCGAAGCAGGCGACACAATGCGGTATTCCGGCGCCCTGTTGTGACCAAGCGCGTGGCGATCCTGATTTCGGGCGGCGGGTCGAACATGGTCCGGCTGGTCGAGGATATGAAGCAGCCCGGCCATCCCGCCACGCCGGTCCTGGTCCTGTCGAACGACCCCGCGGCTGGGGGCCTTGCCAAAGCCGCCTCGCTAGGGGTGCCGACGGCGATCGTCGATCACCGCGCGTATGGCCGCGACCGGGCGGGATTCGAGGCCGGCCTGATCCGCCACCTCGACGCTGCAGCCCCCGACTTCCTGTGCCTGGCCGGCTTCATGCGCATCCTGACTGGCGCATTTGTCGAGCGATATCAGGACCGTATGCTCAACATCCACCCCTCGCTATTGCCCAAGTACAAAGGTCTCGACACCCATGCCCGCGCCCTGGCCTCGGGCGAGACCGAACACGGCTGCACCGTGCATCTGGTCACGCCCGCGCTCGACGACGGCCCGATCCTGGGCCAGGCGCGGGTGCCGGTGCGGCCCGGCGACACGCCCGACACGCTCGCCGCGCGCGTGCTGGAGATGGAGCATCAGCTCTATCCAGCCGTTCTGCGCCGGTTTGCCGTCCAAGACCGCAGACCGGTCCGCCTTGGCTGAGACTTCCCTTCCCCGACGATTGTGAATATCAGGGACGCCAGCGGGGCGCGAACAACAAAACGAGCGGCATGATCACGATCACCACGACCGACGCCCTGGACGCCTTTTGCGCCCGCGCCGCCGCGCACCCCTACGTAACCGTCGACACCGAATTCCTTCGCGAGCGGACCTATTACTCGAAACTCTGCCTGGTGCAATTGGCGTTCCCCGGCGGCGGCGTCGACGACGCGGTGCTGGTTGATCCGCTGGTCGACGGGCTGTCGCTCGACCCGCTTTATGCGCTGTTTCGCAACACGGACGTGGTCAAGGTGTTCCACGCCGCCCGCCAGGACTTGGAGATCTTCTATATCGAGGGCGGGGTGATCCCGGCGCCGCTGTTCGACACGCAAGTGGCCGCCATGGTCTGCGGCTTCGGCGAACAGGTGGGCTACGAGACGCTGGTGCGCCGGATTGCCAAGAAGCCGCTCGACAAGACCTCGCGCTTCACCGATTGGTCTCGGAGGCCATTGACCGAGGCGCAAAAGACCTATGCGCTGGCCGATGTGACCCATTTGCGGGTGATCTACGAGCATTTAGCGGCCGAGCTGAAGAAGTCCGGCCGCACCAAGTGGGTCGAAGAAGAGCTGCAAGTGCTGTCGGACCCGGCGACCTATGTGGTGCAACCCGAGGAAGCCTGGAAGCGGATCAAGACACGCACGAATTCCGGTCGGTTTCTGGCGGTGGTGCGCGAGCTCGCACGGTTCCGCGAAGGCTATGCCCAATCCAGAAACGTCCCGCGCAACCGGGTGTTCAAGGACGATGCATTGCTGGAACTTGCTTCGACGAAACCCGCGACGCGCGAGGATTTGGGGCGCTCTCGCTTGCTTCTGCGCGAGGCGCGGCGGGGTGAGATCGCAGATGGTATCCTGAGTTCCGTCAAAGCAGGGCTGAAGGTTCCAAACGACGCGCTGCCCAAAGGCAACGGCAAGCCGGCCACGCTTCAAGTCAACCCTGCGCTCGCCGACATGCTGCGAGTTCTGTTGAAGGCGAAGGCCGAGAATGCTGGGGTGGCGCAAAAACTGATCGCCACGACTGCCGATCTCGATGCGATCGCCGCGGGCAGTCGCGATGGCATGGCTCTGAAGGGATGGCGGCGGGACGTGTTTGGCGAGGATGCCTTGCGTCTTTGTTCGGGTCAGGTGGGACTCGCCGTCCGGGGCGACAAGGTCGACGTGTTCGAGCTTTAGCGGCGCACGGCCAACGCGTTCGCCGAACCGCTGACACGGATCTGCCGCACGCCCTGAAGCGTCTGTTCTGAAACGAAACGGCCAACCAAAACCTCGCGCGACTGTGGCGTGCCGACGCGGGTGCGGACGAACGGTGCGCTGATCCGAAACTGGTAGCTCAGCACGCCGTCCTGCGGCGCTTCAGCGTTCAGCGGCACCAGATCACCGTCGAAGAAACCTTGCCGGTTCGGCAGCCCGGTCGCCCGGATGATGGCGCCGCTCGGCACCTGTTCGACCTGCAGCGAAGTGATTTGAGCGATCAGCGGGCGTGGATCGGCGTTGGGGTTGGTTGCGACGACTGTGGCCTGCTCGCTGCGGCCGAACCAATTGAACGGGTTGAACCGAGACTCGGCGACACGAGAGCATGCTGCAACGGTCGTCACAAGCATCAGCGCCACAATCAGCCTGCCCAACATCGCCGCCCCCGTCCCTCTTTGCCCATCGGGTTACTCGAAAGTGCGAGATTTGAAAAGCCCGTGGCGGCCGGACTGGACCTTCGCAGCGGCTCGGCTTACCTCACCGTGCAAACGCGCAGGAGACATCGATGGCCAGTGCCGAATTCGAAGAGATCGCCGACACGTTCGAGTTCCTCGACGATTGGGAGGACCGGTATCGTCACGTGATCGATATGGGCAAAGCGATGGAGCCACTGGAAGAGGCGCTGCGCGTGCCCGCGACCAAGGTCACGGGTTGTGCCAGCCAGGTCTGGATCGTGCCAGAGGTCGAGGGGCAGGGCCGGGCGGCGGTGTTTCGGTTTCGGGGCGACAGCGACGCAATGATCGTCCGCGGGCTGATTGCGATTCTGAGAGCGCTCTATTCCGGGCTGCGGGTCGACGAGGTGTTGACCGTCGATGCGCCGGCGGAATTGGCGCGGCTGGGGCTGCACGACCACCTGTCCTCGCAGCGCTCGAACGGGTTGCGCGCCATGGTCGAGCGGATCCGCGGCCTCGCCCGGCAGGCGGTTGCCGCCTAACCGCTCACCCATTGGCGGAGTGTGGTCGCCAGATCGCCGTAGCCGGTAAAACGACGCTCGTAGGCCAGCCCCAGCCGGTCGGCGCAATCCTGCGCCTTGGCATCGAGCGTGGGGTCGTCGGTTTGCGCCTGGTAGACCAGGGTGGCGTAATTGCCGAAATACATCTCGCGCAGCTCGGGGTGGCGGTCGAGACCCAGCGGTTTCCAGACGAAGGCGTCGAATTGCCGGACCAGGAAATCGGTCAGATAGAATGCGTCGATCTGGTCTGAACTTCGGGTCGCAAAAGCCTGGTTTCCTTCAAAAAAGCTATAGCAATGCGGGCCCTCCACCAGGTCGATCCCAAGCTCGCCGCAAAGCGCGGCCAACCGGCCCCCGGTGCCGCAGTCGGCATAGACGACGAAGATCTTCGCATAGCCCTCGCGGTGCTTGTCCACCGCGGCGCGGACCGCGTCGGGGATGCGGTTGGGGTGGTTGTGCAGGATCGCGGGCAGGCACATCAGGTCCATGTGGTGCCACCCGTTCGCTTCGATCAGTGCCAGGATTTCGCGGGCGAGCGCGCCGCAGGCGAGAAGCAGGATGCGCCCCGTGCCCGCCGGCGACAGCCCCGCCTCGGTCAGCGCGGCGTCGTCGAGCGTCATTTCAGCCGGACGGCGGTGCCGTAGACCAGGACTTCGCTGGCGCCTTGTTGGATCGTCGAGGTCTGCATCCGCGTCGCGACCACGGCGTTGGCGCCGAGCTGCCAGGCCTCGTCGATCATCCGGTCAATGGCCTGCTCGCGCGACCCGGCTAGAAGCGAGGCATATTCCCGCACCTCGCCGCCGACCAGGTTGCGCAGGCTCGCGACGATGTCGGTGCCCAGATGCTTGGCCCGCACCGTCGAGCCGCGCACCAGGCCCAACGCCACCTCGATCTCGCGGCCCGGCACGGTGTCGCTGGTCACGACCAGGATGTCACTTTTCGATACGATCATAATGGTCGTCCTCGGCGCTTTTGACCCGGTCGGCGATCACCCGCCAGACCACGTAGGCGACCAGCGCGGCGGGGATGAAGGCCAGCCCCGCGCCTGGCACCTCGAAGGCGGCGAAGGCCAGCGCGGCGAGCCAGACCGTAAGACCGGCGGCAGCAACCACGATCACCAAGATCAAGACGAATTTGTCGAGCGGCATCGGCATCTCCTTTCCCGCCCAATATAGGCGCCCGGGGTCCGGCTCAGAAGGCTTCGCCACCAGATAGTAGAGCTTCGCCGGACAAAGGCCTGAAATCGCGCCGATTATCCGGCGGGGCCTAGCCCGCCGCCATCTGATTGTGCTTGCGCGCGACGAACTCCTTGGCGGTCTCCACCGCCACCGCGGCGTCGCGGCAATAGGCGTCGGCCCCGATCGCCTTGCCGAATTCCTCGTTCAGCGGCGCGCCACCCACCAGCACGATATAGTCGTCGCGGATGCCCATCTCGACCATCGTGTCGATCACCACCTTCATATACGGCATGGTCGTGGTCAGCAGCGCCGACATGCCCAGGATGTCGGCGTCTTCCTTCTTGATCGCCTCGATGTAGTTCTCGACCGGGTTGTTGATGCCGAGGTCCACGACTTCGAACCCTGCGCCCTCCATCATCATGCCGACAAGGTTCTTGCCGATGTCGTGGATGTCGCCCTTGACCGTGCCGATGACCATCTTGCCCATCTTGGGCGCGCCGGTTTCCGCCAAGAGCGGACGCAGGATGCCCATGCCGGCCTTCATGGAGTTGGCGGCCAGCAGCACCTCGGGCACGAAGAGGATGCC
>JAAUYB010209122.1_pt1 | contig 10143 bp, 4 predicted proteins | sample 7278071 | NCBI WGS metagenome assembly JAAUYB01 (sample SAMN14350121, study PRJNA611818) | marine sediment metagenome | isolation source: surface marine sediment (1.8m) | place: French Polynesia: Moorea | collected 2018-08 | reverse complement strand
GTTCAAGCCCTCTCAGACGGGAGCAGTAGGTAGGAATCGAATAGAATCTTAATAGCGACTATTGTACCGGATAGACTTGGAGGATCTATCAGGGAGACGGTGTAGTTGTCGCTTCCCCTCTCCAATCCAACGTAGGCGAGCGAACTTGGATTAAGTATAATTGTTAGAAGAGTTGTAAAGAGAGTTAGGATACGAGGCATTGCCTAGTTCTTGGAGACAATTCCGAAGACGATTCTACCGAAAAATTATAGTGGCTAGCACGACGTATAATTCCGTGTTGGTTGCTCTCCCACCAGGTAGCAGGAAGGTATTGAGATCAGCCTCTTTTCTGCCTGCCCAAACCCCCCCCATTAGTCAACACTAACACCTGGTGCCCCGGGCACAAACAAAACCAATAATTTTTGCAGCAATCACCATCTTACGCTGTAAAACAGTGGATTTTGATCCTACCGGAAATCCACCCGTGGTATGCAAATAGATAAACTAATCGCGATAGGTCTAGCACAACTTCTTCTTTTCTCTATCTTCTATCCCCTCTATCATTTCTTTTACCCTGCTTTGGAAACTTCTCAAACCCCAAGTACCGTTTCTTCCACCGAAATTGTAACAGCAACAGTGTTTATAACGCGTCCAGCACGGTTATACTCACCAGCAACTTATAGCACTTGGATCCCGGTATATCGCCGAACTTTGACAAGTCCGTCGACCGAACCGACACCAAGTTCAGCCGAAACACCCTACTTTCAACCATCACCCAGACCTTCTATTAGGCCACCAACTACTTACATCAATTGGAACCTAATACACCCTTGGAATCAACGGGAAGAGTTTGCTGAAGAACAATTTCCTGAGACATGGTCTTAGTCTGTTGTTCCCTTAGCATCGTAATCTTCTTTCTTTTCTACTTCATCTTAGTTGTCTTGTACACACTGTACAACACTTCCGTTGAAGAACACCCCTTTCCTTTTCTTCCAAATTTGACCGAAACCTTCTTTTCTCTATCCCAACAATGACCCCTTTCACTTTCACCACCGTTTACCTTCTTCTTGTCAATCTTATTTTCACCGTCCTTACCTTCGTCTATCTTTGCTATATCCCTTCTTTCCCTTGCTGCTTGACCGACGCATCAGTTCTATCTACCACCACCACCACACCTAATCCTTTTCTGAATCAAAACGTAACCAACATTCTTGACTAAGTTCTCTCATCCTGTGGAACTTTATTGGGACCTATTACATATCGTGATTGGCCTCACGGTAATAGATAGTACCTCTCTAAACCAGACCATTGACAATAAGGAATTGTCTTTGGACGTACCACTCCAATACCGCAGTATCTCCCTACAATCAAACTCTTTAAGACAGTCTTCTGTAGCGACAGCAGTCTGAGCAAAACTTCTTTTTTGGACGGGGGGAAGGTGTCTGAAGGTCTTTACAGACACAGTTGGCACAATAGTAACTTACCTTTAAGTTACTACCAACAGGACAACGAAAGAGATCGCTCTTTCTTCCAGATCTCGACAGTCTTGATCATCGGAGAGTAACAAGTACAAAGTGGAGTTTAGAAGCAAGCGTGTCCAGTAGAGGAGCGTAGGAGCAATTCGAAGCTTTGTATTGTGAACCGTAGAGTCTTCACCCCAAGGTCTAGAAAACCCAGCCAAATTAGAGTGAGCTTGAGGAAATCAGGTATAATACACTGAGCCAGCGAGCGAGTCCACAAAGTAGGCATAGACACGTGCAGCAGAGGCCCTGACAAAGGTATTCGGGACAGAACCTGCGTTTACCATAGTCCTGTAGACAGGGGCGCCGTAGTGCTGAAGTGAGACTAAGCCGAAAGTTAGGAACGTCAGTTCGAAAGAGTGCCATTACGTGTGAGTCCTGGTCGAAGATCACCGTAACGGTTGGGCAGTGTATAGTGCAGGGAGTGACGCCTGATAGAAACAAGCAGCAAGATTGTACCCGCAAGGATCTAGACGTACCTTTAGTGCCCTAGATTAAGTTTAGCTAGTGGACCCTGTTGGACTTAGCCACCAACATTCCCCTAAATCGTTAGAAGCGTTAGGAAAACTAGGCAAACACAAAGTAATTTCCAGAACATATCTATCATCTTTCAGGTTAGGAATTAGTAAAACCATTTTGGAACTCATTTGACACCGTTAGAATCAAAATTTTGGTAGCTTAAGACACATCCTAGTGAAAAATCTGAGAAACTGTTATCCTAGACACGTTGAACCACCACTCACCAACGGTTAGATCGTCTCAAAGGAAAACAGGAACGGAGGAAGCATATCTACTTTAGTAGAAGAGCGATACGCTAGTTTCCCGAAGTAAACATTGAAACGGATCAGAGACTTTCGTTACTCCAAAATATCTCACCCTTTCATAGACTAGTAACTAGAGATTGAATCGTAGAACAGTAAAGAGTAAGCAAACAAGGATATCCTAATTAGGGCAGGAGCGTGAGTAGTCTGTACCCCTCCAGCAAGCAGGAATCCGGGTAGGAAAACCAATTCGTAGGACCCAATATCCCGCGAACACCCCTCTGAGTCTTATAGAACGAGTTGCAACACTCCAACGATGGCAACAGGAGGAGGAACTATCCCCAAGACAACGGCAACTGCCGCAGTAACGTCTGCACCCACCATCACAACGCAGGCAGGAGGACCATCACCACCGAGACCTCCACCAATGCCACCAACACCGGCATTACCAGGACTACATGCACCTTTTCCAGGCCCAATGTCTATCGGAGGACCAGTGCCAGTAGTTCCACCGCTACTACCAGGACAACCAGTTCAGGTAGGACAGTTAGTTCCCCCATCGAATCAAACAATCGATACCGATGCAAGTTTGATGGCCACCGCGCAGATCTTTGAGAAACTTAGGACTGTGTGTTTTTCAATGCAACAAGGTCAAAACAGCCAAGACCCAGACGTACAGAGAGCGCTGCAGGATTTAGCAAATGCTGCAGATGCAGGAACCGACCGGTGTGTCGACAAAGCCACTCTCCAATCGCAGAGAGGATGGTATTCAACTATGACACGAGTTCCGGACGGAGGAACAGAAAATAGACTCCCCAGTGTAAAAGAGTACCGTCTCTTAACACACACAGGAGATGATTTCTGTAAGAAAAATAGAGAAGCCACCTTTGAATGGCTAGAAACATGTATGACCCTCAAAAGAACGTATCACCTCACAGACGAGGCTACGAAACATTTAATGGCAAAACATGCCACTGGACAAGCAAAACAGTTCATCAACGAATCAATTGCATCTAGGCAACCACTCGCACATTTAGTAGGACAGTTTGAACGAGTCTTTTCGGACCTAGTTCCACCCCAGGAAGCTAGACGCCGATGTGGATCGTTAGTCCGCGGAAAACACATGACCATTTCGGAGTATGCACATGAACTGTATTTCTTCGCAAAGATGGCCACGCGTGACGAAGTAGACGCTAGAGCAAGAGCAGCAGAGCTCGCCAGAGAATATCTTCTCATTGGACTTGATGAATTGAGTCGCCAATTTGTGCGCAGCATGGACGCTGAACAAGCGGCCAAAGGGCTTAAACCGCACGCGTATAATGAATTAATCGCCCTTCTCACCGAACGTGAAAAGGAACTGGAGCTACAACGCTCGAAAGGCAGACGAATGAACGAGTATCATACTAGCTATGGCTCGGGAGCATTGAAAGTCAGTGTTTCCACACCAGAAACTAAATCGGATAGCTCAGGACAGGAATCCGCCGAATCGGAGAGTAGTTCAGATGGATCAGAAAGCGATGATCATTACATTAGGCGATACGAATCACGTAGTCGTGACAGGCGCCGTGATAAATACGAAGGCCGCCGTAGAGAGCGTGCCCCTAGCAGATCTAATAGAGATCGAAATAGAAGCCAACCACCCAAATCCAGCAGAGATTCAAAGTCCGACCGTAGAGAACGACGAAAAGACCCTCCTAAGGATAGAAATTGGGACCAGAGAACTGATAATGATGACGAACAGGTCACCAGTTCAACCACACTTCTTGTCAACCAACCCGACAAGATGGGCTTCATTGCGTATAAAATCAATACTGTTGATTACCAACGCCCGAACTTTATCGAGTTCAAGGATTTGAACGTCGCTAAAGATGAGTGCGCGAAATGCGGACTCAAAGGACATTTCATGGGATCTTCTCAGAAAAGTGCGTGTCCTCTACGAGAGAAACCACTTGAGACCACCCCATGTTCCCTGTGCAAGAAAGGAGGACACAAACCATCGGATTGTGTACGTAATTTCCAGCGCATCTCGGGAAACTAAATTCACTCGACTCGCAAGAGACCCCACACAGTAATGTGTTTGCCTGTCGAGAAGAGAAAAATCGGATAATGGTTACAGGGTCACCAACAGTAGCGATACCCATTAATGGGCAGTACGTAAAAGTAACAATCGACACCGGAGCAGATCGAACGATTATGTCACGAGATCTGTGGGAATTATGTCGAGAAGATCGAGCCACACTCCAACCCGTCCGTACGACGTTGCGAGGAGCGAATGGCGAAAAGCTAAAGATAGTCGGCACCGATGTGCTCACTTTCCAATTCAATAAGATCGAAGTTAATCATACCGTTATCATAGTAGACGATGTGAAAGGCTTGTGTCTATTAGGAAGTGACATGATGTATGGCCGAATTAGCGTAGTAAAGGGAACCACCCTTGTAGTAGAACATGACGGAGTCCGTGAGGATTTCCCCTTACAAGTCATGTACCCCAGAATGAGGAGTAGAGTGTCAAAAAGCACCATAATCCCTCCAAGGACAGCAAAGTTAGTCCAATGCAAGGTTGAAGGATTGACCAGACCACAACTGGTGTCAACGCGACACGATGGAGAGTTCCTACTGTCGAACGACAACGATCCAGATGACCCATTGCAAATAGCAAATTCCCTTACCACTCTGGATAGACACGACGAATTCTTATGTCTGTACACTAATCATGGATACGAACCCCTTGAAGTAGAAGCAGAACAGGAAGTCGGAGAGTTAATCCCCGTTAAAAGAGTGAATGGACGTTATGAAGAATACGAACAGCACGGAAACGTGTATTTCCTACATGACCGAGAGGCCCGTGAAAAGGTCTTATCCGGGAATGATTCAACCATTCTACCCGACCCAGCAGGGTATGAATTGGAAGAGCCCAAGCCAGACAACCCTGTAGATATTGAAAGTGTCGAGGCCACTGGACTCAACAATAAGCAGTACGACCATCTGAAACAGATATTGTACCGCTACAAAGGAGTATTTAGCACCGGATCTGGAGATTTCGGATGCACCCCTTTGATGAAATTCAGCATTGATACCGGAGACGCTGAACCTAGAGCAGCGAAGTACTACCCCGTACCAGCAGCACAACAGGAGCCCCTCCGAAAATTAGTCCGACAAATGATGGATGACAACATCCTAGAAACGGCAGATAGCCCCTGGAACAGCACACTTGTCATCGTGCCAAAACCAGATGGATCAATTAGATGGTGCGTGAATCTGAAGGGAGTGAATAAGTTAACTGTAAAGAATACTTGTTTTCCCATTGGACACCAAGAGGAGAGTCTTATTAAACTCTGCAATGCGAAGTTTTACTTTGTCATTGACCTCTCACAAGCGTATCATTCTATACCCATGGCATCAGACGCCGACAAGGACAAAACAGCATTTACAGCTGAACTTCAGCAATATAGATATCGAGTAGCACCATTTGGAGCCCGAGATCTACCCAGTCAGTTTAATAAACTCATGGGAAAAGTGATGGAAGGACTTACTGAGCATATATTCTATTACTTTGACGACATGATTGGCGCCTTTAGAGATGCTGATACTATGTTGAAAGTGCTAGAAGAAACCCTATTTAGGCTCATTAATGCCAACTTGAGAGTTAACTTCAAGAAATCACATTTCTGTCTTACCCAACTTACCCCGTTTAAGTGGTTAGGATCGATAATCCATGAAAACAAACTTAAACCTGACGCAAACAAGGTTAAAGCAATCTTAGATATGCCTGTACCGACAACCAGGAAAGGAATGCAGCGATTCCTTGGTTCACTCGGATATCACCGACGCCATTTGGAGCGGATATCTGAACAGTCAGCAGCGCTTCACCGCGCCTGTAGCAAAAAGAACCCCTATAACATAGGGCCTGAAGAGAAAAAGGCATTCGAGGATGTCAAGGAAGCTTTAGCTAACGCACCAGCATTAGCCCTTCCAGACATTAGCAAACCTTTTATCCTCACGACAGACGCCAGCGATATAGCAATTGCAGGATGTCTATCTCAGAAAGAGGATGATGGAGAGCAAGAAAGCGTAGTGGCTTATTGCTCACGAGTACTCACAGAAACAGAGCGTAACGGCTCGTCCTGTGAAAAGGAAATGTTAGCGATTATCTTTGGACTCGCTTCATTCAATTACTACCTCGTGAACACTCATTTTACATTGAGGACCGACAGTAAGAGTCTTGTCTTCCTTAAGTTCACGAATAGACGGAGTTCCAAGATGTGGAAAGCCGCTGAGAATCTCGCAGAATTCTCATTTGATATTGAGCACATGTCAGCAACCCGGAATAATTTGATGGGAACAGTCGATATGATCTCAAGAGCCTATGGAGAGAGTAAGGATATCCCCAAGTTCTCGTACAAGGAACTGAGGAACCCTAAGTATGACCTCATCCAAAAGCCACCAACACTCCCCGACAGACCAGTCAGTTGGGAAGAGTTCGAAGAACATGCACTCCCTTATCTAAAAGAGTTAGAGAACCAAATCGGACCTCTTCATCCCGATGACGAGGCTCATTTAGATCAACTCTTTGAAGAGAATAATGATCCCCAGATCTTTGGAGTATACACAGATATTCGAACGCAGATATACGAAGCAGAACGTAGAGATCGATTCGTGAAAGAAAGCGGATTGATACTTGCGATCAGAAGTAACGGAGAGTTAACAACCGAACTCTTCGCAGGAGCACAGAGCAATGATTCTGAAGTGCAGGACATTGTACGCACCAAAATGAAAGGCAGAGACCTAGCCACCGCAAAGGATACTGAAGATTATCAGGTCCGCAATGGAGTTTTATGCGTCCGCGTATTTGGACGAGATGGAACCCCTCATTGGGTTGTGTACATACCCAAATCAATCAGACAAGATGTTCTCGACTGCCATCATGGAAGACGAGAAGGACCCCATCTGGGAAGTAAGAAATTATATCTCAGACTCAAACAACTTGTCTACTGGCCAGGAATGTCGAATCACATTAAGAACTACTGTAAGGATTGTCCAAGGTGCAAGTACGAAGCGCCGATAACAAACCCAACCGCAGTCCTTGTTAGGGAATACCACACCAGTTCTCCCAACGAAGTAGTGAATATTGACATAGTAGGACCCTATCCTACGTCAAGCAAACAGAACCAGTACGTCCTTACGATGGAAGACGACTTTTCCAAGTTTGTAAGAGCCGTTCCGTTGAAACACAAGGATGCTACATCTGTAGCACGAGCCTTCTTTAATGAATGGGCATGTGCATATGGAAATCCTTCATTCATCCGTAGCGATGAAGGAACTGATACAGACTCAGCTCTCATGCAATACCTCTGCATGTTGTATCAAATTAAGAAGCTGAGAACGGCAGCGTATTCACCTCATGCCAACCCAGTGGAAAGATTTCACCGGACTCTCAACCAAACATTGAGAACATGGCTTCAATGCGATGATTACCGCCAATGGGATCAGATACTCCCACACACCATTCAGGAGTACAATAGGACCCCACATACTACTACTGAATATAGCGCCATACGCCTATTTTTAGGACGGGACGATCAGAAGCAGTATGCCCCACCAATTCCAGAGGACCACCCAGGTTTATCTCGATACGAGTATCTAAAGACTTCTGCAAAAGCAGCAGCGATATGCAACGAAATTGCAGCGGAAAATAGACGACGCGTACGTGAACGCCAGAATAAGGGAAAGGATCCCTCTAAACGACCCAGATTTGAGGTTGGACAGCGTGTTCTTATTAAGAATCACACACCCGACCACAAACTCTCTAGTAGAAGAGACGGTCCATACTACATAATTGAAGTTAGGACAAACACTTTGCATGTAGCACGGTGGTTGCTTGAAGACCAACCCCCGTATAGGCTTCACCATCAGCCAAAAGACATGGGACAAGTCGAAAAACGAATTGTTCACATGAGAGACGCAATCCCATGGGGAGACGAGATCCCTGAAGGATCTAAATGGAATAGACAATTTGCAAAGGATTTGCTTAAGCGAGTTCATGTTAAAGCAACTGTTGACCCCAACCCCGTAGAATTAGCGGAAGAGAATGCAAGCAAAGACTTATTCAGCGATGTAAGCACCGCACCCATGGCAAACCAGAACAACAATAGGCAACAGCCCCCAGCTGTACGGCCTTTACCTGCAGTAGCAGCAGCCCCAGTAGCACCTGGAACGCCACGAACACCCCGCGCACATCCCTCACCAGGAAGTGCTGTAGGAAGTTCAGAACCCTCAGACATTGCTTCGAACGCGACACCTTCAACGCCAAGAGCAATAGACGGTTCAAACCCTAGTGAAGGACAATCGCCAGATGAGTGGACCACCCCAAAAGTGACCACGACTCCGGAGACCGATGTCTCGACATTAGCGAATCCGAGTCCAGAGAGCCCGGATACCCCTACGATTCCGCGAGGAATTCGACCGTTTGATCTTGATGAATCGGCTAGCGATACATCAGGAGAAGTAGCGCCAAGGCCGCAGGGCCAAGGTGAGGACCTCAGAGAGGGCAGGGGCCCCCGAGGCAAAGACCAGCCATTGATCCCGCCTACACCGCGAGGACCAATAGGAAGGAGGAAGCCGCGAGCACCACCTCCACCGATCGAACCAATCATCCAGCAGAACCCTACTTTATTGCCGGATCCGCCACGTAGAAGTACACGCGAGCGTAGACAGCGAATCATAGAAGGGAAAGCCACGGAAGCAGAGCTTGATGATTATACGACAGGGAAAGATAGCCGAATCCCTGGTAGAAAGAGGCTTTAGTCTATCAAAGACCCCCGAAGCATCCACAATGCAGTGGATTATCATAGTTAGTGTTGCTCTATGTCAAGTGACAACGATCAGCGCCAACTTATCCAATCTACCCCGAGGAGTAGTAATGGGCCATGAGACCATCTACCTCCCCGAAGGACAATCATTGGTAGTGGAGCAACAGATCCAATACCATCTACCGGTAAATATAACAGCGCTTGTAACAGGCTCTAGAGTACACTTTGGCATAGCTGAAGATTTGCAAAACGCATGTGACCAAGGATTACTAGAGTTATCACGCCTCGAAGCAGAGGAACAAGAGCGAAAACAACAGAGTGAACGGCACGCTATCAAGCGACGATCACCGAAACCAAAAGTATGGAAAGATACAGGAGCAGACGATAATGTCCAGTACCAGAAAGGATTTTATCCTTATGGGGAAGCACGAAGTTTGTGTAAGAAGCTTGGACCTAGGTTCGACTTACCACAACTCCTTACTTTAGAAGATGTGCATCACGTTACCCAATATCTACGCGATCACAACCTTCATGAAGCGTATCTCAGGACCGAATATGAACCATCGCACCGAGCGTTTATGTTCCCTGATATCACCGAAGCCCCAACGTATTTAGAAGCAGCAACTGAATATCCATACCATACTGGGAAAAGGCGAAGGCCTAGAACCCGTAAAACTATTCACTTACTCAGAACAGGACCTAATCGGAGCGAACGACCCCGAATAGAGTATGCCACACCTGAAAAAGGCGAAGCCTTGATCAGAGGAATACACACCGTATGTTTTGAGCAAGACCCAGTTGATGACCGATATCGACGAGTCGTCAGACACAACAGATCTTATCTAAAGTTACGACGAATACGTACACACCCTCTTCAAGAGATCCAAGTTGGAGAGTATTGTGAGTACAATCATTTCGACGTACAGATAGATAAGAATGTAGAAGAACTACACCAGTTCAGATCCGTAATAGGAGAACTAGCTCTCCCATCCGGATTAATTTACGTACGAGTCCCCCAGGTTAAACCCTTAAGACAGGACTATCCCAACAGACATTTGATGCAAGACTTTGTTT
>JAAUYB010043383.1_pt1 | contig 10145 bp, 16 predicted proteins | sample 7278071 | NCBI WGS metagenome assembly JAAUYB01 (sample SAMN14350121, study PRJNA611818) | marine sediment metagenome | isolation source: surface marine sediment (1.8m) | place: French Polynesia: Moorea | collected 2018-08 | reverse complement strand
GCGGTGCCGGTGATGCCATTGATCACCTGGTTCGAGGGCGACCACCAGAAGCCGCGCTCGGCGTCGATCCGGGCGATCACGCCGGCGACGCGGGCCGAGGGCGGCTCGACGCTGTTGTCGACGCCGACGGTCACCCACGGATCGACCAGGTAGAGCCGGTCGGAGCCGAGCGTGCCACGGAAGGCGATCGCATCGGCGTCGGTGGTGTTGGGCCCGTCGACGATCGCCACGGCCCGGAGCCGGGCTGTGAGGGTGTCGAGCTCGGCGGCCACCGCGGCGGCCTGGCTGAAGCCCGGCGCAATCAGAACGCGCGGGATCACCCCGGTGGCATTCTCGGCGGCGAGGAAGGCGTGCATGCCTTCGTAGCTGTCGTCGAGGCCGCTCACGCCGCCGATGACGTTGGCCTGGGTGGCGGTGTCGTCGACGCCTTCCTCGACCCGGACCACAACGACGAGCGCGCCGGCCTGATCGAAGATGCCGTCGATTGCCGCGGGCAGCGTGCCGTTGCCGTCGCCCGCGGTGTCGAGCTTGGCGGCTTCCAGGCGGTTGCCAGCCACCAGGACTGGCGTGTCGAGCGGGAAGGCCTCGGCATCAGCGTCGGGCGCGGTGCCGACGAGCCCGATCACCGAGGAGCGGACGGTCTGAATGGGGCGCAGGCCGCCGTCGATTTCGATGAGCTCGATGCCGTGCAGAAAGTCGAGTGCCATGGGGGTCTCCTTCAGGCGATGGCGTCGGCCACGGCCGTCGCGCGGGTTTGGATTTCAGCAAGGGCGGTCGCCTCGCCCTTGATCAGGACCGGAAGCTTGACACTGCCGTCCTCGACGGCCGCGAGAAACGGCGCGGTCAGATCGGCAAAGGGCTGAGCCGCGGCCTTGATCTCGGCCACGGTGCCGGCGCCGGCGATCGTCGCGGCCATCTTGGCCATCTCGTAAAGCAGAAGTGCGGTGCAGTCGGCGGTGGTGCCGAGAAGCGAGGCGTCGTCGCCGGCGGTGCGCCGGATCGACGAGCGGACCTGGCGCTTGCGTTCGGTGGCAAGGGCTGCAGCTTCGGCCGCGGCGATCACCGCCTCGGGCACGCCCTGTGTTTCGAGGTCGGCGCGGGTGAAGCCGTCGAAGACCCGGCCGGCATGGGTAAGTGAGAGAAACATGATCACAAGCTCCCAAGTGTGGTGTGGTGGATTTCCGGGACGGAGGCGGGATCGGTGCCGGCCGCGACGTTTTGCATCCAGAGGCCGGCCATTTCGGCGGGATAAGTGGTCGACACGACGGTCAACGTGAAGCCGTGGTTTTTTCGGAGAAACGCAAGATCGGCGCCGGCGGGCAGCACGAAATCGCAATGCCACATCCGGATGTCGGTAATGCCGGTCGCATTGATCATGATGCGCTCGGTGACATGCCCGGCCATCACGTTGGAGTGCAGTGCGATGTATTCGAAGTAGAGCGCCCCGCCATGGGTCAGAAGGGCCAGAGCCGGAGACTTGGTGCTGACGCCGTCGACTTGATTTGCGAAATAGAGGTTCCGGGTTTCGCCGAAGACGTCGGACACGATGGCGACGCCGGAGGCCCGGAACGCCACCCGTTCATCGAGGACGACGTCGGTTTGCAGATTGATCTCATAGAAACCGCCCGAGGCCATGAGCCCGGCGGCGCCGGAGATCGACTGGACCGGGCTTGCCATCGTGCCCGGATTGGCGTCGTCGCCGGTCACGGCATTGATGTAGATGTTGCGCCCCATGACCCCGGGCACCGAGGCGACCGCGGCGTCGACCCGTGCGTTGATGTCGCCGATCTTTCCATTGTAGGCCTCGGCCGTATCGTTCAGCGCGGAAACCGCGTTCGAGAGGTCCGTTTCCAAGCTCATGTTCAGCTCCTCAGATGTGACCGGCGGCGCGCAGCGCCTCGGCCTGGTGGAATTGCTCCAGTCGGAGATCGGCAAGGCCGCGGATCACCTGCGCCTGGAACCCGATCAGCCGATCGTCCGGGGCGGCAATGGTGATGAGCCCGCCATCGATCCGGCTCAGATGCAGGTAATGCTCGACCAGGTAGACGATCGCGCCGGTCTGCCGCGGCACGACATCGGCGCCCGCCCAGATCGCGATGAGATTGCCGGCCGCGTCGAAGAACCCCATCTCGCGCACCTCGAAGGCCGGCGTGTCGGTGTCGAACTCCGCCTTCACCCGCCAGGTATTGGGATCGGTCTGCACCCGCGACAGAATCGGTTGACGGGCGCGCTCGCGCTTCAACGCGGTCTGCGAATGGCTCGGGTTGTAATTGGCACCCAGCCCGTCGCCCAAGGCGATCTCGGCAATCGCAACCTGGGATCCGGACCCCGCGGCTGTGGTCAGGAGCGCCTCGGCGACATCGGTCAGCAAGGTCAGGGGCATCAGGCGGCCTTCCTCGTTAGAACGTCATGGTGAAACGCGTGCAGCGTGCGGGCGCGGGAGGCGGGCCTTGCCGTGATCCGGGCATCGGTCCGGCCGGGGCGCGGCGCCGGGGTCAGATCGAAGCGTCCGGTCTGGCCGGCCCGGGACCGGCCGGCGGCACGCGGCTCGGGCGCCCTGGGGTCGGTGTCGGCAAACCGCTCGCTGGTCCCCGACCGGGCGTGGGCGTGGCCCCGGAAACTCTCTCCGACGCGCAGGTCGTAATGCGCCCGCACCGGCTTGACGGTGTCGAGCCGCCGGGCGACCAGCTCGACGAGCCTGTTGTCGACGTTGAAGCCGGCGTTGAAGATGTCGTCGGCGAAGACATCGATCCGGAAGGTGTAAGGCGCGCCGCTGGATTCGAACCACTCGATGAGATCCATCGACATGCCCAGCGCATCGAGCGCGGCCTGGACCGCGGCGCGGGTGCCCTTCTTCCGGTGCACCTCGACCGTGGCGGCGAGGGCAGCGCGCTTGATGTCTTCGGGCCAGGCGCCGTTCCAGACATCGGCCGAGAGCGCCCAGGCCAGCCAGGGCAGGAGCGGTTCCGGGCAGGTCTCCACTTGCCAGAGCGTTCCGACCGGCACCGGGACGGCGCCGATCCGCGCGGTCGCAGCCTCGATCGACCGCTCGGTCGGCGTGGCGTTCACCGGTAGGAGTGTCTGGACCTCAGACATCGATGCCTCCGAAGGCCAGGGCGATGGCGGTGCAATGGGCGGCAGAGAGATCGTCGACCGCGAGGTCGGCCGCGGGCTCGGTCAGCTCGACATTCTGGACACCCTCGACGAAGAGCGCGGCGTGGAGCCCGGCAATGGTGATGTCGCGCCCCAGCCCGTGCTGGCGATCGGCGAAGGCCTCGAGCGCGGCCTGCGCGGCGTCCTGTACGAGCTGGGGATCGGGCCCGGGCAAGATGGTCAGCGAGGCCTCGACCGAATAGGGGAGGATGGCAGCGGCCTGGACGGTGAGCTGATCGGTCAGCGGGCGGGCCAGGTCGAGCGCTGCGGTCACCGTATCGAGCACCGCCTGGCCCGGCGTGCCATCGCCTTCGGTCGAAAGCACCGCAACCACCACTTCGCCCGGATTCGGGCTTGTCACCGAGGCGTCCTTGACCTGGCCATGGGCTGAGAGCGTATGGAACAGATAGGCGCCTTCGGGGCCGGCGACGCTTTGGCCTTCGAGAGCCAGCTGTGTCCGGGCCCGGAAGCCCATGTCGTCTTCCAGCGTGGGCGCCACCGGCGGCACCGCCGTCGGATCGCCCGGATCAATCAGCAGGCGTTTCACCCCGAAAAGCGCGGCGAGATGATCGAGATCGCCGCCGGTCGCAAAGGCCAGCATGCAGGCCTTGGCGGCGTCATTGATGCGCCCGCGCAGGCCGAGCTCGCGATAGGCGATGATCTCGACAAGCTTCACCAGCGGCTCGCTTTCGAGCCCGATCACGTCGGCCAGGTCCGGCGCAGCCGCAACCAGGTCGGCGAGGATCTCCGCCCGGATCGCCTCATAGTCAAGCACCTCCAGGACCGGCGGGGGCGGCAGGCGCGAGAGATCGATCCGGGCAAACCGGGTGGCGGTGGCGGTCATGGCGCGCCCCCAATCCCGACGCTCAAGACGACGGAGGTGCGGTCTAGCTCGCCCTCGAGGTCGAGCGCGATCCGGCCCGGCTCGGCCGCAGCCACCTGGACGCGGTTCAGCTGCAGCCGCGGCTCCCATTTCTCCAGGGCGACGGCCGTGGCCATGTAGAGATCCACCACCGTCTCGCCATTCAAGGGCGCGTCGATCAGCTCATGCAGGTCCGAGCCGTAGTCTCGGCGCATCACCCGGCTGCCGACCGGCGTCGTTAGGATGTCGTCGATCGACTGCGCCAGATGCGCATCGAGATCGGACAAAGGCCGGGCGGTATGACGCGAGAGCCCGGTCATTTCTTGGGCTCTCCGCTCAACTGGCCGGGGCTCGGCTTGGTGTCCTTATGGACGTGCTCGACCAGGCTGACGCCGTCGGCGATCACATCCACCTCGACGATGATCTTGCCGCCGGTCACCCGCAGCTCACCGCCGCCGAGATCGAGATGCATGTTCTCGGGGCTGCCGTCGCCCGGTGCATTGCCGGCATCGAGCGAGCCCTGGACGAAGGCGCGGGCCATGTCGCCACCCGGGGCCGCCACCACCACCTGCTCGCCCACCGAGGGCGTCGCAAAGAGCCGGAGGCCACCCATGGCAAGCCGCATCACCGGCAGGGGCTGGGTGTCGAGATCTCCGATCCGCACCCGCACCCGCGCGCCCTCGATCGCCGTCACCCGGCCGATCTGCAGGCCGGACTGGGCCACGCGATCGGCCTCGGCATGGTGGAACCCGCTCATGTCGATGCCTCCCCGAAGACCTCGTAATCCTCCTCGTGGCCCGCGCCGATCTGTGGCGCCTGGCCCAGGTAGACGATCGGGTCGATCTCCTGGCGCGGGTCGGCCTGCAGCACGAAGGGTTGGGTCCAGGTCACCGCCCAAAGCGCGGCGGCGGCCTTGCGGGTGTTGCGCGTCACCAGCGAGCGCGCCTCGACCTTCTCGGCCGGCCCAACGAAGTCGTCGCCCCAGCGGTTGCCCGGAACCGTGGGCAGGATCGCCTGGCAGATCGCCGCGGCGGCCGCGTCGCGCGGAAGACCCATCCGGTCCTTCGTCACCACATAGGCCGCCATCTCGGCGTTGAACTCGATCTGCGGGCCGGACCGCGTGATGCGCTCGGCAATCCGCAACACCGTGACCAGGACGGCGGGTGCCGGGATGCCCTGGTCGGTCAGTCGTTCGAGGTCGAACGGGCCGGCCATGGCCTCGCATTGGCGCAAGCCCGGCAACAGCACACCGATCTCGATCGTGGCGAGCTTCGGCAGATCGTCGAGAAGGCCCGGGCGGGTCTCACTCATCGCAGCGCCTCCCGAACCTCGCCGATCACCAGATCGCGGATCTCCGCGCGGTCATCGCCCGAAAGCCCCAGATAGGGGCGCGCGGGGATGTTCGAGCCGACCTCTGCCCCGCCGAACTGGTGGATCGCGGCGTAGACCATGTTCGAGCCCACCCGCGCGGTCGTGCCGGTCGAATAGTTCTGCACCGATCCAAGCAGGATGTTCTCGCCCACGAGAAGCGAATGCCGCGAGCCGCGGGTGGCGGCATAGGCCTCCGACCAATCAGCCCAGGGCGCGCCGTCCGGTCCGGCTTTCTCGTCGGCGATGCGGGCCTGGGTCGCGCTTTCCAGAAGCGCGCCGATGTTGAAGGCCAGCGCTTCGAGGTCGAGCCCCGCGAGACCGCCGAGCCGGCGCACGACTTCGGCGGCGCCGTCGAGCTGATAATCGAGCGCAACGCCGGCCATCTCAGAGATCCCGCATCGCGTCGCGCGAGAAGAGCCGATCGGGGCCGCTGCTGACGATGGGCCGGGCCGTATCCGGTTCCTCGCCCTGGGGCGGATCGATGGGCAGGCTCGCCTTGCCCGCGGCAATCAGCTTGAGGTGATCGACGGCGTCGTCGCGGCGCGCGCGGACTGCGTCGGAGATCACATCCGCGGTCATCGCAAGACGGTAGAGCGCCAGATCGACGGCGAATTTGCGCACCAGACCCGGTACCGGGTCCGAAAGCGGAACCGGGTAGCGTACGCCGAGATAGCTGTCGACCTCTTCGCCCGCGTCCTCGATGGCGCGGGCGACCGCGGCGGCATCGGCCTCGCCATCGCCGTCCCGATCCGCGGCGAAGAGCGCGTCGGGGCCGTAGAGTTCGACGATGTCGTCCATCGTGGCGTAGGCCATCGGATCCTCGAATACCGGCGGGGGCGCTTTGCCCATGGCGGGCCATCGTTCGGACGCGGCGCCCCCGGGAACCGCGCCCCGATCGGGGGATGCCGGGCGACGAGCGCCCGGCGTAGTTTCAGTCGGCGGCGACGTGCGGCGTCTCGAAGCCTTGCGCGGTCAGCGCATCCCAGACTTCGTCGCGCAAGGATGCGGTGATCTTGTCCTCGTCCCGGGGCAGGGCCGACCGCAGCGCCTTGACGTCCGGCACGCCTCTGGCGGTGAAGCCCTCAGGCGCCAAGCCGCGGATCGCATCCGCGACGCGTTGGCGGAGCTCATCGTTATGGCCGCCGGTGGCCTCGTCGGGTGCCACGATCTCCAGCGCCGGATCGGCCTCGATGCGCGTCAGCTCGTCCTCGGTCAGATCGCCCTTGGCGACCACCTGGCCTTCGCGGTCGAAGCGACGGCCGCAGCGCCAGATCGGGCGGCCATGCTGCTTGATGGTGCGGATCAGCATCTTGGTCATCGCTCCGCCTCCCTATTGCAGCCAGGCCGAGACGACGACCTCGACGGCGTTGAAGTGCTCGTTGCTGTCACCGCCGTCGATAAAGGCCTTCTTGAAGAGCTTCTCGGCGGCGCTCTCGAGGTTCGGATGCACCAGGCAGAGGTTCGGCTTGATGCCGAGCGGGCGCCCGCCATCGGCCTTGAAGAGCCGCATCGCCTGGCGCGCGGCCTCGAAACTCGCCGCGGTCAGCGGCTCCTTCGACCCGTAGGCCATCTGCCAAAAGCCGAAGCCGGCGTTGCAGCGGTAGCGGATGCCGTATTTGAACTGGTCGGTGTCGAAGACATCGTCCGAGGTCTTCGGATCGGTCTTCTCGGTCAGCTCGGGCTTGGTGCGCTCCTGGAAGATGAAGGGCTTGAGCGGCTTGCGCGTGTCGAGCAGGAGCCAGAGCGGGCCGGCGCCGTCGACGAAGTTCGACACGTTGGTGACTGCGCCGGTGCCGTCGACGTTCTCGGTCACCGGGTGATCGGGGTCGAGGAAGTACTGCCCGTCATAGCAGAGCGTCGCCGTCGCCGCCGCGATCAGATCGGAGAGCATCACGTCGGGATGCTCGGCCGCGGCCTGGCCCATGGTCGCCATCAGCGGCTTGTAGACGCCGTAGCTGTCGTCCTCGATCGCGGTGCGCGGCACGCCCACGGTGCTTTCAAACTTGCGGTTGGTCAGCTCGTAGCCGTGGGCGGCCATGTCCTTGACGACGCGCGAGCCGATCCATTCGCGCAGCGCCGGGAAGTCGCCGAGCCAGCCATAGGTGTTCGAACTCGTCGTCGACGGGATCACCGTCGCGAATTTCTTGTAGAAGCTCTCTTCGAGCTGCGCGTCGTAGGCCGACTGGAACTCGCGGCGATAGCCGGTGTTGAGCGCGGTCAGCAATGAGGGGGTGATGATGGCCATGCCGGCTTACTCCTTGTTCTCGGCCGCCTTGGCCTCTTTGAAGTCTTCGTGGCTCATGCCGAGGGCGGCGCAGACCGCCTGCTCCTCGGCATTGAGCGCCTCGCCGGTGCCGGGCACGTCCTTGCCGCCGAGCCCGCTCGGGGCGACGATCTTCGGGGCCACCGCGATCATCTCTTCGAACCGCTGAAGGCCGCCCTCCTGCCGGCAGGTCGCCTCGTGGTAGCTGCGCGAAGCGGGCGTGATCTTGCCGGCCTCGGTCGCCGCATCGAGGGCGGCTTCGATCGCCGCGTCGGTGCGGCCCTGTTCGGCCTCCTCGAACTCGGCGATCCGGTTCAACGCCTGGTCGTGATCGGCCTTCGGCACGAATTTCTCCGGGTCGGGTGTCCGGGCCTGGTTGAGTGCGGTGTCGCGCGCCTCCTTCAGCGCGTTGATCGCGACCACCGCGTCGGCGGCGGTCGCGCCCTGGGCCAGGCCCAAGGCGTCCAGGACGGCACGGTCCATATTGCTCTCCTCGATTTGGCCCTCGCTGTTGAGGGCTTCCATTGCCAGGTTGGGCCGGTTCGTCAGGCCGGCCGAAATCATCGCCAGGACCTCGCTGGTCGGCTGTTCGAAGCGGAAGACCGGGCTGAGATAGCGATAGGCGCGCGAGGCCACGGCATTCGCGCCGTCCTCGGTCCATTCGACCCGCGCCCAGATCGCGCCGGCGCGCACATCCATGTCCTTGATCCAGCCCACGGCCGGGGCCGGCTCGCCATTGGCGCCCTTCAGCTGGGTCGCATGCTCGATGTCGATCGGCAGGTCGGCGCCGTGGTCGCGGAAGGCGGCGACCACCGCTTCGGGGTTCGGCAAAATCCAGTTGCGCCCGTCACGGCCCCGGATCTGCGGACCCGACGGGGTCAGCTGCACCCAATCCGGCGCGGCCTCGCCTTGGGAGAAATTCAGGGCGAGCCCTGCAATCTGTGCTGTCGTGCCGGTCACAGGCGCTCGCCCCCAGTTGGGTGTGGTGAGGTCTCTTCGAGCGGAAGTTCGAAGACGCCCCGACCATGGCCTGCGCCGGCGCCCGGCTGAAAACTGGCATATGTCAGGGAGACGGGCTGAGAGGTGTTCAGCTCAGGGACGAATCACATGCGCTAAAAAGCCTGAATCTTGTCTGTCCAAGTCCCTGGAGTAGATCAGACTTAATTTCCGCCCAGCGACGGAATGACTTTTCGGCAGGTCGGAGTGCGTTTTCTGTCTTATTTTTAACACAAATTGTCTCCCTACGGGAGTTTTTCGTCCCTACGATGACGGTAAACTCCGACCAAAAGCACGCCCGGTTCCCGGCATGGAATTACAGCAAATGTGCCTAAAGTGTGAACGAGCATGCGCCTAGAGTCGGTACTAGGCAACACTTGAGATGAGGGTGCTAACCGAGAGGAAGACCTGGGGCTGAAGCAGTGCCAACTCCCGCCGCCCCAGGACGAGCATATACGAAGGAACGCACATGCACGAGAAAGAGAATACCCCGCAGCCGGGTGAAGTTGTAGTCCAGAATGCTCAGCCAGTACCGGTGACCAAAGAGACCGATGAAGCCTATGCGGTCACGGTGCAGCACAAGGACAGCAAGCTCGAATTCAAAACCCCCGGCAAAGGGTCGTTCTTCGCCGGCGCCGCGGCCGCGCTCCTGATTGTCGTTGTGGTCATGATCGTTCTCGAGTGACCAATCGCTGAGCGGGCCGCTGAGCGCCACTGGCCGAATTCGGGTTACCGGGGTCGGAAAAACCCGCAGCGGCCACGTAGCCCCCTTTAAGTACCCTTTAAATGAGCGATCTGGGATGTAGGGTTGACCGCAATCGGCGCACGCGGCGTGAAACCCGGAAATCCGAGGCGAATTCATGGTGAAATGCCCGATCTGCAATGGCCTCGGCGACTGGTGGGACTGCGCGAGCTGCCAGGGCTCGGGGCTTTGGAGCGAAGAACGCCTCGGCGCATGGCAGCGCGGCCGGCAAATCCGCGCATTCCGGCGAGAGCGGGGTGAGACGCTGGCCGAGGCAGCGCTGCGGCGGGGCGTGTCGATCACGGACGTGGCGCGCGCCGAAGCCGGGCTCTTGGGTCGGGCAGAACATCTCTTGCCGTAATGAGCAGGTATGGCTTCTGCTGGCCGGCTCACCTGCACGGCCACTCCTCGGGACCATTGAAGGTCCAGCCTACCGGCCCTATGTCTTAGCCATGTCGCAGCAAAAGGTCATATCCGACAGCCGCAAGCACCATACAATGGTGCGGCTGACGGAGGCGGCGCGTGCGGCACTCAAGAGACTTGCAGAATATTTCGATGAAATCGGTGTTTGGCCGGTTCGCGTGAATCGCGGGCGCATGGGCCTCAGAGCAGCTACGCTGGGCACCGAGCACGGAATTCCGTGCGGCCATAGGATGAATGGACTCAACCCGCGCCGCATAATCCTACGCCGGTAATCAACGCCCCTTTCACTGCAGAAGCGGTCAGAGCTCCGTGAGGCACGTGATCCCGCCTCACGG
>JAAUYB010059296.1_pt1 | contig 10147 bp, 11 predicted proteins | sample 7278071 | NCBI WGS metagenome assembly JAAUYB01 (sample SAMN14350121, study PRJNA611818) | marine sediment metagenome | isolation source: surface marine sediment (1.8m) | place: French Polynesia: Moorea | collected 2018-08 | reverse complement strand
GGAGGTTGCGCCACGCGCTCCTTTTTGAGCTCGCGCGCCCGCGCCCGGACGCTCACGCGCGCTCGGAAAACTGGCCGGCAAAAAACGGCCGGTAAGGGAAGAGGAGAAGGGGAAAAGGGCATAAACTTTAAACTTAATTTTTGCAGCTATTAGGACTTATTGCCCTACCATTTAATATTTTTCTTCCTTTTTGCATGATTTCCAACAAATTTTATTTTTGGAAAATTATTTAGAAATGTCTTGTAAATTGTTTATGCCTAGACAAAGTATATGTTATGGGAGAGGTTTGTGTGAGAACTTTTTGAACATTCCCTATTCCCTGAAAGCAAAAAAAGGAGAACAACAAAAGAGCAAAAACGGCCGGTGAGGAAGGAGACGGCTGTTTCCCGGCGGGCGCCCCCCTGATGAGACCCTTTCTCGGGGCGATTTCGAGGTTTCCCCTTCACATGTGTTGGGGGAGACCTCTGCAATTTTTTTTGTCTTTTGTGTGTATTTCGTACCCTTTTTGACGCGACAATTAAAATCGCCGCAAAAGGATACGTCAATATAAATTGATAAAAGTATCCGCATTTATAGCTGTACAGTTATTTTTTGAGCAACGAATCAATCTCTCCACGTCCTTCAGAGCCCCGTCGCCTCCCCCGATCAAGGTTGTCCCTCCACTCCCGCCGTCGTCGAAGAAGGTCCCGGTGTGGAAACAATTTTTAAAAAGCTGTATATAAGTTCGCGTAAACATGAAGGTAGGTGTGGAAAAACCGGCCCAATATCCAATCCTCCTCCAAGCACTGCAAGAAGCGGGTGCAAAAAATGGAATGTTCTACCAGGGTGGTACGGAAAAGACGGATTGCACAATGCATGCCAAGGAGAGCTTTGTTACTCGACATTCGATCTCTTATATTATGGTATCTAGTCGTCTGACTGCACTCCTGGTGATTGCTTGGCGACCTGCCATGCTTTACCTATGTCACTTGTATTTTTACACAATATTAGGTTGGGTCACCGTGGCCTATTTGATTAAAAAATGGGTTCGAACTTTTCATACCCGCCCACAGCAGTCAAGGCAGGAAGAAGATCGCCTTCAGTTTCGCTTTATAATGCCTGATTTAACCATACAGTATAAATTGCTCTTCTTGGCCAATTGCGCTGTCGTTACACCAGCGGCGTATTTCGACGTTGAGATCCTAAGCTCGAGAAGAAAGCTCAGGTGAGGTTCAAGGTCCAGTACACGGTAGCGATTAAATATTTAGAGGTGGCATTTCAGAGGAAAGCAGCATGGAGCATGGTTCGCATCCAGGTCTATCATCCTGGACCAAGAAGATCGGTAAGAGCCTTTTTGCTTGGAGATGGGAGATAACTGACTAGAAATACGTTTTCGAATTAATTTTTTTTCACAACTGTGTTGCTTGCCATCTGAGAAAGTTAAAACAATTCCTTAAATGAAAAGTAGATGAACAGATACAGCTTAGCTCTGACTCTTAATAAAATGATCTTTTTTTAAACTGTGTGTGTGTTATACAGAGATTTTGCACAAATCAGCAATTTATTGCCCTATTTATTCGGAAAAAAACTTTCGGCTCATGAAATCAAATGTTTCAAAAGCCATTTCTTGTGCAGTCATGCACAGCTTCGGCTGCTGGCTGTGCGGTTGGCTTTCGGTCGGAGTACTGTGCTTCGCACAACGCCGACATGGCCACAGCCCGACCAAAAAAATACGGTTGCCAAACACTTTACCCGGGATTGACTGACAACCTTGGGAAAAACTACCGTTGTACTAGTGCGCTCACCACGATGGCTACATTCAGTCCGACGTAAGCAGCTAATGAATTTGACATCAATACACGAGGAAATACCCGGCAAAATCATTAAGATCTCCTTGCTCAAGATACGAATTTCATCTTGAATAAAGATCTTTTCGACGTTCCATGACTCTAGCAAAACCCACGCACCTTTCTTGGACACTTTTTTAAGTCCTTTTCATACTATTTTCCTCCGCGCGACATCTCTTGATGAGAGTTTTTGCTCAAAAATAGAAAGTCTTTGTGCACAGGTACGGTTTCTGCTGCTGCATCCATGAATTATTCAGCCGGTATCCCCCTCTCGATCCGGAGGTTAGTATTTTGAGAGCTACCGAGAGTAGGATCTTTCTCGGCGGGAAGATAGATGCAGCCTGCAACTAAAACCTACTGTTTTTTAGGCTACGGCAAAAAAACCCTATAACAAGAAAGTAAAACGACACAGTGTTGGGGACGGTACCAATTCGAGCTCGTCCGCAGGGTTGCCAACCCCTCGGAACAAACAAATGCCCCATATTAAATGAAAAAATACCCCAAATGGGGCTTTTACTACACAAGGACTTCTGAAAAAATACCCGATACACAAAAATGGTTTTTTATGTTCTATTGCATTTTTATTGACAAAGGAAAATGCTCCATGTCTGAAGAGTGCCATTTTTTCCGAAAAAGGCGTCGATAATGCCCGGTTGATAACACTGCTCGCCCGGACATTCTGCCGTTGGCGGCGTCAGACCCTCTAGAGCCCAACACCGTTAAGCGAGCCGTCAAAAGAGTGCAGCATTTTTTAAAACTTGCTTTTCCTGTTTTGCTTTCTTATGATAAAGTGTGCCATACGGTCCTTTTGTATTGTCGGCAAAATCAGGCAAACAAGGGCCGATAAATCTCCGTTGAGTTTTCCCCTCTTTGTTCCGCGACCACGGCCGCTCCATCTATTGGCGGAATTCGAACCAGTCTCGTTTGGAGAGAAAAGGGAGATTCTTATTGGAAAGATACCTTTAAACGAAAACAGGAGCTCAACTTCGAAAGATAAATTAGCTTTGAAAAAAACTTTTTTACGTGCATCTGTAGATATCACTTTTTGTTGACTCTATATGTTTTTTGCTTTCCGCGATATTTTTCTTTTTAACTATATTTTTACCACCGCCCTTCCGTTCTACAAAGCGGCACAAGTCCCCGATTGGATGTTCGTTTTTTCCTACCCATTTGATCCATGCAAAACAGGTCTTAGCAGCGCCCTGGGGTAGCCAGCGGCTTATGTACTGCGTCGGACTTCTAAAACAACCTGTTTCCAAACATATTTAAACCAAATATCTAAACATCCTTAGCGTGAGATACCATACTACAGCTTAACAAGAGCGACATGTTACATTGAATGACTACTGATTGGATTAGAGAAAAGAACATTATGTTATACCGCCGCAAGATAATAGAAAAACTTTTTAAAAAAACCTTTTCTTCCGCCGGGAGGATTCGCTTGCATATATTATCATGTGAGACTGTGGATCCTTTTTTCTGTCCCTTTGAGACTAATGTCTCTGGTGGCGCCCTCTCCTAGTGCGAATCTCGTTAGTCCCAGATTCCTCCTGTCCCTGTAACGACTACACATGCCAGATGGGCTTATGCCCTGGGGGTCGAATGTTAAAAAGGTTCTTTATCCTCCCAAAAATGTCAGAAGTCGTAAAATTACGCTTTCTTGTTGTCTTTTTATTTATTTACCACATTATTTCTTGAATTGAATAGACAATTAGACATTTTATTCTTGTTGTACCGTGGTGCAGCTGTCCAGCCCAGCAACAGTTTCCAGCCCGCTCTTTTACGATTGGGGGGGGGGGGCAGCTTTCCTTCTAAAAAGGAGAGGAGAGTGGGAAGCGACTAAACCCAAGGGACAAGTGATTTTTATTGCCCCCAGAATGATTTTTTTGGAATGGGGGCAAACTTCTGCTGCACGTCTCCAAGAGCTTCCATTTAGGATTCAAACAATTGAACCAAAACACTCTGGAGTTGTCAGAAAATTCATTTATATGGTGATGAAGACACCCATTTTAGTTTTGGTATCATCTAAAAGGTACGATAGGCTATTCAGATCAGCAAAAAAAAGTTCCACATTTCGTATGGTCTTCAGAGATATTTGCAAAAAAACGATCTCTGCAAAATTGAGGAAGTTATTTTTTTTGAGACCACCGCAAAATGACTACACAGTATAATATTTTTGTCCACGAGGTGGGGTTTAAGAAAAAAATATGGACTTAGATTTTAAAACTGTTTTTTTTTAATTTTCTTAATTTTGTTCAAACTAACAAAGTAAGTATTTCTTTCTGTTTTTGGGCTACCTGAAAATGCCAGAGGAGTATTTGGTGTAGAAGGATGTTCTAAAGAAAAAATATGGCTTCAGATTTTATATTGGGTCTAAAATTTTGCCTGTAACTTTCTGATGCAGGTACAGTAGGGCAATTTTCTCATAACCCTGCTTGAACTTAGAAAAACTTAAAAGTAACTATAATTTTTTTCCTAAAACACAATCTCCATTATAGTCATCTTCAACTAGCCTCAAAAGCAAAAAAAGTTTATTTACTTCCCTAATTTTGCAAAAATTGGTTTTGCAAATATCTCTTAAAACCATCGGTAAAGTGGAACTTTTTTGCTGATCTGAATAGCCTACGGTATTACCTTTCAGACGGTACGAAAACTAAAAATTGGTTTCTTAATGACCATATCACCATCAGTTTCTGACAACTTCAGATAGTAGTGGCTTGCGATCTGCCAAATATCCAACATTTGCCCGCCCACGTTTGGTTATGATCCTCCGATTCCTGATGTATCCCTGCTGACCTTTTTTCACCGTATACAACTTCTGTACTTCATTAGAGCACCAATTAAAAAAATGACCCAAACCCACAAATGTCGTTGACATGGATACAGTTTTAGGTGTGGCATCTTCTCGGGGACCGATCTCACCATCCACCCTGTATCCAATAAATAATAAAAGAAACAATCCTATGTCCGCCCTAGACTCGAAGAGGCCTGGACGGCCTAAAGCAAGATCAGTGCAGAAGTGAAGCGGCAATAAATTAACAAACGGAAGAAATATTCCATTGAAAAGATCGGCCTTTTTCTTTTCTTTTTCTTATCCAGGCAATGTCATTTGAGACGCCCGTTTTGTATTTATAGCACGTTTGAAAATTTGCTGAAAGCCCATGATATATGTCTTGCAAGTGGTATTGTCCAGGAACAATAAAACGTTCATTCCTCGGTACAATACTACAGCCCCCTCTATGAACCACTCGTAAAACTATCAGCAACGCAAATTCCTCTCCCGAACTGATAAGGCGATTTCCGGCATTTTCAGTTAAGCGCTGCCATCTGGCATGCATATTTTACAAAAAGTAATTTCAGTAAGACAATTCGCACAATAAATACGTGAGTTTCCTTCTTGTCTGCTAGGTTTTTAATGCGGTTAAACATGATAGCATATATAGCCTTTTAGATGCAAGATTGTTGAAACACCGGACTATCGGAAGGAAGGAGTGGCAGCTCTGCCTTTTACAACCCCGGAGAGCTGAGCGGAGAAGGGAAACGCGACGTTGTCACTTCCCCGCGGCCATTTTTGGGACTGGGGATGGATGAGCTGTCGGGTGGCCAGCCACAAGATGGTTGTCCATTAAATGTCCAACTCTTTCCCTCGTACAAGCCAGCCAACCTTGTAATATGTATTTCACATACCTGAGCTGACAGTTAAAGTAGCAGGTTAACAATGCATTAAAATGAACTCGAAAAAAAGCTATGCTCTTTACAGGTCTTTATTATACCGGTAGGTACAATTGATGTTCTTCCCGAGGTGAAGGCACGCCTGAAACATGCTAGAAATATGTGTAATTATGCAGGCTTGTTAGCGTTGAAGAAAATAAGCGTTAATCGTTAAGAAATGCGTTGAATTATTTTTAGCGTTAGGCGTTAATACGTTAGAGGGTTTTTCCGTTACCGGCGTTAATTCCGTTAGGCGTTAAAAAATTTGATCTGGAAAAAAAATTTGGACGCAAAAAAAAATTTTCCGGGGAAAAAATTCCGCTGTTTTAGGCGTAAAAAACTGTAGGACTTTTTGAGCAAAAAAAATTATACGAAAAAACATTATTTTGCACTGCCCGAAAAACGCCGCAAAATCTAACAAAGTGCCAAAAAAGGCGTTTTTGCGGTGCATATAAGTCAAGAAAACATTCGAAAACACCAAAAATCCGGTTTTTTTGCGCCTTCCATTTGTTGGGTCTACTCTGATTTTTTTACTGACAACTTAAGTGGACTGGATCCCACCCCGAAGTGAATTTATGAAGCCAATGTGGCATACCAGTAGAGGTATAAGGCTATGTTGTGCTGTGACAAACCGCTCCCCCCCCCACAACAAGAAGAACAACTCTCACAATTCTAGGACCTGACGGCTTCGCCGCAGGTAAAAACAGAAGCACGAACTAGTAGTACCATACCTGGGCACGCAGGGGGTCAGGGTTATGACCCCCCCCCCAGCCTCCGGATCCCATTGTAGTAACGTACGAACTTTATGTAGTAGACCACCCCCCAAGCCCTCAAAATTCGAGGGGTCCGTGCCCAGCTATGAGTAGTACACTGTAAAAAATAAAAAAAAAATTCGGTCCTGGCAGCGCCCTGGGGTAGCCAGCGGCTCATGTACTGCGTCGGACTTACAAAAAAAAGCAAAAAAACAAAGAAAAATCAAGACAAAAACCACTTGCATCACTGGTGAAATTAAGTGGTTGCTATGCTTTTGGGGCATACACTATTGTCGACCAAGAGATGCTCCAGAAAAAGTATACCGGCAAGGGTTACTCCATTTCCACCCCTGCAGTACAGGTAGATTGTTCCAGAAATGGTTGTTTAAAAACTGCTGTGAATAATTTTCCAAGACACATTTTGGATACTTTTGTTCATGTCCACTCAGACTAATACCTTCGATGGCGCCCTCTTCTAGTACGTTTCTCGACACTTTTTTCAGCTCTGGTTGTTTATGATTCCTCCGCCCCCGCTCTTTTGTTGTTATCTTTTTTAACGGCTGCCCTCATTATTGAACGGTTTCCCAAAAAAAGCCAGCTAAAAAATGAGGGGGAAATTACAAAAATGATTTTGGATTATGACAAATGTTCTTCCCACTGTAAGTATTTTTTGGACAGAAATAAATACCATCTTTCTCGTTGTACGTACGGTATGGGGCTAGCAACAGATTTCTGTTTTACGATCCGCCCATTCCAAGGATGGGCGGAACGGTTGACCTGGGGAAGAGAAATGTTTTTATTGCCCTAGAAGCAGCGATTGTCCCTTGCGCTGTCGAACTTTTATGAGGAGGACAAAGGAACGCCAAGAGGATACGCGCCAAAGTGGAACCATGTACATTTATTTTCTTGGAATATAAAATGCCGTTTGGTAGTTTGATGGGATATGTCAATAGCGTACATACTAATATGACGTCACAGTCACACATGGGCATGGGGGGAATTAAAAAACCCACCCCTTACCCTAAGGCCGAAAATTGGCTACCTTCAAAGAAAACTTTTGATTCTTTCCCCCCTCTGAGGCAAAAATTCAGGCATTTTTGACAAAGTTTTACTAAAAAGAGTGCCCAAATAAGGCAAAGAGGCGCAAAATTTTCTGTGTGGTCCTCAATTGTGGTGAAAATATTCGTTTGTCCCCCCCCCCTTCCCCCCCTCTGTGACCCCAAATTTTACCCCTCCCCTAGAGCCATTTTTGGGGGTACTTCACTTTTTGAGGCATCCCCCCCCTCTGGAAAAAGGTCGGTGCCCATTTGTGGTCACAGTGCTAGAGTACTCGACTTTAAGGAGCTCTTCAAATCAAGACGTTTGAATGTTTTGCGTGTATGCGATGTGAGATTGGTCATTAATCTTTTTGACAAACCAAACCAAATGAAAACCTACATCGTAAGCAAAAGTCGTGGCTGCCTGCGGAGAGACATCTGAGGTGGCTTCTTCCCAAGGGGTCGCCGCCGTCCTCCCGGTGTCTCCAACGAATAGAAAATAGTATATGGCGTGTCTTCGTAGAAGGCAGCAGCTGGCAAGGGACATACACCCCAATGGCCAACCAGTGTAGTCCCATACAACTCAAAAAAACGAGGAAAATTCTATCAACGGAATATTTTAGTTCAACTTGACAGCTCCTACATTTTGCTTTTCCATAAATTCTTAAGAACTCGCCCCCTGATAAATCATTTAATTCAAGGGGGGAAATAGGCAAAGTAGTAGAAGGAAGTATTTTATTCTTGCATTGTTTCATAGCTGGGATTATTTTTTAGGTCGAAGCGTCAACTACAGCCCTCTGTGAACCATTATCTCAACTCAACAATGCCCGCGTCGCAACATACTTTCAAGAGCGCGCAAAAAGCGGCCCGCAAATTCACGTCCTGACTCGACCATAAAAATTCCATGAAAAGGAAGAGTTGCGAAAAACTGGTTTTGCCCTGCACAAAACGACCTCTCCGTTTCCCGCCAAAAAGGATGGCTGGTGTGTCTGTCCTGTATTCGCAAAGGAGAAGAGATCAAGAGAAGAGAAGGGGAGAGCAGGCGCAAGAAAGGCAGCTTGAGAGCTAGAGAGAAATGAAGCAAGGGAAGAAAAAAAAAAGGTTTTCATTTATTGACATTTTGAAAGACCCCTTTTGGTTTTTTCCTCTCGCTTTTGTCCAAGGGTATTCATTCTGTTTCCCAGGTGGAGGAGTGACCCAGGCTACCAGCATCTGTCACAAAAAAGCATAGGAGAACCCTCATATGCTTGACATGTTGCGCGGTGTGCGGCCGAAAAGAACATAGAAGCTCGTCTCGATCTAATATGTCGAGCATGGACCAGGCATCTCACTAGCCTGGACCATGACGCGAGCCGGGAAAATATTCAAGATTACTATAGTTGCTCTAGAACTTCGGTACGGCAAGGTGGTACACACTTTAGAAGACAAAGTCGCTTAAACGCATGTACCAGGGGGAAACTCCGAAGAAATCCCCCCTCTCCTTTCCACCCGACCGCACACTTGCTCCGGTTGTTGCAAACGTTGCACCATCTACCGACGCGGTATTCTTGCCAATGTCCGTCTGATAATAATGGGGGCTAGCAAGAATAGGGGGGATTAAGGCGGGGCAGGGGGATCAATAGATATATAATAAGCGACAGGTTGACGGTTTTTTTGCCGGGTCCGTCCTGTGTCCTATTGCTATTGTCCACATTGATTTCACACGCTGAATTCGGACAGCTGTCGACATTTTCCTCGAAGACAAGTTCACGCTGTCTGATGCCGGTATATCGTAAGGGGATCTTTCACAAGTATGTTCGTATGACTACTCTGCGCGCGCTGAACGAAAGCCCATATGGGTGCTTCATTACATACAGAGTACCTGCTGGAAAGCAGACGTCCGATGTTGTACAAAAAGCAACAGGTAAAATATATTGGGAAAGTGTGTTCATGCCTCTAGAAAGTGTTTCTGTCCTATAAATAGAGTTAAGGGACAGGCCACCTGTCGAGTGACTTCTCAGTAAAAATGGAATTGTATTTCTTCTTGTCCCGTTTTTGTAATTTCACTCCACAAGCTTGCTTGCAAGGAAAATAATATCGGTACCTTCTAAAGCAAGAACAGACTTTGTTCAATGACCTGCGGCATTGACAAGAGAGAATTAGAAAGGGAAAAATACAATAAACTCGCCAAAGATACGTACAGGGATCCTTGAATAAACTCAGTTGTTCAAAAATTAAGTGAGAAATCCTACCCCGAAGAGAAATCTGGTCAAGAGACGATGGATCCCACCTCGAAGAAAAATCTGGGTTGGAGATGAAATAGAAAGGAGATACCAAAGGTCAAGTTGACCTTAACCTTTGGTCCACCTTTAAGGTCGTGACCTCATAGTAGTTCCCCTCCCCCACAACAACAACAACTCTCACTGTTCTATGACCTGTCGGCTTTACCCAGGCCAAAATATAAATGACGAAATTGCAAAATCTGCGAATAACTGGCTAGACATTGTTTTACGGTGAAAGGAGGCCGATTCGTGTTTTAGCTCACTTTGGCTGACTCGGCGCGCGCTCAGCACCCCTTCAAAATACGACATTTGACAACATTATGACATCCGTCAAACTGCAAGACGAAGACTTGGCCAATTTGGTAGACGCCATACCGTCGACGACTGACTGAAACTCCGTTGGGAGGTTAGTTCATCTCTTTCTCTTTCCTTCTCTTCGCCGGCCTCTCTCTCTGCTTGCGCCATCTCTTTTCCAAAAAATATTCTCCCCCCCCCCCGTTCCTTTCAATAGTTCCGTTGGGAATAAAAAAATGAGCTTGGGAACTGGAGAAGGGGTGAAG
>JAAUYB010110290.1_pt1 | contig 10151 bp, 11 predicted proteins | sample 7278071 | NCBI WGS metagenome assembly JAAUYB01 (sample SAMN14350121, study PRJNA611818) | marine sediment metagenome | isolation source: surface marine sediment (1.8m) | place: French Polynesia: Moorea | collected 2018-08 | reverse complement strand
CCCCTCCCCCTCCTTCAAATTTGGTAACGCCCAATAAAAAACGTAAATACTTCTTGTCAAAAGGACAATTTTCAGCGAGGAATCATTATCCAGTCAGGTATGATCCGCGCTACTGAAAAGCCGGATGTGACTATCACTCCCATTCCTCGTTACGACTTATTAGAGTTAGATGCTTATGACTCGATGTCGGTACAGTTTTCGCGAGGTTGTCCTTTTCAATGCGAATTTTGTGACATCATTGTACTCTATGGACGCAAACCCCGCACTAAAACCCCTAGCCAACTATTGAAGGAGTTGGACTATCTTTATGAGTTGGGGTGGCGACGAGGGGTGTTTATGGTGGATGATAATTTTATTGGCAATAAACGCAATGTTAAATTGTTACTCAAAGAATTAAAAGTTTGGCAAGCAGAACATCAATATCCTTTCCGTTTTAACACAGAAGCTTCTGTTGATTTGGCACAGGATACGGAGTTAATGGAATTGATGGTACAGTGTAACTTTGATGCTGTCTTTTTAGGCATTGAAACCCCCGACGAAGAGAGCTTAAAGTTAACGAAAAAGTTTCAAAATACTCGTGACTCCCTAACAGAAACGATTGATATTTTAATTCGTGCAGGGTTACGCCCGATGGCTGGTTTTATTATTGGTTTTGACGGAGAAAAAACTGGGGCAGCTTCTCGCATTATTCGTTTTGTGGAAAATGCAGCTATTCCCACGGCTATGTTTGGGATGTTACAAGCTCTTCCTCATACTGCATTATGGCATCGTTTAGAAAAAGAAGGACGGCTACGAGTTGACAGTAAACAAGATATTAATCAAAGTACCTTAATGAACTTTGTCCCTACTCGTCCCATAGAAGACATTGCCCAAGAATATATAGAAGCTTTCTGGACATTATATGATGAAGAAAATTTCCTAGATCGCACCTATCGTTGTTTCTTGAAATTAGGTGCGCCCCAATGTCATCCTCCCTTTAAGTTTCCTAGTTGGGTCGATTTAAGGGCTTTAGCTATTGTGGTTTGGCGACAGGGGTTTAAACGTAAAACTCGTTGGAAGTTTTGGCATCATTTCTTTAGTATTCTTAAGCATAATAGTCCAGTGTGGGAACATTATTTAACTGTATGCGCCCACAATGAACACTTTTTAGAATATCGTGGGATTGTTCGAGATGAAATTGAAGAACAGTTACAAGAGTTTAAAGACAGGGAAAAGCAAACATCTTTGGTTGAATTAAGTTTGAGATAGTAAGGTGCAGGGATATTTCATGAAACATCCCTGCAAAAGTCTTTGCGTTTCTGTTAGTTAGAATGATTAGTTTTAATATTAGTTAAGTAGGTAACTAATAAATCAGCTACAATAAAACATAAGAATTAATCCTAAAACCATGCTGTTAAATAAAATTTTCAACGACACTGATAAAAAATGGCAACCTATCATCAAAGCCCTAGAAACTGCCATCGGTAAAGATGGGGTCATCCGTCGCAAAGAAGAATTATTAACCTATGAATGTGATGGCTTAACCGCCTATCGTCAACGCCCGGCTGTGGTTGTCTTACCACGCACCACTGAAGAAGTGGCAGCAGCCGTTAAAATATGTCATGACTATAATATTCCTTGGGTAGCAAGAGGTGCGGGGACAGGCTTATCAGGGGGCGCATTACCTGTTAAAGATTGTGTCTTAATTGTTACCGCTCGCATGACACAAATTCTCAACATTGATTTAGAAAATCAGCGAGTAACGGTACAACCAGGAGTAATTAATAATTGGGTGACACAAGCCGTTAGTGGGGCTGGTTTTTACTATGCTCCTGATCCTTCTAGTCAAATTATCTGTTCTATTGGCGGTAATGTAGCGGAAAATTCTGGGGGGGTTCATTGTTTAAAATATGGGGTGACAACTAATCATGTTTTAGGTTTAAAAATAGTAGTCCCTGATGGTTCTATTATTGATGTAGGTGGTAGCATCCCTGAAATGCCTGGTTATGATTTAACAGGGTTATTTGTAGGCTCAGAAGGCACTTTAGGCATAGCAACAGAAATTACCTTAAAAATTCTCAAAACTCCTGAAACAATTTGTGTTGTTTTAGCTGATTTTACTGATGTTAAAGCTGCGGGACAAGCAGTGGCTGATATTATTAGTTCAGGTGTCATTCCTGCGGGTATGGAAATTATGGATAATTTTTGTATTAATGCAGTAGAAGATACAGTAAAAACAAATTGTTATCCTAGAGATGCAGCAGCTATTTTATTGGTAGAGTTAGATGGTTTATCTTTAGAAGTAGCTGCCAATAAGGAAAAAATTGCTAAAATTTGTCGCAGCAATGGGGCCAGGGAAATTACTTCAGCTAATGATTTAGAAACTCGTTTAAAATTGTGGAAGGGAAGAAAAGCAGCCTTTGCAGCAGCAGGGAATATTAGTCCCGATTATTTTGTTCAAGATGGGGTGGTTCCTCGGACACAACTAGCGAATGTTCTCGAAAAAATCAATGAATTAGGAACAGAACATGGTTATCGTATTGCTAATGTTTTTCATGCAGGAGATGGTAATTTACACCCCTTAATTTTGTATGATAATTCTATCCCTGGACAATGGGAAGAGGTAGAAAAATTAGGAGGAGAAATTCTCAAATTATGTGTAGAATTAGGAGGCAGTTTATCAGGAGAACATGGCATTGGTGCCGATAAAAATTGCTATATGTCCTATATGTTTAATGAGATAGACTTAGAAACAATGCAATGGGTACGAAGTGTTTTTAACCCTGATAATTTAGCTAACCCTGGTAAATTATTTCCCACTCCTCGTACCTGTGGAGAAGCAGCTAATGCTAAGATGGCAAAATTTAAAGGAGTGGACTTATATTGATGATTGTCAAATTTTAGATAAGTATAGCATTTTGTTTATTTTGAATGTTTAAGTTCAGCACGAAATATTTGAAAAGTAAGCTATCAACAATGCCTTATCTAAAAAGACATCTTAGAAACCGATAGGATATTGTGAATTTTAGGGGAGAGTATCTAAACCCCTGCTTGTCCTAATGCTAACCCTGCGACTAACATACCCAATACTAAGAAGGGTTGTGCGCTAGCTTGATATTTAACATCGTTTTCCAATGGATCACGCAAGAAATACATATCTTGAAAGGTGATCTGAGGAATGACTAATAAGAGCAAAATAGCAGCATAAAGATTTTGATTGATGTAGATTAAGTAAGCACCAATTCCAGCCTGAAAAACATCAATCATGATCACACAAAGCCAGGCTGCCGTATTGATTCCAAACATGACAGGGAGAGATTTTAATCCTAATTGGCGATCGCCTTCGACACTCTTAAAATCATTGACCACGGCAATTCCTAAGCCAGCTAAACTGTAGAATAAAGTGAGAATAACAATAGTCCAATTTAACTGACCAAATAAAGCATGGCCTGCCCACCAAGGTAAGGCAATATAACTCGCCCCCAAAGCATAATTTCCTAACCAACCATTTTGCTTTAATTTCAAGGGGGGAGCCGAATAAATATAAGCTAAAAATGCTCCCCCTAATGTTAAGCACAACATGATAGGGAAGTCGTGGCCAGCCCAAACATCCAATCCATAACCTAAGCCTAATCCTAAACCTAATAAAATTAGAATTTGTGTGACTACTTGGGGAACAGAAATGGCCCCTGAAGGAATAGGGCGATAAGGTTCATTAATAGCATCAATTTCGCGATCATAAAAATCATTGAGGGTTTGAGTGTATCCGGCCATCAAAGGGCCTGATAGTAACATACAAGCGGAGGCCCTGAGAAAATCTTCTACTGTCCAAGTATAGCCCCCTGAAGAGGCAGCCCCGCAAACTACTCCCCAAATTAAAGGTATCCAGGTAATGGGCTTCATTAACTGTAATCGTAGCTTCCAAATAGAAGTTTCTCCAGAACTTGCCCCCTTCATTCCTAATAATTGACGGGTTTGGCTGCTTTTTTCGTTAATATTGGAGGGAGAGGAATCAGACATAAGTGGGTTAAAAAATTAAAGTTAATGAGATGATAGGGTGCTGAGTTCTTTAAGCCATAAGTAATAAGTTATAATTTTATACCTATTACCGCCTAGTATACTCACATTTTTTACTGACAAACTATAGTCAATTAATCAAACCAGCCAATATCTTCATTGGTTAATGGTTTAGGGGATGAAGCAGGGGCAGCAAAAGGTTCTAATTCCTTAGCTTGTCTGCTTAAAACTGTTTCTTTCTGCACTACCAGTGCTGGAGATAAAGGAGGTTTAGAAATGGGTTTGTGTTCCTGTTCTTGTTCTAGTTGAGCTTTCAGGGACAATATTAACTCATTTTTTTCTGCTAATTCTATTGCTAATTCTTCTTTTTCCTGAAGCTGATTGTAGAGTTTTTCAACTAATTTTTTTTGTTCACTTAATTGAAATTGATAGTCTTCAGCCTCTTTTAATTCAGTCTGAAGGCGACTGGTTAAGTCTTTTTCATCTTTGACTTCAGTTTCTAATGTTTTGACCTGCTTTTCTAAGTCATCAACTTGCTTTTTAGATAGGTCTAAAGCTTGGCTTAATTCTGTTACCATGTTATCTAATTGCGCTTTAGTCATACGACTGCGACTAACTGAAGTATTGGGTGTTTCTGGTGTTTGCGCACTCGTTTCTGAAGCTGTTGTTGCTTCTTCTCGTAATAAATCCGATAAACTTTTTTTTGTCATAATTGATTCCAGTCCCGTTGTAATTCTTCTACCACTCGGCGATAATCAGCTTGAGCTTCTTTAGCATTTTTGCCGCGCCATTCAGTAATAGGAACCCCGTCTAAAACTGCTCTTTCGTGGGCTTTATATTGACGAATAAAGGCATGACAAGCGGGAATCCCTAATTCTAGTAAAGTATTTTGAGCCTCCAGAGTTTCCTTTAAACTGCGAGAGTCCACCTTAGTTAATAATACCCGATGGGCGACCTTTAGGGGCATTACTGCTGTTCTAACCGTTTCAATGAGTGCAGTTAAATCCATGGCCGCTGGTGGTGTGGGTAAAATTAAATAATCTGCACAAGCAATAACGGATTGTAGAGCTTCTGAACGTAAAGCAGGGGGCGTATCAACGACTATAACCTCATATTCTTTAACAAGGCGGAGTTTTTCTAAGATTTGGGGTTCATTTTCCTCCGTTAAATCAAAATCCATACCCTCTTGACCGCGTTGTGTCCACCAACTGGCCGAACCTTGGGGATCAGCATCAACGAGTAAAACCTCTTGTTTCTCAGCCAAAATGGCCGCGACATTGACGGCGGTTGTTGTTTTGCCCACACCACCCTTACCATTGATGATAGCGATAATGGTGGTTTTGGGTGAGTTTAAATCTGCTCCAGAATTATCCTTGCTCATGTTGCCCTGTTCAACCCATGAGAGCATTATCTCACCTTATTGTGACTGTTGTTCTATCTTGAAAGTCCAAAACTTGTTAACCTAAAGCCGACGAGCCGAGATCGGGGGGAATATCTTGCCAACGTCCGGGCCCCACTGCACGAACGGCTTCCGTTAAGCTCACATCTTCAGTATATAAAGCTTTACCAATAATGACCCCAGTTACCCCAATGGGTTCTAACGATAATAATCCTAAAACATCGCTGAGGGAACTAACACCCCCTGACGCAATGACAGGGATGTTAATATGATTGGCTAATTCTCGCAATGCTTCACGGTTGGGTCCTTGTAAGGTACCGTCGCGGTGTATATCGGTGTAAATAATCGCTGCAACCCCTAATGCTGCCATTTGTTGGGCCAAGTCTGTGGCTAAGACTTCTGAGGTTTCCAACCATCCTCTGGTGGCCACTTTTCCATTTCGTGCATCTATTCCTACGGCTATTTTACCTGGAAATTCTTGACAGAGTTGCTGTACTAAATCAGGGTTTTCTACGGCGACGGTTCCTACAATAGCGCGATCGACCCCTAAATTGATTAATTGAGCGATACTATTGCGATCGCGTAATCCTCCCCCCACTTGCACAGGAATGGCGATCGCTCGCACGATGGCTTCTATGGTATTTAGATTAACAGGTTTGCCCTGTTTTGCCCCATCTAAATCGACTAAATGTAAACGGGTAGCTCCTTCATCTGCCCATTGTCGCGCCACTTCTACGGGGTTTTCGTTATAAACTTGAGATTGTTGATAGTCACCTTGGTAAAGACGGACACAACGTCCTTCTAGAAGATCGATCGCAGGGATAACGTCCATTTAATCTATTTTCATAACTCTATGGATAATCATAACGATAATAACGACTTAAAACAATTAAGCACTAATTTGTTTAATCTTAGTTGTGGATTTTTAGCATTAGCTTTTATTGTTTTTATTTTCATGTGGGCTGTCACTATAGCCCCTATTTTATCTTTAGAAAATTCTTTAGATTCTGAGACGTTTTATGAGTTAAAAAATCAGGGTATTAAATCTATTGTAAAATCTTTGCAATTTTTAGCGACAGGTTTTGGTGGTATTGCTATTTTATTTAATGTTTATTATGGGGCTAAACGAGCAACGGCAATGGATAAAACAGCACAAGCAGCAGAAAAGAACATTGAAGTTGCTCAAAATAGTCAAATTACAGAACGTTTTACGAAAGCAGTTGAACAGTTAGGATCAGATAATTTATCGATTCGTTTAGGGGGAATTTATGCGTTAGAAAAGATTGCTCAAGATGCACCAGAAAGCTATCATTGGACAATTATGGAAATTTTGTGCGCTTTTATTAGAAATTATGAGTTATCAAGTAAGAAGGAAGATCAACTAAAAGAAAAGATTATTGAAAAAAAATCGTGACTTACAAGCTGCTTTAATGGTCATTGGAAGACGTAATATAGAGCATGATCCAGAAAATAGCTTAGTTGATTTAAGAAGATCCAATTTATCATTTACTACTTTGGATAATGGTAATTATGTTTTTAAAACAACCATTTTTACACAATCCAATTTAACAAGTATTCAATGGTGTGAGGTTAATCTAGAAGCAGCCTTTTTTAATTACTCTGATTTAACTGATGCACGTTTTGATAAATGTAATCTTACTAACGCAAATCTAAACGTGACAACCGTTAAGAATGCAAATTTTAATGAATCTAATTTACAAAAAGCAAAGTTTCAATGCACAAAAACATTTGGTTTTGTCGGTTTTATAAAAGCAAACTTAAAAGGAACAAACTTTAGTTTTTGTGATAATTTAACTCAAAAAGAAATAGAAGGAGCTATTGGAGACGAAACAACTATATTACCTGAATCTTTAGAAATGCCTGAGAGTTGGAAAAATAGAAAATAGAATCAAGCTACAATAATATAGTTTGAATAATTATTATATTTTTCCTTGAAATATTTGATTAACAGTTAATTCTAACTCAGTAAAAGTTAAAGATTTAATTTGTTCATTATCTCTAAAATATTGAACTTGATATTCACCATCAATCAGATTATAAATAGAAATAGTAGGCTTTTTGGGATTACCAATATAACGAGAACCACCTATGCCTAAATAATCTACAATCCAATATTCATTAATACCAATTTCTTCATAATCTCTTAATTTAGTTAAATAATCATCTCGCCAATTACTACTGACAATTTCTATTACTAAGGGAACTGATTTTCCTTTGGTTAGAGTTGAAGACTTTTCCCACAAAGGTTCATCTTCAAGAGTATTTCTATCTACAACTAATACATCAGGTAAATAACCACTATTTTCATCCAAGACTTTTACTAATGCTTGTTTTGGTAAAAAATATGCTAATTTAAGCTGTCTAAATAAATAAGCAAATTCCACTGCTAAAAATCCTGAAATTTCCTCATGTTTTCCCTTTGGTTGCATTTCAACAACGATTCCTTTATGTAATTCATAACAACTGTTTTCTGGTTTCCAATCTAGAAACTCAGCAAAAGTCATTAATTTCGGTAAAGTTTGAGTTTTTATCATTTTTTTTAACCTCAAATCCTTGAACTTAAATCTTTTTAAACAAGCTCATCAATTGCTTTAGGAACAGCAGCCGTTAACACCTCATGACCTGTTTTTGTAACTAAAATATCATCTTCAATTCTAATACCAATACCCCGCCATCTTTCAGGAATTTCTGGTTGTCCTTCTGCGGGTTTAATATCATTTCCAATATAAATCCCAGGTTCAACAGTTAAAACATGACCTGCTTCTAAAGGATGCCAAGTTTCTTCATCTTGTTTATAAACGCCCACATCATGCACATCTAACCCTAACCAGTGGCCTGTTCTGTGCATATAAAATGGCTTATATTTTTCTTCTTTAATTATCTCTTCTAAATCCCCTTTTAATAACCCTAAATCAATTAATCCCTGCACCAAAACACAGACAGCAATATCATGAAATTCATTATAAGGATTACCAGGTTTTACTTCTTCAATAGCTTTTAATTGTGCTTCTAAAACTAATTCATAAATCGCTTTTTGTTCCCCTGTCAACTTCCCATTTACCGGAAAAGTTCGGGTAATATCTCCATTATAATAACCATAGGAACATCCCGCATCAATTAATAATAAATCATTCTCTTGAATCTGACGGTTATTCTCAATATAGTGAAGAATACAAGCATTAGAACCCGACGCAACAATGGAAGGATAAGCTGGACCTATTCCCCCATGAAGTCGAAAAGTATGCTCAATTTCTGCCTGAATTTGGTACTCATAATGACCCACTTTAACAAATTCCCTGGCGCGGTTATGAGCAACGGCAGAAATGTCCATCGCTTGACGTAACATCGCTAATTCTGAGGCAGTTTTTACCTGTCGCATAGGGTGAAGAATAGGGTTAGTATCTTCAATAGCAACTGGACCACTTCCCCGTTTAGGATAGGTTGCCATTAACTGTTGCCAGTGGGATAAAATAACATCATTAAAATGTTTATCTCGTCCTAAATGGTAACAGATACGATCTGCTTTCTTTAGATATTCCGGTAATTTTTCATTTAATTCTCTGATAGGATAAGCAATATCTGCTCCATACCTTTCTTTTGCCCCTTCTACCCCACAACGATAACCAGTCCAAGTCTCTTTTTCTGGGTCTTTTGGCTGTACAAATAAGATAAAATGGTGTTCTTGATGATGAGGTGCAAATACTGCTACCGCTTCGGGTTCATTAAATCCTGTTAAGTAGAAAAAATCGCTATCTTGACGAAAAATATACTCTACATCATTGTGCATAACTGATGTCGGTGCGCTGCGGAATATGGCCGTTCCCTGACCAATTTTCTCCATAAATTTTTCTCGACGTTGGCGGTATTCGCTGCTATCAATTCCCATAATATCCTACTGTAAACTTACCTAATTTATTAGGATAACTCAAAAACCCGATCTAGTGGATTGATACACTTAAAATGGTGAGTGACGACTGATGGTTAGACCGTTGTTATAACCTATACTATAGCCGTCTAACTCAACCTCTTAATTATAAGATTTTATTATCACCACAACTGTTTTAATCGCCAAGGTGCTTATGTTACAGTTAAGGATTAGAAATCTGATTTACAAACTATTTCAGCGAGTGAATTAAGCAAAAAAGAAATTGTCGATTTAGTTTCAGCTATTGTAAAACTTGGTGATTTTATTGGTCATTGTTTTATCTATGTTCCTAATTTAGCGTTAGTATTTTATCCTCATGAAGATATTGGTTTTGGGTTGATATGGACAACAGAGGATGGTAGAAATTATGCTGATCTTTACCTTAGAGATATTGCCAAAAATCAAGATTTTACTGCCTATAAAGGGAAGGGATGTCTGGAAAATCGTTTGGCTAAATGGGCTAATGTTTGCCCACCTTATCCATCAATAACCTAATGCTAAACCATCGGCGCGGGGTTCGGAAGCAGCGATGAAAATGCCTTCATTTAAAGTGCATATTTTTGATTGAAACTCCCTAACCATCTTAATTTGCTTTGTGATCTTAAATTTTCCTGCTTTTATGACCAAGGATCAGGAATTGATTTAAAAGAATGGCCATTTATCTCTTCATCAGAAGAAAAATCTGCCACCATAGTTTCTTTATTTGGGTCTAATTCTTTTTTTAAGGCTTCCCAGTCTCCAGGATCTTGCAATTCTTCATATAAATTAAATTCAGCAGTGATAGTTTCTTTACAAAGATCAATCTCTGGG
>JAAUYB010166935.1_pt1 | contig 10152 bp, 10 predicted proteins | sample 7278071 | NCBI WGS metagenome assembly JAAUYB01 (sample SAMN14350121, study PRJNA611818) | marine sediment metagenome | isolation source: surface marine sediment (1.8m) | place: French Polynesia: Moorea | collected 2018-08 | reverse complement strand
CTCGTCGGCGATGATCACATCCGGTTCGCTGCAGAGCGCCAGAGCGATCACCACGCGCTGCCGCATACCGCCGGAAAACTGATGCGGGTATTGCTGGATCCGGATCTCGGGTTCCGGGATGCCGACCCGGCGTAGAAGCTCCAGCGCGCGGTCGCCAGCCTCTGTATCCGAAAGGCCCAGATGCGTCTGGATTGTCTCGACCAGCTGCTCGCGCACGGTGAAAAGCGGGTTCAGCGAGGTCAGCGGGTCCTGGAAGATCATGCTGATCTCCTTGCCGCGTAAAGACTGCATTGCCGCCCTGTCCAGCCCCGAAATCGCGTCTCCCTTCAGGCTGATCGTGCCGTTCGTGATGCGCCCGGGGCGCTCCAGAAGCCCCATCACCGCAGCGCCGATCGTCGACTTCCCCGCCCCGGATTCGCCGACCAGTCCGTGGATTTCTCCCGGTTCCACCGTCAGGTTCGCCTGGTCCACGGCGACGAATGTCTCGCGCCGGGTGGGGAAGGCGACGGTGAGGTCGTTGATCTCGAGCAGTGTGGTCATGACCCGTCTGCACCGGCGACACATTTGTCGTCCACGAAGAGCGTCCCGCGCGATCGGTTGATCGCCGCGATCATGCCGTTGACGAAGCCGGTGTTCTGCAGCCGTGCCTTTTCGATCCCTTCCTTGACCTTGCGGCAGGAAAGCGTCCTGCGTTCACTGAGCGGTCCCTCGGTCTGGTGATAGGTCAGCACGGCGCGAAAATCCGCTGCCGTCCAGCGCGCGGACCGCACGATGACGCGCTCATAGGCCGTCAGCAGATTGCGCAGGTTGGTGTCGATGGTCTCCTGTTCGGGAAAGCAACGCGCGAGATCGGCGACGAAACTGTGCAAGGCGGCATAGGGGCAGACGCTGATCTGGCCCCGCAGAGCCACGGTCGGTCCGTTGGGATACTGGAACGACTGCGCCGCCAGCGGCGTGGCGAGGGTCAGCGAGAGGCAAAGGACAAGAGATCGGAGCATGTAGGTCACCGCAGTTTCGGGTTCAGCGCGTCGCGCAGCCAGTCGCCGAGCAGGTTGACGCTCAGCGCTAGCGCCAACAGCGTCGCGGCCGGGAAGAACAGGATCCACCACTCGCCGGAGAAGAGGAACCCCTGGCCGATCCGGATCAGCGTACCGAGCGAGGGTTGTGTCGGCGGCGCGCCGACGCCGAGAAAGGAGAGCGTCGCCTCGGCGATGATGGCGAGGGCCAGCGAGATCGTCGCGATCACCAGCACCGGCGACAGCACGTTGGGCAGGATGTGGCGCAGCATGATCGCAGGACTGGAACGGCCGATGAGTTGTGCCGCCTGCACGTATTCCTTGCCCTTCTCGACCAGGGTCGCACCACGCACCACGCGCGCGAACTGCACCCAGTCCGACAGCCCGATCGCCAGGATCAGCACCCAGATCGCCATCTGGTCGCGGTACTCCACCGGCGTGAAGCCCTTGGCGATTCCGAAGATCAGCATCGCCACCAGGATCGCCGGAAAGGTCAGCTGCACGTCGGCGACCCGCATAATGATCGTCTCGGTCCAGCCGCCCACATAGCCCGCGACCAGCCCCAGCGTGATGCCGAGAACCATCGCGAACAGTACCGCCGAGAACCCCACGAACAGCGAAATCCGCATGCCGTAGAGTATCGTCGAGAACACGTCGCGGCCCTGGTCGTCGGTGCCGAGCCAGAACGACTCGCCGGTGAACGCGTTCGGCGTCATCGGTGCGGTGAAGCCGTTCATCAGATTCAAGGTCGCTGGGTTGAACGGGTCGTGCGGCGCGATCAGCGGTGCGAAGACCGCGCTCACGGTCAGGATCGACACCACTATCAGCGAGACCATTGCAACCGGTGAGCGGCGGAACGACCAGGCCAGGTCGCTCTGCCAGAACGCCGTGAGCCGCGGCGCTAGGGTGCGGCGGCGGGGGACGGGCGCGTCGGTCATTGGCTCTTCCCCATCCGGTCGTGCCAGTCGGCGAGGCTTTCGTTGGGGTAGGCGTCGAAGGACGTATCGCCCTCACGCAGACAGGGCTCCGCCCAGTTCGCCCGCGACCCCAGCATGATATGCGCGCGCTCGGGCGGCAGCGGCAGGTCGGTGTCGATGGCCGAGGCATGCGGATGGATCAGGTCGGGCCATTTCGGCGAATAGGCCCAAAGCGCACTGCCGCACAAGCTGCAGAAGCTGCGCTGCAGCGTCGACGGCGTGCCATCCCGCACTGCGTTATAGGTGCGAACGCGCGCTTCCCCCTCGACCCGCATCGTCTCGGACTTTGCCCCGAGGTTGATCGCATAACCGCCGCCACCCGCCGTCTTCCGGCAGATCGAACAGTAGCAGAGCATGTAGGGCACCGGATGCGGCGCCTCGACGGCGAACCGCACTGCGCCGCAATGGCAGGAGCCTTCGAGCCGCATCAGACCGTCCCTCCCTCGCTGCGCAGCCTTGGATCGATGGCGACGTACAGCAGGTCCACCGCCAGGTTGATGCCCACGAACATCACCGAGATCAGCATCAGGTAGGCGGCCATGACGGGGATATCGACGAACTGGATCGCGTTGATGAAAAGAAGCCCCACGCCGGGCCACTGGAACACCGTCTCGGTGATGATCGCGAACGCGATGATACTGCCCAGCTGCAGCCCCGTCACCGTGATCACCGGCACCAGCGTGTTCTTCAGAGCATGTCGAAAGTTCACCACCCGCTCCGAAAGCCCGCGCGCCCGGGCGAAATTGATGTAGTCCTGGCGCAAGACCTCCAGCATCTCGGCCCGCACCAGCCGCATGATCAGCGTCATCTGGTAGAGCCCCAGGGTGATCGAGGGCAGGATCAGCGCCTTCAGCCCGCTTGCGGTCAAAAACCCGGTGGTCCAGCCACCCAGGTCCACCACCTCGCCGCGCCCGAAACTCGGCAGCATGTCGAGCTCCACCGAGAAGATGTAGATCAGCAGGATCCCGATCAGGAAGGTGGGCAACGACACCCCGATCAGCGACACCGTCATGATGACGTTCGAGGCCCAGCCGTCCCTTCGGATCGCCGTGAACACCCCCAGCACGATGCCGAAGAATATCGCGAAAAACCCGCTGACGGCGGCCAGTTCCAGCGTTGCGGGCGCGCGTTCGGCGATGATCTCGGCGACGGGGCGCCCCTGCCGATACGATACCCCGAAATTGCCCTGCGCCGCGCCTTCGAGGAACTTCAAGTACTGCACCGGAAACGGCTGATCGAGCCCCAACTGGGTGCGCAGCCGCTCGATATCCGCCTGCGTCCGCTCTTGCCCCAGCATGTTGTCGATCGGATCGCCGACGAAGCGAAACATCGAAAACGCCACCAGCCCCACGACCAACAGGACGAGGACGGACTGAAACACTCGGCGGATGATGTAATTGAGCATCTCTCTCAGCTAGAGGCGCAGCGCCGGCTCAGGTCAACCCCGAAAGGCTCATTCATCTGGCCCCAAATATCTCGGGGAGCGCGAGGGGCAGAGCCCCTCGCACAGCGCGACCGCCCTAGGCGGGCGCAAGCAGACCGGCGCGCCGCAGGCGCACAATTTGACAGCGCTCAGTTCACCGTCACCCAGCGCAGGATGAAGAAATTGTCCGGCCGCTGGGTCAGCGCGATGTTGTCGCCCGCGCCCCAGACCAGCGGCTGGACATACATCGTCACATAGGCGTGCTCGCCCTGGTAGAGCGTCGTCACCTCGTCCAGCATCGCCTGCCGTGCGCCATCGTCGATTTCGGACTGGATCATCGGCAACAGCTCGTCGATGCGCGCATTGGAATAGCCGCCGAAGTTCCAGGATCCGAGCTTTTTCTCGGCATTCGGCGTCGAGGCGAGGAACCGGATCGGGTGCTCGTGGTCGAAGGTGCCCGGCGACCAGCCCAACAGATACATGTCGTAATTGTCGGCGCGGAGCTCGGGCCAGTAGTTCTGCACCGGCATTGCGTCGAGCTCGGCCGTGATGCCAATCTGCGCCAGCATCGACACCACCGCCTGGCAGACCGACTCGTCGTTGAGGTACCGGTTGTTGGGGCATTTCAGGCCGAAGCCGAAGCCGTCCGGATAGCCCGCCTCGGTCAAGAGCGCCTTCGCTGCGTCGACGTCAAACTCCGGCCGGCTGTCGTTGGCGGCGGAGAACCCGCGCATGGCCGGACTCACGAGCTGGCTCGCCGGTTCGGCGTTGCCGCGCATGATGGTCTGCAGGATCGCCGGCACGTTCACTGCCCGCGCCACCGCCTCGCGTACGCGCACGTCGCGGAACGGGTTCGGGTCGCCCGCATTGGCGCCATATTTCAGCGTCTCGGCCTCATGCGCGAAGCCCAGCATGATGACCCGGGCCTCGATGCCCTGGATCACCTGCACGCCTTCGCTCTCGGCCAGTCGCACGGCGTCCTGGATCGGCACCGGGTTGATCAGGTCGACCTCGCCAGAAAGCAGCGCCGCAACCGCCGTTGCGGGGTTCTGGATCGGGGTGAAGGTGGCTTGCGAGATGTTGTGCTCTGCCTCGCCCCACCAGCCGTCGAAGGGCACCAGCGTGGTCTGCAGCCCCGGCTGGCGATCGGCCAGCATGAAGGCACCGGTGCCGTTGGCATTCAGCGTCGCGGCATTGCCGTTCTCCTTGTCGGGCAGGGCGGCGTCGCGCTGGCTGGTCCAGGCGGCGTCCATAATCATCCAGTTGGCGATCGAGTCCGGGAAGATCGGGTTCGGCGCCTTGGTCATGACGTCCACGGTGAACTCGTCGACCTTCAGCACGTCGGCGACCGGCGCGAACCAGCCCTTGACATCGGCGGCCTCCGACGAGGCCCGGTCGTAAGAAAAGATCACGTCGTCGGCGTCGAAATCCGACCCGTCGTGGAACTTCACGTCCCGGCGCAGGTTGAACCGCCAACCCTCGCCGTCGCCGATCGGCTCCCACGAGGTGGCCAGCGCCGGCTCGATCGCCATGTCCTTGCCGCGGCGCACCAGGCCCTCGTAGACGTTGTTGAGAAACCCGAGCACTGGGGCGGAGTTCACCGCGTGCGGGTCCATGGTTTGCGGGTCGGTGGTGCCGGCCCATTTGAAGCTTTCGGCCGCGGCGGCGGTGGCCAGGCATAGCCCCAGAGCTGTGGCGGCGGTCAGTCGCAGCATGTCGTCTCTCCCTGAATGCGCGGGCGTTTGCGCGTCGATGCCCGCACCGCACAGTCTAGCGTCGCGCGCCGAAATTGCGAGACGCTGGATATTCGCGGGGTCCGGGCGGTTGCCCGGGCGGTCTCGATGCGGCATGGTCTACGCATTGAAATGACGGAGGATTTCCGATGAAGCACGACCCGCAGAGCTTCGTGACCCAACCCGATACGGTCGAAGAGACCGCCCCGCGCGCCGGCGGATGCGGCGCCCGGTGCATGTGCGACGGCTGCACCAAGGACTGCTGCAAGGACTCCTACCACGACGGCCCGCACCGCTGTTACAACCACCTGACGGGCTGTACTTGAGCCGTCGGTCCCGTACGCCGAGGGCCTGCTAGCGACCAAGGTCGGCGCTCAAGTTACGAGCCGTGCCCATCGCCGACCCTCGGGGTGGCGGGCCGACGATTGTTCGGGTGTGCTTTATGGTCGCCGAGTCCGTAGGACCTGGAGCGGTGCGCGGATCTCGACAAATCGCCACCCCTCCGGGGCGGGTTGGCGATGGGCACGGCGGCGCTGCGCGCCTTGATCCCGTGCCCGGGACATCAATCGGACCGCCGCAGCAAGGCTATTCCGCCGACCAGCCTCAACACACCTCACCGCGCACCGACCCGGCCGAACCGCCCGCAGCCGCCGCGCCTTGCCGCCGCACCGCTCATTCCGTCTCGCGGCGCTCCAATTCGCCGAGCGAATAGCGCTGGCGCACCGGGCCGAAGACCTGAGGCACGAAGTCGGGGTCAGCGGGCAGACAGCCCAGGCCGCAGATCTGGCGCACGCTGCCGGTCTGCCCGTCGATGAACCAGAACCGCCCGCCGGGGGTGGCGACGTAGCCGTCGATGCCCTCTTCCATGTCGCCCAGTACGTCGTCGACCGAGGGCACCTCGCTGTCGGCATCGGCGTCGAACGCCGCGTGACTGTGGAAGCTCGCGATCACTTCGGTCACGCCGCGGGGGTCGCGCGGCTGGCAGCTGTCGCGCCGGCCGCGGCGCGGCTGGCTGGCGATCAATCGCCCGGTCTCGTCGACCCCGATCGTGCCGCAATACTCGCGGTTGCGGTCAAACGAGTCGGCCTGGACGGAAGCCAGCAACTTCATCGCGAATTCGACCTCCGCCTGGGTTTGCGCGTCAGCCGGCGCGGTGGCGAGAAGGCAGATGGCAAGGAGCAAGGTGCGGGGCATGGGCGTTCTCCGGCAGGGGCGATGCGGCCCGGTACCGCCATTATGCCCCCCTGGCTGTGTAAGTCGAGGCCGGTGTCTTGCTTGGCGAGGCTTGCAACCGGGGCGCAACGCGCGCTAAGCGCCCTGGGCTTCGCCTGGGAGACCCGCCTTGTCCATCGCCTTCGCCGCAGGATTTGCGTTGGGCCTGTCACTGATCCTGGCGATCGGGGCACAGAACGCGTTCGTTTTGCGCCAGGGCCTGCGCGGCGCCCATGTCTTTGCGGTCTGCCTCACCTGCGCGGTGTCCGACGCGATCCTGATTGCCGCTGGCGTCGCCGGGTTCGCCGTGATCAACGAGGCGATCCCCGGCATCGCGCCGGTGATGCGCTGGGGTGGTGCCGCGTTTCTGATCGTCTATGGCGCGCTGTCGTTTCGCGCCGCGCTGGGCCCGGCTGCAGCGCTGGAGCCCGCACAATCTGGCACGGGGTCGCTGAGCCGGGCTTTGGCCACCTGTCTGGCGCTGACCTGGCTCAACCCGCATGTCTATCTGGACACGGTGGTGTTGCTAGGATCGGTCTCGACCCAGTATGACGGGCAACAAGTGGCCTTTGGCGCCGGCGCCGTCGCCGCCTCGTTCGCCTTCTTCTTCTCGCTCGGCTACGGCGCGCGCCTATTGCGCCCACTCTTCGCCAAGCCGGCCGCCTGGCGCATCCTCGAGGTGGTCGTCGGGATCACCATGTGGGCGATCGCGGCAAAGCTGATCCTCGGATAGGGCCACCGCCTGTCCGGAGTGTGGCCGTGTCGCCCGTCGGCTGACCAAGCGCGGCGTGATCGCCGAGCCCGGCGGGTCAAATCGACTGACTACCCGGTCCCTGGATCGCGCCCGGTTCAACCGCCAAAGGGTTTGGCCCTTGTGGGCCGCCGACACTCGAACACAGACAAACACCGGGAAGCCTGCGCCGGCGCTACGCTCCTCTTGGATCGAGAATCTTGGTCAGCACCGTGTCCTTGGTGATCTGACCCAAGAGCGCGCCGTCTTCGACCACGCCGACCGGGCTGCCGGTGGCGGTCACCATCTCCATCACGTCGTGGATCGTCGTCTCGGGCGGCACCGTGATCTCGGGCGCGGTGGCGGCCGGCTCCATCACGTCGCGGGCGCAGAGCACGCCAAGCGGGTTCATGTGTGCGACGAAATCCGCCACGTAGTCGTTCGCGGGCGAGGTGAAGATGTCCTGCGGCGTGCCGCATTGCACGATTCGGCCGCCCTCCATGATCGCGATCCGGTCGCCGATCTTGAACGCCTCGTCCAGGTCGTGGCTGACGAAGATGATGGTGCGGTGCAGCGACTGCTGCAGGTCCAGAAGCTCGTCCTGCAGCCGAGTGCGGATCAGCGGGTCGAGGGCCGAGAACGGCTCGTCCATCAGCAAGACCGGCGCGTCGGTGGCGAAGGCCCGCGCCAGCCCCACGCGCTGCTGCATGCCGCCCGAAAGCTCGCCGACCTTGCGCTCGGCCCAGTCCGACAGCCCCACCAGCGCCAGTTGCCTGTCCACCTGGGCGCGTCGCGCGGCCTTCGACTGGCCGCCCAGTTCCAGCCCCAGCCCGACGTTTTCGCGCACCGTGCGCCAGGGCAGCAGACCGAAGGCCTGAAACACCATCGCGATGTGGTTTAGACGCAGCTCCCGCAGCGTCTTGGCTTCAGCGCGGGTCACGCTGACCGGGGCGCCCTGATAGTCCACCCGCACCTCGCCGCGCACCACCGGGTTGAGCCCGTTCACCGCGCGCAAGAGCGTCGACTTGCCCGATCCCGACAGCCCCATCAGCACCAGGATCTCGCCCTTGGCGACCTGCAGCGAGCAGTCGTGGACGCCCAAGACCTGACCGGTCGCCGACTGGATCTCGGCCCGGTCCTGGCCTTGATCCATCAGCGGCAGGGCGTCCTCGGGGGCGTCGCCGAAGACGATCGAGACCTGGTCGAATTCGACGGCGCTCATCGCTGTTCGACCCTGAGCATCCGGTCGAGCATGATCGCCACCACCACGATGATGAACCCGCTTTCGAAGCCGAGCGCGGTGTTGACCTGGTTCAGGGCGCGGACCACCGGCACGCCGAGGCCGTCCGCGCCGACCAGGGCCGCGATGACCACCATCGACAGCGACAGCATGATGGTCTGGTTCAATCCGGTCATGATCTGCGGGAAGGCGTAGGGCAGCTCCACCTTCCACAGCACCTGGCGCGGGGTGCCGCCGAAGGCGCGGGCGGCCTCCAGCAGATGCGTCGGCGTCGAGGCCACGCCCAAATGCGTCAGTCGGATCGGCGCGGGGACGACGAAGATCACCGTGGCGATCAGCCCCGGCACCATGCCGATGCCGAAGAACACGATCGCCGGGATGAGGTAGACGAAGGTCGGCAGGGTCTGCATCAGGTCGAGCACGGGGCGTAGCGCGGCGTAGAGCCGGGGCCGATGCGCCGCCGCGATGCCGATCGGCACGCCCACGGCCATGCAGACGACGCAGGCCGAAAGGACGAGGGTGAGGCTCTCGGTCGTCTCCTCCCAATAGCCCTGGTTGAGGATGAAGAGGAAGCCCAGGCCCACGAAAACGCAGATCTTCCAGTTCCGCTGCAGCACCCAGGTGAGCGCCACGAAGGCCGCGGTGACAAGCAGCGGATGCGGCGTCTGCAGCACCCAGAGGATGGCGTCGATCAGAGCCTCCATGGCGTCCGAGAGCCCGTCGAAGAACCACGCCCCGTTCGACTGCAGCCAGTCGAAGGCGTCGCCCGCCACCCGGCCCACCGGGATCTTGGTCTCCGTCAGCCACTCCATGCCCGTGCCCCCTTTGCTGGTCGGGGTCAGATTGGGCCCAGAGGGCGGGGTCGGGCAAGACCCTTTCCGCAGCGTGCAGAGAGCGAGCTTCGAGGCGTGCTGGAAGCCGCTTGCTGCAAGGATAACCCGGCGGAAGTACCTGCCGGCGTTGCATTCGTGCACGAGGTCCACAATTTGTTTCGCGAAGTGCGCTGAACGCCGTCGCACGATGGTTTTGATTGACCCGGATCAAGGACAACCATGCGGCGAGCAACATACAATTATTAAGGGGAGTAAGCGCGCATGGCAGATCAGGCAGGTCTTGGGTGGATGAGTCGGCGGTTGCGCCTGCGAAAGAGAGGATAGACGATGCGAGAGAACTCTAAATGCAAGGCCGCTTTGACCGCAGCGGTGTTGGCGCTGCCGCTTAGCAACGTCATGATGAGCGAGGCATTTGCTGAAGATTTGATAGGGGGGCATGTGTGTGTCGGCGGCGGGTGCGGATTCGCGCCCTTTTTTGGTTCCCTGACCGATATCTTGGTGATGGACACGGACATCCGCCTGCAGTTCGTGGACACCACCTTGGGGTTGGAAGGGGAATTGGGTAAAAGAGGGAATTGGGGGATCGAGATCAACGATGTTGACAAAGCGGGTTCAAAGGCGCTTGTCGGCGCGGGCGAAGAACGGTTCTCGATCGTCGACGAGTCCGACGGGACGACCCCATTCACCATTCGTGGCGGCGCGCCGGACCATGCGCTATTTGTGGCCAGTGACGGCGACGTCGGGCTTGGCACGGACGCGCCGGTTGCGGACCTTCATATTGTGGGCAAGAGCGATACCGACGACGTCCCGACCTTCCGGCTGGCCGCGGGGAACACAAAAGCGGATTTCGACGTTATCGCCGCCGGTGGCGGAAGCTTGAAGATCGATATCGACGACGGTGACGATCCGGAATTGGTGCTCGATGCCGCCAGTAACCTAACCATCAGGGGCGTTATAAAAACCGCGGGGAGCTGCGCGGGTGGCTGTG
>JAAUYB010187298.1_pt1 | contig 10153 bp, 6 predicted proteins | sample 7278071 | NCBI WGS metagenome assembly JAAUYB01 (sample SAMN14350121, study PRJNA611818) | marine sediment metagenome | isolation source: surface marine sediment (1.8m) | place: French Polynesia: Moorea | collected 2018-08 | reverse complement strand
TTCCTCCGGCGCAAACAAACCCACCCCATGCCGGTAAGCGCGCTTTTTTAACTTCATCGCTCATGGTCCCTGCCGGTCACCTGGCCACGGGTGGGCTTGTTTACGTTACTTTCGGGCAGCCAGGCGGCGTTTGGCTCTTTGGACGCTTTTTTGCAGATGGGCGTCGTCTGTTTTGCCCAGGCCTGCCGCCTGTTTGCGGACCGTGGTGTGTTTGTAGAGTTCGGTCAGCACGATCGGTTTACCCAGCAATTGCTCCAAACCTCGGTGCAGCCTGACCACCAGCAGCGAGTGGCCGCCTACCTGGAAGAAGTTATCGTCGATACCCACCTTGGGCACGCCCAGCAAATCGGCCCACAGCTCGGCGATGCGGCCTTCCGTCTCGTTCTCCGGCGGCGCATAGGTTTTGCCGTTCGCCTGCCGACCCGGCGCGGGCAGAGCCGCCCGGTCCAGTTTGCGGTTGGGCGTCAGCGGGAAGCGCTCCATGACAACGAAATGACCCGGTACCATGAAGTCGGGCAGGGTTTCGCCCAGGCCCGCGCGGATTTCCTCTTCGTCCGGCGCCTCCCCTTTGGGGATCAGGTAGGCCGTCAGGCGATGATCGCCCGGTTGGTCCTCGCGAACCAGCACCACCGCCTCGGCAATGTCTTCCCTTTGGGCCAGGCGGGCCTCGATCTCGCCCAACTCGATACGGTAGCCGCGGAGTTTCACCTGGTGATCCGCCCGCCCGATGAAGTGCAATGTCCCTTCTTGATCATGGCGCGCCAGATCCCCGGTGCGATAAAGCCTGACGCCGGGCTCCCCGCCCAAATGGTCCGGCACGAAACGCGTCGCGGTAAGCCCGGGCCGTCTCAGGTAACCGCGTGTCACGCCGTGACCGCCGATGTACAGCTCGCCCGAGGTCCCCGGCAGCACCGGGTTACCGCGTTCATCCAGAATATAAGTCGTGTTGTTGCCGATGGGCGTACCGATGGGAATACTTTTGCCGGTAGCGCTGACGCGCAAGCTGGTAGACCAGATCGTGGTTTCGGTCGGTCCGTACATATTGCGGATGAAAGGAATACCCGCCGCCCTCAGTTCCTCGGCCAGGACGGGTGGAAACGCCTCGCCGCCGATCAATAGATGATCGATCGCCGCCAAAGCCGCCGCGGTCTCCCGACCGGTAAGGAACATACGCGCCATGGATGGCGTACATTGCAGGTGCGTGGGCTTGAAACGGTCCACCAGTTCCGGCATGGGCGCAGTCGTCTCGACCTTGACGCCCGCACCCTCGTTGGCGAGGCGGCGCACTTCATCCAGATACGGCAGGTACTCCAGCACCGTCTTGGTAGGCACGCCGAAATCGATCAGGCAGGCAATTTCCCCGATACCCGCGCCGCGCAGTTTCTCGACCGTGGCCAGAGCCGTTTCCGGCCGCCCGAAAAGCCCGCTGGTCTCGAAATACCGATCGAACGCACCCTCCAGGATGGCATCGCGTTCAGCTTCGCTCAGCCTCGCGAAGTCATCTCCCGCGTCACCGCTCACATCTCCCGGGCGTTTGAAGGCCGGAAAGACCCAGGCGTATTGCTTCAGCAGATTCAGGGAACTGCCCAAGTACTGCTTCAGCGGATCGCGAACCAGACGGCGCACCTCATCCTCATCCGGGCCCACGAAACTGTGCAACATCAGGGTCACCACGCCCGTCTCGGGATCGTGACCGGCCTCGGCTCGGGCCGCGCGATAGGCCTGGATCTTGGGAATCAGGTCGTCGATGGTCTGGCCCAACAGGTGGGTCAACACGTTGGCGCCGGCGCTGCCGGCCCGTCGCCAGGTCTCGGGGTTGCCGGCGGTGGTAATCCAAACCGGTAATTCAGATTGTACCGGTCGCGGCAACGTGGCGACGGAAATATCCTCACCCGTTGCCCCTGGGAAGGATACCGCCTCGCCGCGCCACAGTTTGCGCACCTGCTCCAGGCTCTCGAACATGACATCTTTAGCACGGCTGTAATTTTGCGGACGCAGGACGAAATCGGCGGGCGTCCAGCCCGAGGCAAAGGCCAGGGCCACACGGCCGTTGGAGATATTGTCCACCACCGACCATGCCTCGGCAACGCGGGCCGGATGATGCAGCGGCAGGACCACGCTGCCCGCACGAATCTGTACATTCCGGGTCACCGCGGCCACGGCGGCCCCGGTGACGGACGGATCCGGGAATAGACCGCCGAAGGCGTTGAAATGGCGCTCCGGCGTCCAAACCGCGTTGAAGTCGTGTGCGTCGGCGAAGCGGGCGCCGTCCAACAATAAACGGTACTTGTCACTCTCATCGGCCTCGGCGTTGGACGAGAAGTAGAAGAGGCTGAAATCGATCGGCGCCTTAGCGGTGTGACCTCCACCGGCGCCGAGAATGACCACCTTGAATCCCCGGGCAATGGTCCACAACAACTCCAACACGGCAATATCGAAAGACATGCTGGTTACCGAAAGCCAGACACCGGGCGGGTCATGCGGCACCAGCGGGTCCATGGCGGCAAAGAAGTTGATCGCGTTGCGATGGGTCACCACGACGCCCTTGGGTTTCCCGGTAGAGCCCGAGGTGTAGATGGTATAGGCCGGTTGAGCCGAGTCAACGCGGGGAAGGTTGGGCGAGGCGTCGGGCGGTTCCAAAACATCCAGTTGTACCAGGTGTTCGGGTCCCTCGGGAACCCCGACGCTTCGTCCGGTAGTGGTGACCACGATCGCGACCCGGGCGTCCTGCAACATGAAGCGGATGCGCTCGCGGGGGTATTCCGGGTCCAACGGCAGCCAGGCGGCGCCGGTCATGTTGATGCCCAGCATGGCAACCTGTAATAGTTCGCTACGATCCAGGTAGATACCTACCGGCACATGGGGACTCGCACCCAATTCCAGCAGTTTCGCGGCCAGCGCTTCCGCCCGAAGACGCAGTTCGGCATAGGCAAGGCTTCGGTCTTCGAAACAAACCGCCGTATCACCCGGTCGACGCGTCGCCGTTTTCAAAAACGCGCCATGGACGGTCTCCTCACCGGGATAATCCAGAGCGGTATCGTTCCAGTTCCGCAGCACCTGGCTTTTGGTTTCGACATCCAGAATTTCCACTTCGGCAATCGGTCGCTCGGGATTCTGTCGAAACGCGGCCAGAAAGGTTTGAAAGCCCGAGGCAAACCGATCCGCCTCGGCCTGGTCGGCGCCGCGAAATACCAGGCGCGGTTGCGGCTTCAGCACCATGGCCAGACGATTGTGGCCGCCGGGGCGGAAATCCGGGGCCGGGGAAACAACCACGGCGAACGGGCGGTCTTCGGCGGCTAACGGTTGTGCCTGGCTGGACGGATAACGGCCGACCAGGTCCCGCAACCAGGCGCCGTGTTTTTGCAACTTGGCCAATTCCCGAACCGTTCGCTCGATGACGGTCGCGGCGGAGGACTCCGGATCGATTCGGCAGCGCATGGGCGCTTGCGGCGCCAGCAGGGCCTCCAAGCCGGATGTGGCTTCGGCCAGGGCCTCGTCGTGATAGCCGATGTGAAAACTGTATCGGTGCCCTAAACGAGCCAGGAAGACGGTAAACGCGGCAATAATCCGAAAATCCTCGGCATCGCCGGTCGAGGTGGGAATCGTTATGACCTTGTTCAAATCGCCCTGGCCGAACGGTGCGTCCAGCGGATCGAAAGCGGCCAGCCGTTTCAGCCAGAAAGACTCGTTCCGGGCCAGGGTTTCGTCCAAACCGCGCAGCTTGACCCACTCAGTGGGTAGAGGCGTGTCCAAGCGGGTCCCGGCGCGCAAGTCCAGCATGGCGGCCGCTTCCGCGGGAGAGAGCGGGCTGCCGTCCAGTCGCGCGAAGGCGGTCAGCAGCAACGACCCCGTTCCGGCGGCCACCTGAACGGCCCGGTCGCTGCAAGCCAGGACCTTGCCGGGCTCACCGCTTTCAGCGCTGACGCGAGCACTGCGAACCACCAGGGCGTGCCGGTCCTTCAGGATCTTGGGCGCGCCCATGGGATTGGCATAGCGACCGTAATCCAGGGCGCGAATCATCGCATCCAGGGCGACGGCGTCGCGGCTCCAAGCCAATAGACAGGCCGCCTCGGGACGCCGGTAGCGACCGTAATAGCGGAATTCGCCCGGTTCCTGCGCTTGCGGTCGAGGACCCCGACGTTCAAGATCCTCCAGTAACTCGCCGAAGCTCTCCAGGGCGGCCTCGAAACAGCGGGTGTTCAGCGACAAAGCGGTTTCGCCGGGTTCGATGGGAAAGCGCACCTGCTTCAAAACGGCGCCCTTGTCCAACTCCTTCTCCATGAGGTGCCAGGTGATGCCGTAGCGGTCGGCGCCTTCCAAGAGAGCGTGAACGGGCGTGTTCAAGCCGGCATATCGAGGCAACGGGCCGTCGTGAAAGTTGATCGCGGCGATCTTGGGCAGAGCCAGCACGTCTTCAGGCACCCTGGCCAAATTGGCGATGCTGAACAAATAATCGAACGGACGCCCCGAAAGCCAGGCGGGCATTTGCTTGGGAGGGTGAGTGGGCAACCCTTCGCCGGTTGCCGATTCGATGACGCGTGCATCATTGGTAAAGATGCCCGCGATACGGTGACCCCGAGCCCGCAACATAGCCGCGCATTCCCATAAAAGGGTGTCCCCGCCGACCAAAAAACAGGTAAACGAATTCAAAAGGATACTCCCGGCGCCCCTGCCGCGTGACTCCAAAAGTTTAGGCCGGATCGCAATCAAACGCAAGTACCCCCTGAAGATTAAGCAGGCCGAAAATGCGGTGCGCCGCCGACACCGACGACGGAAACAGGAACGCGCCGGCCGAATCACAAACATAGCTCAGGAAAGACCGGTCCGAATCCTGGGAACAGAAACGTTCTCGAAGCCGATCAGGGCGCCATTCCCGAGAAGAGGTATTGTGAAACTTGAAAACACAACACCATGCCCCGGAGCCACCCCGAAAAAAACCGAAAACGGATCATTCAGCCCGAAAATGGGATGGGTCGATCGGCGGCAAGGGGGTTCATTCCCCGAAAAGAGAGCCGGCGCAACTTTTTTTCACAACCTGGCCCCCGGTTTGCCGGTACCTGCCGGACAACCGCGAGAGCCTTTTCCCCGAAAAACAACCGGAGTTGACATTTCATTGCGTCCATTTCCGGGATTGGAACCACCTGCCGGCCGGCAGACCATAACCAATCCCGGGAACGGAACCACCTGTCGAGGTCGAAACCGGTCCTGTTCCCGGGAATGGAACCGCCTCGAAGAATGTCAACCGGTCCCGTTCCCGGGCAGAAGACCCCTTGAAGCCCATCTAAGGGGCTTTTTGGGCCGAAAAGCGATGAATTTTAGCTCATTTCCGGTTTAAACAACCAAATGGGGTGATATTTCCCAAGATCAATGTAGGTGCGTAATACCGGCCCGCTCCATGGCTTCCAACCGGCATGACCGCCGGGGAACCATCCTCCTCTCGGGGCGGGATACGGTTGTTTCGGAAGGTCGAATCTTCTTCAAGGCAGAATCGGCGGTTGCCGGGGTGGAACCAACCTGCTCGATGACGCGAAAGACGGATATACGTGCGGGTCAAACCTTCACCGGCATAAAGCGAACCGCCGAACCAAAGCTTGGTTTTCGGCGGCCGCACGAAACCGGGCAGGCTCTAGTTACACGAGATACACGTTTGATAGTTTGCATTGGCATCGGCAATGCTAACATTTCTTATGGGGCCGGCGGGATAGGTGTTGCACACCGCCGGCTGGGCGTTCAAGATGTTACCGGCGAGATATAGATCACAGACATCCGAATCCAGCTGTTGCCCTGGCTTCGGCATGCTTAGGCGGGAATGACAAACAACAGGATGGAAAAGAAGTGACAGACGCTCCCGGCCAGAACAAAAAGGTGCCAAATAGCATGGTTGTAGGGCAGTCGTTTCCAGACGTAAAAGGCAATGCCGCCGGTATAGAAGAAGCCGCCCAGAAACAAGAGCACGATACCGCCGGTAGGCAGCGACGCCAGCAGTGGTTTAATGGCAATGGTAATACACCATCCCATGCCCGCGTAGAGCACCAGCGAACCCGCTTTCCATTTGTCGATAAGAAAGATTTCGAGGAGGATGCCGAACACGGCCAGGCCCCAAATCACGCCGAACAGGGACCAACCCAAAGCACCTTGCAGGCTGACCAGGGTGAAAGGCGTATAGGTGCCCGCGATTAAAATGAAGATAGAGGCATGGTCGATAATGCGCAGAACGGGTTTAACATCGGGCTGTTGAATGCTGTGATAGAGTGTGGAAGCGGTGTACAGCAAAACCAGTGCGAACCCGAACACCAGGCAACTGACCAGATGCAAGGATGTGCCCTTCACCGACGCATAGGAGGTCAAAGCCACCAGCCCCGCCAGGGCGGCCACAATACCGGCGCCATGTGTTAAGGCGTTGGCAATTTCTTCACGGTACGAATACCGGCTGGGAAAGCTTCTGTCAGATGCAATGGAATGAGTCATCATTCGCCCCTCTGAATCACCGCTCAATTATATGAGATGGGATAAACAGGAGCAAGTGCTCCGCGTTAAGTTGCCGGCAAGGATGTGCCGTGATGCCCCAATCCTTGCCCGCCACATACCTCCCCTGTATATAAATTGGCGCAATTTGAATGTAAAATGGCGCATATCGCCAGTGCATTATAGATTCAAACCTTATAAATTTAATATTGTCAAACGACGATGTGGACAGGAGGTTTGCCATGACAAAAATCGATAATTCAGCCCCGGTAATGGTGACTGGTGCCACGGGCTATGTGGCCGGTTTATTGGTAAAAAAACTGCTGGAGGAGGGATTCACCGTTCACGCACCGGTGCGTGATCCGAACAACCCGGAAAAGCTGAAGTACCTGAATGAGATTGCCGCGGCTACGCCCGGCAAGGTCAAGTATTTCAAGGCGGACCTCCTGGAAGAGGGATCTTACGCGGAGGCGATGACCGGTTGCGAGCTGGTTTTTCATACTGCTTCGCCCTTTAAGGTGAACGTCAAAGACCCACGGAGGGAGCTGGTCGATCCCGCCAAACTGGGAACTCGCAATGTGCTCGAGGAAGCCAATCGCACGCCCTCCGTGAAGCGGGTGGTGCTGACCAGCAGTTGTGCGGCCATTTACGGCGATAATGCGGACCTGCAAAAGACGCCCGACGGCGTGTTCACCGAGGAGATCTGGAACACCAGTTCTTCACTGGCGCACAATCCCTATTCCTATTCAAAAACCGTCGCTGAAAAAGAAGCCTGGAAAATTAATGAGACCCAATCTCGTTGGGATCTGGTGGTGATCAACCCCACGCTGGTGATTGGTCCCGGAATCAACCCTCATGCGACCTCGGAAAGCTACAGCATAATCAGGCAAATGGGTGACGGCACCTTGAAGGCAGGTGCTCCCAAATGGGGATTCGGCGTGGTTGATGTCCGCGATCTGGCCGAGGCCCACTTCCGGGCTGGATTCAAGCCGGAGGCCAAGGGGAGGCACATCATTTCGGGGCACAATACCGATATATTCGCCATGTCCCGGACCTTGCTCGATAAATACGGCAAAGACTTTCCGATCCCACGCAAAGCGCTGCCTAAATGGCTGTTGTGGCTGATTGGTCCAATGGTAGATAAAACCATGACCCGCAAAATCATTGCACGGAATATCAATCTGCCGTGGAAAGGTGATAACAGCAAAGGAATAAGAGAGCTGGGTGTAAGCTATCGTCCATTGGCAGAGTCCATGAACGACTTCTTCCAGCAAATGGTAGACAACGGTCTGGTGAAAAAAGCCGGCTAAGTCTTCCGGTTGCCGGAATCGGAGTAAGCAAAACAGAATTGCCGGTTCGGACCTTTCTGTTGTGATTAGGTGGCGTTTTATGACAAAGGAAATCCGTTTTACGGTTAATTCCAGATGGAAGATGATCCTCAATGATCTGGGTATAAACTTTACCGAAGTGTTGAAGCGCGCAGAATTACCCTTGGATTTGTACACCCGCAAAGATGCCGGCCTCAGCACCGAAGAGTATTTTCGTTTCTGGCGAGCGATGGAATTCATCTTCGATGATCCCGCGTTTCCATTGCGCATTATCCGTGGTATGAGCAGCGAAGCATTCGATCCGCCCATTTTTGCTGCCTACTGCAGCCCAAACCTCAATACTGCCTTGAAACGATTAAGTCGGTTCAAACCACTGATCGGGCCGATGAGGCTGGATGTCGATATTAACGAAGTGTCTACAAATCTGACCATACGGTTTCTGGAAAAAGGTCTCGAAATTCCGGCCTCCCTAACCGCCGCGGAACTGGGCTTTTTTGTTCAACTGGCCAGGATGGCAACGCGGGAACACATTGTCCCGCTTCAAATGATCACACCATGTGATTTACCGTCCTCACGTGATTACGCCGATTTCTTTGGTGTTATTCCCGTCAAGGGTGACGAAATACTCATCTCGTTCTCAGCCGGCGATGCAGCAAAGCCTTTCCTCACCGAAAATGTACAGATGTGGGAATACTTTGAACCAGGGTTACGCAAGCGCCTGTCCGAAGTCAGTGTCGAAGAAGGCATGACAGAACGCGTGCGCGGAGCCCTGCTGGAAATGTTACCCAGTGGACAAACATCGGTTGATGACCTGGCCCGTCGGTTGTTCGTAGGCCGGCGCACCCTGCAAAGACGCCTGGGCGAAGAAGGCACCAGTTTCAAAACCGTTCTCACTGGTGTTCGTGAGGAACTCGCCCGACACTACGTCAGCAAATCCGAGCTGCCTTACCCCCAGATCTCCTTTCTACTGGGTTACGAAGATCCAAACTCCTTTTTCCGTGCCTTCCGTTCATGGACAGGCGCTACACCGGATTCGATTCGCCAAAATGATGGAGGGGCAGACCTAACGGCTGAAGACTGGATGGGCCGAGAGAAGTGCTGACGTCCTGGTAAAGAGTTACACGCGGCATGTAGTAACAAAGTACCTTGTCCGCCAATCTGGGGCCGGCAATACGTAAACCCTTCGGGTTAGGAAAACTGTCACTAGGGGGGACCATTTCGAAACGCGGGATGTGAGACGGAGCATCGGACTTGATGAGAGAGCCGTCCCCCTGGAATCGGACAAAAAAGATCAGACATTACTGCTAAGGAAAGGGTTAAGAAAATCGACACCTGTTTTTGCGATATCTTTGGTATTTCGTGAAACCAGAATCAAGTCATGGACAATCGCGGTCGCGGCAAGAAGACTATCGATAACCGGTAAAGGGTCGGCACGTTCAGGTGACCCCAGACTTCAGCGATTTGGCCGTTGACGGGCAGAATTCTATCTTCCTGGCTCCTTTTCAAAGTTTCCAGCCAACGCTCCAGGGATAACGCCGCCCGGGAATCCCGGCAACGAATCAGTTCGATCCCTTTACGAATTTCACCGATGACCAGGGAACTCAAAAAAATCTGTTCGGGTTGAACTGAATCGAACCGGCGTTTCACCCCGGACTCACAGCGCGTGCCCTTGCGAAGTTCGGACACAATATTGGTATCCAATAGAAATTTCAAAATTCGATCTCGCGACCGTTGTCTCGCGGCCTGTCGAAATCGCTATCCAAGCCTACATCCGGTATCTCAAGGAGCATCTGCTTGATGTCCTTGGAGTTCTCGTCTTCCGCCAAAGCACGGTAAAGGATTGCCCTGTGTTCCGCCTCTGCAGAACGACCGTTCTTCGCGGCGCGGCCCTTAAGGGCTTTTTCAATCTTTTCATCGAGATTCCGAACGAGAAGTTGTGGCATACTGCCCTCCGATATCAATGATAGCACAAGAGAGCAAGTTACTCATATCCTTTACTATCTATCCTTTACAGCAATTCTAAATCTGGACTAGAGGAGACTAGAGGGCCGAGCCGTGGGGAGTTACACGTGACAGGAGTTAAACGTGACGGAGTTACGCGTGACAGGTAGGGAGTTACGCGTGACAGGTAGGAGTTACGCGTGACGAGTTACGCGTGACAGGTAGTGGTAAAAAGCTGAATTTATTTGGATTGTGAACTGCAGAAGCCCGTAAGTGGATTAATAGTTACGCGTGCCAGGTAGTGGTAAAAAGCTGAATTTATTTGGATTGTGAACTGCAGAAGCCCGTAAGTGGATTAATGAGCCGCCTTCGGGGCGTAATGATATGATGGATTGAATCAAGCGGTGATCCGTTCATCA
>JAAUYB010194262.1_pt1 | contig 10154 bp, 11 predicted proteins | sample 7278071 | NCBI WGS metagenome assembly JAAUYB01 (sample SAMN14350121, study PRJNA611818) | marine sediment metagenome | isolation source: surface marine sediment (1.8m) | place: French Polynesia: Moorea | collected 2018-08 | reverse complement strand
GTATCTAATAAACGACGGTCAAAAGCTTTTAAACGGATGCGGATTTTTTGTTGTGCTAAAGTAGCCATAATGTTTAATTGTCAAGGTTCAGAAATTTACAGCAATGGATATTTTGAGAAAGTTAAGTGACCAGTTAAGGTAAATTTAACTGGTCACTTGTTGAGTGTTAGGTTGTCCTACTTAATGATCTTAGAAACAACACCAGCACCGATGGTGCGGCCACCTTCACGGATAGCAAAACGCATTCCTTGTTCAATAGCAATCGCGTTAATCAACTCTACAGTCATTTTAATGCGATCGCCAGGCATAACCATTTCTACTGCGCTACCATCATCAGCAGTGTAGTCTTGGATGGTGCCGGTTACGTCGGTGGTTCTTACATAGAACTGAGGACGATAGTTTTTGAAGAAAGGAGTATGACGACCCCCTTCTTCTTTGGTGAGAACGTAAACTTCTCCTTCAAACTGGGTATGAGGGGTGATAGAACCGGGCTTAGCAATTACCATTCCCCGTTCAATATCTTCTTTTTTGATCCCCCGTAGCAGTAAACCAACGTTGTCCCCTGCCATTCCTTCATCGAGGGTTTTCTGGAACATTTCTACCCCGGTTACGGTGGTAGTTTGGGTGTCTCTGATACCAACGATCTCGATGGTTTCACCCACTTTAACCTTACCCCGTTCGATCCGTCCGGTGGCAACTGTACCCCGACCAGAGATGGAGAATACGTCTTCCACTGCCATTAAGAAGGGCTTATCGATTTCCCGTTCGGGTTCGGGAATATTCGCATCCACTTCTTCCATGAGTTTGAGGATTTTATCGGTCCATTCGTTGTCTCCAGGACCCAATTTGTCATTTTCTTTAAGAGCTTCTACGGCCATTAAAGCAGATCCAGTGACGATGGGAATATCATCTCCAGGAAAATCATACTCGCTGAGGAGTTCCCGAACTTCGAGTTCAACTAATTCTAAGAGTTCTTCGTCATCCACTTGGTCTTCTTTATTCAAGAAAACCACCAGACTCGGAACCCCTACCTGTTTAGCTAAGAGGATATGTTCACGGGTTTGGGGCATGGGGCCATCAGCAGCAGATACCACTAAGATCCCACCGTCCATTTGTGCTGCTCCGGTGATCATGTTTTTCACATAGTCAGCGTGTCCAGGACAGTCCACGTGAGCGTAGTGACGGTTAGTGGTTTCGTATTCAACGTGAGCGGTATTGATGGTGATGCCCCGTGCTTTTTCTTCGGGAGCAGCGTCAATGTCCTCGTAGTTACGAGCTTTTGCTTGACCTGCTGCTGCTAAGGTCATGGTAATAGCAGCCGTTAGGGTTGTTTTACCATGGTCAACGTGACCGATAGTACCGATGTTAACGTGAGGTTTAGTCCGTTCAAATTTTGCGCGTGCCATGAATTAATTGTTCCTTTTTTTGTCTTCTTTATTCTAAGCAGTGATGTTTTTTCGTCACCAGTGACCCATAGTCTATTATCCACTATCAATGGTTAACTATGCACTGATTTCTAAATAATTAATCATTCACTGTCGTAGATGTAGGCGTTCCCTGTGTTTTTTAGGACGATCGCTTCGGCGACATTTTGGGGGACCTCTGCGTAATGGCTAAATTCCATCGAGAAGATTCCCCGTCCTTGGGTTTTTGACCGGATATCGGTCGCGTAACCAAACATTTCTGCGAGTGGAACGTTAGCAGAAATTTTGGCAAGTCCGTCTTCGCTGTTCATCCCCTCAATGTTCCCCCGACGGGCGTTGAGGTCCCCGATCACATCTCCTAAGAAGTCTTCTGGGACTTCGACTTCCACTTTCATCATGGGTTCGAGGAGAACGGGAGCGGCCTTTTTGACCGCGTTGCGAATGGCCATGGAGCCAGCAATTTTAAAAGCCATCTCTGAGGAGTCAACGTCATGGAACGAACCATCCACTAAGGTGACTTTAACATCGATGAGGGGATAACCGGCAATAATACCTGAGTCACAGGCTTCTTTCATGCCTTGTTCGGCTGGCGAAATAAATTCTTTGGGTATGGCTCCCCCAACAATTTTGGAGACGAACTCAAAGCCACTGCCGGCTTCGGCGGGTTCGAGGTCGACGACCACATGACCGTATTGACCTTTGCCACCGCTTTGACGAATGTATTTGCCCTCGGCTTGGCTCGGTTTACGGATGGTTTCTCGGTAGGCGACTTGGGGTTGACCGACGCTGGCTTCGACTTTAAATTCTCGCAACATCCGATCCACCAAAATTTCTAGGTGGAGTTCTCCCATTCCTGCGATCACGGTTTGGTTGGTTTCGGGATCAACACTCACTTTGAAGGTGGGATCTTCGTCGGATAGGGCTTGCAAGGCTTTGGAGAGTTTTTCCATGTCTTGCTTGGTTTTGGGTTCGACGGCTACGGAGATCACCGGTTCTGGAATGTACAAGGATTCGAGGAGAATGGGGTGTTTCTCGTCGCACAGGGTATCCCCAGTAATGGTATTCCGTAAACCGATGGCTGCCCCTAAGTCTCCGGCTCTCAGTTCGTCTACTTCGATGCGATCGTTGGATTTCAGCACGATTAAGCGAGAAATGCGCTCTTTCTGCTCTTTGGTGGCGTTGTAAATATAGTTGCCTTTTTCTAAGACCCCTGAGTACACCCGCATAAAGGTTAAACGTCCATAGGGATCTGAAGCAATTTTAAAGGCCAAGGCAGAAAAGGGTTCTTCATCGTCTGCTTTGCGGCTGTCTTCTGTACCGTCTTTTAATAACCCTGTGATGGGGGGAACATCCAGGGGAGAGGGTAAATAGTCCACCACTGCATCGAGTAACAGTTGCACCCCTTTATTCTTGAAGGCGGAACCGCACAACATGGGGATAATGGTCTTATCTAGGGTCCCTTTTCTCAACCCCTGTTTAATTTCTGCTTCTGTCAGTTCTTCCCCTTCGAGATATTTCTCTAAGAGGGTTTCATCGATTTCTGCTACGGCTTCGACGAGTTTAGCGCGGTATTCTTGGGCTTGTTCTAGATATTCGGCGGGAATTTCTGTATCTTCGATGTTTTTGCCTAAATCATCTTGATAAATTTTTGCCCGCATCCTCACTAGATCGACAATGCCCCGAAATTCACTTTCTGTGCCAATGGGGATCTGAATGGGAACCGCATTGGCTTTGAGGCGATCGCGGATTTGTTGGTAAACTTTAAAGAAATTGGCTCCGGTTCGATCCATTTTGTTGACAAAGGCAATGCGAGGCACGTGATAACGGTTGGCCTGTCGCCATACCGTTTCTGACTGGGGCTGAACTCCTCCCACGGAACAAAATACAGCGATCACACCGTCTAACACACGCATAGACCGTTCAACTTCGATGGTGAAGTCGACGTGACCTGGGGTGTCAATGATGTTGATGCGGTGATCGAGCCAATTGGTACTAATGGCTGCTGCTGTAATGGTGATGCCCCGTTCTTGTTCTTGGGCCATCCAGTCCATGGTGGCTGTCCCTTCGTGGACTTCACCGAGTTTGTATGCGATTCCGGTATAGAAGAGAATGCGCTCTGTGGTCGTTGTTTTGCCCGCGTCGATGTGGGCAGCAATGCCTATGTTTCGCACCCTCTCTAGGGGGATATTTCTTGCCACAGCTACCTCCTTATGCTTTGCCTTGTCTTTAAGTTGAGGCCGTTTATAAGTTTACACTATTTACAATTCTATGCTTTTCTTCGGAAAAATTTACCTTAGATGAGCAAGAATCTGGGAATTATGGCTAAAATTTAGTAACGGTAATGAGCAAAGGCTTTGTTTGCGTCTGCCATACGGTGGGTTTCGTCCCGTTTTTTCATAGCTGCCCCGGTTTCGTTGGCTGCGTCCATGATTTCGTTGGCGAGTTTACTGGCCATGGTGCGGCCGCCTCTGATGCGAGAATAGCGGATTAACCAGCGTAAGGCCAAGGTGGTTCCTCTGGAGGGGCGGACTTCCATGGGGACTTGATAGGTGGCCCCTCCTACCCGTCTCGCCTTAACTTCTACTAAGGGGGTTAAGTTTTTAATGGCTTTTTCAAATACGTCTAAGGGTTCTTCTCCAGTCCGCTCTTTGATCATATTCATGGCATCGTAGACAATGCCGGCGGCCAGAGATTTTTTACCGCTTTTCATGACTCGACGGATGGTCATGTTTAATAAGCAACTATTATAAATTGGATCGGGGGGAACGGGCTTTCTTTTGATGTTTCCTCGGCGAGACATGGTAGTTTGTTCCTTTGAACTAAGTTGACATTACAATTTTCTTTATCAAACAATCTAAGATTGTTTGTGGTTTTCAAGGTTCAATATGGCTGATTTAAAGAGTGTTTATTTTACTCTTTAGGACGTTTCGTTCCATACTTAGAACGTCCTTGCTTACGGTCTTTTACCCCTTGAGCGTCTAGGGTTCCCCGAATAATATGATACCGCACTCCAGGTAAATCTTTTACCCTTCCTCCGCGAATTAAGACCACTGAGTGTTCTTGTAGGTTATGGCCAATACCAGGGATATAAGCGGTTACTTCAAACCCTGATGTTAAACGAACCCGCGCCACTTTTCTCAGGGCTGAGTTGGGTTTTTTGGGGGTGGTAGTATATACTCTAGTGCATACACCGCGACGTTGGGGACACTGCTTGAGGGCAGGGGATTTTGTTTTCTTTTTGGCTTTGGAGCGTTCACTCCTGATTAGTTGTTGAATAGTTGGCATAATTTCACGTATAACAAGACGCTCAGGACTTCTAGTTTAATAAAATCGCTGACAAATTGCCATCATACCAATATATACTAAGCTCTGTCAATGTCAATTCCCATAAGCTTTAAGTTTCTTTAATGGTGAAGGATAAACCGCAACGACAGGAGGTGGTAATGAGGGGGTTATGGAAGCGAAACCCTCCTCCCATTAAGTCTTCTGCGTAGTCTAAGCGCAAGTCTGATAAATACTTTAAACTTGGTTCATCGATCAGCAAAGAAATGTCGTCAATGGTGTGCAAGCGATCGCTATTTTCTTTTGTATCACATAAATCGAAAGTATAATACAGTCCATCACAACCCCCTGGTTTCACACTTAAGCGAAAGTAACTGTCAGGTTGTTGACGACTATTTTGCATTCGTTTTATTTCTTTGATGGCTGCGGGTGTCAATTCGATCATATTAGAGCATCATAACCTATCAAATATTAATTGTATGATGATAGGGTGAATTTATAAAGATACAAACAAAGATAAATATTTATCTCAACCTATAAGATCAGCGATCACTTAAACAACAATATTTTTGTTAGCTTCTTCTGCTTCTAGTCGCGCTAAAGTAGTGGCAGCATCTGCTAAATACATAGATAAAGTCACTCGTTTTTGAGGATCTTTTTCTTACCAAAGATCGTTGGCGTAAATCATGACGCGATTACGATAAGCTTGAATTGATTCTGAATCATCTAATTTCATCATAATTCTCTCTTTAATAACTGTTAAAATCAAAAGTAAACCGATTAACTCGGATACGAATTAGTTGTCTTTCTGGTAATGATTTAATTTTCTTCTATTCTATTCTATTTTATCAATCATTAAAAGACATCAAACAGAGATAAAATTGTTGGGTTTCATCCTTCAACCCAACCTACAAGATAGGCGATCGCAGTAATGTATCGAAATTTTCGTCACTTATAATTACTTGATTTATATAAACTTAAAAAGATTTTTTATTACTGCCATAAATAAACTCGAAGATAATTAAAATTAATTGAATCAATCCCTAATTTTTGTAGATAATTAAATAATTTAAAATCATCGGTTAGAACTAAATATTGATTCTGAGATAGTTCTAGAATTCCACAGTCAGTTAACCCAAATTTGATAAATCCATTATTTTTAACAATCTCTTGACTAGATAAAGCAATTTCCTCTATTTCAGAAATTAATTGAGCAAATATAGCGAAGCATTTTGAGCGTTCTGGTTCACCTATTTGATTGGTTAAGCTATTGACTTCAGTTAAAATATTAGGGGTGATGATTATTTTAGGAAATAGATTAATAAGTTTAATTAATAAATCATAATCTTCAGGAAGAAATTGTTGAGTTCGTTTAAATTGAGAAATTCGTTTGCGATTGGCAGTTCCTACAATCAAAAGTAATAAAATATTGGTATCAATTACAATGCCTTTATTTCGATATCTATTCAAAAGTTTCTGAACATCATCCGTTATAATTCTCTGATTTTGATTGACTTAAGTTCTCCTGTTTCTGCGTCTATTTCAACAATTTTATATTCTCTTATGTTCATTGCTTTATTTAATATATCAGGAAGATTTTTCTGTTGATTCATCGGTGTATCAAATAAGAAACCCAAAGTGATTAACCAAGATTTGTTGTCTGATGATAGTTCAATTTCTTCTAATCTTATATCACTGACATTACCAAAAAGATCGATAATTTGATTCAAGTGATTTTTGGCTTGCTTAACTGCTTGTCTAACGTCTATTGTCATTAGTTGTTGACCTCTGTGTTCGATCAGTATTTTATCATAATTTAAGAAAAGGTATCTGTGTCAAGAAGATAAATCATCTAAGGATAGTTTTTCCACTGTTTCAATTGCTTGCTGAAAGGTTGAAGTTTCTACAATAGTTTATTTAATGATTTAATTTTCTTCTATTTTATCCTATTAATCATTAAAATATATCAAACAAAGATAAAATTGTTGGGTTTCATCCTTTAACCCAACCTACAAGATAGACGCACCGCAAAGCTGATCTCTTCGAGATCGCACTTACATTAATTCAACTGTTTACAGAGTTTTCTAGACGTTTTCTGCGTTGGCGCAAAATTTCAGCGTTTGCTATTCCTAAAACTTCTTCAATTTCTAAGCCAAAAAGGTCTAGTTGTTTTTGTACTTGTTGTAAATTTTTGACACTTTCTTGTCTAGATTTTTCATCAGGAATAGAAAAAGATTCGTTCATCATAAACTCCAATTTTTTTTAACTTCTAGAATACTAGCTTGGGCAGAATCAATGGTTGCTTGCCCTCTTTCAATAGTCTTTACTAGCAAATTTACCATATCTTCTGGAGGCCGTGGCTGAATTTCTAAAATCCTTAACAATAGCTTGTTAAGTCCATTATAACGCTCAGTTAGTTTTTCTCTAACATTCTGAAGTTCATCAAGTTCTGGTATAGTTTCTGTTGTTTCACCGTATCTTTCTAAGATTGTCCATTCTGTAGCGGATGCTTCTTCTATTTGGTTCGCTAACTGTTGCAGGAGACTAAAAATAGTGTTTTGGACTTCATTGGGAAGTTTTGCCATATTGTTTGTTTAGTTTAAAGTCCATAATGATTATATCTTACTTGAAGGCCATCGCTTATTCACACAATACACCACAAATTTATGCTTGTTGGGTTTCATCCTTCAACCCAACCTACGAGATAGGCGATCAAGTTCGTTTAAAAATTCATCAACTGAACCAAATTGTACTTTTCCTTCGGTCACTTCTTGGCGAATTTCTGTTATTTCTTTTGATATAATTGCTCTACGTTGTTGATGTAATCGTTTTTGGATAGTATCGATTAACATCTGTTGTTCTTCTAAAGATAGTTTTTCCACTGTTTCAATTGCTTGCTGAAAAATTGAAGTTTTTACCATAGTTTGTTAATAACTCAAGTTTTCTCTATTGTATCCTATCAATCATCCAAATATATCAAATAAAGAAAAAATTGTTGGGTTTCATCCTTCAACCCAACCGACAAGATAAGTGATCACACTAAAATTCTATTAATACCACCCATCCTTGTAACATCAATTAGGTACTTTTAACCAAGGATAATTTTAAATTATGTAAATTTTACCTATAAGGATTAAATCAATACCTATTATCACAGTAAATTTGCTTAGACAAATACATAAATATAAACATTTAGAATATTTTATGAAGTGTATAATAAAAACACAAGAGAAAAAGAGCAAAATTACTTCAATTTATTCTGAATACAATCAAGCTGTTGCTCACTCTTAATTATCAATTTTTTGATCAATGAAGGAGAAAAAATCATGACAATTAAAGCAGATGAACAAAGATTAGAGCAAATCTTTAACATTTCTAATTATCAATTTGAAATTCCATCTTATCAACGTCCTTATGCGTGGAGTACGGATCAAGTTTTAGAATTAATTAATGATTTGTTAGACGCTTTTCCTTATCCAGATAAAGATAGTTCTATTTATTTTTTAGGTAGTATTATTCTGATTCAAAAATCAGAGAAATCTAAAAAAGTGGAAGTGGTGGATGGCCAACAAAGATTAACGACGTTAAATTTATTATTTTCTGTATGTCGTGATCTTTTACCTTTGGAAAGTCCTGCATATAGAAAAATTAATGCTTTTATGGAGGATGAAGGTTTTGATTCAAAACAGTATGGTTTAAAGCTGCGATCGCAAGATGATTCATTTTTTGGGGAGTATATTCGTACACCTGGAGCCATTAAAGCTTTATTAGAAAAAGATGCAGGTTTAGAAACAGATAGTCAAACTTTATTAAGAGATAATACCCGTTTTTTGGTCAAAGAATTAAGAAAACGTTGTCCTGAAAATACAAAGTTAGAGGACTGGATATTATATTTATTAAAAAGCATTTTACATAAGTGTTATTTAGTAACAGTTTTAACATCAGATTTTGAAACAGCTTATCGTATTTTTTCTACTATCAATACTCGTGGTTTAGACTTGCAGTTGAATGATGTACTAAAATCAGAAATTATTGGCGGTATTCAAGAGGCAAAAGAAAGACAAAAATATACCCAAATTTGGGATGGAGAAGAACGGGATTTAGGGAGAAAAGATTTTGAAGCGTTATTTGCTTATATTCATCGTATTAAAACTAGAGAAAAAGCCAAAAAAGGGTTATTGTTTGAGTATCGTAATCGACAGGAATTAAAACCGCAAGAAAACCCTAAAGAATTTATTGATGAAGTCTTAAAACCTTGTTCTGATGTATTTGAAATGATCAGAGATCAACGATTTAGTTGTGATAATAAAGAAGATGAAAAAGAAATTAATCGTCTTTTTGGTTGGTTAAATTTAATTGATAATGCTGATTGGTTACCTCCTGCTATTCATTTTCTGGTAAAGTATCCTAGCACCACATCTTACATCAAAGATTTCTTGACTAACTTAGAAAGATTAGCAGCAGGATTGATGATTTTACGGGTAGATATTAACAAGAGAGGAAGACGTTATGCTCAACTTTTAAACGCAATTGATGAATCAGCAGAAGCAGCAATTAATAAAACAAAAGACTTGTTATCTGCTGAAGATCAAAATAAAATAGTTGAGATTCTTAATGGTGAGTTATATGAACAAAGTCGTAGTCGTCTTTATGTTTTAAAACGGTTAGATTCTGCCATTGCAGAAGGAGGGTTAAGTCCTAGTTTTGATGCTAAAATGGTGACAATCGAGCATATTTTACCGCAAAATCCTAAGTCAAATAGTCAGTGGTGTAAAAATTGGGAAGATAAGGAAAGAGAAACTTGGGTACATCGTTTAGGTAATTTAGTTTTACTCTCTCGAAAGAAAAATTCTGCTGCAAAAAATTATGATTTTGATGAGAAAAAATGCAAGTATTTTAAGGAAGGAAATAAGGTTATTTTTCCTGTAACTATCAATGTTCTTAATCAAGATGAGTGGACAATTGAACAAGTTAAGGAAAATCAAGAAAAATACTTAAACATATTAACTAATCTCTGGAACATTGAATACTGCCAAGCGTCTGTTTCTATGGAAATAACAGATATCGAACAAGCTGAGTTATTACTTAAACAACTTAAAGAAAGACTGGTTAACCGATAATATTCATAAAAAATCTGCCAGATTCCCTAAAATGAATCTGGCAGATTATAATGACAGTATAATTGAACTACTTATGACGGGAATAATCATCCTGGAAACGAATAATATCGTCTTCCCCTAAATACTCACCATTTTGAACTTCAATGAGGATAAGTTTAATCACCCCTGGATTTTCCAGACGATGGGAGGTACACTGAGGAACATAAGTGGACTGGTTTGCCCCTAAAATCTTCTCTTTATCCCCACAAGTTACCTTAGCAGTCCCGGATACAACGATCCAGTGTTCGCTGCGGTGGTGGTGCATTTGTAGGCTGAGACGATGACCAGG
>JAAUYB010180332.1_pt1 | contig 10154 bp, 6 predicted proteins | sample 7278071 | NCBI WGS metagenome assembly JAAUYB01 (sample SAMN14350121, study PRJNA611818) | marine sediment metagenome | isolation source: surface marine sediment (1.8m) | place: French Polynesia: Moorea | collected 2018-08 | reverse complement strand
TCAAGTGTCGGCTCCTGCGTTTCTGGAAGGGGCCAGGGTGATGGAATTACGAGTTAGAAGAGGCGATCGCGTTCAAGCCCGGGATATTATTGCCATTCTCGATAACCATTATCGGCTTAAAGCCGCCCTAGACCAAGCCGAAACTCAGGTGGCGGTTGCCAAAGCTAACTTGGCTAAGGTTCGAGCCGGAGCCAAACAAGGGGAGATTCACGCCCAAAAGGCTCGGTTTCTGGGGACGAAGGCGGAGTTAGAAGGACAAATTGCCATGCAACGCTCCACTATCTCTAATTTAGAGTCCCAATTCCTCGGAGAAAAGTCAGCACAACAAGCCACCATTGAACGGTTAAAGGCGGAATTAGCCAATAAGACCACTGAGTGCCAACGCTACGCTACGTTATATGAAAATGGGGCGGTTTCGGCTCAAGAATACGATCGCATCTGTTTACAACAAGAAATTACGCAACAGCAACTCAGAGAGGCCCAAGCCAACTTAGAACGGATTGTTAACACCCTTCAAGACCAAATTCGGGCCGCTAAGGCCAATTTAAACCGAACCATTGCCACCTTAGACAGCCAAATTGCTGAAAACCAAGCAAGACTCAATGCTGTGGCAGAAGTGCGGCCTGTGGATGTACAAGTGGCTCAAAGCGAACTGTCGGCAGCTGAAGCCATGGTAAAACAGGCCAAGGCTAATCTGGATCTTTCTTATGTTAGGGCCCCTAGGGATGGTCAAATCCTCGAAGTTCATACCTGGCCCGGGGAAATGGTGCAAAATCGGGGCATTGTGGACTTAGGGGAAACGGCTCAGATGTATGTAACCGCAGAGGTTTACGAAAGCGATATCATGCGAGTGCAACAGGGACAACCGGCCACGATCATGACCGACGGCATTACGGAAGAATTACAAGGAACGGTGGAGGAAATTGGCTTACAAGTCGATCGCCAACGGGTTTTGGGGACGAATCCGACGGCTGATGTGGATGCTAGAGTAGTAGAAGTTAAGGTGCGCCTCACCCCGGAAGATAGTCGACGAGTTGCCCAACTCACCCACCTACAAGTTAATGTCATTATTGACACAGCCACACAGCCATGAAACCGGTTATTTCTATAAAACATCTCAATCATTTTTTTGGCCAAGATAAGTTAAAAAAACAAGTTTTATTTAATATTAATTTAGACATTAATCCTGGAGAAATTGTGATTATGACCGGGCCGTCTGGGTCGGGTAAAACCACTTTGCTCTCTTTAATCGGGGCGTTGCGCTCGGTTCAGCACGGGAGTTTGCAAACCATTAATTATGAACTGAATGGAGCAACGGAACAGAAATTGGTGCAGGTTCGCCGTTTTATGGGTTATATTTTTCAAGCCCATAATCTCTTGCCTTTTTTGACCGCTAGGCAAAACGTACAAATGTCCCTAGAACTCCATGATCGCATTAGCACTGACGAGGCGATTACTAAATCGGAAGAGATGTTAAACATGGTGGGGTTGGGGCAAAGAATTAATTATTATCCAGACCAACTTTCAGGGGGACAACGGCAACGGGTGGCTATTGCCCGCGCTTTAGTGAGTCATCCGAAGTTAGTCTTAGCCGATGAACCCACGGCTGCTTTAGATAGTAAAACAGGGCGAGATGTGGTGGATATTATGGAAAGGTTAACCAAGGAACAGGGATGTACGATCCTTCTTGTTACCCATGATAACCGTATTTTGGATATGGCTGACCGCATTATTCACATGGAAGATGGATATTTGAAAAATTAGGTTGAAGGGCGCAGAAGGCAGAAAGGTTATCCAAAAAAAAGGATAAGCGTGGAAATCTTGCTTATCCTCGGTATTTCTAACTAGCGGCTAGATATTCTTTGACGTTGGCCCGTCGTCTTCTTAGTTGGGCGAGAGCTTGATGTTCTAGTTGGCGAACCCGTTCCCGACTGATGTTTAATCGTTTGCCAATTTTGGCCAGGGACAGTTCTTTGCCGTCTTCTAGGCCAAACCGTAGGGTTAAGACGGTTCTTTGTTGAGGGGTTAATTCAGCCATGAGGTTACTCAAGTCTTGGCGCAGTAGTTCTTGCGTAATGTAAATGTCAGGAGAAACCCCTTGATCTTCTAATAATTCTGAGAGTTCTGTATCTTGGTTGTCTCCTACTCTGACATCTAAGGAAATGGGTTGACGAGCAATACTGAGAAACTCCCGAATTTGTGCGGGTTCGATTTCTAATTCTTGGGCAATTTCAGCAGGGGTGGCACTTCTTCCCAAAGTTTGAGAGAGTTCTCTCTGGGTTTTCTTGATTTTGTTCAGTTTTTCGGTAATATGGATCGGTAAACGGATCGTCCGCGCTTGCTGTGCGATCGCCCTCGTGATGGCTTGACGAATCCACCAATAGGCATAGGTGGAGAATTTATAGCCTTTGGTGGGGTCAAATTTCTCCACACCCCTCTCCAGTCCTAAACTCCCTTCTTGGATGAGGTCGAGAAATTCCATGTTCCGTTTTTGATATTTCTTGGCAATGGCAACCACCAGGCGCAAATTAGCCTCAATCATCTTTCTTTTCGCCCGTTCTCCCTGTTCTAACGCTTTTTGAAGGGCTTTTTCCTCGAGGTTGACCGTTTCTGCCCATTCTTGGAGCGTGGGTTCTTTCCCTAAAGTCTCAGCTAGTTCCTCTTTTTTCTCCCCTAAGCTCATCATTCTCTGGACTTGTTTGCCATAAATGATTTCTTGTTCATGGGTTAACAGAGGTACCCGCCCAATCTCGTGCAGATAAGTCCGCACCATATCTGCTGAGTACGTAGGCTGTTTGGTTTTGATATTAACATTAGCAGTGGGCATTGGTACTATATGACTCCTTTAAACCTGCTTATAAAGTCTGTTGCTATTCTTATCTTTCCCAGAAATGGTATTGATTAATACATAGGGACTGGAAAGAAAAGTTACAAAGCGAAGTCGGTATGACTTTAACTTGTTTTCATTTTAGCTTACCTATTTAGACGATGACAAGATTTGAAAGGTTCATGAATTCTGACGATATGTTAAGGTAGGGATTTTCATTAGATTTTCTTTGACTCATAGGCGTTAAATTTTCGCTAACCTAGATAGGGAAAGAGGCTAATGAAGCCTTCCTCATTCATCAATAAGGATCAATGCTATGTCAGACTTAAATCGTGGCATTATGAAATTTGAAGGGGCTGACAAGCCTGTCTTGGTAGCGATTTCAGCCTTTTTAGTTCTAGGTGCCATTACTGCTTTAATTATCTGGGCGCTCAAAGCGGCCTATACCGTTGGTTAAGTTTTCTTGACAATTTTCTACTTACAGCACAATTTTGTTAAGCTTTAACGCTAGTTTACTAACAATCGCCAAACCGAGTCCTTTACTGGGCCAGGTTTGGCTTGACTTAACAGTGATTCTTTTAATGTTACTGTTATCGGCTTTTTTTTCTGGGTCTGAAACGGCCATTACCGCTTTTGATAATTTCAAATTACGGGGACTAATAGAGAAACAGGGGGACGCTTCTGGGGTTTATCGTTTAGTCTTAGAAAACCGTCGCCGTTTCATCACCAGTTTATTAATTGGCAATAATTTAGTTAATAATTTTTCGGCCATTCTCACCAGTAATTTATTTGCCATGTGGTTAGGCAGTGCTGGTTTAGGAGTTGCCACAGCCGTCGTCACCATTTTAGTGTTAATTTTTGGAGAAATCACCCCGAAATCTTTAGCAATTCTCAATACCCGTGCTTTTTTTCGTTGGTGTATTCGTCCTATTTTTTTATTATCACAACTGTTATCGTTTTTAAGAATTGTCCAAATTTTTGAGAAAATTACCCAGAAAACCATTGCCATTTTTCAAGGAAAATCTGAAAAAAACGTGCAGTCGGGAGAATCCTTAAATGATTTACAATTGATGATTGAAATTTTAGGAGGTAAAGGGAAACTTGACTTATATAAACATCAACTACTTAATAAAGCCTTGAGGTTAGATGAATTAATGGCTAAAGATGTAGTCAAACCTCGCTTAGAAATGATCACCATTTCCCATGAATCCAGTTTACAAGAATTAATCAATTTATCCCTAGAAACTGGCTATTCTCGAATTCCCGTGCAAGGGGAATCTAAAGATCATATTGTGGGTATTGTTCATCTCAAAAAAGCCTTACAAACCTTGCAAGCTGTTGATAAAGAAAAGCGTTCTCAAGTGAAGGTAACAGAAGCAATAGATAACCCTATTTATATTCCTGAAACGAAGCGGGCCCCTAGTTTACTAAAAGAAATGTTACAACAAAGATTTCATATTGCTATTGTGGTAGATGAATATGGAGGAACGGTTGGGTTAGTTACCTTAGAAGACATTTTAGAGGAATTAGTGGGAGAAATTTATGATGAAAGTGATTCTCCTTATATTCATCCTAATTCATTCCTGGGGGATAGTTTAAGCTAAAATTTAGGGGTCACCTTGTAATAATTTTTCAACTTCTTGAGCCGGTAAAGGGCGATTAAAAAAGTATCCTTGACCAAAATCGCAGTTTAATTGTTGTAAATAATTGAATTGTTCTTCTGTTTCAATGCCTTCTGCTACCACTTCCATTCCTAAGTTATGAGCTAGGGGAATAATAGATTGAATAATTTCTAAATTTTCTTCAGGTTTACCGATACAATTAATAAAAGAACGATCAATTTTTAAGGTATCGACGGGAAAGCGATGAAGATAACTTAAAGAAGAATAACCCGTGCCAAAATCATCGAGACAAATTTCTAAATTTCGTTTTTTTAATTGTTTTAATAACTTGATGGTTTCTAGGGAATGTTCAATTAAAGAGGTTTCGGTAATTTCTAGTTTTAAATTGTTAGGAGTTAGTCCTGTTTTTTCGAGAATTTCGTCAATTTCTTGGATGAGTTCGGTATGATTAAATTGTTTACTGGATAAATTGACTGCTACTTTTAAAGCCGTGGCTTGAGGAAACTTTTGTTTCCAAGTTTGGATCTGCTGACATACTTTTTCTAAGACCATTTTCCCAATGGGAATAATTAACCCGGTGTTTTCGGCAACGGGGATAAACTCTGCAGGGGAAATAAACCCTTTATGGGGATGTTGCCAACGAATTAACGCTTCAAACCCCACTAATTTAACCGAGTTTAAGGTCATAATGGGTTGATAATAAACCTCAAATTCTTGTTTGTCGATGCCGTGTCGTAAATCGGTTTCCAAGGTCAATAATTTTAACGCTTGGGCGTGCATTTGTTGATTAAAAATTTCGTATCTGCCTCGTCCTTTTTCTTTCGCTTGTCCCATGGCGATATCCGCATCTCGCAAAATTTCCATGGCCGATTGATAAGTGGGAAGACTAATCGTTAAACCAATACTGGGACTGGTGAAAATTTCTCGTTCTTGGATAAAAAATGAAGTGGTTAAGGCCGTTTTGATTTCTTGAGCGATTTTGAGAGCTTCGTTAACATCATCAATGGGATCGAGAAGAATGGCAAATTCATCTCCCCCCAGACGGGCCACCGTATCAGCAGGACTCACTAAGGTTTCTAGGGTACGACCGATCTCAACCAATAAGCGATCGCCCACCAGATGGCCATCACTATCGTTAATCATTTTAAAGCGATCGAGATCAATCACGGTTACAGCGAACAGATAATCCTCTTCTTCGTGAACTCGTTTTAGGGCTAAATCGACCCGTTCTAACAATAAGGAACGATTGGCTAAATTGGTTAAAGTATCATGGCGGGCATCAAACAGTAGTCTTTCTTTAACTTCTTCTAAGTCTGCAGTCCTTTCCCTCACTCGTTTTTCTAATTCTTCGTTTAATTCCTGCAGTTGAAACCGAGCTTTTTTTAAGGCCAAATGGGTGGACACTCTAGCGAGAACTTCTTCAAACTGAAAGGGTTTAATAATGTAGTCTACCCCTCCTGCTGCAAAAGCTTTTACCTTGTCTTCTACGTCTTGTAAGGCACTGAGAAAAATAATCGGAATGTCGGCGGTTTCGGGGAACTGTTTTAGTTGTTGGCACACCTCATAACCATCGAGGTCGGGCATTTTGATATCTAGGAGGATGATATCGGGGGGCATGGTTTTAGCTGCCATGAGTGCCATCTTGCCACTGGTAACCCCTCGTACTTTATACCCTGCTTTGATTAACATGGTGGATAAAATTCGGAGATTAGGGGGTTTATCATCAACAATTAGAATATTAGCGGGAGTCTCAGAAGCATGAAGATTAATCATGAATAAAAGTAATGTTTCCTATTATATTTTTGCAATAATACGACTAAAGTCTAAAATGGTTTATTAATGGCTAATTTCCATTAGCTGATCAAAACTGTAACTCTCTACTAATTGTATGATCTCTTGACATAAATCGCTATACTGGGGGGATAATTCATGAACTAATTGTAATATGGAATCTCCATCGGCTGCAGCCGCTTTTTGATGGAGTTGATCCCGCCAAGCTGGAGACAAGGATTGTATTTGAGTTTTGAGATGGTTTAAATGGTTTATTTGTTTCCTCTCTGGAGAAAGGGTATTAATGGAATTGCCATCATAACGATAAGAAATTCCTAAATGTTGGGCAAGTTTTTCAAAAATAATCGACTCAGAAAAGGGTTTACTAACAAAGTCATCACAGCCGATGTTGAGAATCATCTCTCGATTTTCGGCCAAAACATTAGCGGTCAAGGCAATAATTTTGGTTATTTTTTTTGAGCCTATTTCTTTCATTTTAGAACGAATCATTCGAGTGGCTTGATAACCATCCATAACTGGCATTTCTAAGTCCATCCAAATTAAGTCAGGATGCCAGGTTTCCCAGAGATTAACTCCTTCTTGTCCATTACTAGCTTCTTTAATCAAAAATCCTAGGGGTTGTAAGAGGTTGCTTAAGACCTTACGATTGGCAAAATTATCTTCAATAATTAAAATACGATAGGTGGGTTGATAGGGGGCTAAACCGACAATTTTTTGTTGATAATCTATTTGATACTCTTGGCTAGATTGGGGAACATCTACGGATAAAATAAAGTGAAAAATAGTGCCTCCCTGGAGAGGACAACTCACTTGTAATTTGCCTCCCATAAGATTAACAAATTCATGGCTAATGGCTAATCCTAATCCTGTCCCTTCTTGCGTTTTTCGACCTAATTTTGTTTGGAAAAAAGGTTTAAATAAATAAGTAAACTCTTCCCCATCGATTCCCGGTCCCGTATCTTCAATCTCAAATAGTAAGTTTAGTTTTTCTCTTTCTTTCTGTTCTGGATGATTTTTGATCCTTACAATTACTTTACCTTTATCAGTGAATTTAATGGCATTATTGAGTAAATTAATCAGAATTTGCCGTAATTTTACGCTATCACTCCTAATTAAATCAGGAATATTATCTGCAATATCAAAAATTAAATCAACTCCTTTCGATTGTGCTTTTAGCTTAAACATTTGGACTAAATTTTTAACCAACTTATGTAAGTTGAAAGATTGATAGGAAAGGGTGATTTCTCCTGCTTCAATTTTGGCCATATCTAAAATACTTTTAATCAGGGTTAATAAATGTTCACCACTTTCATTAATAATCTCAATATATTCTTTCTGTTCTTTGTCCAATTTTTGATCATTATTTAGCAGTTGACTAAAGCCTAAGATCGCATTTAATGGGGTTCTTAATTCATGACTCATATGGGCTAAAAAATTACTTTTAGCCTGACTGGCCGCTTCAGCAGAATTTTTAGACGTTTCGAGTTCTTGTAATAATTCAGATTGTTGGATAGCGAGTCCTAATTGTTGAGCAATTTGATTCAGTAAATTTAGTTCTGAAGACTGCCAATGACGAGGATGAGAATTTTGATAACAAGCGAGTAATCCCCATAGCTGATGATGAACAAAAAGAGGGGCAATCATGTAAGCTTTTGCCTGTAATTGTTCCAAGAATTCAATATGACATTGTTGATAACCGACGGTATAAATATTATCTACCCTCAAACTTTGATGATCTTTATACCTTCCTCCCCTTGTTTCTTGTAAATAAGTATCTTCCCAGACTTTTTTGCTATTATTACTAACTAATTTAAGCCATTTTTCATCCACTGATTCAGCAATAAATTCCCCACTCCAATCAGCATTAAATTGATAGACGGCCACGCGATCGCTGTGTAAAATTTTTCGCCCTTTTTCGGTTGCTGTTGTTAAAATACTTTCGAGGTCAAGACTTTGATGAATGTGTTCAATAATATGATTTAACCCTTGAGATTGTTGTAAATTATCAGCCAATTCTTCTTCAATGCGTTTTTGTTCGGTAATATCTCGACCGACCCCTTGAATTTCGACTAAGTTACCGGTTTCATCAAATAGTCCCCGATTAATCCAATATTGCCAGCGTTTTTCCCCTTCACCATTAATCACAGGATGTTGACGACTGATCACAGGGGTTTCCAGACTCAAACGACTTAAATTGTGACGTAAACAGCTTTGATTTTCTGGAGGAATGGAGGCAAAAAAACAAGTATACAGGATGTCTTCTCGTGCTTGGCCAAAATAACGACAATAGGCTTCATTAACGAAAGTTAAGGTTCCATCGGGTAAAAAACGACAGATTAACTCGGTTTGATCTTCAACAATGGCCCGATATTGGGCTTCGCTTTTTTTTAAAGCTTTTTGAGTTTGTTTGAGACGATACATCGATCGCAACAAATAGAATCGCCAAAGGACAATGATGATAACAGTCAATACAAGCAACAACCCTAAAAGCTTTAAGGTGAGGGGAGAAAGGGTGATGGGGGGAGTGGGTTCGTACCAGCGTTGATAAATTTGTTGATAGTCTGAAGAGGGAAGAAGCTCAGTGAGGGCGTGATCTAATCGTTGTCGCAATTCTGGGCGATCTCGATGAACAGCGATCGCCCGTGGAACTTTTTGGAGGGTTGGTTTGAGGGTTGTCAGGCGATAGTCAAGGGAAATAGCCTGGGCTAAGTTCCAAATGGGGGGTTGAGGATGGGCTAAGCCATCGACTTGTCGGGATAATAAATGGAATAAAGCGTGTTCAGGGGACTCAAAGGTTTCAATGCTAACGTTTTTGTGCTTTTCCAACAGGTTAACGGCTTCATTTTCCTTAACGACAGCAATCGTTGCTCCGGATAAGTCATTAAGGGACTTAATTTTGCTATTATCCCTTAGAACAAACACACAAATATTGATAATTTCAATGGGACTGCTATAAATCAACATTTGGGAAGAAGTGGAAGTTATCCCCATGTTCGGAACCAGATCAACTTCCCCGGTTTCTAAGGCTTTGATAGTGTCACTCCAAGTTTCTTTGATTTCATAGGTGACTTGGAGGTTAGCGCGTTTGGCCACTTCTTCCATGACATCAATGGCGAACCCGTGGGGGTTTCCTTGACTATCCACTGAGTAGGTGGGAGGGGAATAACGGGGAATGGCTGCGGTAACTTTGAGGGGGGATGAAGGGGTTGATCTCACCGGTTCAGCAACATTAGCTATGATGAGGTTAGGTAAACAATAAGACCCAATCAGTAATGCTATGCCTGTAATTAAACGATAATGTCCCACGTTGTTTCCATTGCGATCGCCTTAGACTTTTTTATTGTTCCATAACTGGGGGTAAGTTGTCGGTGATCTGGATTTTTCTCTAGAAACATCGCGTTAACTGATTAAATGATGGACTAAAGCGAAACGGACTAACCCGACGCGGTTACGGGTTTCAGTTTTGTCTAGCAACTTACTAACATGTTTCTCAATGGTGCGTTCGCTTAAATGAAGGTGTTGAGCGATTTCTTTATTGGAGAGTCCTGTGGTTACAAGGTCGAGGACTTCCCCTTCTCGTGGGGTTAATCCTAACCGTTTCGTTTCTGCTTGAATGGAAATTTGGGCAGCTGCTTGTTGTTGGGAGGCTGTCTGAGTAGGAGACGGTTCTTGAGAAAGCCGCCATTCTGATTGGATGATTTGCGATCGTTCCAATAAATTATGGATAACTGCTTTTAATTCGTCCATTTCAAAGGGTTTGGGCAAATAGACATCACAGCCCACTTGATATCCTTGAATGCGCTTGTCTGTGGTGTCACACTCGGTCAAAAAGACCACCGGAAGTAAGCGGAACTGGGGCAGTTGTCGCAGTTCTTTAACCAAGGTGTAACCGTCCTTCCGTGGCATCTTAATAT
>JAAUYB010227987.1_pt1 | contig 10157 bp, 7 predicted proteins | sample 7278071 | NCBI WGS metagenome assembly JAAUYB01 (sample SAMN14350121, study PRJNA611818) | marine sediment metagenome | isolation source: surface marine sediment (1.8m) | place: French Polynesia: Moorea | collected 2018-08 | reverse complement strand
TCATAGTACGCAAGTCACCAATGTAACCAAACATCTCACTTAAGGGAACATCCGCTTTGATACGGGCCCCCATAGGAGTAGAATTTTGATTCTTAATCATGCCACGACGACGGTTAATATCCCCAATAACGTCTCCCATATAATCTTCAGGGGTAAAGACATCCACATTCATAATGGGTTCTAATAACTGAGGCCCCGCTTTAGGTATAGACTGACGATAACCGGCCTTAGCTGCTATCTCAAAAGCGATCGCTGAAGAGTCAACGGGGTGAAATGCACCATCAGTTAACGTTATCTTCAAATCAACGCAAGGATAACCTGCTAAAACGCCCTTATCAATACTGGTTTCAAAGCCTTTTTGAACTGCAGGCCAAAATTCTCTGGGAACATTACCCCCTGTAACCTTAGACTCAAATTGGAAACCGCTACCAGGTTCACCAGGTTCAACGATATAATCAATCTTACCAAATTGACCTGAACCCCCAGACTGTTTCTTATGGGTGTAGCTGTCATTAATGGTTTTGGTAATGGACTCACGATAAGCAACTTGGGGTTTACCCATTTCTACTTCAACCCCGTGGGTACGCTTGAGAATATCTACCTTAATATCCAGGTGTAATTCTCCCATCCCTTTAAGAATGGTTTCGCCACTTTCTTGGTCCGTTTCCATGTAGAAAGAAGGATCTTCTTGAACCATCTTACTCAAAGCCATGGCCATCTTTTCGTTTTCCCCTTTCTTCTTGGGTGAAACCGCAACAGAAATTACGGGATCTGGGAATACCATGGGTTCTAGGGTTGCCGGGAATTTGGGATCACAGAGAGTGTTTCCTGTTTGTACATTCTTCATGCCCACAATAGCAACAATATCCCCTGCTTGGGCAGATTCTATTTCCTCACGGGAGTCAGCGTGCATTTCCACTAAACGACTCACCCGCTCTGTTTTTCCTGTGGCAGTGTTGAGGATGGTATCACCCTTAGAAAGAGTTCCTGAGTAGATACGGGTAAAAGTTAAGGCCCCAAAACGATCATCCATGATCTTAAAGGCTAAGGCGCGTAAGGGTTTTTCAGGGTCAACAACCGCAAAAGTACCCGTTTCATTCCCTTCTAAATCTACCTCTGGTTGAGGTTTAATTTCTAGGGGGTTAGGGAGGTAGTCAACCACTGCATCAAGGACCAGTTGTACTCCTTTATTTTTGAAAGAAGAACCACAATAAGTGGGGAAAAAGGCCAGTTCACGAGTTCCTCTGCGAATACAAGCCTTAATTTCGTCAATGCTCAACTCTTCCCCTTCGAGATATTTTTCCATTACCGCGTCGTCTTGTTCGATGGCCAGTTCAATTAAAGCTTCGCGATATTCTGCCACCTGTTCCTTCATATCTTCGGGAACCTCTTCGATGGTATAGTTCATGGGATCACCCGAATCATCCCAAATCCAAGCTTTTTCAGTGAGTAAATCGACCACACCACGGAACTCAGTTTCTACACCGATGGGTAATACCATGACTAAGGGTTTAGCAGCCAGAATCTCATCAACTTGCTTAACCACACTAAAAAAGTCTGCACCAGTACGATCTAATTTATTGACGTAAATAATGCGAGAAACCTGAGAATCATTGGCATAACGCCAGTTGGTTTCAGATTGAGGTTCTACCCCTCCTGAGCCACAAAAAACCCCAATACCACCGTCAAGAACTTTTAAAGAACGGTAGACCTCAATTGTAAAGTCAACGTGTCCTGGAGTATCAATAATGTTGAGTTGATGGTCTTTCCAGAAGCAACTCGTAGCAGCAGACTGAATAGTGATCCCCCGTTCTTGTTCTTGTTCCATGAAATCGGTGGTTGCTGCGCCTTCGTGTACTTCACCAATTTTATGGATTTTACCAGTTAATTTAAGAATTCTTTCAGTTGTAGTGGTCTTTCCAGCATCTACGTGAGCAAAGATGCCGATGTTTCTATAGGAGGTTAGATTCTTTTTCATATTTACTTCTAGCGTTAGGTTTGACAAATGGTTAGCATCTACTGAGAGAGTGATACTCAGAGGGGACTCGGCGTTGCCTTTATAGCTAGCTTGGGCTAGAACTAAACCGCTCGGAATATAAGTCTTGAGTTGTTGAGTGCTATTGGAATTCTAGACAAGTCTAGAAGGTCGGTTTTTCCTCTTCTTCATGACCAATTGTAATTAATTGTAAATTATTTTTGTCGAGTTACATGATCGCGAATAGGGAATAAGGAACGGAGAATCGGAAAAAATTAACTTAATTCCCAACCCCGAACCCCCAACACCTCACCCCTAAACCCTAACTCAAACTAATCTCAAATCAGGATAGTTAGCCAAGATATCATCTGTGTTGAGGGTATCTCCTTCTGCTTGGGGTGTCCAGAGAATTTCAATGGCTAAGAGGCGATCGCTGCCAATGGCTGCTATTTGCCGTAGGGCCTGGCCTAGATTTTCCACTTCATTAATTTGGGGAAGGTCTAATTTTCCTTGAACCCCCACAATGAGAGTGGCAACAATATATTCCCCTAATTCTGCTAAATTCGATGAGTCTGCCTTTCCTGCTAATAATTCTGTGGGGGAACTGCTTCTCAATTGATTATTAACGTTGGAGAGAGTTTCTGCAGTGAATTTACTTCTTTCTCCTAGGGCTAATTGATTAAATTTGGCTTCTGCTGTTTCTAAAGGAGCAATGACTGCTTCACTTGCACCATAAACCCAATATTCGGGATGACGCAATAGGGCTAAACTGGCTTCTTGTAGCACCATTGCCCGGCCTGATGCTGTATTTGTATCCGCACTTTGGGCGAGTTCATCGAGTTCTTTTTGTAGGTAACGTCCACTGGCTAATAATCCCACTTGGACTTTAGCAACGGAGACTTTGGGGTTATCATAACTACTTCCTGTGCCATCACCCCCAAGGTTGCTGACGGTTTTGATTAAAAAATTAGCAATGGCAATGAAGATCAGGATAGTAAACAGGCTACCAAAGCCACCAAACCCTAAGAAGGGAATGAGAAAGGGAAAGCCAAAACCGCCTCCACCATAGCCATAACCGCCACCACGATAACCCCCACCTGGGGAACTATAGGTACGGCTAGGACTTCTAAAGGAACCACCACCAATTCTACCCCCTGTACGGGCAGCTAAGGCACTGCTAAAATCTCCGAAAACCAGGGTAATGACTAAAACAAGAATTAGTAAGGGTTTCAAAAACGCTTTAATTTTCTTTAACATAAAACAATATCTAGGCAATTCAATAATCTCTTATTCCTAGTTTATCTAGATTTCCCGTGATCAGAATAAAGTCACCGAGGCCATAGCCTCGGAGGGAACAAAAAGTAAAGAAGAAAACAATGGTTTTCTGGGGTCTTTGGTTTAGGGTTTAAGCACTGAGTAATGCCTTTAACTCTTGTGTTTCTAAACGGGGTCCATAACAGGTGACAATACGAGAAGATGCACGGGAAGCTAAGTCTCCCGCCTGGCCATAATTCATCCCATGAGTAATGCCATATAAAAATGCCCCAGCGTACATATCTCCTGCCCCTACAGTATCAATAGCCTGGACAGGATAGGGAGGAATTTCCATTAATTCTTGTCCATCAAAGATAACAGATCCCTTCGAGCCTCTTGTAATAGCAAATCCTTTAGCTAAGGTTTTAAAGTGAGATATAACTTCCGAAAAATTTTCTGTTTCAGACATTTTAAAGGCTTCTGATTCATTGGCAAAAATAAAATCTAAGCTCGTTCCAATAATTTCTAATAAACCATCTTTAAAGAATTCTACCATATTAGGATCAGACAAAGAAAAAGTCGTTTTTACTCCCGAATTTCCTGCAATTTCCCTTGCTTGAATTGCAGCAGATTTAGCCGTAGGAGAAGTCACTAAATATCCCTCCATATAGAGATATTCTGAGTCAGTGATCGCGTCGGTAACTAACTCCATTTCTGATAAACCACCACTAATACCCAAGAAAGTATTCATGGTACGATCAGCATCAGGAGTAACCATGACTAAACATTTACCTGTGGTTCCTGCTGTGTCATTACCGTTGTGGACATTAGTATCTAAACCACAGTTTTGTAAGTCTTCTAAATAGAAAATTCCGGCATCATCTTTAGCTACTTTACAAGAATAAAAGCCTTTAGCCCCAAACTGACTTAAAGCTACCATAGTATTAGCAGCAGAACCTCCCCCACTTTGCTTACAAAGGTTGCCATTAAATTTAGCAATGATTTCCCCTTGACGGACTTCATCTACTAAAGTCATGACCCCTTTATCGATGTTTAATTCTTCTAGCAAAGCAGGAGTCACTTGAAACTCCATGTCAACTAAGGCATTACCGACACCGTAAACGTGATACTTTCTACCCATGAAAATTCCCAAGTTGTTGTTGTGATCTTCACGATAATATAACAATTTTCCGGCTTTGGACAATTTAGCCATTGATGATCCATAGTTTGAGGAACGATATGAGGACAACCCTAGACTTAGAGCCTGTCTGGGGTTTATTATTAAGGTGAATGGTTGAACCATAAGGAAAAGTCAATCGAGTGATATTCCTTAACCTCTTATTCAGTGCCATCCTGAAACGCCTTTAATGGAAACTCAAGCAATTGTCGAGCTATTCCCCCTGTTCAGTGTAGCTAATCCGGAAACCCTAGAATGGATACTGTCTGTCGTTGATGAAGAAAATTATGAGCAGAATGAAGAAATTATAAAAGAAAATGATTGGGGAAAGGCGGTTTACTTTATTGTGTCTGGTTGGGTGAAAGTGCGTTCTCGCTATTCCCACCAAGAGACTACCTTAGAAATTCTGGCTAAAGGAGATTTTTTTGGCGAAATGGAGATTCTTGATGAATCTCTTAAATATATAGACGTGATTGCCCTTTCTGACGTTCAATTGCTTGGCATCTCAGCCCAACGCTTTCTACAAATACTCTTTAAAGATCCCCAAGTTCATCACAAAATGTTGCAACTAAGTGTCAGGCGAGTTCGTCACCTTTATCGGCGTTTTCAATTACATCAACAAACACCCAAAATAAAGTTAATTAAAACTTTAATTAAGTTAGGGGAAAACTATGGTCAATCAACAGGGGAAGGAGCCGAAATTTTACAGATTCCTGACCAAGATTTAGCCGATTTTGCCGATATTTCTTTTGAAGAATGCCAACAGATTATGACACAATTACAGCATCAAGGTTGTCTGGAAATTGATGCTTCTCGTCAAGTTGTATTTTTAACCAATCTTAAACAACTCAACCATTTTGCGAAACAACTTTAAAAAATGACTCAAGTAACAATTACTGACTCGAACAAACTAGCTCACAGTACACCAACTTTTACTTATTATGTGAAAATGACTCAAGCTAGTTTGCATTTATTTGAGGTAAGTTTACACATTGAAAATTGGACAAATACTGTTCTTAACTTAAAAATGCCAGTGTGGACACCTGGTTCCTATTTAGTAAGAGAATATGCTAGACATATTCAGGACTTTAAGGCGGTATCTAAGGACAAACACAAAAAACTTTTAAGTCAAAAAGTTAGTAAAAATCATTGGCAAGTAGAAACTAAAGAAATTGATAATATAATTGTTAACTATCAAGTATTTGCCAATGAGTTAACGGTAAGGACTAATCATTTAGATACTACTCATGGTTATTTTAACGGGGCCGCTTTATTTTATTTTATTCCAGGATTAGAAAACTCTCCTATTACTGTTGAAATTATTCCCCCTAATTCTACATGGAAAGTAAGTACGGCTTTACCTGCTATGAATGGGAAAGTAAATCAGTTTCAAGCTCAAGATTTTGATACATTGGTTGATAGTCCTTTTGAAGTTGGAATTCAGTCAGTTTACCCTTTTGAAGTATTAGGAAAACCTCATCAATACACGATTTGGGGAACCGGAAATATTCAAACCAATAAACTTATTGAAGATACCAAAAAAATAATTGAAGCAGAATCTAATTTATTTGGAGAACTCCCTTACGAAAATTATTTATTTATTCTTCATTTAACTAACAATGGTTTCGGTGGGTTAGAACACAAAAATTCTTGTTCTTTGATTTATTCTCGTTTTGGTTTTCGAAATGAAGATAAATATAATCGCTTTATGCAATTGGTTGCTCATGAGTTTTTCCATCTGTGGAATATCAAACGTATTCGGCCAAAAGGGTTAGAAAGTTTTGATTACGAAACTGAAAATTATACCCCTTCTCTTTGGTTTTCTGAAGGAACCACCAGTTATTATGATATGGTAATTCCTTTGAGAGCAGGAATTTATAATGGTCAAAAATTTTTAGAAAATTTAGGCAAAGAAATCACCCGTTTTTTAAATACGCCAGGGCGCAAAGTTCAGCCTTTAAGCGAATCAAGTTTTGATGCTTGGATCAAACTATATCGAAGGGACGCTAATAGTGATAATTCCCAAATCTCCTATTATTTAAAAGGCGAGTTAGTGTCACTCCTTTTAGACTTGCTAATTCGTGCCAAACATCAAAATAAACGTTCTTTAGATAACGTTATGGTTCAGATGTGGGAACAGTTTGGAAAACCTGAAATTGGCTTTACCCCACATCAACTACAACAGGTGATTGAATCTGTTGCTGATATGGATTTACAAAGCTTTTTTAATTTGTATATTGATAGCACAGAAAAATTACCTTTTAATAAGTATTTAGAACCTTTTGGATTACAACTTAAACCTATTGTTGAAGAAGGCGGAGTTCCCTATTTAGGGATTAGAGTTCAGTCGGAAAATAATAAAGAAATAATTAAATTTGTTGAAAAAGGATCACCTGCTTCTTGGGAGGGAATTGACCCAGATGACGAATTATTAGCCATTAATGAAATTCGGGTCACGGCAGAGCAATTAAATGAGCGTCTCAAAGACTACCAAACAGGTGATATAATTTCAATAACAGTTTTTCACCAAGATGAATTAAAAACCCTATCTGTCACTTTGGGAACGCCTCAACCCAGTCGCTATGATGTGATCCAGATTGAAAACCCTTCAACCCTTCAACAACAAAATTTAATTGGTTGGATAGGAAAAATTTAGGAGAATAGTTGTCAAATTTAGGGTTATAATAAAAATCTTGGATAGAGAACTATCTCAGGAAATGCAAGGATAACGAAATTACGGAATAAACGATGCACACTTTTCTGCCAATTGCTTATTTTGAAAACCAATTTGTCCCATTTGAAAATGCTAAAATTTCTATAGCAACCCATGCCCTACATTATGGGACGGCAGCATTTGGTGGAATGCGTGGAATTCCTGATCCTGAAAATCAAAGACAAATATTATTATTTCGTTTAGATCGTCATTGTCAGCGTTTAAGTCAAAGTGCTAAGTTTCTTCACTATGATTTGTCCCCTGAGAAATTGCAAGAAATTATTATTGATTTTGTCAAAAAAAATCAGCCCAATAAATCATTTTATATTCGCCCTTTAGTCTATAGTTCAGGGTTGGGAATTGCTCCAAGACTTCATAAAATTGAGAAAGATTTCTTTGTTTACGGATTAGAAATGGGAGACTATCTCTCTCCTGATGGTATTAGCTGTCGTATTAGTTCTTGGACTCGTCAAGAAGACCGTAGTTTCCCATTAAGAGGAAAAATTAGTGCTGCTTATATTACTTCTGCTTTAGCAAAAACAGAGGCAGTAGAATCAGGGTTTGATGAGGCGATTTTAATGAACTCTCAGGGTAAGGTTTGTGAAGCAACGGGAATGAATATTTTTATTGTGAGAAATGGGACATTAATTACCCCTGGATTTGAACAAGATATCCTTGAAGGAATTACTAGAGATAGTGTTCTCACCCTAGCCAAAAATTTGGGTATTCCTACTAAAGAACGTCCCATTGATAAATCAGAATTATTCATTGCTGATGAAGTATTTTTGTGTGGAACGGCGGCTAAAATCGCTCCTGTTAAGCAAATTGAAACCTTTAAACTTTCCTCTAGTCGTCCCATTACAGAAAGATTAAAGGCTAAATTATTGGCAATTACTGAAAATAAAGATTTCGATTATAAGGACTGGATTTCTGTTATTCCTTTAGAATGAAAACGATTGTAATCACCATGAAGCAAAAAAGATGAAAAGTGTAACTAAATCGGGAATCACCATGAAGCAACTCTATAAAACAGACTTTGCTCTTTGGATTGATGAAACCATTAAACAACTTAAAAAGCAAGAATTAGAGCAGATAGATTGGGAAAATTTAATTGAGGAAATAGAAGACTTGGGGCGGGAACAAAGAAGAAAAGTTAACAGCTTTCTTAGACAACTATTTGTCCATCTACTTATTTATCAATACTGGACAACAGAAAGATTTTATTGTGGCAATGGATGGAAAGGAGAAATTAGTAACTTTCGGGCTGAATTAGATGAGCTTCTTCTCTCTAAAACTTTATTAAATTACCTTGGGGAAGAATTTAATAACATTTATTTAAAAGCAAGAATAATTGCCATCAATAAAACAGGTTTATCTCCTGATATTTTCCCCAAAACTTGTCCTTATACTGTTGAAAAAGTTTTAGATTCTGAGTTTTTTCCTGATTAATTTATAATTAAAAATAGCATAGACTTTATTATTTTTTTCCATATAAACGCTCTAATTTATCAGGAGAAATACCTAAATAGTATCCTAGAATAATCAACTGATTAATTAGAGTTGTTTTGACCACTCCTAACTTGTGCCAGCGACGGCTGGAGGTTCTGACTTTAGCAGATGCAATAGCAATTTTACCACGTTTTTTGAGCCTTTGAATCAACTCAAAATCCTCCATAATTGGCAAATCAGTGAATCCTCCTACTTCCTGAAAAACAGAGGCTTTCATAAAAATTGCTTGATCTCCATAGGGAAGGGAAAAAAAATGCGATCGCCAATTAACTAAAGTTTCAATAAATCGTAGAGAAAACTTTTGACTATCAATGTGTAATTCAAACGCACCTGCGATGGTTTCAGCATTTGATAAAGTATTGATAATGATTGATTGATAATTGTCAGGTAAGATCGTGTCAGCATGAAGAAATAAAAGAATATCTCCGGTAGCAATAGACGCACCTTGATTCATTTGATAAGCACGACCTTTTTGACCACAAAAAACAACCTTAACTCCCATATTTTGAGCAATGACAATGGTTTGATCTTGACTTCCCCCATCAGCAAAAATTATCTCTATATCAGAGCTATATTTCAGTCGGAGTAGGTTTTGTTTAATAACTTCTTCTTCATTTAAAACGGGGATAATGATGCTAATTGTTTTCATAAAACCTAGAACCATAAGTCAGAAATTAAGTCGTAATAACCAGCCTGTTGAGAAGGATACTCTCCGGCTTCAATGTTTTTAATGATTTTAGGTAAAGCTTTGATAAATGCTGGACTCCGATCTTTAGGATGTAAAGTCCAGGCTTTAGGATTCATTAAAGTTCCTCTAAAATATTTAGTTTGCTCTAATTTCTTAGATACCATAATTTCCCAAGAATCTAATTTTCCCTTACCCGTAATCTGATTGAGAACATTTTTTAGGGGTACTGACAATTGATTCATAAACTTCTGCTGATAGGAACGCCAAAGAATCGGTAAAGGTAGTAAGAGATCGAAGTGTTTACAGTTAACTAAATACACTCGACTTCCAAAAAACTGAGATTTGTAAAATTTGTCCGATTCTTTTTCGCATGGCCTGCTTTGGTAAATAGTTCCATCTTCCGTTGGTGGCCCTGTTAAAGGCCTGATAAACATCATCTCAGGAAACTGTTGCATTAATTCAATGCCATCTGTAATCCAATCGTAATCTGGTTTTTGGTGTAGTAACATATCGCTGTCGAAGTGAAGCATATAGTCGCTTTTGCATTCGTTGATCTTAAAAATTGACCCTAAGATTGCATACCCTTTATAGTTGTGAGTGCAGCGAAGAGAGGTACCAAAGTGCTTGTGGTAAACTTGCTGACGATAATTGGGATCATAATTAATATCGACAATCCTATCAACAATCTTAGCCTTGAGCAGCTGTTGCGTACATTCTTGAAGTTCCTGCATGGTTCCGATTCCAGGACGGCCCAGTTTCTCCCCAGTCAAGGGGGCAGTATCAATGGCCAAAACCTTCTCCTCAAAAGGGAAATGGTTCATTCTGACTAAGTGAGGAATGG
>JAAUYB010041733.1_pt1 | contig 10157 bp, 14 predicted proteins | sample 7278071 | NCBI WGS metagenome assembly JAAUYB01 (sample SAMN14350121, study PRJNA611818) | marine sediment metagenome | isolation source: surface marine sediment (1.8m) | place: French Polynesia: Moorea | collected 2018-08 | reverse complement strand
CCTACCCTCAACAAAGCAAATTTTCCCACCTGGTACGTGCACGCTCCTGGGCACCACCCCGTCCTCGGACGGCCTGTCCGACTCTAGTATGACGCACGGCCTCTCAAACAGGTCATTCATCCTCTGGCACCTCTCCGCCACCCTGGCGCGGTTCGCCCCGTTGAAGAAGTCCCCCACCATCCGCCGGTCGATGCCCATGCGAGGGGAGGCTAGCACGGTGGCGCAGTCAAGGAAGCGGACGTGGATCTGTCACAAAAAGATGAATACCCTTTCGCTAGTCTCAGTTGTAGATTAGACTTTACCTGAAGCTTATGGGTGTGCTTCAGCTCGGATATAAGCTCTGGAATCTTGTGAACCTGGAATGAAAATATGTCCAGGTTGAGGGACATTGTTCTTCACGAAAGCAAACATTTTTCGCCTTACATCAGAGGTGCTGACTACGACCGTCGGCCTCTCCTTCTTTTCCGGGGCATTGGCTGAGGAGTAAGAAGAGGTCGAAAGCGGGCCCTGATCTCTTGCGAAGGAGGACCCGTTCGGCACGACTCTGGAGACCACCGAAGAAGAGGCCGTGCTGTTGGCGCTATCCGAGCTCTCTCTGTTGGCGGCCTCCGCTCTTCTTTGCCTGAACTGTTCTTGCAGCTCCCTCTGCCTCCTCAGTCTGGCCTCCTTGCCAGAGTCCGGATCCACTGGAGGCGGAGTGACTACGTGGACCTTCTCCATTCTTGGCTTCTTTACAGGTACCGCGGCAGGCATTTGGGTGGGTGCCTCCTCCTCCTCTTCACTGGACGAGGCCATTCCGCGGGCGATAATCTTCTTACTCTGCAGATAACTGGATTAATTTAACAAGCCGAATATCAAACCATTAAAAGCTTCATACCTGACTCCTTTTCTTCCGCGACATCTCCTTGGACATGACGCATGTCCTGTCCCCCTCCTCGATGAGGTCCAGCGTGTCTAGCCTGGAATCTTCCTCCACGTCTGAGCTGCCGTCTCCGGCCACGAAGGAGTCGTCTTCGTCGTCCATCCGGTAGGAGTCCTCCTCCTCCTCCCCCGGTCGGACGGGCTGGGAGTAGATGTCGGCCGTGATGGGCGGGAGGCGACGGCGTGGCCTGGTAATGGAAAAGGATGAAGATTCGGAAGCACTCCAACTACCATGCTCAAACACCAGCTGAAGTAAAGATACATACTGCATCACAGGCGGACTTCTGACCGATCGGAGGTAGTTTGCGTGCTGCTGCGTGCACACACCCTATTGAGGAAAAAAATATATTTGCACACTTAAAATATAGTACACCGACTCTGCTTACCTGTGTCATGCTGACATCGTCCACGAAGCTCCCCTCCATCTTGTCGAGGTCCGACCCGGCCTCGGAGTCATCGCTGAAGTCGTCGTCGTGGTCGTCGGACATCTCAGCTTCTTCCACCTGCAAAAAAGGAATTTGAGTTTAATTTTGCTAAATTGGAAGAATTTTGATTTAAAAGTTACCACAAAATTATTTTTCCTCCTTTCCGTCTGTCTTTTGCGTTTCTTGCTCTTTTCTTTGACGGGCGGGGAGATGTTGCTGCTGTCCCCGCTGCTGTCGCTGCCCACGAACCTCCTCTGGATCCTGCCCCCGCCGCTGACCTTATTCCTGGGAGCGGCAATTTCCGGACTGCTCTCCTCCTCCTTCTCTCGGGTAGATTCGAGGGCAGCAACTCCTGCTGCGGGGAACCTGGCCCTCCTGCATCCGGTGGGAACCAGCAGGGAGTCCTCATCCTGCGGGGACTTGAGCGGTGACTTGGTTGACGAAGAAGATGAAGCAGAGAGAACCGAGGTAGAAGCAGTCGCGGTCCTCGGTGTAGAAGTGGAAGCAACGGGTGGATTGGTCCTCGGAGTGTAAACAGCTGGCGGAGTCCTCACGGCGGCCTCGAACGCGTCCAGGTTGGGCAGCTTGAACGGCGCGCCGCGGGGAGAATCACGGTTTGAGCGATCAGGAAATTTATTGTTGGTTCCGCCCAATTGGTCGTCCAGTCCGAGGAACATGGCATCGTCCTCGCTGCGGAAGAGATCCTCGTTGGAACCGCACAAGTCGCTCTCCTCAGTCTTGCCACTCTGATCTTGAACTTGTTGCTCCTGGGACGGAGGCTTCTCCTGTGTGGGTCTGTTGACGAAAGAGGTAAGTTGGGTGGCCGTGTACAGCAGGGAGCCATCGCGCCCCTTCTTCTCGGCGCCGACCAACGATCCCAGAAGTTTCCTCCTGACAGAAGTGTCGGCGGCGGACCTTCCAGCAGGAGTGGCTCCAAAGCTCCCATCGTCCAAGAGCATCTCCGCGGCTGCCTTGAAATCATCTTCTTGGCGCCCCGTTGGTCTCTTGGGAGTATCCGAGACGGAATTCCCGTTGCCAGCGAACACATTTGGGGTGGAGGTCTTTCGAGCGGCGATGCCTTCGGACGCAAGTTTCCCCACCCTCCCATTGTTCCTGCTGTGTTTCCACTGTGTCAGTAGAATCGGGGAGAAATCGCCGACATCAGGAGCCTCCTGTGAGTTCCGGGGAGGAGATCGATCGGGGATTGCTGGCTCCTGCTCGTCCTCTTCCACCTTGGTCTTCTCCTTCTTCGCGTCGACGTCATCCGGGTTCCACTCTGACATGTCGAACTCGAAGTCAACGCCAAACACGTCGTCATCTTCGGCAACTTTCCTCTCTTCGGCGGCGGAAGGATTCTTGCACTCGATTTTGACGGAACTTTTGTCTTTCCGATCGCCTCCTCCTCTTCGGCCCTTTCTGTACTTTTCTCTGCACTTTTGAAGCTGGGCCGCAAATTCGTCGGCCGAGAGGCATGGCACAGACGGAGGCCCCAAACTTTCAGGGGGAGCTCGTATCGGTGAAAAAGGAGCCTCCTGAATTTTTTTAAAAATATGCCTTAGTAGCCCGTAGCCACAACGAAGAACTATACTAACGTTTGAATTTCCACTCACACATGCCTCCCCGTCGTCCCCCACCATCCAACCCGGCAGAGGCACTCCGTCCCAGTCCTCCCAGGAGCGAGGGGGAACAAAGTCCGTCAGGCTCTCCTCCTCCTCCTCTTTCCTCCCCTCTTCGTCCCGCTCTATCCTGGCCGCGAGATCCGCAACCACCTCAGCCTCCAGGTCTGACAGGTCTCCTCCTTCCTCGACGGTGTCGGGGATGGCCTCGATTCGCTCTACAGATAAAGCAAAAAGTGCAAAAAAACCCTGGTAGAGGAATTTTTGGAAGCATTAATACCTAGACAACTGAGCAGGTCCACCTTGGACCCTTTCTTTGTATTCTTGGCCCCAGGGCTATTTTCCTTGTTGTCTTCCTGAGTGAGGTCTATCACATCGGGCATCACAGGCTGTTGGTCCTCTTCCTAGGAAAACTCCCAATGAACATATTAAGCTGGGGAAATAATTATTGTCGGTCACCTTAAACTTCTTCTTTTTAGCCTCCCTCTGACAGTGCTGCTTGGCCTCCCTCTTCTTCGCCTTCTTCTTCCCTCCATCTTCCGTAGATCCAGTGGCACTTTTCAGCATGCAACTGATTCGTTGGTTCCCCTCAGGCGCCACGGAATTGACGGCGTCGGCGGACTTGGAAAAGCTCCGCACCTCCATCACCATTTTGAGGCACTGCAAAAGAACCTTGTGAGGAACAAGACTCACAGCGACATATCACTATCCTCACCTTTGGCTCCAGGTCTCCCGGCACCATCCTGGGCGATGGGACGAGGAATCCGCTGAGCCTGTCCTTGTCAAGTATGGCCTTGTTTATGGAGTTCCTGGAGGACATGGAGGCGTTGTACGTCTGCTCCTCCTTTCCCTCCGACACTAGCACCACAATCCTCCCTGCCCGCTTCCTTCCCGTCCGCCCCATCCTCTGCACCAGTCTGATGGGGGACTTGGAGACATCGTAGCAGACAATGAGATCTACCTCGCCAATGTCCAGCCCCTCCTCGCCAACGCAAGTGGCCACGAGAGTGTTGAAGCCGCCCTCGCGGAACTTGCGGACCACCTCCATCTGCTCCTTCTGGGTAAGGCCCTTCTTGCCTGGACGAAAAAAAGTAACAAAAAATCCCCGCATACTGGTGAATTAAAATTGAATAGTCAAATTGACCTTTGGTTCCAGCCTGTCCCACGAACTGCATGACCTTCACGAGCGGCCTGTATGACCTCAGCACTGCGGCGATCTCCGTTACGGAGTCGCGGTACTGAGAGAAGATCATGACCCTGGTCTCCGCCCCGGCAGCCCGCGTCTTCCTGAAGTGATCCAGCACCAACTCCTTCAGCTTCTCCCCCTTTGGGTGCCCTGGCGGGATGGTGCCTTGGGTCTGCTGCTGGGTGTCGTCGCTCCCCACCTGGCTGACTCTGACCTCCCCTCCCTGGGTTAGAGAGACGCAGGGCACTGAGCAGTTCAGCACCGAGTTGTCTGCGTCGCCGGAGAACTTCGCGTCCAGCCTCTCCCTGATGTCAAGCCAGTTGGGGTTCCTCCCCAAGTCGAACCTCAGCTTCCTGTTTTTAGAATCCGGCCCCACGATGCCACCCATGAAGTTCCTGAAAGCCCTGGTCCCCTGAAAGACTAGGAGCTCGCAGGCGTGGAAGAGTGATATGGCCGAGGCAAAGTCCCCCTCTACTGGGCCCTGCTGGTGAGGCTGGATGTTGCGCGGAGGGTTCTGGCGGAACTCGTTCCGAGCCATGATGAGGCCGTACTTGGAGTAGGCCTCGGGATTAACATTGCGGCTGCTTCCGCGGCTTGACAGGGCGCCGCAGCGGACAAGGCGACCGACGTAGATTTCCACGATCTCAAGGAACTTTCGCTTGAAACCCTAGAAAGTAATGAAAACTTTTGGTAAAGTGCACTTCGAAAATTCTCCTAAACATACCAGCAGTTCCTGTCCCAGCGGCACCACGACCTTCTGTATGGTCCTCTCGTGAGTGTAAGGCAGTATATCGGGGCTCTCCTCGCTCCTTAGCTCGATTCGAGATATTCCCAGGTTTTGCAGCATGAGCTTGACGTTGTTGAGGTCCGTCCCCGGGGTGGCGGAGAGGGCGAGGACGCGGAAGGTGGTGCCGTGCCGGTTCAGCTCCTTCACCACCTACGGGATGGATCAAAGTTTACACGAATGCGAAAAGGATTCTGCATAACTCTTCCCTACCTGGCAATATGCATAGTCCCCCTGCGCCTTGTGAGCCTCGTCCACCACCACCAGCTTGATCTTGTCCGCTGGAAAGAGGCCGCGGTTCAAGTCATTCGACATTATCTGGAAAGAATAAAGTACTGTCACGTATGGGAAAATATGCAAATTGAATGAGGCTTTCTCTCCACTCACGTGCGGCGTCATGAACAGCACCCTCTTCTGCTGCCAGGCCTTCTCCCTAAGCTTGATCCTGACCTCGCCCGTCATCTCCATCATCTCCACCTGCGGGATGCCCATGATGCGGAAACAGGCCTCGATCTGCTGGGCCACCAGCGGTTTGGTCGGGGCCATGAAGATGACCTTGTGGTTGGGGTACCAACGGAAAAAGTTGTACATGACGACAGCGGCGATGAAGGTCTTGCCCAGCCCGGTGGGGAGCGTCACCAGGGTGTTGCGGTAGAGCGCCGAGCGGACGATGTCGAACTGGTACTTGCGCTCCGGGTAGTTGGTCGGGTAGACCCAGGTATCCCCGGAGGAGCGGTCGAAGCCTGATAAGTCGCCCGTCGGCGCTGCCCGGATCCCAGAGGGGCCCGGGTGGAAGGGGCTGTCCACGCTGAGGGAGGTGGAGGTGGAAGTGGAGGGAGGCCGCCTTGAGGGGCCCGGGCTGATGTGTTCCTCCTCCTGCATGGACTGGAAGCTCCTTGATGCCTCCTCCAGCTTGAACTGCCTGACGCTCTCCTCCATGACCCTAGACAACATCTCGTCCTCCTCGTCGTTGCCGCCATCCTCCCCGCCGAAGACGTCCTCATCACCGGGAAACACGGAGGAGGAGACCTTGCTGTCCTTGCTCTTGTTATATCCCCACGTCTGCAGCAGGGTGGTCTGTCTCCCCACCTTGGGCGTCGTGGAGGAGGAGGAGGAGGAGGAGGGCGGAGGCGGGCGGGACATCCTCTGCAAGGATCACCAAGGCAAGGCTGAGGGTGAGGGCTCCCCCGCCGACAGGACATCCACCGTCAAGAACACACGGAAAGGTCACAGAGGGGCACTGCACGTCTGCACTCATAAATAAGGGGTTTTGCAATTACCTTGGCTGTGGCACTCTTGCACAATTTATCAAAATTAATTAATGTGATTGTGAAAATTGTGAATTGAATATGTGCTTTTGAGTTTTTGACGCTTCTTGAAATTTTTCCGCCGCAACAAATTTGGACAAGAAAACAAACTTCTTTAAAGGCGCTAAATTTGAATTTGAAACAATACTTTCTCTTCGGACTCCATAATAATATTCCAAGTTGCCGTCGTGCAACAGTGGATAATGTATTACAGAACTTGTCTGCAAATTTTTCACGCTTTTTGTATATAAATATAGTTAACTTTGCAAATACACATTTTTAAGTTACGAAAGGTTTCGTGTGGTCTATTAAATCCTTTCCTTGCGCTTGCGCACTAAACCAAGAAAGGTAAACAATAATAGCAGACGAAAAAAATCTCGACGACGACGTTGCTGTTGCTCTCGAAGTTGTTGTTGGTGTCGTCCGCTCCGCCATGTCTTCCTCCCAGAAACAGTACGGCCTCATTGACCCAAAGGCTGCAAAGGTCAAGGCCAGCTCCTCCTCGGCCACAGCCAAGACCAACTTCTTCCAGAAGAAGAACGTGTTTGGCGACGACGACAGCGACTCCTCCGTCGAGGGGGACTCCAAGGCTGGCCCCACCGACTACGTCAAGTCCTCCATGCAGGCCAGGATCAAGAAGCAGACTTTATTGGCGCGGCAGAGGGCGGAGGACGAGGACTCATCCGTCTTCCAATATGACGAGGTCTACGACGACATCCAGGCCAAGAGGGAGCAGGAGGCAAAGGACAGGAAGAAGGAGGGGCAGGACAGGAAGCCGAGGTAAATATAGGCCACTAAGGCCATATGCTAAGTATTTCTAACTTTATATGTTAATTTCCTAAGCTAGGTTTCATAGCATAAAGGACGGGACTGCTCTACACTTCCCCAGCTCCTATGTTTTCTAGAGAGCCACTGTCTGGCCATTTTCTATCGCACGGTTTGGGCACTCAAACCTTTCCTCTTTTTTCCAGGTACATCGCCAACCTTTTGAAGCAGGCTGAGGTGCGCAACCGGGAGAACGAGCGGAGGATTGAGCGCCAGGTGCAGAGGGAGAGGGAGGCGGAGGGGGACGAGTTCAGGGACAAGGAGGTCTTCGTCACGTCCGCCTATAGAAAGAAGATGGAGGAGATGCAGGAGGCGGAGGAGGAGGACAGGAGGAGAGAGAGGATCGAAGCCGCTTTGGACGTCACCAAGCAGAGGGACCTGGGCGGGTTCTACAGGCATCTGTACAGGCAGACCATGGGGGAGGAGAAGGGACAGAAGGAGGAAGCAGAGGTTAAAGAAGAAATCAAGGAGGAGCCGCGTGAGGAGGAAGAGACAAAGACTATCAAGAGGCCCGTTAAGTCTGCAAAGGAGAGGGGATATAGGAGGAAAGGGTCAGAACAGGCGAAAGAAGAAGAGTCGAGCGAAGAGTCTTCCTCCGGATCTTCAGGGTCTTCTTCTTCGGAGGACGAGCAGGAGGACAAGGGCTCGATGGAGAAGACTCGGGAGGAGAAGGAGGCGGAGAGGAGGAGGAAGGCCAAGGAGGCCAAGGAGAAGAGGGAGAGGAGGAAGAGGAAGATAGAGGAGGGGGAGGACTCGAGCGAAGAAGAGGAGGAGGAGAAGGAGAAGGACGGGAAGGAGACGGAGGAGGAGAAGAGGAAGAGGGAGGAGAGGGAGGCCGAGGAGAAGAAGAAGAAAGAGGAGGAGCGGGAGAAGAGGAGGGAGGAGAAGAGGAAGGCCAGGCAGCTCGTATGGAAGAAGAGAACGGTGGGGGAGGAGCTGGACAATGCGCTTAAGAGGTACTTTGAGCGGAAGGCCCAAAGGTCAGGGTTCCCTTGGACTGTGTGAAGTTATATGTAATACTGCCCTGCCAATCATTCTCAAATCCATACATTCAGTACAACGCGCCCCGCTGTTTTGCAAGAGAGGAAGCCAATTTATTCATGTCAATTGTATAGTAGGAGAGGAAAACACAGTTCGAGGAACAGTAAACAGGCTCAACGAAATGTAAGGAAAAGAAGAGAAAAGCTGTCGGAACTCCGTTCGTTCCGTCTTTTTTTCTTTCTTTTTCTAACCGGCCATTTCCGTGGGGCAGACGTTGAAGACGTTGTCCCTAACCCAGTCGGTGCATCCGGTAAGCATCTGAAGACAGAACCGGTTTCTCGGAATTATTTCGATAGAAACGTTTAAATTCATGTGGGAAAGCGCTTATTTTTTTAATGCTCGTGAATTCTTTTTGAGAAATGGCGTGTACCTCTCCCTTTGTGCACTCTAGGAATGCCTGCACTGCCATGTCGTACTCCTCCCACTGGAAGTCCCCTCCCCAGTTGAAGACCCCGTTGTCCATTGGAGCCTCGTAGGGGAAGTTGACCATGCAGTTGCCGATGCTCTCGTGCATGCCGTGGAACTCTGCGACGTCAAACATGGCCTGGATCTCCTCTGGGGCCACGTAGCCCCAAAGGCTGCCGGGCGCGAACTGTTGAGACGGCGGCAATATTTATCGGGAGGAATTGTGCGCGCGTAATCAAGGTGAGTGTTGGTACCAGCCATTCCACGTAGCAGCTGGAGGTTCCGGGCCTGCCGAAAGCCGGGTCCATAGGGTCAGACTGCAATTAATACAACTTTTCAAGCAATAGTTTTTTATCAGGTGGAATTAGCGTTCGGAATTCGACTAAAATTGTACCTATCGGTTAACCGGTTAATTTGGGGGGTCTGTTCAGTTAATAACCGGTTAATTTCGGTTAATATACCTCCCTTAATATCTGCTAAATATCTGCCAAACTTTTACGTTTTATTGCTTTTTATTAACAATTATTTTTCACCTGAGCCAAAATTCAAAGAAAAAATTTCGACAGTTTTTTAAACCTTAAGCTTGACCTTTAAAAAGTCCATACTAATAGGGAGTATTGTTGCTATTTTTGACGCATTAAAAAGTTGAAAAAGATAAAATTATTCTAATTTTTTGAGCAAAACTGGTTAAAATTTTAGCCGGTTAAAGATTTGATCGGTTAACCGTTTTGAGCCAGCATTACAACAGCAGTTAACTTCGGTTAGCCGGCTAACCATTCCGAACCCTAGGTGGAATATTACCGGGAATCCAGCTCCAGCGCACATTTCTTTGGCGGCGGAGAGCTCGCCAAGGATGTGGGAGGCGGGCTGGCACTGGCACATGATCTAGGGAAGAAAAAAAATAATTTACTTGAAAAAAGTTATTTTTTAGGGAGGGAAATGATTGTACCGATGTGGCGTCCACTTCAATGGACATGGGGTACATGTCGGACCCGTCGATGGCTGCGGCGGCCCCGCAAAGGAGGAGGACGGCGGCGAAGGACTTCATGTTGAATATTTCAAGATATTTCGAGAGGCAAGAGGAGAGAAATGATTTTGCCTGTGACCTCAACTTTCGAATCGAGGCTCTTTTATATGGGGTTCTTGTTTGAATTTCTTCTGTGCGCAAATATCGGAGCCGAATCCTCGTTTACGTACAAATACGTACGAATGATTGGTTTTTGTTATTTTCCTCTGAGAGATTATGTGAGGAAAGATAGAATTGACAAAGTAACTGTTGTTTCCCGTTCCTTAATTTTTGAAGATACTTTTCGGGTTTTTGACTCTCTTTAAGAACCGCTCTTTCTAAACTAGATTTTAAAAGAATTATTTGCTGTCTCTATACAATTTGTAAGCAAAAAATAAACCTGGGGCCTTCTTTTTCAAGCTATTCATAAAGAATTTTTTGAGGACATCTTTTACCCCCCTAAATCCTCCGTTGTTTGCTCGATATTCTTCTGAATACAATTCCCCAAGATGCAAGAAAAAATATGCCTCCATCTTTACAATCTATTGTGGGAAAGGAAGGCAAACTTAAATAAACCTTTCCAAAAATATCTCTTCTTTGGAGAAAGGTTGACATTTGCTCCATCGGCAAAAGTTCTTTTT
>JAAUYB010008596.1_pt1 | contig 10162 bp, 10 predicted proteins | sample 7278071 | NCBI WGS metagenome assembly JAAUYB01 (sample SAMN14350121, study PRJNA611818) | marine sediment metagenome | isolation source: surface marine sediment (1.8m) | place: French Polynesia: Moorea | collected 2018-08 | reverse complement strand
TTATGGCACAACGTACTCGATTAGGAGATTTACTCAGACCCCTTAATTCTGAATATGGGAAGGTTGTCCCTGGATGGGGAACCACTCCTCTAATGGGAGTTTTCATGGGCTTATTCTTAGTCTTTCTGTTAATCATCCTGCAAATTTACAACTCTTCTCTAATTCTCAATGGGTTTACCGTGACTTGGGGAGGTTAGTCCTCTTAGTATCTTACTAAGGTACAAAAAAGACAAATCATCATATTTTACCCCGTTTTTTCGGGGTTTCTTTGTCTTTGATCCTTTGGCTATTAGTTTTGGTTTAGTTACGATAGACTTAGGAAGAAACATTAGGAGTCATGTATGAATGTTTTTGGCATTGGATTGCCGGAAATGGCCTTAATTTTGGTAATTGCGTTATTGGTCTTTGGTCCCAAAAAACTTCCCGAAATTGGTCGTAGTCTCGGTAAAGCGATTCGTGGGTTTCAAGATGCCTCCAAAGAATTTGAAAATGAATTCAAACGGGAAACCCAACAACTTGAAGAATCTGTCACCATGAAAGCAGAACTTGAAGAAAATAAAATGGACAAGCCCTCAGCAAAGGACACCGATAAGACAACCATTAACAGTTCCCAACAAGCTTAGGAGACATTCTGAAATCTTGTCATGGTTCTTCAACCCAACTCTGTTGAGACAGGATATAATCGATGTCAAAATCACTGTCAGTGATTAAAGACCCCTGGGGTCTTTAATCACCAATAGTCAATAGTTTTGACAAACAAGTTAAAAATTTTAGTTATTCAGTGATTTGATGAGGGAAATATGGAAGGAGGTTTTAAATGAGTGAGCAAACTCCCTACGAAAAACTGGGTGTTCCTGAAACAGCATCTTTTGAGGAGATCCAAGAAGCGAAAACTCGCTTGAGTCAAGAATATAGCAATGATGTTAAAACCGTCGAAGACATTGAAGCGGCCTATGATTCTATTATTATGGAACGGCTGAAACTGCGTCAAGAGGGCAGAATCAAAGTACCTGATCGTATTCGTTTCGCAGAACGTCAACGGGAAACACCCCCTAGTCCCCCGTCTCTTTCTTTGAACAACTCTCCTCCTTGGTTACAACAGTTTATCGATACGCCGTCTTCTCAAGATATTCTCTGGCCAACGGGTATTTTCCTGGCTTTAGCCTTGTTAGCAGGATTTTCTAATCCTCAGTCCTCTGTACTTTCCCTACTCCTAGCATTGGGGGTTTTTGTCAATATTTATTTCCTCAACCGCAAGGAAAATAAGTTTGGCCGCGCCTTGTTAATCACCCTAGCTGGATTATTCTTAGGGGTAGCATTAGGATGGGGCATTGCTCAATTATTACAAGGGACGAATATGACAGGGGAAATGAGTCAATCTTTGATTGGTATTGCTATCTTTTTTGTCTTTTGGCTAAGTAGTAGCTTCTTGCGTTAAATCTGTGAATCACTTTCTAGATAATATCGATCGCCTGTTTTCGAGTCTTGTTACCCTCATTGAACGGGTACTTTTTTTTGAGGTCGCCCATTTTCCCCTAATTATCCTTTGGTTGTTAATGGGGGGTATTTTTTTGACCCTACGCATGGGATTTATTAATATTTTTGGGTTTAAACACGCTTTAGATATTGCTTTTGGTAAGTACGATAACCCTGATGATGACCTTCAGGGGGAAGTCTCTTCCTTTCAAGCTTTGGCTACTGCATTATCGGCCAGTATCGGCTTGGGGAATATTGCCGGGGTTGCCATTGCCATTCAAATGGGGGGGCCAGGGGCAGTATTTTGGATGACCTTGGCTGGTTTTGTGGGGATGTCTAATAAGTTTGTCGAATGTACCCTAGGGGTTAAATATCGTACCATTAACCCAGATGGAACTATTGTGGGCGGGCCGATGTATTATCTGTCTGACGGGTTGAAAGACTTAGGGAAAGAACAACTAGGTAGGGTACTTGCTATTTTCTATTGTCTCGCTGGTCTAGGATCAGCCCTGGGCGGGGGAAATATGTTCCAGGCTAATCAATCTTTTGCAGCTTTAACGGCGGTAGTTCCTGGGGTAAAAGATTATGATTGGCTATTTGGCTTAACCCTTGCGCTGTTGGTGGGATTAGTGATTATTGGGGGTATTAGTCGCATTGGGGTGATTACCAGCAAGTTAGTTCCCGTGATGGTCTGTTTTTACCTTTTGGGGTGTTTTTGGGTCTTAGGGGTCAATTTTACTGCCATTCCTGCGGGCTTTTCCTTGATGTTTGAAGGGGCTTTTTCCCCATCGGGGGTAGAAGGGGGCATCATTGGTATTTTCGTCCAGGGAGTTCGACGTAGTGCCTTTTCTAATGGGGCCGGTTTGGGTTCGGCGGCCATCGCCCATGCTGTGGCTAAAACCAAGGAACCGATCCAAGAGGGTATTGTTTCTATTTTAGAGCCTTTTATTGACACGATTGTTATTTGTAATGTAACGGCTTTGGTGATTATTACAACGGGAATTTTTGGGGAGTCAGTGGGAGAGGATATTAGTGGTTCTACCTTAGCATCAATTGCCTTTGCTCAAGTGATTGATTGGTTTCCTTTTGTGTTAGTGGGAATTATTTGTTTGTTCGGTTTTTCAACTATGATTACTTGGTGTTACTATGGGGAACAATGTTGGGCTTATGTCTTTGGTAAACCAAGTTCTATTGTTTTCAAAGTAATCTTTTTATTTTGTATTTTTCTGGGTTCAGTGGTCAGTTTGGGGGCTGTGGTAGATTTTAGCGATATGATGTTATTAACTTTAGCAATTCCTAATCTTTTAGGTTGTGCGCTTTTATCAGGACAGGTGGCCAAATCATTAAAAGAGTATTGGAAAAAATTGCCTCTTTTTACTATTCTAATGAGGGGATGACAATGGTTGCTGAACAAAGAGTCTGAACAATACAAGGATAAACAAAATAAACTTAATGAGATTTTCGGACTTCTAGCAACAATTGAAGCCCAAAATCCTGAAGAAATTGACAAAATTGAAACGATAAATCTCATGACAGCTAAAGGAATAAAATTGGCTTTAGATGGTAATATTGAGGATAGTAAAAATCTTCTCAGTCAGGCCAGCAAGCGTTTAGAATTATTCCGAAAAGAATATGCGAAACTCCGCTATTTAATCGATAGTTTTTATACCGCAAGTGCAATCATATTTGTAGTCGTTTTTTTTATCTTAGTTCCTGCACTTTTCCCCCTATATTTTATAGATATAATAGAGAGACTTGATATCTCAAATATGTTTCTAGTCGTTATTTCCTGTGGGGCTTTAGGAGGTTTTCTATCAATTGCTTCTGGGATTAAGCAAATTGAGATAGATCCTGATAATGATGTTAAGGTGGCAGCAACTTCTCGGATTTTTATTGCAGTAATATCCAGCGTAATTATCTACATAGCCCTCAGATCAAATCTCGTCCCTAACTTTTCTAATTTTCTTCTCAATGAAACTCAAGAAGTCGATGTCTGGAAGGTGGGATTGGTTTCAGCAGCGGCTGGCTTTACTGAATCCCTTGTTCCTAACATATTAAAAAAACAACACTTATCGAAACCACCAGCGCCACACAGAGAAGACCAGAAAACAGGCCGAAACGAAACACCGACAGGGGAAGGAGAAAAACCAAAAACCAACGGAGAATGAAAGAATCGATAATTATCAATTTGCATCTGTGGTTGATACCATAGCTGATAATAACTGTTCAGGTGACACTGTAAAAGGCAAACGATGAATATCTGAATTAGAATGACAAGTCACTTCTGCTGCTTGACGTAATTCTTCTAGGGTTACTTGAGATAACCCTAAATCTTCCAAGGTTTTTGGTAAGCCAATTTCCCCATAAAATTTTAATAATTGTTGTCGAGAAGTAGCTGCTAATTGATTGCCTTGTATAATCTCTTCCAGGCGCAATTGTACCAGAATACCATAAGCCACTTTTTCCCCGTGTAAAGCCCCGTGTGCTGCCGGAATATGGGTTAAGCCATTATGTACTGCATGGGCGGCTACGGTGCGACAATTGGCTCCTCCTAAGCCACCGATAACCCCGGCTAATAACACACAAGCATTAATCACTTCTTGCCAGTCTTCTCCACCTAAATTTTCCAAGGCTGAGGCAGATTTTTGCAAGAGAATATCCCGTAAAACTCTGGCCTGTTGCACTGCTGCAATAGTTAGGGTTGCCCTAGAGTTACCACTACTAACTGACGCTTCATACCATTTAGCGATCGCATCTCCAATACCTGCCACTAAGGTACGTTTCGGGGCTGTTTTAATGATGGCATAGTCTAAGATTAACAGATCAGGACAACGCAATAACGGCACGTCATATTGAAACGCCCCTTGGTTAGAATAGATGTTAGAAAGGGCTGTCCAAGCGGCACAAGTAGCTGCAGAGGTGGGAATGGTAACTATAGGCAGTTTGTGTTGATGGGCGAGTAATTTTGCGGTATCAAGGGCTTTTCCTCCTCCAACCCCAATGATAAAATCTGCTTTATGTTCAAGGGTAGCTAGGGTGAGGGTTTCTAGGGAACTTTCGGAACAGTCGGGAGCATAACTAGCCGTGGTAGCTGTCAGTTTAAATTCCTCGAAAATTAGCTCCAAATGGGGATAAATTAGGGAACAGGTTTTATTTCCGCCAACAACTAGGGGACGCTTCCCTAAACGACTTATAGACTCTCTTGCTTGGGATATGATACCGTTTCCTTGGACAACTTGACCAGGAGAAACTAAGAGGGGACTGAAAGAAGTGGCTACTGGGGTAATTTTGGCTGTTTTGGACTGCATTCGAGGGCTAGAGATTGATAGTAAATAGTATTTCTTTCATTCTAGGGTAACAAATTATTTAGGAGGGCATAATTTTATCTTCTTTGAAGGTATGAACAATTATCAATTATTAATTAATTCTCAGAAGATAATACATCAGCTAAATTATAGTTGGTGGTGAGAGTCCCCAACTATAAATTCAACTTCTGTGCAGTCGCGCCGCAGCTTCGCGAGGAACTTCTGACTTCATTCAAAGTTCCCCGTTTTATTTGTTCTCTTTCAATAGCTTCAAATAAAGCCTGAAAATTGCCTTCTCCAAAACCTTTGGCTTCTTGTCTTCTTTCGATGATTTCAAAAAAGAAGGTTGGTTGCTCAAAAATTGGTTGAGTAAATATCTGTAATAGTAAAGGGTTGTTGTGATTAAGTTCTTGATGATCTTTATTCTGTTCTTGATCTAATAATATGTTTGCTTTCATAATCTCTCGCCATTCTTGAGGAGCAAATTCTAAGTTGAAGCGTTTTTCTATTAAACTTTGATAATAGGTATTAGGTACCTTTAAAAAAGTCAATCCATTTCTGCGTAATTGTTGAGTAACTTGGGTAATATTATTCGTTCTCAGGGCAATATGTTGAATTCCTGAACCCCTATTAATATCTAAAAATTCTTGAATCTGGGAATTATAAGAAGTTGGTTCATTAATGGGAAATTGTACCTTAGATACAGGATGAAACATCACTTGAGAATATAAACCTGATTGTGGGGTTTCTATCGTAAAAGATTGCTTTTTTTCAAATTCTAATATTTTTTTATACCAGTTTACTGTAGATTCTAATTGACCTTTTTCTACGTTTAAAACGAGATGATCTAGGGATATAAAATGATGACTGTTAGACTTATTTACCTTATTTTCTCTAATCCAATCATCGGGAAGAATCGGGGTTTTTCCCTGACGTTCAAAGAGAGTATGAATTAACCCTGTATTACTAATAATTTGACTCCACTTTAAACATCCCTGAGCCGATCTTTTTTGTTTAATAGGTTCTTTATTTATGTTGACAAAAGATTGAATATGTGCTATGAATTCGGTTAAATTGTCTACTCGAAAAGCAACATCAGCAACACCAGAAGGATGAATTTTTAAGAAATTAAATACAGGACTTTGAGGGGATAAAGGAGAAGAAAAGATGAAAAATATATAATTTTTGGGGCTTCCTGTCCTCATAATCTCTGTATAAGTATGACTATTTTTTCCCCCGGCAATGGATTGAAAACCCATTACGTTAATAAACCAATTTTTCCAGTGCTTTGCGTCTTGGACGTAAAAATGAATGTGGTCTATGCCCATATTCGTTACTTGTTTACGTTTTTTTACAATGTTATTTTAGCTTAAATTTAGAGAATCTTTCATAATCAAATTGTTCATGGCGATCAATAACTTGATAAGATAGTATTAATCGTTGTAACTTAAAAATTATTAGATTATCCATGACAAAACAAATTGCATTTATTGGACTTGGTTTAATGGGGGGTTTTATGACTGCTAACTTAGCCAATAAAGGCTTTTCCGTCAAGGCTTGGAACCGCACTCCTAAACGCCCTGGTATTACCATAGCACAAGAAGCTGGAGCCACTATTGTTTCTTCTATTGAAGCAGCAGTAAACAAGGCTGATATTATCTTTACTTGTGTGGGAGATGTTCCTGATGTTAAAGAGGTTATCCTTGAGGAAAATGGTATCATAAATTATGCCAAACCTGGGGCATTAATTGTTGATTTTAGTACCATTGGCACCCAAGCTGCTCGTGAAATTGGTCATCAGTTAAAAGAGGAAAAATTTCGCTTTTTAGATGCGCCAATTTCTGGGGGAGATGTGGGAGCCAAACAAGGAACTTTAACTATTATGGTTGGGGGAGAAAAAACAGATTTTGATGAATGTTTACCCTATTTTCAAGCTATGGGTAAAACGATTATTTATTGTGGTTCCATAGGCAATGGACAAGCAGTGAAAATGTGTAATCAAGCCCTTTGTGCAGTTCACATGGTAGCTTTATGTGAAGCCATAAAAATGGCCGAAAAACAAGGAATTGATCCTAATTTAATGATAGAAGTTTGTCGCACAGGAGCAGCAGGATCTTGGGCATTAGCCAATTTAGGTCCAAAAATTGTAGAATCAGATTTAGAGCCAGCCTTTGCCATTAAACACTTGTTGAAAGATTTGCGTTTAGTGCAGGAAATTATGGCAGAAGCAGACAGTAATTTACCAGGAGTAAGTTTAGCAGAAAGCTTTTTAAAAGAAGTAGCTAACATGGATAATGGAGAAGGAAAGGAACAAGGAACACAAGCTATGATTCGTTATTACAATCAAAAAAATAATTTTGAATAAATTCTGAGTAGAAAATACCCTCAATTCAACGAAATAAAAAATAATGTCTATAAAGTTGATTTTTCAGGTGAAAACAACTTATTTAAGTTAAAGAGACGCTGATAACAGCGTCTCTTTAACTATCAATATGGGATAGGGGAAAAAACTAGCAAGGGTTTTAGAAGCCCATGCCGCCCATGCCGCCCATGCCGCCCATGCCGCCCATACCGCCCATACCGCCCATGCCGCCCATATCAGGAGCAGCAGCAGCTTCAGGTTCAGGTTTTTCCACAACTAAAGCTTCGGTGGTTAACACCATACCTGCAATAGAAGCAGCATTTTGTAGAGCAGAACGAACCACTTTAGCAGGGTCAATAATACCCGCAGCGATCATGTCCTCAAACTCCCCTGTCATGGCATTGTAACCAATATTAAAATCGGTGTCCCGTACCCGTTCAACAATAACCGAACCTTCCATTCCGGCATTGTTAGCCAACTGACTTAAAGGAGCTTCTAAGGCTTTGGCGACGATATCAGCAGCTACCTTTTCTTCCACATTGCTGAGGCTGTTTTTGTAGTCAGCAACCTTAGAGGCTAAATGAATTAAGGTAGTTCCGCCACCGGGGACAATCCCTTCTTCTACAGCAGCTTTCGTGGCGTTGAGAGCATCTTCAATGCGGAGTTTACGGTCTTTTAATTCTGTTTCTGTGGCCGCCCCCACTTTAATGACGGCGACTCCACCAGCTAACTTAGCGATTCGTTTTTGCAGTTGTTCCGTATCGTAGCTAGAGTCAGTTTCGGCCAGTTGTTTACGGAGTTGCTCAATACGTTTTTGTACTGCTGCTTTGATTCTGTCATCAGTGGTGGCAACAATGGTGGTATTGTCTTTAACGATAGTAACTTTGGTGGCTTGTCCCAACATATCCACAGACACTGCATCAAGACTTAAGCCCACCTCTTCAGAAATGACACTGCCTCCGGTGAGAATGGCAATATCTTGAAGTACGGCTTTGCGTCTTTCTCCAAAAGCAGGGGCTTTAATGGCGGCTACATTTAAGACACCTCTAGCTTTATTAACCACTAGAGTTGCTAAAGCTTCCCCTTCCACATCCTCAGCAATGATTAATAGGGGTTTACCTGCGCGAGCAACATTTTCTAAGATGGGAACTAAATCAGCGATCGCACTAATTTTCTTATCGGTGATCAAGATTAAGGCATCATCAAACTCTACCTGTTGTCGTTCTTGATCAGTAATAAAATAAGGAGAGAGATAACCGCGATCGATCTGCATTCCTTCTACCACATCTAACTCAGTGCTGAGGGACTTAGATTCTTCAACGGTAATAACCCCATCTGTGGTCACTTTATCCATAGCCAGGGAGATCATTTTGCCCACTTCTTCGTCATTACCCGCAGATACGGTAGCAACTTGGGCAATGGCTTCCCCTTCTACGGGTTTAGCAATCTTTTCGATCTCTTCGACTAAATAACCGATGGTTTTTTCGATACCGCGACGTAAAGCTACAGGGTTAGCTCCGGCAATGACATTTTTCAGCCCTTCTTTGATTAAAGCTTGACCAATAACTGTAGCAGTGGTGGTACCATCTCCGGCTACTTCTTTGGTTTTAGAAGCAATTTCTTGAATGAGTCGGGCCCCAGTGTTTTCTAGGGGATCTTCTAATTCAATTTCTTTGGCAACAGTGATCCCGTCATTAACAATTTGGGGTGCGCCAAATTTCTTCTCTAATAAGACATTACGGCCTTTGGGACCGAGGGTAATTTTAACCGCGTCAGCCAGGGAGTTTACCCCTAGCTCTAATGAGCGTCTAGAGTCATCGCTGAATGATACAATTTTTGCCATATTTGTCTGGTTACTCCTATAACTCCTGACAATGGGATCTTTTGCTGCTTTTCCCTAGAACATTGACTTCTAGATCATTGTTCTGGAAGTGAGCTTTTTTCCCACTTATGTTAATTTAGCACTCTTATGGTGTGAGTGCTAATCTCTAAGGTCAGGAAATGGGAAAGTTTTTTGAAGGGTCATAGGGTAAGGTGTGGATGTTTGGGTAAGGTAGGTGAGGATATCGCGAAAGCATAGATTCAGGCAACAAGACTGAACAGTCAACTAAGATTATGTTTTACAATAATTATTAAACTTATTAAGGAGTTTAAGTCAGTGATAACTTGGGAAGATATTTGTGCCAATAAACAATTACAAGATTTACCTTTTAAGATTGAATTAAATAAATGGGGACAAATTATTATGAGCCCAGCGAAAGTAAAACATTCTTTTTTTCAAGGAATTATTGTTGATTTATTAAACAATTTTATCAAAACAGGATTTGCTTTTCCCGAATGTGCCATCGAAACATCTGATAATACTAAGGTTGCTGATGTAGTTTGGGTTTCTGATGAAAGATTAGCTATTATTGAAAATGAAACATCAGCTTCTATTGCTCCAGAAATTTGTATAGAAATTATTTCCGCCAGTAATACTATTGAAGAGATGAAACTGAAACAAAATTTATATTTAGAAGCCAAAGCTAAGGAAGTATGGTTATGTGATGAAAAGGGAAATATTAGGTTTTATAATCAAGAAGGAGAGTTAGATAAATCTTTATTAGTTCCTCAGTTTCCTCAAAAAATTCAACGTAGAAATAGTTATTAATTTTCTACATTATTAAAATCCTAATTACGATAATATGACTATTCAAAAGTGGAAAATTCTTAAGTCTGACTTTATTGTTGATAACCAATGGTGTCGTGTTCGACAAGATCAAATAAAGCTTCCAAATGGAACAATTATTGATGATTATTTTGTCAATATTCGTCCCGAAATTGCTTTAATTTTACCCATTACGCCTAATAAAGAAATTGTTTTTGTTCGTCAATATCGTCACGGAGTACAAGACATTTTATTAGAACTTCCCGCAGGAACTTTTGACACCGAAAAAGAGGACAGTTTAACAGCAGCAAAACGAGAATTAGAATAAGAAACAGGTTATGTTGCTCAGGAACTAATCTTGATGAAAACTAT
>JAAUYB010179162.1_pt1 | contig 10164 bp, 7 predicted proteins | sample 7278071 | NCBI WGS metagenome assembly JAAUYB01 (sample SAMN14350121, study PRJNA611818) | marine sediment metagenome | isolation source: surface marine sediment (1.8m) | place: French Polynesia: Moorea | collected 2018-08 | reverse complement strand
GTTGATGAAGACCGAAGCGGTAATGTGCATGGCATTGACCAGCACCAGACCTTCCTGGATACCGCTCTCGTCGATACAGCGTTGCACGTCGGTGGTGATGTTGATGAAAGCCCGGCGGGTGGGCACCTCGAACCATAATTCCTTGCGAAAGCTTTGCATTGAAACTTCCTAGTCGGCAAGCGGCCTGTGCTGCACGGTTTGAAAGAAGTGGGTTTGGGATTAGTTAACGGAAGCGTTTGATCTCGCGAAGGGCCTTTTCCAGCACGGTACCCACCTCCCGTGCCCAGGTGAATGATTCGGCCTGACGCGAAAGGGCTTTCATCTGCTCGAAGGTCGTAATCGAGATGTTGAGCTTTTTCCAGCTCTCCTGGCCGAAGGTAATCCGGCCGCTTTCTGGAAAAACGTCAAACAGCGGCAGCAGATCTTCGGCCGGGTTGCCGGCCATTTCATATTCCAGCCCCACGCCCTTGTTGCGGTAGCGGATGCTGAGCCGTTTGTTCATCGGCAGCAGGTTGACCATCTTGTGATGGAGATAGACCAGGGCCCCGGAAACCTGGCGGGAGTGGTGCTGCAGGTGCGAGAGAAAGCTCTCCACGGTCAATTGCCGCGTGCGATCGCCCCGGACCCGCTGCGAGGCGGTTTTGACAAACTCGATCTGGGCATCTTCAATGGTCTGCTCGCCAAGCTTGGTCGAAACCCCCTTGTAAAGCCGCCCGCCCTTTTTGAAAAAGTCTTTCTTGCCCATCAGGCTGCTCAGATTGTTGAAAATCGTGCTGCCGCTGCGGCCAATGAGGTCTTCCAATGAAAATTCAAGCAGCGGTGTGGCCTGGGCAAAATCGTGCTGATCGAGAAGGGCGCAGTAAAAAGCATTTTCGCGGCCGGTGGACAGAAAAACCCAGGGGCAATTCAATCGATAACCGAATTCGAGGTACTGGTGCAGGTCGTTGTCCAGTTTGTCGTCCCAGGAATTGACCTCCACGATCATGGCGGGGTTGCCCTGGCTGAAAAGAACGATATCCAGCCCCAGGTGATTGAAATCCATGTCCCGCAGCAGATCCCAGCCAAGGGTTTGCAAAAAAGGGATCACGATCTTGTTTTTGACGTTTGCATTGTTGCCTTTGCGACCGGAGATGATGTGATCGTCGACGCTTAAGGCCTTCAGGTGGGAACGCAATTTGGGAAAGCTCATGGTCTGGGTCTCTCCGGATGGGCGTTTCGGATTTGCGCCGCGAGCGCCAGGATGGTTGCCGCTGGTCGGCCGGAGCAATCAATATGAATCCAGCATAGCACATAGTTTCAGAAAAAATAAAGCCGACCGTCAAAGGAGACGACCTTTCGGGACCAGGAGGGGCGCCCGTCGGCTCTATTGAAAAAAGGACGAAATTATGCCATATAGTTTCAGTGGATTACGAGGCCATGCCTTTTATCGGTGCCGCCGCCGTTGCGTAACTTAAGATTAAAACATCGGCGCCATATGCCGATAACCCATTCACGCCGCACCCACACGTGCCCCGGACAACAAGACGGTTGGGGAACCAACTGACAAGAAGGGTTATATGGATAAAGTTCTGATCGTCGATGGTAATGCGGATTTCGTGGCGTCCCTCAAGGACGGCCTGGATAAGATGCATCAGTTCGAGGTATTGACAGCCACCGACGGCGAAGAGGCGGTCGAGATTCTGAGCAAGGACAAGGTCTCCGTTTTCGTCACCGACATCAATACCCCCAAGCTGGACGGTCTTGAGCTGCTGGCTTATATCACCCAGGAGCATGCCAGCACACCCTGCATCGTCATGACCGATTACGGCAAACCCTGGTTCCGCAAGCGCATGGACCAGCAGGAAGTTCTGTACCACCTGGAAAAGCCGTTTGAAATCGGGGCGCTGGCGTCGGCCATCTTCGTCGGACTGAATCTGCGCGACGAGGGCATCAACTACAAAGGCATGACCATGTCCAGCATCCTGCCGCTGATCGAAATCGAACAGAAGACCTGCCGCATGGAGGTCAAAACCACCGGCAAGGGCAAGGGATATCTCTACTTCGACGAAGGGGTCCTGATCGATGCCCATTTCAAGGGATTGACGGGTGAAAAGGCCGCGCTTGAAATTTCCGAGTGGGACCGCATCGTCATCAAATTTTCGGATCTGCCGCGCCGGCGTACCCGGACACGGGTCAAGACCCATCTGATGGATATGGCCGGGGCCACCTGGATGCGGGAGGAGACCGAGGAATTGCTGGACGATGATGCGGCCGGCCCCGGAGTCCTTTTGGATGATCCGACCCCCATCGAGCCCCCGATCGATCCTCAAACCGCCGACATGGTCCTGCAGCGCCAACTGGATGAATTCAAAAGCATCAAAGGCTATTTGGCCGTCGCGGTGGTCAGCCGGGACGGCGATGTTCTGGCTTCCGACCAATGGCCGGGCAGCCTCGACTTGGAGCGGCTGGCGGTGGGGATCAGCAGTATTTTCTCGGTGTCCGAGGAAACCATCGCCCAGATCGGCTTCCCTCAGGGGGAAGCGCTCACGCTGCACACCCACAACGGCATCATCCTGTTCGTCTCCTCAACAATGGAGACCGTGGCCGACATCCGCCTGATGGGCATTACCGCCCCGGATGGCAACTGGTTCTACATGAAAGTTCAGCTGGAAAACCTGTTTCCCAAACTGATGGCCGAACTTGATTGACGCTTGTCGCGAGCCTATTTCAAAATTAAGATCCGTGTTCCTGGCAAGGCGTGAAGGTGAGCCTATGAGGCGCTATGGACTAATCCGCGTAGGTCTTCTGATCGCCGCCCTGATGGCCACCGGCCCGGCGGCTGCGCAAGCGTCCATCGAAAAAGCATTTCTGGGCCTCGCCTGGGGTGCGGATATCCGCGAACAGACCGGCTTTACGCTGCGACACGGTAAGGACAATCTGCGATTTTACACAAAACCGGGGACTGTACGAACCGTGCGCGACATCAAGGTGCGTCAGGTTGTCTACGGTACCTACAAATACCGCTTCTTCGCCGCTTTCCTGATTCTCGATGAACCGCAAGCATTCGCCGAATTGAGCGATTACATGCAATCGCGCTACGGTGTTCCCAAAACCTCCTATCAAATGCCCGGTGAGCTGACCACCCACCGGTGGCGCCACGGCGATATCAAGATGAAACTCAAATCGGCCCCGGAGGGCCAATATATGAAACTGGCCTTCTATTATGAGCCGCTAAGCCGCCAACTCAATGAAGAACGCGTCGAACGCCAGCAGGACGGCGTCCGCTTCCTGCCCATCGAACGCGACAAGAAACCCGAAGCCCTGCCGCTGCTCGAATTCTGAAAAGACGGCCGTGGAGCGCCGAACTGCGCGGCCGCGGCTTGATCTACCTTCACCCATGGCTATCTTCCGGTATAACCGCAAAGGGAGGTACGCCATGGAACTCAAGAAACAATCGCCATCTCGCGAAGGCACATGGCTGAAGGTCTTCTGCCCCGATGCCCGCTGTCTCAGCGATGAGGAAATCATCGATCTTCCTGGCGACAAGCTGGAAGCGGCCAAAGCCACCGGCAAAGAAGGGTTGTGGCTTGAAGTCTTCTGCCCCGACCAGGTCTGCCTGCGGGAGGAAGAGCGCATGACGGTGCCGCTTCAGAGCGAGGCGGATCGGGATAAAGCCGGCTTGTGGCTCAATATTTTCTGCCCCGAAGATCGCTGTGTGGTCGATGATCCCACCGACATCGCATAGAAGTGGCTTTAAAAATCCTCTGATCGCGGTCAACCGCAAGGCGCAGGCCGCCAGTGCCGTCATGTGGAACACATGCGGTTTCAAAATCCCTTATGGTTTGCTGAACACCGACCGTTGTTTGAATAATCGACGTGAAATACCGCTGCAGGGCGGGCGCCTGATCCAGAATCTGCCATTTTTGAATGGACACCAACGACAGGCAGGTTTGGATCGGTGGTCCGCCTACGGCCCCAGTCGCAATCCCCCCTTGTCGTCATACCATAAACCGCAAAGCATTCCCGGTCCTTGTCCAAAGGTGCGACGGTAATACATGTCGCTTCAGCGCCCCCGAAGGCCCGTAGACGGCCATTCCCATGAAGCGCCCTCAAATAGAGGGCACAGGCAAAACGATCGCTTGATGAGCTCACCGTAGTGTCAAAACCAAGATGCACCTGGCCCGCGCGCGGGAATTGTATTGCCGCCGGTTTTCGACTATAAATCGAATTGAATCGCCTCCCGGAGGGGGGCTTAACAATCTGTTGGGGGTTCAGGTTTTCCCCTTTGTAGACATCGACACGGCGGGCGGACTTGTCTGACCCCGCGGAAGGCGGGGGAGTTTCCGCGTTGCGGGATCCTAAAGGCCGCTGTTATCGGTCGGCGATGCCGTGAATCAGGGGCGCATATCACGGCGGCAAAGCGTGCGATGCGGCCTGCGCATGGTAGGGCCGCGGCGGTATTGTCCATCAACGAAAGGTCTGCATGTCTGAATCGAAACCGCGAGAATCTTTCCCGGATCAACTCTGTCGCCTATGGCAGCGGGCCGATCTGCTGCGCATCATTTGCAGCCGGCGGATGCTGGTGGCCTTTATCATGGGATTTGCCGCCGGCCTGCCCTTGCTGCTGACCATCGGCGTCCTGCAGGCCTGGATGAAGGATGCCGGTGTCGACCTGACGGTTATCGGGTTGATGAACCTGGTCCAGATTCCCTACACGTGGAAGTTCATCTGGGCCCCCCTGCTCGATCGCTATACATTACCCCTTCTGGGACGCCGCAAAGGCTGGCTCCTCATGGCCCAGCTGGCGTTGATTGCCGCCATTGCCGCTCTGGGCCTGACCGATCCGCAACGCAGTTTCGGCCTCATGGCGCTGGCGGCCTGCCTGGTGGCCTTTTTCAGCGCCACCCAGGACATCGTCATCGACGCCTATCGCCGCGAAGACCTCCCCGACAATGAACTGGGGCTGGGCTCGTCCCTCTACATCTACGGTTACCGTCTGGGAATGCTTCTGGCCGGGGGGGGCGGGCTGATCATGGCGGACCATATGCCGTTTGCGCACGTCTACGGCATCATGGCGCTGTGTCTGCTGCCCTGCCTGATAACCACCTGGTTGACACCCGAACCCCCGATGGTCGCGGGAACCCCCACCACCATCAAAGAAGCCGTGGTGGCGCCGCTGGTGGAATACTTCCAGCGGCCGGAAGCCCTGTGGATGCTGGCCTTCATACTGTTTTACAAGATCGGCGACACCATGGCCAGCGCCATCAGCACCCCCTTCTATCTGGACCTCGGCTTTACCAAATCCGAAATCGGCGCAGTGGTGAAACTCTTCGGGTTCTGGGCGACAATTGCCGGTGCCGGCATCGGCGGGATCACGATCCTGCGGCTGGGCATTTCACGCTGCTTGTGGATTTTCGGTGTCCTGCAGGCGCTCTCCACGGCCTGCTTCGCCGTGCTGGCCCGGGCAGGGGAGCATCTGCCGACCCTGGCCGGGGTGATCGCTTTTGAAAACTTCAGCAGCGGTATGGGGACCTCGGCCTTTGTGGCCTTCATGGCCAGCATCACCAACAAGAAATTCACCGCCACCCAGTATGCGCTGCTGAGCAGCCTGATGGGCATGCCCCGCGTGTTTGCCTCCGCCCCCACCGGGTTCATGGCCAAACACATGGGCTGGGAGGGATTTTTTATCTTCTGCACCTTGATCGCCATTCCAGGAATGCTCATGCTGATGAAATTCGCTCCCTGGAGCGCGGGCCGGACCGCAACGGCCCCTTGAAAGCAGCCCCGGAAAGCATAACGCAGGATAAAATGGCCAATCGCCCGGCACAACCGAACCCCCAACGACCGACGAGGGACATGTTCACCCATGAGCAACCCGAACGCCGACGATAAGATTCTGGCCCTGCGCCGGGAGCTGGCCGCACAGCGCCGTGCGTGCCTCCAAATGCCGCCGGAAGAGGCCCTGGTCCGCATTCTGGAGCACCCCCAGCCGGCCGCCCTGGTGCACAGTCTTCCGGAGGAGGATTTCTACTTCCTGATTCAGGATATCGGCCCGGACGACGCCCATCCCCTGATTGCTTTAGGCTCCCAACGCCAGCTCGAATACCTGCTTGATCAAAATGTCTGGAGCCGGGACCGCATCGACATCCACACCCTCTTCCTCTGGCTGGAGCGCCTCGTCGCGTCCGATCCCGCCCGTATGATTCGCTGGCTGGCCGCCGAGAAGTCTAATCTGGTGGAATACTACCTGTTCAATTCCATCGCCATCCGCATGCGGCAGCACGATCAGGACCCCGCCGAATTCGGTCCCGATTTTGTCAGTTTCGACAATTTCTTCTATATCCGCATCCTCGATCTCCCCACGACGGAGCCTTTGGGCGAGGCCTCGCAGAAAAGGCACCACCGCCTTGTGCATCGCATCCTGGAAGGCCTGGCCGACGAGGATCATGCCAACTACCAGCGTTTACTGCTGGCGGCCATGAACGTCCTGCCCGCGGAGGCGGAAGAAGAAGCCTATCGGCTGCGCAATGTGCGCTTGGCGGAAAAGGGCTTCCTCCCGTTTGAGGAGGCTGTGGGCCTCTATCAGCCCACGCGTTTCGATCGGTTCCCTGACACCGCGGCCCGTTTCCGCCCTTTGCCCGAAGCCGTTGAGACGCGCCTGCCCATGGTACCGCTAACCCTGCTGGATGACGCGCATCTCTTCAGCCGGGCCCTGCAGACCATCACCCCGGGTGAGGCCCTCGATCAGCTGCAGGCCGAATTTGCTGCCCTTTGCAATCGCATCAGCGTGGCCGACCGGTTGACGATCGAGCGCCGGGATGACCTTCGTGCCGTGGTCCACAAGGCCTGCGATTATCTCAACATCGGGCTTGAGCGTCTGGATCCGGAGACGCCCTCGTCCGCCGCGGCGGCCCGGAGCGTGCAGGCGTTTACCCTCGAGGGCCTCTTTCGCCTGGGCTACAGCGAAGCCGTCCACCTCAAACAGGCCGCCGAAGGCTGGGTGGCCACCAGCTGGTTCGCAGGCAACGGCCTGCCGCTGACATTCTGGGGGGAAATCTGGCTGGGCGTGGTGGGCGGGTTGCTGCTCAAGCGCCCGCGCTTTTTTACCAACGACCGGTCCGGTCCGCTCTACCGCGAATTCAAATGCCTCGCGGAGATTCAAGCGACCGGCCGCCAGTTGGCCCGGGTCCGGGCCTTCGACCATCTGTTAGAGCAGATGCAAATCGATCTCCCCCCGCGGGGGCAGTTCGGCCATCTAACCTATAAAAGCGTGTTGCTGACCCTGTGGGCCCGCAGCACCCTCGGATTGCCCGAGACCCTGCGGCCGATACCACTGGATGTCTTTGGATCTTTCTGGGATTCGCTTTTCCGTCGACCCGCGCCGACGGGGGCGGGCAGGGGCACGATCGCCGATCGCCACCTCGCGATTTTACAGCAATGGCTCGCCCGGCGCACGAACCAGGACCCCGCCGGCGTGGCCCAAGGCGTCGGCCCCGCCCTGGAGGCCCTGCTCGACGAACTTGAGGAAGAATACGGCCGCGTCTTCCGCACGGCCATCGATCCACGCTACATTAGCCATTTCTTACTGGAAAGCGAGGACAGCGGAGGCATTCAGGCTTAATGCTTTTTTAAACCCGGCGGCCATCAACCCAGGTAGGACCAGGGCCGATCCGGGGGCGCTTCGGAATCCCCCAGCACCTCGAAGCACGGGATCGCGGTATCTTTGAACTTGACGGGATCGGCATCCTCGACGGCGAAGCGGCCGTGCAGCGCCTGGTGGGTTTCCGCGGCGATCATCAGCTGGCCCGCCCGGGCGGCGGCACAGACCGCCTCCACGCGCGTGGCCACATCGCCGAGGATGGAATAGCGCTGGGTACGCACCGAGCCCATGGTCGCCGCCAGGACATCGCCGGTGGCCACGCCGATACCGATTTCGAGCGGGGGTTGGTCGGCCGCATCGCGCTTGTGGTTCAAGCGTTCCACCGCCTGGTGCATTTCGATGGCGGCCGCCACCGCGCGCGACGGATCGTCTTCATGGACCAACGGCGCCCCCCACACGGCCAAGAGCCGGTCCCCCCTGAAAGCGTCCACCATGCCCTCGTGGCGGAATACGACCTTGACCAGGGAATCGAAATGGCGATTGAGCAGCGCCACCAGCACATCGGCCTCCAACTCACGGGCCAGCGCCTCGAACCCGATGATGTTGGCCATCAATAAGGTTGCCGGCCGCCATTCACCGTATTCCGTCACCCGCAGCTGTCCGGCCACCACCATCTCAGCCATTTCAGGCGAGACAATCTTGCGATAACGTTCGCGCTGAAGGGATTCACGGGTGACGCCCTTGGCCACCCGGGAGTTGCGGATAAACATGGCCGTTTTGTTGGCCACGTTGGAAAGCAGGTTGAGGTCCCGCTCCCGGTAGGGCGTGTACGTGTCTTCCTTTTCGATCAGGATGACGCCCATCAACTCCTGCTCGTCCATGATGGGAACCGCCAGGGAGGAATGCACGGGGGTATCGAGAAAATCGTTGACGTCCTTGCCCACGGCAAAATTGGGATTGGCCAGCAGCATCCCGAGGCCCTCCTGAATCACGCTTTCGATCAGGGTGCGCGAGACGCTCAGCGCGGCGTCCAGCTTCTTGAGCTTGAAGGAATGCACGTTGAATTCCCCGCGATTGTTGATCAGCAGCACAATGCCCTGATCGAATTCCAGAAACTCGAATACCCGGTCCAGAACACAGCCCAGGATAAAATCCACATGCAGGTCAAAACCGATATCACGCTGGAGTTCAAATGAGATCCGCAGCCGTTCATAGTCGGAGCGCAACATCTCATCGTCGATGATGTTGTTCTGCGGAAAGAACTTGTTCATCTTCCGCGGGGCGACCTTATGCTGGACATAACCCTCGATTTCCTCCGGCGTTTCCTCCGTCCATTGGATGTTCAGCGCGTCGATCTGATCCCGGAAAAGACAGCGGGTATTGCCCAGGCGCACTTCGTCCCCGTCGTTCAGAACGACCTTGCCCTTGATGCGTTTGTCGTTGACAAAGGTCCCGTTGCGGCTGCCCAGATCGCGAACCGAGTAAATCTGCTCATCCTCGGCGGAGATCAGGCAGTGCACTTTGGAAACCCCCGGCTCGAGGACTTTGATACGGTTTTTGGGGTGCCGCCCGAGTACGTTGTGATCCACCAGATTGTACTCGCTGCGACCGCGTCGGGTAAAAATGTATAATTTCGCCATGACGTTTTCCTGAAAACCCACTCCGGTTTGAATCAGCCCCCGGTGCTCAGATCCCCCGCGCGACGGATGGAAACAGTTCCGGGTTGGTATGCGGCAGGAATTTGGCCGCGCTGAAGCGGTTCATGAAATCCTGGTTGACGTTCAGTTCCATATAGGTGATGCGGTCCCGCACGGCATCGATCTGGGGTAGCACCTGCGGATCGGCCAGCACTTGCTTGGCGCCTTCCAGCGAGCTGTTGCCCAGTGCGTGGTAGCACTCCCGCGGCAGGTCCGGCAGCATGCCGATGGTAACGGCCGCGTCGGGATCGATAAAGGCGCCGAAGGTGCCGGCCACAAAAAAAATCTGCAGATCGCGGGGGGCGATGCCCACCGATGCCGTGATGGTTTCCAGTATCGTATACATCGCTGCCTTGGAACGGATCAAGCTGTCGAACGCGGCCTGCCCGATGGCCAAGCCCTGGCGGTCGGCGCCCGCCGGCGGGGGGGCGATTTCGAGCTGCGGCCCGTTCAATCCCATTTGTAACCGCCCATCGCAGGCTTCGGGAATCAACCGGCCCCGGATGTCGATCATCCCGGCCCGGAAAAGCTGGGCGGCCAGGTCGATCACCCCCGAGCCGCAGATCCCCACCGGTGGTTGATCGTCGATCGTATGGATTTCAAAACGGCGCGTCGCGGGATCGATGAGCACCCGGTCGATAGCTCCCGGGCAGGCCATGGTCCCGATCTTGGAGATCCCGCCCTCCAGGGCCGGACCGGCCGCCCCGGCACAGGCCAACAGCCAGTCGCGGTTGCCGAGCACCACCTCGGCATTGGTTCCCACATCCACCAGGATGGCGGTTTCCTCCCGGCGGTGCAGACCGCTGTGGATAATGCCGGCGATCAGATCACCGCCAAAATAGCTGCCGATATTCGGAAAGACGAACAGCCGCGCGGCGGGATTGAGCT